>Ga0180431_10000425_pt1 | contig 61203 bp, 54 predicted proteins | sample SS_ome_11_FD_132459 | JGI IMG/M metagenome (GOLD analysis project Ga0180431, IMG submission 132459) | Hypersaline lake sediment archaeal communities from the Salton Sea, California, USA - SS_1_MS_1 metaG | ecosystem: Environmental > Aquatic > Non-marine Saline and Alkaline > Hypersaline >... | reverse complement strand
CTTAAGCTAAACTGACTTGGACCCGGCACTGCTCCATCCACCCCGGTAGGGGTGGCCGATTTGCCCGAGAAGATGGCCGGTTTGGAGCGAAACCGGTGTCCGATTTCACCGAAATACGCAATCCGAGAATAATGGAATTCAAAGATGAAATATACTATTCGACGCTTCTGCGGGAAGCATTTCCAGATGATGAAGAAGAACTGGAGTCTAACAGAAGAATCGATTTTCTGTGCACAAGCCTGGCAAATAGCAGATTTGTGCTTGAACTCAAAAGACCACAGCATAAAATAAGATTAAAAGATCTTCTCCAAGCAGATGATTATAGAACCTTTGTTGAGAGCAAACAGGGTAACGAACCCTAAGAAGAAAAAACTGTCGTTGCCTATGTAATATGCGGTGAGCGAAATTATGAGCGTAGAGTAGCAAGTATAGAAGAATCTCTCCGAGGAAAAGTCTATGTGAAAACGTATCACGATCTGCTTATGAGGGCACAGCAGTATCATCAGGAATTCATCGACAAATACGATAGTATTATTGACGCAAAGACCAGAGAAACCTGACCATGACAGATAAATATAACAAGCAGAAGAGAAGCCAAATAATGTCAAAGATCTCCGGTAAAGATAGTAAAATGGAGATCTTGGTTAGGAGAAGTTTATTTTCGCAAGGATTACGTTTCAGGAAAAATGTGAAGTCGTTGCCTGGGAAACCAGACATCTTACTACCCAAATATAAAACCATTATTTTTCTTCACGGGTGTTTCTGGCATGGACACGAAGAATGTAAGGCTTCCAAACTGCCGGAATCACGAAGAGACTTTTGGGAAAAGAAGATAAAGGACAATATTGAACGAGACAAGCGAAACAGTAACTTGCTTCAACGGAACGGATGGAAAGTGATAACTCTTTGGCAATGCGAACTCAATACTGAACGGAAACGCCAAGCGAGGCTTAATACACTCGTCGATGAAATAAGAAATCAATAGAAGAACACTTGTTAAAAACAAAGGAGGAACGTCACCGCTCTCCCCAATTACTACCAACTATCATCTTATTTTTTATCGAATCCACTGGTCAGTTGAGGATTGCCTGAAGCTATTGGTGGCAGCGACAGGATTCGAACCTGTGACCAAGGGCTTATGAGTCCCCCGCTCTGGCCTCTGAGCTACGCTGCCACAAAAATATCTTATCAGCCCGCTTCTACGCCGTCAATCTTCCGGCGAAGAGAGCAGCGCCGCCACTCTATCCAGAATGTGATGGGCGACCTCGTATTTATCCATCAGGGGAAGCTCCTCGACCTTCCCCCGGCGGTCTATCAGTGTCACCCGGTTGGTATCCGTGCCGAAACCGCTGTCCTCTGCGGTGATATCATTGGCCACAATAAGGTCAAGCTGCTTCTTCCTGAGCTTCTCAGTCGCTCTATCCACCAGTTCGCCGCTCTCGGCGGCGAAGCCGACCTTAACGATATCGCCCGTAACCTCGCTCAGAATGTCCGCCGTCTTCACCAGCTCCAGGGTCAGGGTCTCCGATTCCCTCTTTATCTTGCCCTCGGCCACCTGAACCGACTTATAATCGGCCACCGCGGCAGCCATTATCAGCACGTCGGCCGCGGCCGACGCCTTGAGCACGGCGTCCCGCATCTCGCTTGCGGTCTCCACCGGCATCATCTCAACCCCGGACGGCGGCGGCAGCTCGGTAACGCTGCTCACCAGGGTAACTACCGCACCCCTGTCCCGCGCCGCCACGGCCACCGCATATCCCATCTTCCCCGAGGAGCGATTGCCAATGTAGCGCACCGGGTCTACGGGCTCACGTGTGCCTCCGGCGCTTACAACGACCTGTTTTTCCACAAGGTCGCCCTTCCTGCCCAGTACCTGAAATACCGCGGCCAGTATCTCGTCGGTGTCCGCCAACCGTCCCAATCCAACCAGCCCCGAAGCCAGCCTGCCATAGTCCGGCCCTACGATAGTGAAACCGCGTGAGCGCAGCTTCGCCAGATTTTCCTGCGTAACAGCGTTATTGAACATCCCCGCATCCATCGCGGGGGCCAGTATTACCGGCGACCTGGTCGCAAGCACGGTGCAGGTCAGCATCTCGTCGGCGATTCCCGCCGCCAGCTTCGCAATGGTATTGGCTGTAGCGGGCGCTATAACCAGTACATCGGCGCGCTCCGCAAGAGCAACATGCTCCACACTGAACTCGGAGGACGGCTCCCACATGTCCGTTACCACAGGCCTGTGTGTGACGCTGCGGAAGGACAAGGCTGTCACGAATTCCAGAGCCGCCCCGGTCATCACCACGTCAACAGACAGCCCCTTTTGAGTCAGCTTGCTGGCGATATCGACGGCCTTGTAAGCAGCAATGCTGCCGGTTACTCCTAAAACTACGTTCTTTCCTTCAAACACGCTGCCCCCGTTAATGTTTCTACCGTCCGCAGTTCAGCTCGTTTATCAGCTTCAACCCCACGAGAGTCAAATCCGGCTCTACGGCGTCCACTACTCCGGTCTCGCCGGCAATTATATCAGCAAGTCCTCCGGTTGCTATCACCTTCGCTTCGCCGCCCAGCTCCTTCTGCATTCGGGCGACAATTCCCTCTATCAACCCCACGTAGCCGAAGATAATGCCCGACTGCATCGCGGATACGCTGTTCTTACCTATAGCCTTCTGAGGCCGGACCAGCTCCACACGCGGCAGCTTGGCCGCGTGTTCGAAAAGGGCCTCACTGGAAATCACTATTCCGGGGGCTATTGCCCCGCCAAGATAGTCCCCCTCGTCCGAAACCGCATCCAGTGTGGTGGCTGTGCCAAAGTCTATAACTATCAAAGGGCCGCTATATAGCCTGTGCGCCGCCGCCGTATTTACTATCCGGTCAGCCCCGACCTCACGCGGATTCTCCAGAGAGATACGGACACCGGTCTTTATACCCGGGCCCACTATCATCGGTGTGACGTTGAAATAACGCCGGCAAAGCTCCTCGAAAACCGTCACCAGCGGTGGGACCGAACTTGCAATAATAGCATTATCGACATCGGTAAAAGCCAGATTCTTCATCGACAACAGGTCAAAAAACATAGCTGCGTATTCGTCCTCAAGCTTGTGAACATCAGTTCCCAGCCTCCAGGTGGCTTTCAGATTCTCACCATCGAATATGCCGGCAACTATATTTGTGTTGCCTATGTCCACTGCCAGCAGCATGTTACCTTCACTCACCACGCCGGACTACCGGGTAAGTCTCTTCAGTCTGCCGAACGGCCTGCTAACTCCGGCGTGGGGGTTATTATAGCGGAGTGCGCCCGGTGTTACAACACGTTTTTCAGCCCGGGCACCCATTGCCTAGATATCCGGCTCGATAGAGCGGGAAGCATTCCTCTGAGGGATAGCAAGCCCCATCGTTAAACTATAGCGCTTGAGATAGTCAACTCCCTTCCTGGTATCACTGGCTACACGCGCCTTATCACAAGTTCTTAACCGGTACTTGAACAGCCAGTATGTGAACTCCCGCAGCTCACCGAGGTCAATTTCCCCTCCCTGAGAATGGCACTTCTCATCCCTGAAGCGATGGAGAAGGGATTGCTGACTGTCACCGTAGACCCGTTGATAGACGTCATCCATGCCCCCGTCCCTGCCCGAGAAAACGTGCGACTGTCGCTCTTTGCAAATCTCTTCCTCTATCGCCATCAGCACAAACTTCTCTACAGTGACACCATATAGATAATTGAGATAAGCATGATACTTGGCACTGCCGATAAGCTTCTTGAACTCCTCATCCGAGAGCTCTTCCGGCAGCCTTCCCATGAAAAGCAGCTCAACCATCTCCTGTTCAGGAACAGCGTCCGCTATTTCCCCGCAAAGACGTTCCGCAAGAAGCAGCCAATCGAAGGCTTCACCATCAAGCAGATAGCAATAGCGGTGTCCGTTATGGTCTTCCTCAGGCAGGGTCCACAGCGCTATAGCTTCAAGCAGCGCTATGTGCCAGGGCTTACCCAGGGCAACAGCCTGCTTAAGATGCAGTATTGCCTCGTTTCCTTCGAACGAGTTCACACCTTTGAAATTATAATCTTCCCCCTGCATCCTCTAACCCCTAAGCGGTGGGGGCTACTCCTCTCTTCGAAGTTTGGTCATCTCCCTCTCGATCTCACTTCGGCGCCATCGCTCAAATCTTTCCCCTCTAAAAATAAATACGCTGATGAAATGGACAAGCAGCAGGATCCCCCAGCCTCCGAGGGGAAATAAGAACCATAAGAAATCGCTGGAGGTTACCATATTAATAATTATCAGCAGGACATTCACCATTATGTATATCATCAAATGGCGGAGAAATCCGATTTTTTCCGCTACCAACCTCTCCGCCCGAGCATACGCCTGCCTTGTTTCCCGGTACTGATTATCGTCCATGCCTGTATTCATGTTTTAATTCCGTACACCTTCCCTATGAGTCTGCCTAAGGAATTTCCCCAACTCCTCCACCGACCTCGTGTTAAGTATATGCTCCGGCTGACACCAGCCCCGCCGTGCCACCCCGACGCCAAAGCGCATAAGTCCCAGGCTGTCCGCGCTGTGAGCGTCCGTGCCAATCGTCAGCTTCACTCCCAGCTCCCTGGCCCGAAGAACATGAATATCCTTGAGGTCAAGCCTGTCGGGCATTGCATTTATCTCCAGCGCCGTGTTTGTCCTTACCGCGGCCCGGAATATCTCTTCGATATCAACATCTATAGGCTCGCGAACCCCGATGAGCCTGCACGTAGGATGAGCCAGAATATGGACACCGGGATTCTCCAGTGCACGGATGATCCTCCCCGTCATCTTCTCCGAGTCCTGTCCCATTGCGGAGTGCACCGCGGCCACCACGACATCAATCTCCTGTAGAACCTCATCCGGGTAGTCAAGCGTGCCGTCAGCGCGTATGTCAATTTCTATCCCCGCGAACAAGCGTATATCATCCAGTCTTTTATCTAATGCCCTTATCTCGGCTATCTGCTGTCTCAGCCGCTCAACGCTGAGGCCGTGTGCGATACCCCTTCCTGCCGAATGGTCCGCAATCACCAGATACTGATAGCCTCTGTCTCTGGCGGCATTCGCCATTGCCTCAATCGAATCATGGCCGTCGCTCCACTCGGTATGTACGTGGAAGTCACCTTTGATGTCCGAGACTTCGACCAGATCGGGCAGGTCATTCTTCTCCGCTGCCTCAATCTCATTACGCCCTTCGCGCAGCTCGGGCGGTATGTACTGAAGGCCGAGTCTTCCGTAGAAAGCTTCCTCCGAGGTAAATTTCTCCAGCTTCCCTGTACGCACCGGGGTTATGCCGTACTCACTCAGGCTCAGTCCCTGGCGTACCGCCCTGTCCCTGAGAGCAACGTTGTGTTCCTTGCTGCCGGTGAAATGCTGAAGCAGCGAGCCGTAGCTATCGTGCTCCACCATCCGCAGGTCTACCTGAAGGCCATCCCCGACAATCACACTGGCCTTTGTTGCCCCTTTCGCCAGGACCTCCTCAACCTGCGGAAGCCTTGCGAATGCCTTTATCACGCTTTCCGGGTCGTCAGCCGTTCCCATGATGTCGATATCCCCGATGGTCTCCTTGAAGCGGCGCATGCTGCCTGCCGGCGTCAGATTGTGCACACCGGCGATGCTGCCGAGCTCTGATATAATCTCCTCGGCCACGGGGAGAGCCCGGCCAAGCGGAACACGCGCGTCCTTGCGCCTCAGGGTCTGGATATGGCGCAGTATATTTTCGGCAGTCTTTTCCCCCAGTCGGTACAGGCCAGCCACCTGCCCGTCCCGGATCGCTTTCTCCAGATCATCGACGTTGGATATACCCAGTTCATTGTAGAGACGTACCGCAGTCTTAGGACCTATGCCCTGAACAGCCAGCAGTTCGTTAATACCCTCGGGGAATTCAGAGCGGAGCTTCTCGTATGCTTCCAGTCGTCCGGTGGTTAAGAGTTCGGTTATCTTCCTGGCAATAGCCTCGCCTATACCGTGTATCTCGCGAAGCCTGCCCTCATCCATCACCTGCTCAAGCTCCACGGGCAAGTCATCTATGGTATGAGAGGCGCGCTGGTACGCCCTGATCTTAAAGGGGTTGTCCTCCTTGAGTTCGAGCAGGTCGGCCATATCCCGGAATACCTGAGCAATGGCCGCGTTTTTCATCGTTATTCACCTGCGATGCTGTCCTGCCAACGTTCTCCTAAATCCCTCTCGATTTTTTATCTGTAAATTTGGTGCAGGTTGGAGCATCCGCTCCATCAGATGAGCTTACCTAAAGATGATGGTGAAGCCCATTTCCTCTAATATATATAAGCTACGATAACCCAAATCCCTCTCTGAAAGGTAGGCAGCTAAAGCCTAAATCCCACTCCTTTGAAGTGAGAGATTAGAGCCTGTCCTGAGCTTGTCGAAGGGCGATTTACCGAACTTTTAGAATACTCTACTAATCTTGTCCAATCTCCTGCAATTAATGATTCCTTTTTTCTGCGCGACCACCCCTTTATTTGCCTCTCTCTAGCAAACGCATCATCCCGAGTTTCAAATTCAGAAGCATATACCAGCCTTATCGGAAGTCTTTTGGATGTATAGCAGTTAAATATGTTTTGTTCATGCTCATACATGCGCTTTTCCAGGTTATCAATATGACCAGTGTAATAGCTTTTATCTGCACACTCCAGTATGTATACCCAAAAACCCATCGCTAATCAATCCGCTCACCCTGAGCCTGTCGAAAGACCGTTCATGGTTCGACGAGCTCACCACGAACGGTCATTAGCTATTCTATTACTCCCCTTCTACCTCTACTTCTCTATCGTCCGCAGCATTTCTTGTACTTCTTGCCGCTGCCGCAGGGGCAAGGGTCGTTCCGGCCAATCCGCGCGCCCACAGGCGCCTTCTCTCTCTCCTGCGGCTTCTCCTGTTTCACTATGCCCACTCGATAAATAGTGTGAACTATGTCCTGGCGAACACCGTCCATCATGTCCTGAAACATCTCGTGCCCCTGCCGCTTATAGGTCACCAGTGGATCCCTCTGAGCCAGGGCCTGGAGCCCGACACCCTGCCGCATGTTCTCCATCGCGGTAAGATGCTCAACCCAGCGGCTGTCGATGGCCCGCAGCATTACCAGCCTCTCGACAACCCTCATCTTCTGTGGTTCCAGCTCCTGCTCACGCTCTTCGTACAGGGAGTCAGCACATTCCAGAAGGCTCCGCTCGACCTCACTGCGGCTCATTCGGGAGAGGGCATCCCTGCTCAGGTGTGAAGGCAGAGGGAAGATAGTACTTATACCGGCGACGAGGCCATCAAGGCCCCAGTCATCGCCATGCTCATCACGGAGATGGTCACTGACAAGGTCTTTAGTCGCGTCTCTAACCATTTCCTGAATGTTCGCTTTAAGGTCTGCTCCGCTCAGCAGTTTCTTCCTCTCCGCATAGATAACCTCCCGGTGCTTGTTGACCACATCGTCATAATCAACCAGATGTTTGCGGATATCGAAATGATATGCCTCCACCTTTACCTGTGAGTTCTCAATCACCTTACCTACCAGTCCATGTTCCAGAGGCATGTCTTCATCAAATCCGGCCCACTCCATGACACTCTTGACCCGATCGCCGCCGAACCTGCGCATCAGGTCGTCCTCCAGCGATACATAAAAACGAGAGCTTCCCGGATCACCCTGACGCCCGGCACGCCCCCTTAGCTGATTATCAATTCGCCTTGCTTCGTGGCGCTCAGTGCCGATAATGTGCAGCCCACTAGCCTCAATCACCTTGTTGTGCTCAGCCTGCCAGTCGTCAGTTTCACGGCCATCAGGCCTGCCACCCAGTATAATATCGACACCGCGTCCCGCCATGTTTGTTGCTATGGTAACAGCCCCCTCCCTTCCCGCCTGAGCGACAACTCCCGCCTCCTTCTCATGCTGCTTGGCGTTGAGCACCTGATGGGGAATGCCCTTCTTCTGCAGGAGCCCGCTCAGGTATTCCGATTTCTCGATGGATACCGTACCCACCAGCACAGGCCGGCCATGATTATGAAATTCCTCTATCTCCCTTACCACCGCCCGGTACTTGGCCTCCTCGTTTTTATAGATTTGATCCCGGTACTCTTCGCGAATCAATGGCCTGTTCGTAGGAATGACAACGACATCAAGCTTGTATATCTTGTCAAACTCCTCCGCCTCCGTAACTGCGGTGCCTGTCATCCCTGCGAGCGTCTCATACATTCGGAAGTAGTTCTGAAAGGTGATGGTGGCCATGGTCCTGCTTTCCTGCCTGACCCTCACGCCCTCCTTAGCCTCAATGGCCTGGTGCAGCCCATCGGAATATCTCCTACCGGGCATCTTCCGTCCGGTGAACTCATCGACAATGATTACCCCGGGTGCGCCATCCTCAACCACATCGACAACATAATCTCTGTCCCTCTCGTAGAAAAGGCGCGCCTCAAGAGCCTTGCGGATTCGACGTTTCATATGGTAGATATCTTCACTCTCCGTATCCTCACTGGCGAATAGCCCCGGCATATTTAGCCACCGCTCAATCTTGGACATCCCCGAATCGGTCAGAAACGTCACGCGGTCCTTCTCGTCTCTCTCATAATCATCGTTCTCTTTAAGCCTGGCAACCAGCGACGCCGATGTATAATACTCCTTGGTCACTCCGCCAGCGGCCCCGCTGATGATGAGCGGGGTACGCGCCTCATCGATGAGTATGTTATCCACCTCGTCAACGATGGCATAGTTAAGCTCCCTCTGTACACACTGAGAGAGATCAACCACCATATTGTCCCTGAGGTAATCGAAGCCAAACTCATTGTTTGTGCCGTAGGTCACATCGGCTTCGTACGCCTGGCGGCGGGTAATCGGGCGCATGTTATCCAGACCTGGGTCTTCTGACTCCTGCTCGGGGTCGAAAAGAAACGCGCCTTCATGCTGGATACAGGCCACACTTATACCCAGAGCGTGGTAAACAGGCCCCATCCATTGAGTATCGCGCTTGGCCAGATAATCATTTACGGTGATGACATGTACACCATCTCCTGTAAGCGCGTTAAGAGTAACGGGCAGGGTAGCAACCAGCGTCTTGCCCTCGCCGGTCTTCATCTCCGCTATCATGCCCCGGTGGAGGACTATCCCTCCAATTAGCTGAACATCGAAATGGCGCTGCCCTATTTTGCGCCTGGCGGCCTCACGAACGGCTGCGAATACTTCAGGCAGGAGATCGTCAAGAGATTCACCCTTTTCCAGCCGGTCTTTGAATTCCGATGTTTTTTCTCGCAGCTCATCATCGTTTAGCCGCTCGAAGTCAGGCTCAAGAGCGTTTATTTTATCGACCAGGGGTTGGAGCCGCTTCAACTCGCGCTCGTTTGAATCACCTAGAATGCTTGTCAGACGCTTGAACATACTTCTTTCCGTCCTTGTCCTCTACTTCCTCCAGAGTGCTACTTACAACCCTTAAGTACCTCATGAAGAATTTTGCTGGCGAGTCGATTGGGACCTATTCCTTCTTCCTGGGCTTTATCCATCAATACCTCCGCTGTCCTTTTATCCAACTCGATAACGTAATGTCTCAGCGGAAGGTCTACGGCTATATCCACAGCTTCTAGAATATCTTCGTATTCAGCACTATCATGTTCATCCCAGTAATCTGATGCCTCTTCGTAGCTTTTGAATCCCTCTGTTATCGGCTCAGCTTTTCTTCTTGTGGGCATTGTAATATCTCCTCTCTCGTTGAGTCATGATGCGGGCACTAATCACCATGACAGCATCCTCACGTTTCCACACGAAAACGATGAATAAATATCTACCCGCATTGGTTCTCCCATACGCAAAATATATGTCCTCTCCCTTAACACGACCCTTTCGTATCCGCCTAAATAAGGGATTTGAAAGCAGTGCATCCTCAACTTCCTCAACAGTAATTCCATGCTTCTGCCATATTTTCTGAACAAATTTACCAACCCAAATAACTCTCTTTATTCGCAATGCGATATTCCTATCACCTTTACTGGAACATTGCGCCCACCGAGAGGCCGGCGTGGATGCGGTGAATCGCCTCACCAATCAGAGACGCCATCGAAAGCACTGTCATCTTTTCTATCTTTTTCTCGCCGGGTACAGGCACTGTGTCTGTAACCACTATTTCCTTAAGCAGGCTTGAGGCTACACGCTCCACCCCCGAGATGGAAAGAATAGGATGAGTGCAGCAGGCATAAATCTCGGTTGCGCCATGCTCGGCCAATGTATCAGCAGCGTTTGAAAGCGAGCCTCCGGTATCCACCTCATCGTCCACAAGAACAGCCCGCCTGCCCTTGACATCGCCGATCACAGTCAGGGTCTCAGACTTGTCGGCATTTCCCACCCTGCGCTTCTCAATAATAGCAAGGGGGACGTCAAGCTTCGCTGCAATATCCCGGGCACGCTTGGTAATCCCTACATCGGTCGCAACCACCGCAAAATCGCCCAGTTCCTTCTCAGCAATATAGTCACTCAGGATATAGAGAGCAGTCAACTCGTCAACAGGTATATTAAAAAAGCCTTGAATTTGCCCGGCATGCAGGTCCACTGTGAGCACACGATTAGCTCCGGCAACAGTGATCAAATCAGCCACCAGCCTCGCCGTTATCGGAACCCTCGGCTGGTCTTTTTTATCGGTGCGGCTATATCCATAGTAGGGCATCACTGCCGTGATTCTACCTGCCGACGCACGTTTCATGGCATCGATTATTATCAGCAATTCCATCAGGTTTTTGTTCACCGGCGAGCAAATGGGTTGAACCACGAATACATCCCGCTGCCGCACATTCTCCAACACCTGAACGAAGATGTTCTCATTACTGAACTCGAATACCTTCATTTCACCCAAAGGTATGCCCAGATATTCGCAAATCTCTCGCGCTAACTCAGGATGAGCATTGCCACTGAAAACCTTCAACTCTTCGAACAATTCCGTCCCCCTTAAACGTAATACTGGCCTTTTTCATAACTATAGCACAGAAGAAACAGAGGGGCAATCAAATTCGCAACGAGGGGTAAGTACTTATACTATGCATGCATTGCGGTAAGGTAATTCCGGACGATTCTTCATCGCCTGGCTGCGCGTACTATTTTATCGATTGCCGGCGCAATATCTCTTGAGGTATCGACAACGAAGTGGTTACGGCGAATCCTTTCTGCCTTAGCCCTCATTCCATAATAAACACGCGAGTCAGCGTCAGAGTTGTCCTCGGTATCAATGCCTTGGGAACGACTCTTCAATCGTTGAAGTGTAACATCCCTGGGGGCTTCCACACTGACAATTATCAGCTTCACATTCAGGCGCTGAGAAATACGGTACAGCCTCTCACGATGTTGCTCAACCAGGTTCGTGGCGTCAAAAATAACTGAAATACCTTTTCTCAGTAGTTCTTCAATAAGACTATGGCACGTATTAAAAAGGCGATGACTTTCCCGTGCGCTGTAAGTTACAGTGTGGCACAGCCTCTTGCGAAGTGCGTCGCTCTCCAGGATAACACTTGCCAGTTGCTGCGCTAACCCGCGGCTGAGATAGGACTTACCTGTCCCTGGCAAACCGCTGATAATAATTAATACGGGATTCGCAACGGGTTCAGGGAGATCCTCTAGCCCTCGCTTCAGCTTCTCAACATCGAGGGCAACCGTTTCTGCGCCCATGATCCAATGATATCTCCCCTCTTCGGGTACGAAAAGGGTATTTGGCGGTGAATATCTCCGCCTAGAGCTCGCTCCTGTCATATAGGATACGATTTAACAGCATAACCTTTTTACCCGACGGCTTTCGCAGTTCTTCGCTAAGACCGGCAGTTGCCCTTCTCACTATGATAAGGACGAAAAGGCCTACTAAGGCTATAATCACCTCCCAGGGCTGCCCCACACCCCAGGCAGCCAGAGGCAATACTGCAAAGCCTGCAGCCATACCTACCGGCAGACTATTGCTCGGAGGACCACCAAATTTCAGCCTTTCGTTAACCGACTGCTCCTTCCTCCTGAACCTGGGTATTGTCCTTATTAAAAAACCTGCCGCCATCGGCACCATGGCGAAAAGCGCTGCTTTTGTAGCCAGCGTAGCGGACATAGCTATACCCGTACTATTGCCCTTCTCCCCATCGAATTTCATAAAAACAGGCCACATCTGTCCCGCCACCGTTGCTACCCCGGCGAAGGCAACCCATCCGGGTTCAAAGCCCGCCTCCCTTGCAGCAATTACGACTACTACTCCCTTGGCGAAATCAAGCATCACCCCTAAAAAACCCTGTACACGCCCCACATTCCGCCAAAGTGCGATATGCATGTCCTCATACTCTCTAAGGTCTACTCCCTTAAGTCTTCCCATGATGAACATAAAGGGCATAGAGCCCAGTAGATAAGCCCCCAGAATCAATACAAACTCATTCCACATAACTACCTCACTCGCTGTAAAATGCTAGAGCGATAACACCGGGCCCGGCCTGAACGCCCATCGTAGGAGCAAAGTCTGTTATGTATAGTTCTGCGCACTCGAATCTTGATTCTATCTGCTCCTTCAGTCTTTCTGCCTCCTCAGGCACGTTGGCGTGCATCAGATTAACATGTACCGGATTCCCTTTCGTTCGCTCCTCCATTATCTCTAACAAACGCTGCACTGCTCTTGGTTTTGTCCTAGACCTCTCCAGCATCCTTATCCCGTCTTTAGAAAAGGTCAATATAGGTTTAATTTTCAGCATCGAGCTGCCCCAGGCGGCTATCTTTGGAATACGACCGGCCTTCGCTAGATACTCCAGGGTTTCAAGCACAGCTATCATGTTAACCTTTGTCTTCACCTGTTCCGCCTCTTCAGTAACCTGCGCCAGGTTCTTTCCCTCGGCTGCAGCTCTGGCTGCCGCCAGGGCTATGAATCCCTCTGCCCCGCCAGCAGTCTTAGAGTCGAGTATGTTTATCGCAACTTCAGGTATTTCCTCTTCAGCCATCCGTTTCGCCTGCATCGCCGAATCATACATCATGCTTATATCCGAGCAGATGGTGACGCAAATTATCTCATTGAAATTTATGCTGAGCTCCCGATATGCCTCGAGGAAATCTCCCGGGGCCGGTGATGTCGTGGTAGGCAAATCCTTGTTATTAGCTACAAACTCATAAACCTCTGAAGGGGTAATATCAATACTATCTCGATAGGCCCTGCCATTCATAACAATACTGATCGGTACTATTTTGATAGCGTATTTCTCCACTAAATGTTTTGGTAGACACGATACACTATCAGTTACAACAGCAACCGTACCCATATCCTACGCTTCAGCTTATCCGATAAAAATTCACATTTACCAATTGCGCACAATTCTAACAACAAAGCATTAACGGCGCAAGCACACGATATTATCGTAGCAGCTTACTTCACATTCGGGTATTGGCACAGCTAGAACTTTATGCTAAAATTCACATGGCTGTCAAAGGAGGAACTATGCACGAAATTGCACATCGCGAGATATTCTTCGACATACAGTACGGCTGGATAATCTACATTCTGGCCGTTCTTTCTGTAGCGTTCCTTATTTTCAGTTTCTACCGTCGTTCACGCCTCTGGAAACTGGGGCTGCCAGACGGTACATTCACCGACCTTTGGCAGAAAACAAAGGCCTTTATATATGCCGCCACTGTCGATGGCATTATCCATAGAAAGATCATCTTCAAGGATCTATACCCCGGGATAATACACGCACTGATCTTCTACGGCGCTCTGCTTCTGCTGCTTGGAACGGCAATGGATGTCATCAGTCACTATATCGTCGAATTCCTGCACGGTAATACCTACCTGGCTATTTCCTTCCTGGCTGATCTTGGTGGCGTCATGCTCATTATCGGCGTAATTATGGTGGCCATCAGAAGATATATTCAGAAACCTGATCGTCTGGATAACATTCCCGCCGACGGTATTGCACTGGCTTTAATCTTCATTATTGTGCTCACCGGTTTCATTCTGGAGGGGCTTCGTATCGTGGTTACAGATGCCCCAACCGAATGGGCACAGTGGTCATTTCTTGGTTTTGGCTTTGCCAAAGCCTTCGAAGGCGGTAGCCACCTTGTCGGCTGGTATCAGTTCCTCTGGTGGTTCCACTCACTGCTTATCGTCGGCACCATTTTTTACATAGCCCTTTATTTCCCGAAGTTAACACATATCGTCGTCGCTCCTGTTAACGCATTTTTCAGATCGACCATGCCCAAGGGAGCTCTCAGACCAATAGAACTGGAAGAAGCCGAAACCTTCGGTGCCGCCAATATTCAGGACTTCACCTTCAAAGACCTGCTTGACATGGACTCTTGCACGCGCTGTGGTCGCTGCCAGGACAATTGCCCCGCTTACCTCAGCGGAAAGCCTCTCTCACCGAAGAAAATTGTACAGGACCTGAAATCACTCCTGACAGAACGGCAAGGCAGTCTATTCAGCGCAACAGCTATAAAAGAACCACCCGACAATGGCCGGCAGATGATCGGCGACGTTATTACAGAGGACGAGATCTGGGCCTGTACCACTTGCCGCGCCTGTCAGGAACAGTGCCCGGTATTTATCGAACCAATTAATAAACTAATCGAGATGCGGCGTAATCTTGTGCTCGAGCAAACCCAATTCCCCGAGACAGCGATGGGAGCTCTGAGAAGCATGGAGCAGAGAGGCCATCCCTGGCGGGGCACTATGTCTTCGAGGACAGACTGGTCTGACGGGATGGATATTAAAATACTGTCAGACGACAGCAATGTAGACGTGCTTTACTGGGTGGGCTGCACGGCAGCTCTTGAAGAAAGGAACATGAAGGTTTCTAAAGCTTTCGCCAAGGTTCTCAAAGCGGCAGGTGTCAACTTCGGCATACTGGGAACCGAGGAAAGCTGCTGTGGCGAGCCAGCTCGCAGAATCGGTAATGAATATCTCTTCCAGACGCTCGCCCAGCAGAACATCGAAACTTTTAAAAACTATGGCGTAAAGAAGATCGTTACCGCTTGCCCCCATTGCTACAATACAATCAAGAACGAGTATCCCCAATTCGGCGGGTATTTTGAGGTCCAGCACCACACCGAATTTATCGCTGACCTGCTCAAGCAGGGTAAAATTACCCTCACCAGGAGCCTGGATAAAAGAGCCACCTATCATGATTCCTGCTATCTCGGCAGGTATAATGATATATATGATGCACCGCGTGAAATCCTCCAGTGCGTAACAGGGGCAACACCAATAGAAATGGAACACCGAAAGAGTCAGGGTTTCTGCTGCGGTGGCGGCGGCGGCAGGATGTGGATGGAAGAACAGATCGGAAAGCGCATGAATCAAATGCGTACCGAGGAGGCTATTAAAGTAAATGTCGAGGTGCTAGCTTCAGCTTGTCCCTTCTGTATTCAGATGTTCGAGGACGCTATTAAAGCACTCGAAGTGGAATCATCACTTAAAGCCCTGGACCTAGCCGAGATAATAGCTGAGGCAATCGAATAGAGGTATTTCACTTGAGCTTCTCAGCTTTTAGATTTCAGATATGATTGCAAGGCCATAATGGCCTTGCAATCTCTCTACACTTAGACCGCAAGAACCAAAATATAGCCCACAGCATATACACCGGGGCCTTCTTCTGGTCAGTTATGCGAGAGTAATCTCGAACAATACTGGGAAACCTAAGAGCGAAATGCAGCCCGGAGCTAACTAACTGCTTTTTAGTGAAATGCTTATCCATAAATATGAAATGTCCCCTCGTCGCATAATACAAAGGCCGACCCTTTAGCCTCTCCCTCTTGTCAACTCCCCAACCTTTATGCCAGATGCTTGATCCAGGAACCTGTACAACTTTATAGCCGCCTCTGGCAGCCCTGACACAAAGGTCCGCATCCTCCCATCCAAAGAAAAATCTCTCATCAAGCAGACCCACGTCCTCCAGCACGTCGCGACGTACAAACATGAAACAGGAACAGACCCAGTCAACCTCCGCTATTTCGTCAAACTGACCTCTATCCACCTCCCCACTCCCTCTAATTGGAGTACGACCGGTTTTATAGTCCAAGGTGCCGCCAGCAAACCAAATTAATTCAGGGAATTCATAGCAGTATATCTTACCGCCCGCAATCCCTATCCTTTCATCACTCTGGGCTATATTAACCATTTCATCGAGGAAATCGGGGGTAACCACAGTATCATTGTTCAACAATACGACATAGTCAGCTCCGCGACCCAGGGCGTCATTTATCCCTATGTTGCATCCTTTGGCAAACCCCCAGTTTTTTTCATTCTCGATTAACCGTACACTGTCACCAAACCTCTCCCCGAGGAGTTCAGCATCATTGCCATCCGAACCATTGTCAACCACCGTAACTTCAAAATTAGGATAGTGGCATTTAGCGAGGGACTCCAGGCATTCAGCACAGTCACTGAAGTTATTCCAGTTTACTAGTACAATTGAGACCTTGGGCGATGACATCTAAATACGACCCTTGACTCTCTTTCTAGCCACAGCAATTATGTATCCCGATGATACGTGCTCATCATCTCTAAACTCGTGCACCCCGTTGTGCCGCTCCACATAATTATCTGAAAGGTTTACATCACACTGTCCGTAGAAGTCGATGTCGTCATAAAACCTGCGGAGCAAACTGTAGTATTCCTCCGGCCAGAATTCTTTGACGTGAAAGGGATTCGGTGGCCTTGCCACATCGGGAGAAAAAATTCTTCTATTTGGTGTCGAGCAAATCAGTATACCGCCGTCCTTTAACACCCTCTTGCACTCGGCCATAAACTTCCGATACGCCCTGATGTGTTCCAATGTCTCGAAAGAGACAACGACATCAAAGGAACGATCAGCGAAAGGCAACCTGATGCCATCAGCACACACGAAGTTTGCTCTTCCGCTATCGCCAAACCAACTACGTCCATAGTTAACCGCCTTCATAGATACATCAGCCCCTGTCACCATGCCCGCCCCCCCATCTACCATATAACCCACTCCATAGCCTGTACCGCATGCCACGTCCAGAACATCCCTATCCACAGTCATCCTCGCTGCAAAAACGTACCTATCGATATGCTCCTTGTATATTTCCGGAGGTGTTCTACCCGGCACCACACGCTCTCCGGTGAATTCCATGTCATCCTTATCCATTTATCAAAACCTGGTCATCGAACTTATCAGCAGGTTAAGCATATTAAAAAAAGGCATCCAAGGGACATACACTACCTAAGTTCATATACTTCATCAATATAATAAGCACAATCCGTGGTGCAATAGACTTCTGGCAAAGCTTGTTAATATTCTATCACACCAGTAATTCAGATAGCGACATCAGCTTCAAGAATAAAGAATTAGCACATGTTTAGTCGCATACAAGCAGCACCGGAAAGGTTTTATCAAAAAAGGTGAGTTTCCGGAAGGTTAAGAGGCCTGACTATCCGTACTATACGCTAAGGCTATGTCCTTCAATCCAACTGATACCCCTTCTCAGTGAAAAGGCTCATACAGGCATTTACAGCATCACAATCGTATAGTATACCTTTTTTCTGCGTTATTTCGAGAAGAGCCGTATCCACCGGGAAACCGGGTCGGTAGGGTCGGTGAGAAGACATGGCTTCAACTACATCTGCTATAGCCAGAATCCTTGCTTCCAGCAGAATATTTTCACCACTTAGACCGCATGGGTATCCGGAACCATCCATCCGTTCGTGATGTTGCAGCACTATCTCATCAACCGGCCAGGGTGCTTCGGCCGCTTTCAATATATCGTGCCCAGCCTGGGGATGAACCTTGATCAGGCTGAATTCAGCGTCAGTAAGCTGACCCGGTTTGCTGAGGATCTCAGATGGTACATACATTTTCCCCACATCGTGAATAGAGCCAGCCATATGGAGGCCTTCGATCCTCTCCTTCGAAATGCCCATCTCGACAGCGATAGCGCATGCAAGCTTTGTCACCCGTCGCTGATGACCTGAGGTGTAGGGGTCTCTCATTTCGGTAGCCAACTCGAAAGCAAGGGTAGTTCCTTCCATAGCTCGTTGCAACTTTTGGTAACTGCGTTCAAGCTCCTCCTGCCCCCGCTTTCGTTCTGTGATGTCTCTGGCGACGCTGAGGACAAGTTTTTCACCGTTTGATTTTACAATTCGTGATTTTATTTCCACGGGCATTAATGACTTATCTTTACAAACGTGCGCCGATTCGAAAATTGTTACGCCTCTTTTTATCAATTCCCTATTCCGCTTGCGAACCATCTTCTTATATGCTGGAGACTCCAGGTCATAAATGTTCATCCCCATTAATTCATCCCTGCTATATCCCCGCGAACTATATGCCGCCATATTCAGATAGTGGAACTTCCCCTCAAGATCATACATAAAGATGGAATCGGTAGCACTATCCAGAAGCTGCGCCTCCAATTCCAGTTGTCTCTCCACTCGCCTGCGCTCAGTGAACTGTCTTATAAGCGATGTAAAACGCCCCAGATCAAACGGCTTCGTCTCATAGGCTATTATCCTCTCTTTGCCCACGGCTGCAACAGCGGTTTCCAGCGAAGGATGGCCAGTAACGACGATATACTCGGTTGAGGGTGATATTCCGTTTAACTTCTCTATCAGTTCTATACCCTGTACATCCGGCAGCTTTATATCTATAAGAGCCAGGTCAACCTTTTTACCCGAACACAGCGTAACGGCAGTTTGTCCATTGCCAGCAATCTCAACGCTATATCCCTGCTCCTCCAGAGTGTCCCTCAAGTTTAGAGCCAGATTCTCATCATCTTCTACAACGAGTATGGTGCACCTTCGTTCTATTAGCCCCTTCTCCTTTTTCACCACCCTCTGGTTACTAATCATGCTTCTAGACAATTTCCCCTGCCTTTTTTTCCGTAATTTTCTCCACCAGTACAACTAACTCTTCCATATCTATAGGCTTTTCCAAACAGGTAAATTTGCGGCCTTCAATCACGTTTTTCACCGGCCTGTTTAAATCATTCCCTGATTCATTAAGAATTATTATTACTATTTCAGGTCGGATATCTTGTATCGTCTGGCAAGCATCGAGGCGATTAACATCAGTTGACTCAGTATCAACTAGCACTACGTCAAAGGCACTCTCCCACACACTGTCTATCGCTTCATATTCGTCACTTGCTACTACTACCTTATGTCCCCTACATCCAAGCGCCTGTTCTAAGCTGGTGCATAGCTCCCGCTCGCCGTCCACTACCAGCACCAACGTGCCTTTATAAACGGCATTCTCAAAAATCCCAAAAAGCCGCTCGAAGTCCAGTGGCTTCTTAAGAAAACCAAATGCCCCTTCCCTCAGAACCTCCCCGACTAACTGCTCCATGGCATACGCTGTTACCATTACCACCGGGATCTGCGGCGCAATCTGTTTGATCTTCCCGAAGGTTGTCACCCCGTCCATCACAGGCATCCTCACATCCATCAGCACCACATCAAACCCATTATTCTCCACCATTTCAAGCGCCTGGTATCCATCGTACGCTATCGATACCTCGTAGCTCCTCAGTTCCACAATATCCCTAACGTTCTGACAGAACTCTTCGTTATCATCAACAACCAATATTTTCATCTTTTCCGACATCGCTTACTCCTCATTGCCTTCGCCTACATGCACCGGAAGCCAGACTACGATGGCAGTCCCCCCACCTGACTTTGATTCAGCCTTGATTGTCCCACCATGCCTCTCAACAACCATTTTTGCTATCGACAGGCCAAGGCCAATCCCCCCAGATTTAGCGCTATACAGCGGCTCAAAAACCCTTCCCAAATTCTCATGAGCGATTCCAGGCCCGTTATCAATAAAATATAAATTAGCCCCTCCATCAGCAACTACAGTAATTATCACCGTCAATGTCCCTCTACTCCCCATAGCCTCCACAGCATTTCTCACTATATTCCCAAACGCCATCCGGAGTTGCTCTGAGTCACCCTTTATCCCCACTACCTGCTCTGGAAATTCCTTTTTTATACTGATTCTCGTCGGCGCTTCCACCCCAGCAATCGCCCCTGATACAATGTCCCTGAGATCAAGCCCAGTCATCTGTGGTAACTGCATTCGAGTAAGGTTAAGCAGGCTCTCAATTATGTTTGTAGCACCGTCTACAGCAGACTTTATCCGCTCCAAGTGCTGCTGCACCTTACCATTTGTATCTTTTAGCTTTGTCTCGAGGTAGTACACCGAACTGCCTATTATGGCAAGAGAGTTTCTTAGCTCGTGGGAGACATTTCCTGAGAACTGCCCCAGGGAAGCCAGCCGCTCAGCCACAGATACCCTTTCCTGCATCACCTCCTCTGCTATCTTGCGCTCGGTAATGTCAACCCAGCTTGCCAGATAGTACTTTAACTTGCCATTGCTTCTTGCCGGTAAAGAGGTAATCTCAACCCAAAAACGCTCCCCACTCTTTTTATGAAAGGTTTCTCTCATTCTGCTGGCACCGTGTCGCATAGCTTGCTTCAAATTATTATAAGTTTGCACCTTGTCTTCCTCAGTCCACCAAGGATAGGGGGCTTTAGTTCCAATAATCTCCGCTGAGGAGAAACCAGTTAATCTTTCCAGAGCAGTATTAACATACCTTATTGACGTATCGGGATTGATAACAAGTACTGAGATAGGCGAATTTTTCAGCAGATTATAACCGAACTCCTCGCTTTCTCGCAGCGCCTTCTCCGTCCGCTTTCGCTCGGTGATGTCACTTGCTATTATCCCCAGTCCATTTCCCGCCTTGAAAGCCTTGATACTAAGGTGTGTATCCCCTAACTTTGTATGGGTAACAATGTCATCGGTCATGAAGGGCTCACCCGATTTAATAACATTCAGATATTTATCGTATCTGCCTGTCTCTTTAATGCCGGGTATGAGCTCCTGTATGTTCCGACCTATACCGTCCCTCGCTGTTTCTTTCGACAATCCAACCAGTCTCTTCGCTGCCGGATTCATCGCTACCAGGTCCAGGCTCTTGTCAAATAAAATGAAGCCGTCTATAGAGGCCTCCATGAAGTTTTTTAATACAGCTTGCCATTCTTGCACTGAACAGGCAGGAGCAAGGTTAAATCTGGCCCCTTTATCTTTGCATTCCCTTGTTTCTTCTACCACCTAAGGTGCCTCCATGTTATTAGACGCACAGGCATAAACAGTACGCCGAAGTTATTGGAGGGAATCTTCGCCCAGGGCTGCGGGGACGTCCCCGTTTATCGCACAATAGTCTGTGGCTGTACTCGTCTGTGACTTTTATCTTGTTCTTAGCAGCGTTTATCCTGTCACGGTTGACTACCGCATCCTCTCGCGTATCGACCGCTATTTGTCCAACAAAACCTCTAGGCAATCGCGAGTCTTCCTGATACAAGGGGCAACCCCCGCTTTCATTATCCGATGAACCGCACTCTCCGCTTCCGACATACCTGTCCCCACTCCTGAGCTAATGCAATAATACCTCCTCAGGATTAAAGACCGATTACAGACAAGCCAGTATGAATTACATCAAGGTTACAAAGAGGTTACAACTCGTATAAGGATTGTTGATAAAAGTAGTAGTGCCGGTATATATACTATCCGATTTGAATCACATTCGGCTGGGCTTTGCTAGATAGTATCCTATACCGGATTTGGTGAGTATAAGCTCCGGATGGCTGGGGTCTTCTTCAATCTTGCCGCGTAGTCTTCTGACATGAACCCTTAGACTATCTACAGATCCGATATAATCATCTCCCCATACATCCTCAGCGAGCCTGGAGTACGTCGCCACACGGTCAGCATTTTTCATCAGGTGATGAATTATATGACTTTCTATAGCTGTCAGTTTCACCTGTTTTTTCCCCTTTTTAAAGATGCGGATGAGAGGGTCGAAGCTTATCGCGCCTATGGTTATAGGCTCGTCTTTGCCTGTATAGTCCGCGTCTCGTATCCTGGCCTTTATCCGGGCCAGAAGTTCGAACTGTCCGCATGGTTTCACTATATAATCATCCGCTCCCCACTCCAGACCTTTAACTACGCTCGCCTCTTCCTTCTTCACAGTGAGGATTATAATCGGCACCGATGAAACAGAACGAATCCTTTTCAGCACTTCGAAGCCGCTTATATCGGGCAGCCCCAGGTCCAGTATAATTATGTCTGGACTCTGGCTCTCAGCCATTCTAATTCCTTTCTTGCCTAAATGTGCAGACAGCAACTGAGCCTCGGGCCAGCCCATTCGGAAAGCTATGGAAACTGACTCTACGATCTCTATATCATCTTCGATAATCAGTGCTTTCATATTTGGGAAGCGATTATAAGCCATTGGTTAAAAGTATGCAATCACTTCATAGTCCTCCTTCTCTTCCGACTCAAACGATACTAAAGTGAGTGAATGGGAAAACAATTCAAATTTACTACTAAACTCCACCTTTAGCATGTGGACAATATCGATGAAAAAGTTTATACTTCGAACCTTAGAGATGTTAATTACACCTTCCTAAAGTGCTCTAAAGGAGGGGTTATGGGAAACAACAAGGTAAAGCAGTTGTGGGGACAAGATTTCAAGATAGTTAAAGAAGGCCTGGACGAATCCCAGGTTGTGGCCTTTATTAATCATATAACAAAGCAAAAAGAGGCAGGACTTAAGGACGAAGCCAAGAGAAAGGCCCAGGAGGAGGCCGGCAGGATTGTCGCCAAGTCCGAACACGAAGGACGCCAGATTATTGAAGAGGCAAGAAAGCGCGGCGAGAGCGAAGCAAAGCGCTTGATAAACGAAGCCGAAATGAAAAGTCGCCAGATCATCGAGGAGTCAAAGAAAAAAGCCAGACCCGAGGCTAACAAGGTAGTTGCCGAAGCAGAGAGTAAGGCCAGGCAGTTAATTGAGGAGGCTAAAAAGAACTCCCAACCTGAGGTAAGAAGGATTCTCGCTGAAGCTGAGCAGCAAGGTCGCCGGATCATCGAGGAATCAAAGAATAAAGCCGATACTGATGCCAGGGGAATAATTGCCGAAGCCAGGCAGAAAAGTGACGGGATAATCGAAGAGGCTAGGATAAAGGGCGAGGCTGAAGCAAATAGGCTAATTGCTGAAGGTGATCATAAAGTTCAAAAGACTATAGAGCAGGCGACGAAGAATGCGGAACCACAGGTAAATAAGATCATCGCCGAATCTGAACAAAGGGCACGCCGCATCATCGAGGAGGCAAAGAAAAAAGCCAGGCCTGAGGCTAATAAGATCATCGCCGAGGCTGAGCAGAGGGCCAGTCAAATTATTGAGGATGCTAAAAAGAACGCCCAGCCCGAGGTAAGAAAGGTTATTACCGAAGCTGAACAAACCGGACGTCATATCATAGAGGAAGCTGCAAATAGAGCCCGGTCTGACTCAAGTGCCCTAGTCGCTCAAGGAGAAGAGAGAAGTCAACAGATTATTGAGGAAGCAAGGTTAAAAGCCGAAGACCACGCTAACAGGATAGTGGCCGAAGCTGACCGCAGAGGTCGCCAGATTATCGAGGAGGCACGAAAGAGCGCAGAGCCTGAGGCTAATAAGGTCCTCGCCGAGGCTGAGCAACAGGGACGCCAGATTATAGAAGGTGCAACAAAGAAGGCAGAACCCGAGGTAAACAGATTAATCGCCGTAGCTGAACAAAGGGCACGCCAGACTATCGAGGAGGCAAAGAAAAAGGCAGTCCCCGAATCTAACAAGATAATCGCCGAAGCCGAGCAGAGAGCCAGTCAAATTATTGAGGATGCTAAAAAGAACGCCCAGCCCGAGGCAAGAAAGGTTATTACCGAAGCTGAGCAAAAAGCCACTCAGATCATCGAGGGGGCTACTAAAAAAGCCGGTATCGAGGCAAGCAATATCTACTCCGCCGCTGAACAGACCGGCAACAAGATCATCGAGGATGCAAAAAAGAGCGCTGAGCCTGAGGCTAACAGGATAATCGCTGAAGCCGAACAGCAAGGACGTCGTATCATCGAAGAAGCGACAAAGAAGGCAGAACCTGAGGTAAACAGAGTAATCGCCGAAGCTGAACAAAGAGCGCGCCAGATTATCGAGGAAGCAAAGAAAAAAGCCAGACCTGAAGCTAACAAGGTAGTCGCCGAAGCTGAGCAGAAAGCCGCTCAAATAATTGAGAAGGCCAGGAAGGAGGCTCAGCCCGAGGCAAGAAAGATACTCGCCGATTCCGAGCAAAAAGCCACTCAGATCATCGAGGAGGCCACAAAAAAAGCCGAGGCCGAGGCAAGCAATGTCTACTCCGCCGCTGAACAGACCGGCAACAAGATCATCGAGGATGCAAGAAAGAGCGCTGAGCCTGAGGTTAACAGGTTAATTGCTGAAGCCGAACAGCAAGGACGTCTGATCATCGAAGAAGCGACAAAGAAGGCAGAACCTGAGGCTAACAGGTTAATCGCCGAAGCCGAACAAAAGGCACGTCAGATTGCCGAGGAGGCAAAGAAAAAGGCCAGGCCAGAGGCTAATAAGATCATCGCCGAGTCCGAGCAGAAAGCCGCTCAAATAATTGAGAAGGCCAGGAAGGAGGCTCAGCCCGAGGCAAGAAAGATACTCGCTGAAGCTGAACAGCAGGGCCGCCGGATCATCGAGGAAGCGACAAAGAAAGCTGAGGAGAATGCCGGTAACCTGGTCTCAGAAGCCGAACAGCAAGGACGCCAGATCGTGGAATCCGCTACTAAGAGGGCTGATGATGATGCGGCTATGATTGCCTCCGAAAGTGATCAGAAAGGCAAACAGATTATTCAAGAGGCAACGGAAAAAGCTGAGGTCGAAGCAAGAAATGTGCTCGCAGAGGCCGAACAGAAAGGCCGTCAGATTATCGAAGAGTCAACAAGGAAGGCTGATGATGATGCGGCCAATATCCTTGCCCAGGCTGAGCAGAAGATCACCCAGGCAGTCGAAGATGCAGGCAGGATAATCAACGAGGCTGAACAGAAGGCCAGCGAAATCATACAGCATGCAACAACGAAGGCTGAAGATGAAACGAGCAAAATGCTCGCTGAGGCCGAACAGAAAGGCCGCCAGATCGTCGAGGAAGCATCGAGGAAGTCGGCGGATGATGCAAATAGCGCTGTTACCCAGGCACAGCAAACCGGTCGCCAGATTATAGACGACGCAACGAATAAAGCAGAGGATGAGGCAAACAGCATACTCGCCGCTGCCGAAGATAAAAGTCGTCAGTTAATCGAAGAGGCTTCCAGGAAGGCAGAGGTCGATGCTGAGAAAGTCGTCGCTTTATCAGAACAAACCGGCCAGCAGCTCATAGAAGAGGCAAAGCGAAAGGCTGAGGTTGAGGCAGAGAGCGTTATTGCCGATGCCGGAGAGAAAAGTCGCCAGTTAATTGACGAAGCAACAGCGAAAGCCCGGGATGACGCAGGGGAAATTGTTGCCCAGGCCGAACAAATGGGGCATCAAATCATTTCCGACGCAACCATAAAAGCCGGTGATGACGCTAGTAAGGTTATTTCCGAGGCCGAAGATAGAGCACAACGTATTATACAGGAGGCTCATAAAAAGGCCGAACCTGAAATAAGAAGTATAACTGCTCAAGCCGAGGAGAAAGGCCGCCAGACCATAGAGGAAGCGACCAGACAGGCCAGAGAGAAGAGCATCGGTATTATTGAGGAGGCAACCAGAAAGGCTGAGTCCGATGCGGCCAATATAATTTCCAGCGCCGAAGAGAAAGCCAGCCAGATTATGAATGAGGCCAGAGAGAAGGCAGAACCCGAGGCTAATAAGGCTATTGCTGACTCGGTCCAGAGGGGCTATGAAATTATAGATGAGGCAAAGACCAACGCCGAGGCTGAAGGAGCTAAAATTATCGGTGAGGCTCAGCAGACCGGCAGCAAAATTATTGAAGAGGCCACCGAGAGCGCAGGGGTCGATGCCGCCAAGATCATTGCGGACGCGAGGGAGAGGGCTAACCAGATTATCGAGGAGGCCACGGCGAAGGCTGAACCCGAAGCAAGCAGGATTCTCTCCGACGCCGAGCAGAGGGTCAGCCAGCTAATAGAGGATGCAACTAAAGAGGTTGAAATCGACGCAGGCAGGATAATCGCTGAAGCTGAAGATAAAGGACGCCAGATAATAGAGGAGGCAAAAAATAAGGCACAGAGTGACGCCAGCTCTATGATTTCTGCTGCACAGGAGAAGAGCAATCAGATTATGCAGGAGGCAAAGGGTAAGGCCGCCGCTGAAACAAAAAGACTTGCCAGTGAATACGAGCATAAAGCTCGTCAGATTCTAGCACAGGCGGAGAAAATAGCAGCCTCACCTGCTCCCGAGAGGCCCGGGCATTTAATACGCGCCCTGGCTGAAAGAGCAGCCCAACAATCCAAAGCCAAAGAGGAAGCTAAGAAAGCCGCTCAACAGAAACGAGTGGAGCTTGTAGTCATACCACCGATCAATTTCGCCCAGCTTACGAACCTGCGGACAGCGCTCCAGCAGTTCCGGGGTTTACGCGTCTTGGCTACCGGTGGCTCCCTTGAGGGCGGTGCTACTATTTCCATCTTCATGGAGCAACCGACCTCGCTGGCCGATGAATTAAAAAGGATTGGCGCTGTAGAGGAAGCTATATTAGAGGATACGCTTGACTCTCATCCGTTGGGCGATTTCTTGAAAAAGGCTCTGCCTCCATCTTCTTCAAAAAAGCGGGATGGTCAGAGGATACTGGTGGTGCTTAAGAGAGGTTAGCCTTAGCTCCTCAAGTCGCTGCGTTTAATCCTCCTGCCAGCCCTCCTGCTTCTCTTTTACGTAATTCACCATATCCCCCCTGCGGAAACCCATCGATTTGAAGAATCCCTTTAACAGCTCATCACTGTCCCGTATCACCACTTCGGAACTGACCCCGTTCTGCTGGCACACCTCGCAGAACTTTCCCACCAGCTTTTTCCCTACTCCCATATGCTGACAACGTGGAGCGACTCCCACCATGTCTATCCACCCCGTCAAATCCTTTCCATACTCCGCTCCCCTTATGTCCCCCAGTATAAAGCCAACGATCTCTCCATCCACCTCTGCCACAAAGCTTAGCGCTGGACGGTACACTGCCACCTCTATCTCAGCCCCCACTTCCCACGATAGTGCTCTCTCCGAACCTTTCAGTGACTCGTCTATCGCCTTTACCGTGGATATGTCTTCCTCTGTCATACGCCTGATCAGGATTTCCTTCTCATTGTCTGCCATTAGGATTCTCCCACGCTTTCATCTTCGGCAATACATAAATTGTTATATAGCAATTCAGCAGTATTTGCAACATGTAGAGGCACGGCATGCCGTGCCTCTACATGCCTCTGCTAAATCTGGATCCCCGCTTTCGCGGGGATGACATCGTTTCTGCACTCCACGCCTCCCGTCTGTCATTCCTGCGGAAGCAGGAATCCACAAAGAGCAGGGGCGTTTCGCGAAACGCCCCTACCATTTTTTTATTTTGATGTATAAATAATTCAGGGGCACGGCATGCCGTGCCCCTACTATTGAATTCTAAACCTTGCTGAAAAAATCAGGACTTCAGAGCGGACTCACCTATGTCTATCCACCCCTGCCGCAATGCCAGTACCACAGCGTGCGTCCGGTCGTTTGCATCGAGTTTATCCAGAATAGAGGTAATATGGTTCTTGATAGTCTGTTCGCTGATACCGAGAACATGGGCAATCTGCTTGTTGGAATAACCCTCTGCCACGTATTTCAGCGTTTCCGTCTCTCTCGGGGTGAGAGGCGTAGCCAGGGTCTCCATAGCTTTGCCCATTAACGTGAGGTCCTGGAATTGCCGCAATACCTGCTCTGCTACCCTGGGCCTGCCCAGAACTGTATCGTTTATGGGGCGCTCGCCCTTGTGAATTCTCTTAATAGCCCCCGCCAGCTCCTCCGCAGATATCTCTTTGCTTAAATAAGCCGCCACACCGGACCTTATAGCCTGGAACAACTGGTCGTCGTCCCAGCACGACGTCAGTGCCACCACCGAAGCCCCGGGACACCGCGTAGTTATCTGTCGCGCTATGTCCAGACCTCTCAGCAACGGAAGGTCAACATCCAGCAGCACAATATTGGGTGCAAAAGCTTCTACCAGAGTCAGCGCTTCCGCCCCCGGCGGACAGTCACCAACAACGCTTAGAGCCTCATCGGCTGATAGCGCCTGCCGCACCCCCTGCCGGTAAAGTGTCTGTCTGTCTACTATAAAAACAGTGATATTATCCACCGTATTACCCCCTGCAAGCTATGTAAACTGAAAATAACATACGTTTTTCAGTCTGTCCATAGTACTTTTCTCCTATTTCTACCCGGGACTTACCCTAACTTATCTTATCCCACCTTATTATAAAGCTGGAGCATCTATATAACATAAAAATCATGATTTGTAAAGCCCCTCAATTCACTTTTTACATTCATAGCTTCAAAAATACCGAATTTAAGCTACTCTTTTTATGTTTAGCGATGAAAGGGCACGGTAACCGTGCCCCTACAAAATTATTATTTTGCCCTTTACAATTTTCATTTTTCTATTTACTCAACTCGGTGTGGGTTGTGCAACTGGTATCGCTAACCTTGGGATGGTCGTTTTGATCATACCTACGACATGTCCGTGGTGAGCTTAATTAAAACCGTTCGTTGTGAGCCCTTCGACAGGCTCCCTTCGATAGGCTCCCTTCGACAAGCTCAGGGCGAACGGAAGAAGGATTAAACCAGTAGGGGCACGGCATGCCGTGCCCCTACCAAATTTGCATCTTGTACCTTTTAATTTTCAATTTGCATTTTTCTATCCACTCTTCTCATCACGGATACCTGCCTCCGAAGCCCGCATACCATACGCCTTCCTCCTCATATACACCGTAGACCCTTCCATAGTCGCCCACTATCCATGTTATGCTCCCATCGCCCTGCGTAGAATTCATGTTGCTGCAGGACTCAGGCAGTTCATTCAGGTAGGGGCCATACTCATCCGCCAGCGGGGAGTTAGCATCCCCCGGAGCAACATCAGGCCCGGCCGTCCCGTAATCCGGTTCATTTTTCAGAAGGCCCATCCATATAGCTGCGTTCCTCACATCAGCATCGGTAGCCCTGGTATCAGGAGCGCTCCAGATTTCGTACACATCGTAGTCACCCAGAGCAACCTCAACCCCCCTGTACAGGTCTGAATCAAGACCATTGTAAGTAGGATAGGTATGGACCGCGGTGTAACCACCCGCCTCGTTCCACCCGTCCCCACTATCCCCGGCAAATGCGTGCGCGTCAGCGTAAAAAGTCGATACCGCCATCTGTATATTACGCTCGTCGACATCGTAGGCCTCCTCCTCCCCATGCCCCAGCAATCCTACAAGGCTTATGGCAGCAACCGCCACCAGCACACCCAGAATCGCCAGGATCAGCAGCAGTTCCACCAGGGTAAAACCACTCTCTTTGCACCTGAGACGCTCTATTTCCCACCTCGCTTTCCCTACCCGGTATGACAATGCCGCCATCATGCCATACCTTCTCTATATTCGAATCATGCCGCCCGCCCGGGCATTTAGCATATATGATACCAGACACGGGCAACTTCGCAACCCTCGTTCTGCGGTTGCGTTTGCGCCCGTCGACAAGCTCGGGGTGACTTGAGCCTGTCGAAAGTCGCAACCCAAAGAGGATTGACCATGTAACCGCGAGCGCCTTTCTTTAATGGGGTAGGTTGGCCGACGTCGGCCAACCTATCAAATCCTTGACTCGAAATAACATTTAAAAGTATTAGTAGTAGGGTGGGTGAAGCGCAGCATAACCCACCGCCTCTATTATTCAGGTGGGTTCCATTCCATTCCACCCACCCTACCGAGGCTTCGACACGCTCCCGTCGACAGGCTCAGGGCAAACGGAAGGAGGCCAAAACCAGCAGCGCAACCGACTGACGCCACACGAAACCGGCACTCCGTGCTTCTCGACTACATTTCTCTTATCCACCCACGAGAAGAGCCCCCTTTCGGGGGCTCTTCTCAACAGTTCTATAACTCAGCATACGGTTCTAAACAACCGTCTTAGCCAATACCGATCATGGATAAGCTCCGCTAAAGCCGGCATACCACTCGTCATCTGCAACCTTGTATGCGCCATATACACTACCGTTCTTGCCGACAACCCAGCAGTAGCCGCCGCCAGGCTCTTCTGCTCCGTTACGGCTGTTTGTGGCCATCGCCGACTCGGGCATTTCCTGTAGATAGAGTCCAGTCTCACCATCAAGCACCGATATGTCGCCGCGAGTCTGGAGACCAAGGTCAGTTTGAGCTGCTGCTACATAATCACCAGGAGCATTCACCAGCAGCCCCATCCAGATAGCGTGCTGCCCTATTTGAGCGTCGGTTGCTGCTACACCACTAGCACCATCTATACGCGCATTATTGATGTTGTCCGGATCTACTACAGTAGTACTTAAAGTCAATACGTGATCCCCGACGTAGGCCAGCGCTGTGGGATAGTAATGCCCGGCATCTTGAAGCTCTGCTACGTAACTGGACCCGTTACCTGCGTCGTAATTCTGCCCCGTACAGCCCCAGTAATAAGCTGCCGGAGGACCAGGGTCAACACTGTAACCGCCGTGTACATCGGAGTAGAAGGTAGCCGCCGCGAGCTGTATGACCTCCTCGTCAGTCTCGTAGGCCTGGGCGCCTCCTCTGCCCATCAGGCCGACTACGTTAGGAATGACAACTGCAGCCAGAACACCGAGAATGGCGACCACGATCAGCAGCTCAACCAGTGTAAATCCTTTCTCGCCTCTCTTAAAACGCTTCATAATTCACCTCCTTTCTATTCTTTTTATTCTTCCGAGTTATCTTCATTTCCTCTGCCAAATACGGTTCCTCCCTTCTCCACGTTCTTTTACACCTTAGAAGTTACCACATGCCGGAATCTGTGTCTATAGTAGAATCGGCCAATCTTTCCTGTACTTTAGTACTCTTCCAGGTCCATATCTATGGACACCCGCGACGCGCTGTCGATTACCCATACATCTTCGTCCCAGTGCTTTGGAAGCTGCTTGATAAAATTCGGGTAGAACGTCAATGTCTCCGCGTCCCTGGTGAAGCTGGCGTCGAAATCTATCAGGGCGTATTCCCCCGACAGCGGCAGATCGCCGTCAGCCGTTGGTGCCTCGAACGACTGTATCATGTAGGCATCTACAGCCGTGTTCATGATGCGCAAATCCGCCTCCCAGGCCCTCTCGCGTGCTTTTCCGAAAAATCCCTGGGAGGCGAGGATAACAACAGCCACCAGTATCATTATTACAAACATCGCCACCACCAGCTCGAAAAAGCTGAAACCAAGCTGCCCATCCTTTTTGGTCACCGCTTTCTTAAGATCAGAGCCAAGAGTGTTAAACATAACCTTATCCAATGATTAATGAGAAATTCGCAATCCTAATTTCTGAATCTTCAATTTTTTAACTTTCTTTACTTTGTTCATTTGAATTTCGTATTTGTTTATGATTTAGCGTTTAGAATTTAGGATTTAACCGGTCCTCGAATTCTGTTCATTACTCTACAACCACAGCTTCAATCAAGTCAAGACCTACTTTCGTACTACTTGCCTATCCCCCCAGCGCCCACCACCACTGAAATATGTTATCCCCCCATATCAGGGCTACCGCTGCTCCCGCCACCAGGAAAGGCCCGTAGGGTACCGCTGTTTTTCTGCTCTCCACAAGCCGGAACAGCAGCATGAATACGGCGGCAAGCCCCCCTAGTATGATGCCAACCATCAACGCCACTGTCACCAGGGGAAACCCGCATACCAGCCCGATCAGGGCTGCCAGCTTCACATCACCATAACCCATGCCGGCGCCGCGCGTAAGCATATACGGCAGTAGAATAAGAACGAAGCCAACCACCCCGCCGAACAGCGCGCTGAGAGTGATACCGGGCCCGATTTCAGGCCAGAACTCCTCGTATCCCCCACAGAAAAACGAGAATATTATGGCGATGGCCATCGCAGGGAAGGTCACTACGTCCAGAATATGCTTGTGCTCCAGGTCTATGACAAAGATAACGATGAAAATGCTCGCGTAGACCAGACCGAACGCAAGCTCTACGTTCAGGCCGTAGTGCCACGACATCAATCCGTATACAGCGCCTGTCGCAACCTCCACAAGAAGGACCCGCAGAGGAATTCCGGAGCCGCAGTAGCGGCAGCGGCCCCGTAGCCACAGATAGCTGATCACCGGCACAAGGTCAACTGCTCTGAGGCCCTTACCGCAGCTATCGCAATGCGAACCGGGCCTGATGATTGAACCACCACGGGGAAGACGGTCGCTGCACAGATTGAGGAAACTGCCTACCGAAAGGCCGAGGAGAACAAATATTACCGATATATAAGCGTCCATCAACGTAAAATCTAAGTCCTAAATTCTAAACTCTAAACAAATTATAAATTCAAATATTCTAAATTCGACCACAGTCCTTGAATAGTCAACATCATTTACGATTCAGTGCTCTTTCGGGCTTTGGGGCCCCCGGGCAGTTCAAAGTCTATCTCAGAAGAGCAGTGGAGCTGCCTTATAGATTTACTGGCTTTTGGTTATAATAGAACCAAATATTCTCATCAACTCTATAGATTCTTTGATTAGTGCATCTTGTTCATTTTCTAAATCGCGGTCATTCACCTCAATAAGCCTCAACCAGTACCCGCTCTCCTTGGCCTCTTTGCGGCATATTTTAATTCTCATTAAAAAATCTTTTTTACTTAATGCTTCATTTGCCTCAATATAATTCGCTCCTACAGAAGTTGTCGATCGAACTAATTGCTTGGCGATTTCCCCTTCAATAATTGTCCTTGGCAACTGTTTGCAAAACCTTACAGCGCGCTTTGCAAATCCGAACGTTCTCTCCTCAAGATCATACTGTTTTGCATTTTGGTTTTCTGACATTGAAATTTGTTTAGAATTTCGTTTTTAGATTTTAGGATTTTCAATCAAGACTTATCACCAGTTATCTCTCATCATCAGGCCAACGTTAGTCAGGAACTGGGCCAGAGGGAAATTCGGCGGGCATTCAACCTTGGGCTCAACCCCGATTACCTCACGTCCGGTCGTCTCCGTTACATCCATGGCCAGCTTCGGGTCCAGAGCGAGTTCACCGCTGAGGTACACAGGGACCTCCGGAGTCAGCTTGGCATCCCGATAGCTTCGGTTGTAATAGTCGATAGTGAAGGGCAGCTCACGCAGAAGGTTCTGGGCAGCCTCCTCAGCGCTGGGTGAAGCATCTTTCACCGGTATACAGCGGAACAGTGCGGGGAAGGATTTCTCAACAATTACCACCTCAACGCTATCCACTTCGCCGTGAACAATGATTCCTTCCGTGCAGTCCACAGCTCTGACCATGGCAAACGGCTTCAGCTCTATACCTCTCAGAGTAACGCCGCAGGCACGGCAGGCGTCTACAACGCCAACCACGTTACTTCGGGGAACAGCGAGAGCATAAACCTGCTGCCGCTTTCCCCCGCCGTTCTCAGGCAGCACCTGCCAGTAAACGAAATCCACATCCTGCGAACCCGGCATGGCCCTCTTTATTTCGCGGCTAATCATATCTTTTAAACCGCCTTTCTTCACCCCGGGCAGATTGATTGTCTGCGTTGCACTGCCGGAGCTGGGCACAGCGGTAATCACCCCCCTCTTGGGAATATCGTTCTCCCGAATCGCTTCCTCCATGATGCTACCCACCGCCTCAGGCGTTACGACCAGACCCTCTCTGACCATATTGCCGGGCAGCGGAACACTATACCAGCTCTCGATCTTCTTTCCTGAATATATGAGCATCCTCAACGTCATGCTCTCTATAGTAAAAGACATCGCGCTTCGATCAAACAATTTCATCTTCATCTACCCCCTTACTAAGTATGATGCTTAAATTACAGACCATATCGTCTTCAGCCTTAATCGTCAATAGTCATTCGGTTACGCTGCTCGTTTCGTCTTCCGTCACCCGGTTGCGCTGCTCCTTACGCTCGCTGAACTTTGACCAAGCAAGTGACAAGTTATATAACTGACGGCTAGCCTTATCATCGGTATCGATCAGGTCGTTACATACACCAATATCAACATAAAGGGCATAAAGGTCTCTAACCTGACTTAGAGATACTATAGTCTCATTTGATTCTGCCATTGCCTCATCAAGGTATCTCTGAAACCCTTTCTTCTGGTGCCTTTTAGAGTGCCCTTCAGCTATTAATCTCGGAATCGCTTTGCCTGAGCGACGGAGTTGATCTTTAAGATCATATTCCTCTTCCTTCGGTAACTTTGGTAAAACGTATTTGAACAACTCAAGCATAGCGCCATAGGTGTTTTGATAAACTTCTAGATCGTGAAAACTCTTTATCGTTCTTTTAACTTCACCCATAAACGCTCACCGAACTCCGAGACTAGCTGCGCAACCGCAACCATTCAAATCAACCATAGTTTCATACTATGATTTCCTATCATCTCTGGCTGATGACTACCACCGAAAACTTACCCTCCCACACGGCGCCATCGGAAGTGCAGGTCAGGCCATCAATCTTAAGGCTGGTGAAGGCGCTCCCTTCCATATACTTGAGAAACGATACGATGTTGGTCAGGCTGCCGTTTACAGTTATCTTCGTCTCGTAGGCAGGATAGTCCTTGCCGCCGATCTTCACAGTGCCTACCCGCGCAGGAGGCTCAACCTTATCGATAGTAATATGAAAGTGTGACGCCCCATCCGCAAGGAAAATGCTCAGGTCGACAATAGGAAACGCTGCCGGGAACTCGGGGCTGCTTAACAGCTCTGCCTCCTCCGCCCGCAGCTCCTCCAGATCATACTGCGCACGGGTTATCCCCAGGTTAACCTCAGCCGTCCTTTGCTCTGTCTCCAGCGCTGCCTTATCGTCCTCTACAGATTGCCATTGCATCAGAAAAATCACATTCAAAGCCACTAATACAACCACAACAACAATAAGGGCAACTATACGGATATTGCTTTTCAGATTTTCAATCATCCCGCACCTCCCGGCGCGACTTTAACAACCAGCGAATACTTCGTGCCTGTAAGTGACGGCATTCCCGCAAGGTCCAGCTTCGAGTCCCTGTCCAGCGCTCTGCCGTAGCTGGCTACCGCGCTGTAACCCGAAGCGGTCCCATTCACCACCAGTGTACTTCCGCTCTGAGTGATTTCCCTGATGTCCACGCCCGTGGGAACGTGAGCCATCACCCTCTCCAGAGCATCTCCCCAGCTTATCCTCGAGGAGGCGAAAGATGCGAAAGCAGCCTTCACTTCCTTAAGATTCTGGATAGACCGGGTCAACGCCACAGCCTCAGGGTCGCTCGATACGCTTTCAATCTCCTGATTGATAGCCGCTATGCGCTTCTCAATATCATCTATCGCGGAATTTGTACTTCCCTTTGCCTGCACAAGTAAAGCGCAACCGGCAACCAGGGCCACGACGAGGACTACTATCAACAGTGTCCTCGTCTCTACAGGAGGTCGGGGACGCAGCTCTTCAGGTAGCAGATTGATCTCAATGTTCATTCTACCTTTTCTCCTCCGATCTCATAATCGCATTGATACTAAATCCTTTCCTTCTGCTTTGCAACCCCCTAAATCCCCCAATTTGGGGGGGGATTTTAGTACTGGTTCATTTTTCATTTAATTGCCAGTTACGGTTAATGTATGCGGTATGACGTTTTCGTATGACTTCGTTGGGTTGCTCTTCTTGTTTTATACCCCTACATAAACTGGGTAGGCTGACCGACGTCGGCCAACCTTATCACTTTCCCCGGGTGGATTGGAGCATCCGCTCCAATCTTAAAAAAGTATATTGGCCAGTGTTCAGCGAAACCCACCACCATACGGGAAATACCAGGGCGACCACACAGGGTCGCCCCTACTGTCATTCTCCATGTCAAGCATGGGGCAGTCTATGCGGAAGCATGAACCCAAATTAATCTGAAAGCTTAACGCTCAACCCTTCCCCGTGTGGATTGGAGCATCCGCTCCAATCTTATCCGGAGCAGATGCTCCGGCCTACCCTATATGTAGGGGCGCGGCATGCCGTGCCCCTACGTCCTGATTTAAGGCGCTCGCAATGACATGGAGGATCGTCGTCCGATTGCGCTGCTGGTTTCATACCCCTACCGTTCGCCCTGAGCTTGTCGAAGGGAGCTTGTCGAAGGGGTATTTTAATTGCGTAGAGGCTTGGTAACCAAGCCCCTACCATTGATTAAAGGCGCACACAGTGATAGACAATATGTAAATGTCATTTCGATTCTTCCATGGAAGCAGAAGCAATATTGCGGGTATTGTATAATAACTGGGTAGGCTGGCCGACGTCGGCCAGCCTACCCAATAATCGCACTTTGCGGCTGCCACATGCCCGCTAAATCATTCAACCGTTCCCAGCTCATAGCTGTAGGTAACAGCGGCCACGTTGAAGAAGTAGTCCTGCTTCGGCACCATCTCGGTTTTAAAGGAGAGGATAACGTACACCAGCGACCACCCATCATCTCCCGTGTGGAATCGAATATTTGCTTCCGTATCATCGCCGACATCGTCTAAAATGTCGAAGGTATCTATATCCACTCCCCTCTCACCATTCGTAGACCTCGCATTTATTACGTTATCCCATTCACCATTTGGTTGCCAAGTATATTCGTCATGCAGCGTTGTGCTGGAGCTTGGAGACGGAAAGCTGGACTGTGACGCCCCTTTGAATTGAAGGTAATCAGCATCACTGGGCCAATCACCCCCTAATGCCTGGTCACCCTCGCCGACGAAGTACGTCATCCTGCCCTCGACCGAGCCCTCGGGAGGATAGAAACCGGTAAGCGTAAAATTTATATCGCGGTTTTGCCCGGAGAAGAACGGGCACCCATCGGGATGGGTACCAGGATCATACGGATGGTGAACAGGGTCATAGAGATAGAACTGGTGCGCCGTTTCAGTCGGGCTCTCGTAGAGCACGATCAGCGACCAGCCGGAGTATCCCGCCTGTCCAGGTGGATTTATATGATCATATACCGTCGTAGCATCTATCTCGCGAACAGCATACTCACCGTTGCCAATCGGAACCGCGTAGTCTTCTATAATAGGGGTCCACCCCTGAGCCCCGGTTACTTCGCTGGTCACATCCGCAAAACAGCCATAGAACCAGCCCCAGGAGGAGTAATATTTCACTGCGGGGTCTAATTCCGTTCCATACCTGTCCACAGCGTTGTGTATTATAGCCGTATCCCAGTGCTGCGCCCAGTAGAACACGGTGACGTTACCCACCAGATACTCATTGGTCATTGTAATCTTACCGTTGTCATAATCTACGCTGTAATCGCTCCCCTTGTTCAACTCACCCAGTTCGGATACGCTGTAATCTATGTATACATTCCCCGCCAGAGACTCGTTGATAATAGTGACCTCGCCCGTGTCGTAGTTTATGGTATAGTCGTCTCCTTCAAAGATAGGCGTTATACCCAGGAAAACGTCAGGCTCCGGCGAGGCCAGAACCGGCATGTCCTCCGTAGTGAAGGTCTCATTTCCGTTGTCATCGTACGCCGTGCCCAGAAACTCGTTAACATACCTTTTCGGCGTCAGGTACGCAAGTACATCCCTGGGTTCCAATACAATAGGCTCACCATCGTCGGTATACGCATCGACGGTATAGACCTCGTCCCCATCGAGCACCTCGAAAGTCTCAGGGCCATACACCCTGGGGTACATGAACTCCACCGCTGTATCCGGATCCCCGCTCGCGTGTCCCTGCTCCGGCGGTGGATCCCACCAGTCGCCACCGCTATACTCTCCACCATCCAGGAACGCAGACCAGTACAGCCAGGCTGCCACCACCTCGGCATCTTCGGGGATGCCGTTGCCAGTCCCCTCATTTATTGTAGCCCTGCCTGTATAGGTAACCTCATCACCGCCGCCGTAATCCACCGTGGTCCACGTGTCCGGGTCAGCAGGGTCGACCCGAGTCTCTTTGATCTGGCCGCTATCCAAAGTAGTATCTATCAGGAGGGGTGAGCCGGTTGCCTGGTAGTTTCCGTATGCTATCAGCCCCCTCTTGTCTATCTCGCCCTGCGCCGTATAGGCTACCACCTCGGTATTGCTGCCCCATATCTCGTGGCTCGCCGAGGAAACGGCCCTGTATATCTCGTAGCCGGTATCCCACGACAGAAATTCACTACCGAGACCACCCGACTCGGAGGTTGCCTTTATCCATGTGAATATGCCCTCGTTTTCCTGCCCACCGGTGAAGGTAAACGTCAGGCTGCGCACAACAGGCCTCGGCCCCAGGGGCTGCTGCAGGTCGATGCCATCTCCAGAGAAGTCCCACTGAAGTACGGTACCGCCAGCGAATGATGATTCTATTACATCGGGCCCTCTATCGGGCAGCCCGTCAACCTCGATTACATCCTCATACTGCCATCCCGGCGGCAGCCATGCCCCAAGTGTGTCCAGCCAGGCATGACCCAGGGTATCCGTTGTATATGCTATCTCAATTGTATAAGCGTCGACGTCATCACCGATCCACAACTCGTCTACATAGAAGTAGTCATCATCGACAATCTCAACGTCATCTACATAGAACTGGTCATAGTCACTTGACATATCTGCGTCGAAAGCAATCCAGAACTGGCTCGACCCCTCAACATACGAGGACAGATCGATATCAACAAAGTGATAGCCCTGACTGTTATCCCATGTCCGTACGGTAGTCCAGTTGGTGCCGTCAGCGCTCACCCTGCAATATGCTTTATCGCCTGACTCGAAAGAGCTCGCTTGGGCCCAGAACTGGAGGCGCGGCTCGGTATAGCCGGAGAGGTCTACCGCACGCGCCGCGTAGCCGCTGTAATCCCTCAGCCTGAGGTGACGGCTGCCGCTGTGCGGTGAACCATAGGTAGTGATTGAGGCATCACCCGAGTCGAGCCAATCGCCGAACCAGCCCGTCCCCCCGGACCAGCTCCCGCTCTCGAAATCATCCTCCGCTATCACCACGCCGGACAGGCCGGCATCGAAGCTAACCCAGAAATCACTCGAATTGCCATATGACGATAAGTCTAAATCAACAAACTGATATACGCCCGTTTCATCTCCATTCCCCCAGGTGACCAGTGTGTCCCAGTCACCCGCGCCGGGGCTTTCCTCAGTGCTTACCATGCACGCGGCGCTGTCACCATCCTCAAATGAGCCCGCATTGGCATAGAACTGCAAACGAGGCTGGTAGAAGCCGCTCAGGGAGGTTGCGCGTTCGGCCGAGCCCCCGGAGAACGCAAACCGCAGGTATCGGTCTCCGTCATAAGGGACGTCGGTCCCCTTGCTGGCGCTGCCGGAGGCATCCCAGTCGGCATCCCAGCCCGTCCCCCCATCCCATCCGCTGTTCTCAAAACCATCCTCCGCTGCAACTCTCTCCACAAAGGTGTAAAGGCCGACCATCTTCAGCACATCGGAGCGGTCATTATCTTCGTCCCACTCTACCCTCAGTCCACCTGGCAGTTCCCCGGGGATCCATACCTTCTCGATGCTCACATCCATGTCCCTGTCATTCCATCCGTCAGGTGTGCCGGGGTCGTATGTCTCTCCAAAATTGAGCCCGCTCAGCTCTGCTATGTCATCCTCGTTCTGTATCTGGTACATGGCATCCTCGATGCCGGCATCGGCGGCATATATCTCCAGCATCCTCTCTTCACGTATACGCACGCTCCGGTGTCCGGTGTAGGTGAACCTCAGCATAGGGGCTATGATAAGCGCGGCCAGCGCCACTATGATCGTTACATAGACCAGGGTCTGCCCGACCTCGCTCTTTTTCAATTTAGTCCTGTTCTCCATCGCCCACCTCCTGCCATACATCGCTCCTCACACCATATCAGCCGCTATTTCAGAGCCCTGGGGTTTATCTGATAGGTGCTGCTCACCTCATTGCCCTCAAATATTGCGGTCACCTGCAATACAATTACACTATCCAGGTCTCCATGCCAAACCCACATAGTCGAACCTGGGTCCAGGTATTCTCCTACTATTGTCTTTCCCTGACTCACATCATCTACAAAAAGCTCGCGATAGAGCCGCCAGAGCTCGCCGTCCATCATCCCCTCAACCTCGTATATCACCTTTTTCTCAACGCCGTCCCACTCTGTCCAGCCTATCTCCATATCATCAGGAAACCCTTCGCCATCAATATACTGGGCCTGCACAACGTCCTCGTTTATCCAGAAGCCCACGTACTGCACCTGAAGCACGGCCATCGTCTCGTCCCTGTTCTCAGCGCTCACGGTGAGCATGTAGTGCATAAGAATAAAGCTGCCGACCAGGATAATAGACCCGACCGCTATGGCCACCATCAATTCAGCCAGAGTAAAACCCAGCTGTCGAATAGTCCTTCTTCTTCCAGCCATAACAGATTTCACCTTACAGCTCAATACAACCCGGTATATACGTTTACCCATCTGTCTTTATTGAAATACTGCCATCAGGGACAGTCGTACTTCATGTAGGTCACGGTAGCCGATGTAGTCGTCACCGTACTACTACACCACCAGTTCATATCAATTACCGAGAATCGCACCATATAGTCGCCCGCAGGCTGACTGCCGGCGCTTACGTTAAGCGTATTCGAGCCCATTCTCTCATAAGTATCAGTCGCAATTGCTGAAAAGCCAGCCCCTGTTCCAGTACCTATGGATAACTGTGCTTCTAATAAACACCACGAACCAGCCCCGTATGACCACTCTGCGCTTATTATCCCTGTTCCCTCAGTAGTGAATGTGAAATCGTAATCCTCCCCCTCATGCAGACCGGGCACGCTTACCGGCACTGAGCAAGGCTGCGCCGAAGGCGGAGGGGTAGGCGTAGGGGTTGGTGTGGGCGTCGGCGTTGGTGTCGGTGTGGGCGTCGGCTCGGGTGTAGGCGTAGGCTCAGGCGTAGGTGTCGGTTCCGGTGTAGGCGTAGGCTCGGGCGTGGGTGTACTCGAGGTCGTCGGCGCTGGCGAGGGCGTCGCAGTAGAAGCGACCGGAATCAAACGGTCGACCTTGTAGTTCCTTGCTACAAGCACCGGCGTATCCACCCCCACTTCCATATTAACGTGATATATCTCCACCGTTATCTCTTGAATGCCTTCATCTTCACCCGGTTCCAGGTATGAATGCTCCTTATCCTCTTCATAATCCACGCTGACTGGCCGCACTACTACATTGATTAAGTAGCTATTGTTGGGAGCGGGCACTATTTCGTATTCGGGCACTGGCTGCCCGATAGTCGCTTGCTCATACGGGGCGCTCTTGATATACTCCATCTGCATTCGGACCAGGCTCTCGGCAATTCGCTGCTCATCACGCCTGAACTCGGCCTTTGTGAGCAGCACCATTACGGGGGGAACAGAGGCAGTAATCAGCCCCAGTACGACAACCGCTATCGTTACCTCAATAAGGGCAACTCCAACCGTGCGGCCAAAAATAGCCTTTCGCAGAAGCTGCCTTACTCGCGTTAACATCCTCAACCACCCCTTTTTGCCCTTTTATTCAATATTATTCCCAGCCGCTCCTATCGTCGCAACTCCCGTCACGACGAAATTTCCATTGTAACTTGTAAATGCACACTCCGGTAGCGTGGTGACTCCCGTCACGACGAAGTTTCCGTTACTACTCCGGCAGCACATCCACCATAGAATAGATCGAGCTGAATATGGTTACGGCAATCAGACCGATTATCAATCCCACGCCAATTGTAAGCATAGGAGTAAGTGTCGATGTTACCTGAGATATGGCCCTTTCCGCCTCTTCATCATAGAAACCGGCGACTTTAGACAACTGACCCTCCAGGCTCCCCGCCTCCTCACCTACGGCTATCATCTCACCCATCAGTGTTGGGAAAAGGGGGTCTACCTGCACCGCCTGAGAGAACAGTTGACCGTCGCCTACCCTAGAGCGAACGTTAGCCACAGACTCTCGTATCACACTATTGTCGGTCGTTTCGCAGGTCAGTTTCAGCGCGTCAAACAAGGATACGCCGGCTCCCACCAGCATGCTCATGTTACGGCAAAACCTGGCCAAGCCCCCCTTTAATACAGCCTGCCCAATTACGGGGATTTTTAATATAATCGCATCCTTTCGCCTTCTCCCATCCTCTGTCCTGCCATAAAAATAGCCTCCAAAACCCAACACTATCACTATCAGAAGCATATACAGGAAATTAGCCTCGAAGAAATCGCTCACAGCGATCAGCCCCCTCGTCATTGCCGGCAGGTCGCTTCCGAATTCCTCGAACATAGACGTCAGCGCAGGAACAACAAACGTCATCATCACAACTATAGCGCCAACTGCAAGTACTAAGACAAAAGACGGGTAAGCCAGACTGCGCTTGACTTTTGATGCCGTAGCTTCGTCTCTCTCCATATGAGTAGCAGTATCCTTCAATACCTGTGACAGGTTACCTACTTCCTCACCAGTACGCATCAGGTATACGTAGAAAGGCGGGAAAACAGATGGATGCTTGCTACAGGCCTCTGAAAGTCGGCTCCCCTTTTCAAGGTCGCTAATCACCTCTTTTAGCACAGCCCTGAAAGCCCGCTTGCCAAAACGAGTTTGTATAGTCAAGGCTCTCAATATGGGTATGCCAGCTTCGAGAAGGCTGGCCATATTCCTGCTGAATTGAATTACGTCCCGCCTCTTCACACCGAAAACTGAGGGCAGTGCCTCATGCAGCGCAGGCATCTTAACCTGCTTCTTCAAATCAACGATCGTAAGCCCGGAGTCCCATAGTATCTGCTCCGCATTAGCCTCATTCTCAGCAGCCAGGACCCCGCTTACTGCGCTCCCTTCAGCCGTGGCTGCAACGTATTTGAACTCCATAGTCACACCCCCCGTGAGTATGTAAAGAGTATATTACCCCTAAATTTATACTAATACTACAAGACAGCCCACTGAATGTCCATAGTACTTTCGGCCCAGGTGATTAGCTTCAAATAGGAGGGTTAATAGCGATTGGGGTAACTGCGGGCAATTAGGGTCAGTTAGAGGATGGTAAATACATTACGTATTATTTCGCCAGGGGTAGTCACACCGTCTTTGACCTTTTCCATGCCATCACGACGCATGGGGATCATTGCCTTCTGAACTGCTACTTCTTTTAGTTCACTCGAGGATGCCCCCCTCACTATCATCTTTCTTAGCTCGTCGCTTAGTGAGAGCAGCTCGTATACCCCAACGCGACCCAAATAACCGCTTCGTGAGCAGAAGTTACACCCCCGTCCAACCGAGAATTTTTCCCTTGTTTCTTCCATCTCAGCCTCGTAAGCTGCGGCATCCGATGGAGACACTTTGGCCACTTGCTGGCAATAGGGACAGACACGTCTCACCAATCTCTGGGAAATGCTGCCAATTACCGCTGAGGTCACCAGAAACGGCTCCACACCCATATCGATCAAGCGAATTAATGCGCTAACAGAATCGTTAGCATGGATTGAACTCAGAACCAGATGGCCTGTTATAGCCGCTTGAACGGCGGTAGTGGCCGTTTCAGTATCCCTTATCTCACCGACAAGTATGATATCAGGGTCAAGACGCATGATCGCTCTCAACCCCACGGGAAAAGTTATGTTAGCCACCCGGTTTACCTGAATCTGGTTTATTCCTTTAAAGCTGTACTCAATTGGGTCTTCGATAGTCATTATGTTACGCTCCTGGGCATCGAGCTGCTGCAAAGCTGCATACAGGCTAGTGGTCTTGCCCGAACCCGTAGGGCCACTCACCAGAATCATACCGAACGGCGCAGCCAACAGGTTCTCAAATGGATTCATAACGGCGGGGCTCATACCCAGATCCGGGAGTCTGATCAACAGCATGGATTTATCCAGCACCCTGAGCACCGCCATCTCTCCGAAACCAGTTTCAACCGTGGCTACCCTGAAATCAACCTTCTTGTTGGCTACGTTAGCGCTAAACTGGCCGTCCTGGGGACGACGCCTCTCAGCAATATTCAAGTTGGCCAAGACTTTAATCCTTGTCAGGATAGCCGTATGAACCCCCAGCGGTAAACGAACTGCGTCGTGTAATACACCATCGATTCTATTCCGCACAAGCAGACAATCCTCTTGAGGCTCAATGTGAATATCCGAGGCCCGGTCTCGTACCGCCTGTGTCAGCATCATATCCACAGCCTGGACAATGGGAGCCTGCTTAAGTGCATCGACTGCCATGCCCTCTGCTATCTCCGCGTTCACATCCAAATTGAGCCCCGCGATCTGACTTACCTGTTGCTCAATCTGTGACCTCAGGGTATAGTTGCTATCTATGGCCTCATCGAGGCTCATACCAACGGGGATCACCGTCTCAATTCTTTTTCGCGTCAACGCCGCGATGCTGTTCACAGTGCGAAAGTCGTGTGGCTCATTGGTGGCTATAGTCAGCGTGTCGCCATCCACCGAAACCGGTAAGATGTGGTGTTTTCTGGCAACCTCCTCAGACACCAGAGTTGTGGCTTCGGGCTGTATCTCCATGCGAGCTAGATTCACCACAGGAACACCATACTTCAAGCTTAGCACAGAACCCAGCACCTCAGAGTCTATCAGCCCTTGCTCCACTAGAACCTCACTCAGCTTCCTTTTTTCTTGAGCAGCGAGTTCCTCAGCGGTCGCAAGCTCCGAATCACTGATGAACGAACCGTTCACCAGCGCAATGCCCAGCTCTCTATTTTCCTGTGAGGAATCCCAATCAGCCATCTATTCTTCTCCTGCTAATCTCCTCATCATATCGGTCATACTCTAACTTAAAACGGCTTATTATACCACAGCCTGCTCCATACTAACTAAACCCTATCCGGTTATGACTATTAAAAAGGATCATTTGATCTACATTTATCCTGTTTATCCGACTCAAGCCTTTAAAAACACTATTAAATTGGGAACATCTCTGTGTCAACCCAACCTGTCAAGACGCTTTATAAGTAGCGCTGGCGTTACTCCCAGCTTCCGCTTTTTGCCTTTGCCTATGTAAGTAAGGCAATAAATCCTTCTCCATCTGCTCCGGCCTCTGCGCCCGGAGCAAAGCCTCCTCTATATCGATGATGCCCTTTTTCACCAAATCTTCCAGAGCATGGTCAAGCGTTTGCATTCCGTTCTGACTGCTCGTCTCAATTACAGTTTCAATCTGGTGGAACTTCCTTTCACGAATCAGATTCCGTATCGCATAGCTGGCCAGCATTATCTCAACTGCAGCCGCCCTCCCTTTGCCATCAATCCTTGGTACCAGAATTTGCGAAAGCACCGCCTCAAGCGTAATCGCCAGCTGTACTCTTACTTGCTCGTGCTGTGAAGGAGGGAAATCGCTGACGAGTCGATCTATAACATTGGCAGCGCCCTGAGTATGAGCCGTTGCCAGAACAAGGTGACCGGTCTCAGCAGCGTTTATGGCTGCCGCCGTGGTAGCGACATCACGCATTTCTCCTACGAGAATGACATCGGCATTCTGACGCAAAGCATGTCTCATCGCTGCGGCAAACGACAGCGTGTCGTCTCCAAGGTCTCTCTGCAATATTAAGCTTCTCCTGTTTGCGTGCAGGTACTCTATAGGGTCCTCAACTGTGACTATTTTTTTACTCTCCCTTTCATTGAGATAATCAATCATTGCTGCCTGCGTAGTTGACTTTCCGCTGCTTGTGGGACCAGTTACCAGAACCAGTCCTTTTCGCTTAAGGATTAACGACTTGCAGATGTCGGGAAGTCCTAACTCATCAATAGAAGGAATTCTTACCGGCAGACAACGGATCGCGAGCGCTATACTTCCCCTCTGCATGGAAGCATTTACCCTGAATCGGCCGACACCTGATATGCTATAGGCAAAGTCAAGCTCCACTTCCTTATAGAAAACCTCACGCTGCTTTTCCGTTGTGATAACCTCGAAAACCTCCTTTATTGCCAAAGGAGTTAGCGGTTCATCGCCGAAAGGTATGAGCTCATGACAAAGGCGTAGCATAGGACATGCCGGAACTCCAAGATGAACGTCTGATGCGCCCCACTGCATAGCTACTTCAAGGAGTCCGTTTATATCCATGAATCACCCCGGCGTATGTGTTTCTACCTTACCTCGCTTGTCCCCGTTAACTTGTGACAGTTGACTTTTTTTCAGGGAAACAAAGACATCTGCAATCTTGGGATCGAATTGCGTCCCCGAGCAGCGCTTTACCTCCTCTAGAGCCTCCTCAGGAGACATCTTGCCCTCACGGTAAGGGCGCAGCGAGGTCATAGCATCATAGGAATCCGCTACATTTAAAATCCTGGCATCAAGTGGTATATTTTCGCCTTTCAGCCCAGCCGGATAGCCAGTACCGTCATATCGCTCATGGTGATACTGTATAGCAGCCAAACACCCGCTCAAGCCTTCGACATGTTTTAATATCGCTACTCCCAATTTTGGATGAGCGCGTATCGACTCCCAGTCATCAGCATTCAAAGCGCCTGTCTTTAAAAGCACCCCATCGGAGACTCCGATCTTGCCAATATCGTGCAGCAATGCAGCCGCTCGTATTGTGGCTATCTTATCTCCAGAGTATCCTAGCGCCTCCGCGATTTCAGTAGCATACTTGCTGACCTTTTTGGAATGACCGTAAGTATAATGGTCCTTCGCGTCTACCGTAGCCGCCAAGGCATATATTGTGCTCAGCACGCCTGGTTCTCCCTCAGGCCTGACTCCCAGTGCCAATGCGCGCGAGCGCGTAACCTCAGAGGCCAAGCTTATTCGATTCCTTCCTGCTTCCTTGCTGTAGTACAACGCAGTATCCGCCGCCTGTAGAAGCTCCTCTCGCATAACTCCATCCGTAGGCCATGAAGCTATGCCTACACTGCAAGTCAATGCAACTCCTTTGGAATCCATTTCACTTTCTATCCTCTTACGTATCCTCTCTGCTACCATATATGCGTCGTCAAGGGATGCCTGCGGCAGAACAACCGTAAATTCGTCTCCGCCATAGCGGAAAGCCATGTCTATCCCTCTGATTGAGCCCACCAGATATCTTCCTACCTGTGTGAGTATTGCATCGCCTTCAAGATGGCCATAGACATCGTTGTAAGTTTTAAAAAGGTCCATGTCCAGGAAAAGTAAGGAGAATATATCGCCAAAGCGAGAACATCTCGATATCTCCTCATCAAGCCGTTCGTGGAAATAACGATGGTTGTACAGCCCGGTCAGCTCATCAATATGAGCCCTCTCCTTTGCTTGCGAGTAAAGCTGAGCATTCTCTATAGCTACCGATGCTTCATGTGCCAGAGTTGTGACTAAATCTACGTCGTCGCCAGCGTAATAACCGCCCGACTCTTTCTTGCTTAGTGCCAGGATCGCGATTAATTTTCCCTTGCTCTTCATCGGCACAAGCAACTCTAATTCAACTCCCTCGATAATATTTCTCTCAACCTCCCATAAACCCTTAAACTCCGGTTTTATATCTATCTCTTCTCTGGATAGAGGCTTATCTTCTTCGGCAAGCCAGCTTATGATCGGGCTCCCTTCGCCTAATTTTATAGGCATAGTGGTCTCACCTTCGATTAACCTCTCCGCATATTCGGAGCTGTAATCTCCGTTGCTCGATAGTAAAAGGCTCGCCTGTGTCGCATTCACAGCCTTGGTTATAGGTTTCAACATGGCCTCTGCCAACTCTCCCAGATCGAGTACATTGCTCATTCTCTGCGCAAAACTCAGCACTAGCTGACGGTATTCATAGGTTTCCCGGTAAAAGAGTCTGTCCACACCCTTCTGTATTAGCATCCTTAGTGGATTGAACATCCACGCCATAAGAAATGCCACCACAAATATAGCGGCAAGACCAGCGGAGCTGGTCCAAGTTTGAATAAAGTGTTGCAAGCTTAAAAGGACAAGAAGGTATGAGCATGTTATGAAGACACTAATAGATGAGTATGCAAGACCTTTTCTAGCGACCAGCTTGATATCAAGCAGCCTATATTTCGTGATGGCATACGTAATCAGTAATGCGTTGCCCAGATGACCTATATGCTCTATAGGGTAGCTAGGTAGCGGGGGAATACTGCTCCTGATTGAGAACGCCATCAAGATACCCAGACCACCCAAAAGGTATATCACCCTGTTTCGACTCTGCGGGTCTTTCAAAGCCCTATACCTGCGCACCATAACAGTCACTGACAATGCATAGAATACTAAACCTACGGCAACAAGCAGAATCAGAAGTGGGCCATAATGAACATCGATAGCTCCATTTGATACTTCGACTCTCTGAGGAATATAGCCCAGAGCCGCCAGTGGCAACAGGATTAATGCCACCGCCCCATACCCAAGCTTTACCGCTATATCGCCAGTCTTCTTATGAGTAAAAGCGCAAACGAAGTCGTAGTAGGCTATCATCATGCTCGCACCGCATAACACTGTAATGCTGGCCCACAAGCGTGTAAGCCCCCATATATCGAAGAACAACAAGAGTGCGCCCAAGCTCCACACTGTGGCTATTATCAAATACGCACTGAATCGCCGACGTATCCTTGTCCGCCTATCACGCAACATAACCACAAGCAAGCTGGAGTAAGTAAAGACGCTAAACAAGAGGATCAATGCATATATACTCACCGGTTAATCAACCTCCTTAGCAGTCGAATACTGACTTGCTTATCGACAATTCCCATTATGCATCGGATAGAACTGTGGTCAATCCTACAAAGGTAACAGAGATGGAAGTACTTTTGACTTTTCGAAACTACAAGCATCTACAACAGAGTATAGTATTACTTAGTGCACCTATTCTAATTTGACATAGATACCCTTGACTTAACCAAATCTACCAAAACAGTAAAGCTGCTGCTTAGTAGAAGTCCGTACGGTATATCGAATTAATCGAGATATACGAAGCTACTAAAGCGAAGCAGATATATTGACAGGTAGTGATACTGTCCTATAACTGAACCTTCCACAGGCACATTGTGGATTACATTAAGGCTGTTGAGGCATATGTCAGGTTGACATCAAGTGTTCAGGCATGCTGAGGATAAAATATACAATAGTTCAAGGACGTTGAATCAAACAGAAGACCTGCTCAGTGGACCAGAAGAATAACTTACTACAGCTTTACATGCGGACTAATAGCCATTTGCAAGCTATCTGCGAAAAACCAAATACCACCTCGACACTCACTCACTTATCCAGCTTATGTCACTAAATTTAGTATTGTTCATTAGTGGCAGCTACTTTATTGCAGAATTCAAGACCGCCTGGCCGGAATATATCAACTTAGTCTGTGAGACTTGCCGAAAGCCCATATCTTCAAGCAAATCTCTCTGCTCCTCATAATCATAAAAGCAGTGTTGATTATCAGTTCGAAGTTTCCTGTTGTAGTAAGCCATCATGATCATCACAGGCATCGACGCAACCATCTTTCTGGCTGTAGTCCCAAAACCCTCGGCTCTAATATTGTCACTAATTACATTCATACTGACCCTTAAGAAATTTAATCTACGTCTGGGGTTTGCTATTACTATTTTCCCACCAGTTTTCAGAACCCGTCTTAACTCCTTCAGTGCGCTCTTTTGATGCATAGCAGACATTGCGTACAGCGTGTTATTCGACGCTATCTTATCAAAGCAATTATCCTTGAACGGCAATCCTCTTTCCAGGTCCGCCAAGACCGGGCTACAGTGAATATCTTTACTTCTATGGCTCTCCAATGCTTCACGACAGTAATCTATCGCAACTACCTTACCCCCACTCCCCCTTATCCTGAGAGCCAGGTTGCCTGTGCCCGACCCTGCATCCATTATTAGCTCATTCTCTCTTACGCCCAGCTCCTCGCACACATCAGCGAGTAACTGTCGATATGTAGGCAAGCTGTTGAGCACATCGTAAACCCTAAGGTATCTTCGCCAGAATTCAGGACCAATCATGCTCGAACTAAATCAGATGACTGTTCCTCAGTAATCACTGACTCAGGAATGGGATTAAGCAGGTAATCGAGTATATCATCTGAGGGATTCATATGAGGAGGTTTAATATGAGCCAGATCAGCGCCAGCCGCCCGCTGCTTTAGAATATATGACTGAAATGCTCCGGAGGGCAGTAATGTCAACTCCAATGTCACACCACGCATGTCTTCCAATACTCCATAGAACGGGTCCATTTTTCTTAGCTGCCCGCTTATAATGGTGATTGCATCACTAACTTCTATCTCGGCACCGCTCTTAGCCTCAATGTAAAAATGTATCTTCGGTTTCTCTGCATCCTCCTGTCTTACCACCCAGTCTTGATAGGGTATCCCGGAATCCTCCAAGGCCTTCCAAATAGCGCCCTCTGTCATATGCATACAGCCTTCTATATCGATGATACCATCGACCCTGGAATGGAAGAGCATCTGAGGAATTTCTATACCAAGCTTCTCATTACGTAGCGATGTGATATTGACGACATCACCAAGCAAGAATCGGATATAGGCGCCGCCATAGAAATTAGTAATTACAATCAGGTACCTCTCATCCGGCCTTACTTCATCTAACGTAAGCACAACTGGTCTATAATCTGGATCCGCCTTCCATTTTCGATATTCGTCTTCAGGTATGAACTCCAAGAAATTAATATGTGGGATGAAGGTCATGCTTCCATAGTCCCAGGTCTGCATCGCCATCATGACAGTCTCAGTAGAACCATAAACGTCCAGGGGGTACCTCCCCCACATTTCCTTTAGTTTCTCCCTATAGACCGCCGTATCAGTGCCAAACCCCACCAACATCTTAAGCGACCATATATCACGCGGCATCAACGCCCTTCCGGCAATTTTGCTCTTCAGCACTGCTTTTATTAGTCGAATCAACGCCCAGGGTTTGCTCAATAGAGGTATCGCTCTCCCCAGACCCCCGCCCTGGCTGAATTGATCTCCTATCATCACCAGAAGGCCTGTTAATGCAAAAAGCAGATCCATCCCGTCAAACAAGGCTAGCTTAAAGCCCTGTGTTAGTCTTTCCTCAAATTCCATCGTCTCTGCTTCATCCAATGGAGGTAAAAAATCAAAGATGTTTTCCTCTGCCGCCCGGTGTGCCCAGCAACCACTCGCGTATGGCGGCGGGGCCATAGCGTAGAGGAACTTGTCATGCTCCTCAAGTACAATGTCACCTCTTTCTTTACAAGAAGCAAATATCAAAACACAGAGGAAAATCTCTCCCAATTCATCATATATCCGCCTCGTTACCGGAACCCACTTGAAGGGTTGACCCTCAGACCGGCCCGAAGTGCGTTGCCAGAACATAGGTGGCTCAGGCAGTGTTTCCTCCATGCATTCTGGAAGATAAGGTGCGTAATCCGCATAGGTAGTTATCGGTACTTGCTCCCTGAATTCCTCCACAGTACGCGGCTTTGCTCCCCTCATCACCTTATTCCCCAGTTCGCACTTATTCAGCAATTGTATCTGCTCCATTAAGAGCCGCCGCTGTATAGACATAAATTCATCCATGGAGAGGTCAATGAAACCGCAGCATTTCTGCCATAACTCTTCAGTTCTACCTTCTCTGAGCAACTCAAGCGCACTTGGCATTAGATTGAACCCCTAACCTTCAAAGTGAAAGTTAATTTTCGTGAGCAGTCGCCCCATATCACCCACAAAGTCAATTTACGTCGTCCCTTTTCTAAAATAACCCTGTGCCAATAATTGAATGTAAAATGTTACTGTAGAACAGTTCCTTATGTAAACCGTTCATTTTCTTAAATAACCTGAATTTCCAATCAAATATGAAATTAAAGAGACCCGGGTCTGCGACATTTTAATACATCCGAGGAGGAAAAAGCAGATTAAGAGCAGAGTAAAAGTAAACTAAAGTAAGCATAAATACAGTCTCGTTTTACTACGTCTGTATAAATATGTCAAGTATCGTGCACGATCTCAGCTACAACTGGCAGATTTCAAGCCTCCCGAATCATTTGATAAGTATAACTATTCTAACATATCGATAAGCCCATTTTTGACAGGAACATTCCTACCTGCTATCTTATAAACATAACTTCACAGGTGCGCCGGAACACTTTCAAGCCTACTCGTATATTCTATTTGAGGCAAGAGGGTTCTGCTGCGAAAATCAGAACCAGTTAACTTATTGCCAAACCTATCGTTGCGGATTGTAATACATTCATAACTCATTTATCATGATTTATTGAATTAAAATGATCAATCTATATCATACTAAAGTCCTAGTCAGAACAAGTACTAAAATCTCATTGTCACAGTACAAAAGTCCTTTTACAATCCCAACACGGGCGAGCCACGAAAGGATGGGACCGTCATGGATACGAGCAATGACAACGTAAGCGACTTCTTGAAAAAGAAGTTCAAGATAGTAAAGGAAGGACTCGACCAGGAAGAGGTATTTTCCTTCATCAGCAATCTTATAGACCAGAACAACGAACTCACAGCCAAACTGGAACATATAGATACCCTCAAGAAGCTTGCGGAGAAAACTGTTATCGAAGCCGATAAACAGGCAGAGACCATCAAACTTGAAATACAGGAGAAATCAAACGCCGAAGCTGCTGATACTATCGCCAGGGCCGAAGAAAAGGCCAGGGCCCAAGCTGAGGAAATAATCGCCGAAGCCCAACAACGTAAAGCCGAATCAGACAGGATGATCGCCGAGGCCGATGAGAAAGCTAAGGCTGAAGCGGCTACTATCCTTGCCGAGGCCGAAGAAAAGGCCAGGGCCCAAGCCGAGGAAATAATCGCCGAATCCCAGCAACGTAAGGCCGATTCCGACAGGATGATCGCCGAGGCCGATGAGAAAGCTAAGGCTGAAGCAGCTACTATCCTCGCCGATGCCGAAGAAAAGGCCAGGGCCCAAGCCGAGGAAATAATCGCCGAAGCCCAGCAACGTAAGGCCGAATTAGACAGTATGATCGCCGAGGCTGAAGAAAAGGCCAGTACCCAAGCTGAGGAAATAATCGCTGATGCTGAGCAGAAAGCACAAGAGCGCGCAGAAGAAAAAATCTCACTGGCCGAACAACAGGTCCAGGACAAGATAAAGACGGCAGAAGAAAACGCCGAGGCCATCAGTAAGACTGCCGAAGGGGAAGCCAATAGAATTATTGACGAGGCGAAACAGAAGATCGAAGCAGTCGAACTGCAGGGGCAGGAAATATTACTAGAAGCAGAGAATAAGGCAGAGTCACTACGAGCAATCGCCGAAGAGGAATCCAGCAGAATAGTCGCCGAAGCGAAACAGAAGGCCGAATATCTGCTCGAGGCAAGGACAACACAAGCTGAGGAAGAAGCACAGAATATCATCACTAAGGCTCTGCAAAAGGCTGAGGAAGAGGCACAGCGCATAAGACAAGAAGCCGAATTACTTTTGCAGAAAAGCAGGCAGATAGGCGAGGAACAAATAAAGGAGAAATTTAAAAAAGTTTACGAAGGATTGCTTCTGGACCTAAGCGAGATCGAAAAGATAGCCGCCGTATCGACGGAAGAGCAAGCCGTAGAACCTGAAATCTCTGAACCTGAGCCTGCTCCCCTTGAGCAAGCAGTTGAGGAAGCAATTGAGATAACAGCAGAACCTAAGGAAGAACCTGTACCAGTCCTGGAAGAAGCTGCATCAGAGGAACCCTCAGTAGAGCCCGCAGAGGCGATTGTTGAAGAGACCCCGGAGCAGCAGGTTGAAGAACTAAGCTCTACCCTTTACCAAGGCACTATTGAGCTGGCGATACCGCCTCCGGTAGGTCTGGACCGAATGCTGCAGTTGCACAAAAACCTGAGGCACATTCCTCAGATAGAAGTAATGAACCTTGGGGTCTCCCGTGACAAAGGCATTACGATCAGGCTTTTTTTGGACAGTCCCATACCGCTTCTCAAGATTCTTGGCGATCTACCCGAAGTTGAGCAGGTATCAGATCCGCAAAAAGAATCCGGTAAATCAGCTACTACTCAGCAGGCAGGGGACAAACCACGAGTCAAGAGAATAGTGGTAACTACCCAAAAATAGATTCGACACGCTGTCAATACCGGTGCGCCGAAAGACCTTCACAAGTGCTGCCAACCCAAGCCAAACCAAATCCAATACAGTAACAATCTTAGTTTCCCACACGATTTATACCCACCTCCCAGACGCTAATAAACTCAACAAACCAACTCTAAAGTAACCTAACCATATTACTAGCACTCCAAGTACTAAAATCTCATTGCCAACTAGAGCAAACTCCATCACAATCAAAGTAGCACGGCCATGCAGGATGTTGATGATATGGAGAGGGAAAAGGAGCTTTGGGGACGCAAGTTCAAGATTGTCGATAATGGTCTGGATGAAGCTGAGGTATATTCCTTTGTAGATAGTTTGACAAACCAATATGGTAACTTCACCAAGAGGTTTGAGCAAATAGACAATCTGGTTACCAGGCTAGCAGAACAATACGGCAATCTGGTGCAGAAACTTGATCACTTCGATCAGTCCCCCGAAAAAGATCTGATGCATAGTCATACCGCCGATGCCGACCTGAGTAGGTCGACACATCCGGATTCACTTACCACTCCCACAAATGGGAATTCACCCGAATTTGATGTAGACAAGCTGGAGAATATTGATTCTCTAACAAGGTTTGCCGAAAGAACCGTGATTGAGGCCGCCAAGCAGGCAAAGATCATGAAGGCCGAGATAGAGGAAAAGGCCATCGCCAAAGCCAACAGCATTATCGCACATGCTGAAGAAAAAGCCAGGATTGAAGCAGATAAAATAATGGCTGATGCTGAACTCAGGGCTCGTGAAAGAGGGGATGAAATAGTCGCCGTGTTGCAACAGGAAGCGCATCGTCAAACTAACACGGTGCATAGTGATATCAGACGGATTATGGCAGACGCTGAGCGTTCAGCTGAGGAAAAGGTTCAGGAGATATTAAGTAACGTAAAAGAAAAGATAGAGGAAAGCGCACAAATAATACAACAGGATACCGAACAGATACTCTCAAAGAAAATTAGCGATGTGAAAAAAGAGGATTTAAAATCCGTACTTGGGAATATAAATCAAAAATTTATATATCTCTCTGAACTCTTAGAAAGTCCATCAAATTTATCAACGGCAGAAGACGCCACCTTAGTCAATAACGTTAATATAGAAGCTAGCGGACACGTGCCGATTGAAACTACAATCAAAGAAACACAGGAGACTGACGATCTTGGCCCAGCAGAAACAACGGAAAATTATACCGATCTTTTCGAAGGCACTATTGAGCTAGCACTACCTCCTCCCGTGGCTTTAGACCAAATGTTGCAGCTTCATAAACACTTGAAAGAGGCTCCTCACGTAGAGGTTCTCAATCTGGGAGGCTCGGTAGAAAAGGGCATCACGATTAGAATCCTTATGGACAATCCTACACCAATCCTAAATATCATCGGAGACCTACCTGAGGTAGAGACAGTATTAGAAGAACACCCCGATGCTGATAAAACTGTCCCCGGTCGAGAGTCAAAAGAAGACCCTCCCATCCGGCGAATTATAATAACCACCAAGCATTGAGATTCCCGGCGTTCCACATACCTTTTTGGGCCCGCTCGGCGGACAGCCCGGCTTTATAAGGATTTCGTTCTCTACTGACAAGGGCTTATTGGACGAAGGTTCAATCTCCATGTTCTGCATATTGTGAAGCCTCTCCCTGAGAACCACCGCTTGATTATACGCTTCCATAGCTCTACGAAGAGCCAGTCGAAATCTCAATTGGACTTCAAGTGAAGTTCTCTCGACCATTCTTGCCAACATCATCCGCTGCTCATCAGTCAACCTTACCAGTTTAGCGATAGTCTCTGTGCTAAACGACCCATCATGATTCGCTAGCGCTATCGCCCTGTCAGTTTCGACATTCATCGTATTAATGACCGACGCAGGAATACTACGTTCCCTGTCGGCTAATGCTTCAATTTCTGCGATTCTACGTTCAGCTAATGTAATATGCAGGTTTGCCTTAGCCTCCTTACCGAATGTGAAAAATGCCTGCACCCTCTCAGTCGTCGTTTTAACCGGGTAGAGTAGATCCCCGGGCAAGCTATTTGTCGCCGCTGCTACCGTACCTCCACTCATTATAACAAGCGCCAGAACTACCGATAAGGCCACAGCCCAACGTCGCTGCCAGCTCCAAAAGGGTAAACGACGCCCTCTCTCCTTCTCCTTCTTCTCCGCAACAGCTGATAGCAATCGAGCCCTGGCCATCCGCTGAAACTCTGGACGCGGCTCAACAGTAGACGCCTCTTTCATGAAAATGGCTGCTCTGAGAAGCGGCTCAAGTTCATCTGCCTGGTCTGGATAGCTTTCCAGGCACTGCTCAATGCTATCGCCTCTCTGCGTTATACGATCAAGACAGGCATCCAGAATATCATTAAAATCCCTGCTCATAATTGCCCCCACTTAGCGAGCGTCTTTCGCAGCTCTGACATGGCACTGTGCTGCAGCGCTTTTACCGCCCCCTGGCTCTTCCCCACTACCTTAGCCGTCTCAACAATCGATAGCCCTCCCGCAAATCTCAACTCTATTACCGCCCTCTGCGCCTGCGTAAGCTGACCCACCGCTTCAATTACCAGTTGTATATCAGAACTCCGTCCCGCAGCTTCCTCTGGCTCAATTGCATCGCTCACCAGTGACTCATCCACCGGCAACATTCTCTTCGACTTATCCATCCGCCGGAAATCAATAACCTGATTACGCGCTATGCGGAATAGCCAGGCTGCCACCGGTGCCCCCCGCCACCTGAAAGATGGGCTAGATTCGAGAGCTTTAAGAAATACCTGTTCTGTCAAGTCCTCTGCATCCGCTCTGTTTTGCACTCTTACGGCAATGTACCGATATATCTTCGGGAAGTACTCATCATAGAGCTCAGCCCAAGCATCAGAGTTACGTTTCTTTATGCCTTCGGCAAATACTTCTTCGTCTCTCACCTGCGACTCCTTCCCTAAAGTCGCTGGCTGCCAGTATAACCCAGGGAAGGAGTACAGGTAAACCATGATCGATTAAAAATTCCTCGTTCAATAAGACCTATCTATCCCTGCCAAACTGCCATACTCCTGCGTTAAATCGCTCGCTCAATTGCCCCTGTTGCGGCAATATATCTTTCAATCCAAGACCCTCGCCAAATTGGCCAAACCTTGGCAATATCTGTCTCAAGCCATCGAACAGCCCCACCGCTACAAAGGTTACATCAGGCACATACCCATCCTTGATACCTACAATTAGATATATACCCTCTTCCGCAAATTGACACTTCAATTCTCCGGACGCATTTGTTGCCCCCAGATACTCACCGTTTTCAACTACCATTTCACTTAGAGAGAATCTACCGGCGTCATTCTGTGGTAAATTCAATACAAGTGGGCCGATGGAACCTACCGACAGGGCATACAGTTCCACGCCTTCAACAGGAGTGCCAGTACCTCTTGTAGTCGCCGTAAAGGTTATGTCCTCACCTACGTCAGCCCTTCTAGGTTCTGCCTTAACCACCAGGGCTTCATCGGCAACTGTGACTATCTTTGCGAATCCGGGCACATATCCGCTCTTGGTCGATACCAACAGGTATATACCCACCTCACTAAAAGCGTGCTCCAACTCGCCAGAACCGTTGGTTTGTCCCAGGTATTGACCACAAGCGTCTAAAATTTCGGTCACATTTCCAACATATGTACCTCTCAGTTCTTCAAACAACGCCCTGGCATCATCAATAGACGGAGTCATATCTCTGATTGACATTCGTAGTCGCAGGTTAATCGCCCAGACATCCGCTTCAGCCACAGCGTCCCCACTGCTCTTCTCGAAAACCTTTATCGTCACAGGCTCATCCACTTTCACCCGCTCCGGTGCATCTATCGCAAGCCTTTCCTCTATATCGGGCTTCACGGTCAACCACGCTATTCCCGGTCCATAGCCCTCCTTGGTAGCAACGATAAGCAGCATTCCTGCTCTATCGAAAATATGACCTACTTGACCATCACTATTAGTCTTGCCCAAAAAATCGCAAATGTATCCCTGCGCAGTAACCATGTTTACCGTGCCGGTTATCCCAGGTCTGGGCAAACTTAATGCATACACGCTAGCTCCCTCAACCACCGCATCGCTCGATCTTTCCGTAACCGTAATGGTTACTGATTCATCGACCTGAACAACTTTTTGCAATCCAACCACGAGAACCGGCACCTCAGTGCCGTCTTGCCCTTCCTGGGCTACAGCTATACCCAGACCAGATATAGCTATCACAATGGCCATTACCGTCACCGCCACTCTTAACACCACCTTTTTCATGACTTTCTACCTCCTGATTTTGTTTTCGCTACCTATTTACTAAAACGAAAAAGTCACTGAAAAGTTAGCCCCGGGGAATTTACACTTCGCCATATTCCCAATCGAATACCGTGGTATATCCTGCGTATTGCACAATGCTCGTTCTCCTGCTATAGTAGTCGCCACCATGAATCGCCTGAACCCAGGTTGATCGCCGACATAATAATGTCATCTGATGTTGAGCCATCCCGAATTAATAAGGCATTTGTTAATATGTCTCCTGTAAACCCGATGGTTTACATCCTGGCGAGCATCGACAAATCGATTCTGGCATTCAATAACCTCAGGGAGGCAAACCATGTCTGAGCAAGCCCTGTCAGATGTCAAGGTATTAGATTTGACCTGGCATATCTCCGGCCCTTACTGCACTAAACTTCTTGCTGACTATGGAGCTGAAGTAATAAAAATCGAGAGGCCCGGCGAAGGAGACCCCGCCAGAAGAATGGGCCCATTTTTTAAGGATGACCCACACCCCGAGAAGAGCGGCCTGTTCCTGCATCTAAATACCAATAAGAAAGGGATCACTCTCAACCTTAAAAGCGCCAAAGGGAAGAAGATACTCAAGGAACTGATAAAAGATGTTGACATCCTCGTGGAGAGCTTCAGACCCCACGTCATGCCCAGCCTTGGACTGGACTATGAAACCCTGGAACAGATAAACCCAAAGCTTTTAATGACCTCGATATCGAGCTTTGGTCAGACTGGCCCGTACAGCGAGTTTAAGGCGTCTGAAATCGTTGAATATGCTATGGGTGGCGAAATGTATTCAACGGGCACAGCTGGTAGGGAACCATTGAAACTCGGAGGAAACGTCACACAATACCAGGCAGGAACAGTTGCGGCTGTTGCCACTATGGGCGGATTGTTCTCTGCTTATTCTCAAGGTGTCGGACAGCATGTAGATGTTTCGATCATGGAAACTCAGGCAGGAAGCGCCGATAGACGTATCATCTATCTTCTTGGCTATGCCTGCGCAGGTGTAATTACCACCCGATGGCCGCCGCCACGTGAGGCAGTCAGGATGGTAATCCTTCCCCAGGGCGTATATCCATGCAAAGACGGCTTCGTCAACACTCTAAGTCTGCCTCAGTGGTGGCCGAGATACCTCGAGGCAATGGATATGCCAGAATTAAAAGACGACCCCAGATTCCAGAACATCTTCAGTGCCGAGGCTGGAATGGAATTCGACGCGATCTGGTACTCCTGGCTTGCCGATCATAACAAGGATGAACTCTTCGATATCTTCCTCAGAGCTAAAATCGCCAGCGCTCCAGTGAACAGCCCCGAAGACCTGCTCAGGAATCCTCACCTCAAGGAAAGGGGATACTTTACCGAAATAGATCATCCAGAGACGGGCAAAGTTACTTACCCGGGCCCGCCTTTTCACATGACGGAAAGCCCTTCACAGGTGCGATACCCCGCGCCACTTTTAGGGCAACACAACAAGGAGATCTACTGCGACCAACTCGGCTACACACCTGAAGATTTAGTTAAGCTCCGGGAGAGCGGAATTATCTGAGATGGTATTTGTAAGGAGGTAAGAGTCATGGCTAAGCTTCCGTTGGAAGGAGTAAGAATTGTTGCCATGCCGGTGGTATTCGCCGGACCTTTCGCTACCATGCTCCTGGCAGACCTGGGAGCCGAAGTCATCCTTTTAGAGTCAATTCAGCACTTCCCTTCAATCACCAGGGGGTATCTCCCCAGACCGCCACAGGCGCTTGTCCCCACTACCGGTGCAACATTCGGGGGCACGGGCGGAATCCAGACCTATGTAGACCACTGGGCTGGAGACAGGCCCTGGGACCGCTTCGTCATGTTTCTTGCCCTGGGCCGAAATAAGCGTAGCTGCTGCGTAGACATTACGAGACCGGAAGGCGTTGAAGTCTTTAAAAGATTAATTAAGGTAAGCGATGTTTTCTTCGAGAGCAATGCCCCCGCAACCATGGAGAAATTGGACCTGACCTACGATGTGCTCAAGCAGGTAAAGGAAGACATTATCTATTTGAGCATGCCCGGACTCGGTTGCAGGGGGCCTCACACGTACTGCTCCCTTTTTGGTGCCCAGCTTCAGGCATTGGCTTCCCACACCTGGCTGACGCGCTATCCTGACCTCGACTACACTACCACACAGTCGCTCCTATTTCATTGCGATGCCTCATCAGGAGCCTCCGCTGCCTTCGCCATCCTCTGTGCCCTGCATTACCGCAACCGCACAGGAAAAGGGCAGTTCATTGACCTTGCACAAATCGAAACCGTGATTCCACATCTCGGCGAGGCAATCATGGACTATACCATGAACGGCAGAGTTCAAGAACCCATGGGCAATCGCCATCCATCGATGGCCCCGCATGGCGTCTACCGCTGCCGCGGCGAGGATAAGTGGGCGGTAATCGCTGTGTCCTCAGACAAAGAATGGAATGGGCTATGCCACGCCCTGGGCAACCCGCCGTGGGCAAATGACGAGAAGTTCTCCACTGTTACAGGCCGTCTCAATAATCAGGATGAGCTCGATAAATACATCGAGGAATGGACCTGTCGTCATGACAACTACGAGGTTATGTACATCCTTCAAAAAGAAGGGGTTGCAGCGGGACCGGTGCTGGATCAGAGAGATGCCTATCATGATGCACAGCTTCAGTGCCGTGGGTTCTTCGAAGCAGTCAGCCACCGCGAAGCAGGCACCCACCTTTATCCCGGGATGCTATTTAACATGAACAAAACGCCCCTTAGTATAAGAGAGCCAGCGCCTTGCCTCGGCGAACATAATGATTATGTGTTTAAAGAAATAATCGGTATGACAGATGATGAAATCGCTAAGCTGGAAAAGGACCAGATAATAGGAGGTGACGAATATATAGTCGAATCCATCTTCTAAATTAACCATTTACAGTCCCAGAGTCGCCCGTATTGCGTCAAATAAAACTGTTACCGAACTGGGGTCGTTGCCTCAAATACATCGGTTACCGAAATACCTCCTTTTACCTTATTTGTTGATGCGGGGCGTTCAGCGAGTTTCCACAAATG
>Ga0180431_10000424_pt1 | contig 61341 bp, 51 predicted proteins | sample SS_ome_11_FD_132459 | JGI IMG/M metagenome (GOLD analysis project Ga0180431, IMG submission 132459) | Hypersaline lake sediment archaeal communities from the Salton Sea, California, USA - SS_1_MS_1 metaG | ecosystem: Environmental > Aquatic > Non-marine Saline and Alkaline > Hypersaline >... | reverse complement strand
TCTCCGTGATGATTCCCCTGATATTTATAGTATTCCTATACAGTGTCAACTTTGAATTCATCTCCATCCTCGAGCTCAAGCTGTCGGACCTCGTTCAGCGCTCTTCCCCGCAAAAGACCGGCACGGTCCCGATTGTAATCGTCGCCGTAGACGATAGAAGCATCGAAGAGGTGGGGCGATGGCCCTGGCCCAGGGACGAAGTGGCCAAGCTCATTGAAAAGATCTCCAAAGCATCGCCCAAGGTCATAGGCGTAGATATAATCTTCCCGGAGAAGACAAGGACGATGGCCGATTCCCTCAGGGAGGAGATAAAGAAGTCTTTTAACTTGTTTTTCGGAATTGGAGAGGAGCGCCTCGACAGCTTTTTCAGGCTCTTCCTCAAAAGATCCGAAAACGTCCACCCGGAGGACGATGCCCTGGGCGACGCGATCGCCCGGGCGGGAAACGTAATCCTGGGCTATCACTTCATAACGAACGAGGAGGATCTCACGGAGATAGGGGGGAAGGCCGAAAAGAGATCCCCAACGCTTCCACGACCCTACGGCGCCGTAAAGGGAAAATCCGAGTACCTCGACAAGATTACGGCGTACGGAGTTCTGGAAGACATCCCGGCCATATCGAAAAATGCCCGCTCAGGCGGCTTCTTTAACGTGGTTATGGACGCGGACGGGACGGTAAGGAGGGTACCAACCGCATTTTACTTCGACGGCGATTTCTACCCCTCCCTCTCTATCGAGCTTGCAAGGAGCTACCTGGATATACCCTACGCCGCCCTTATCGTCTCCGATTACGGGATCGACGGGGTAAAGCTGGGGAAGACCTTCGTTCCGACCGACGACAACGGGTTCATCCGGCTGAAATACCTGGGCCCCAAGAGGACTTTTCCCTACGTTTCCGCCGCCGATGTCATCAAGGGGAGGGCCGACATGTCCCATTTTAAGGACGCCGTGGTGCTGATCGGGGTCAGTGCCGTGGGAGTGGGCGACGTCAAGGTAACGCCGATGGGGAATATCTACCCCGGTGTGGAGATACACGCCACCGCCGTGGAAAATATCGTCACCGGAAATATCTTCTTCGCCCCCGGCTGGATCGAGGTCATAAACATCTTTCTAATCATCGTCCTGGGCGTCGCCTTCGGTATCCTACTCTCGAGGATCGGCCCGTTTCTTGGAATATCCTTAACGGCGGCGGCCGCTCTCGGATACACGCTTTTTTTCAGATACCTCTTCCTCGAAAAGAACGTGGCAGTCACGATGATCTACCCGACGGCGACATTGTTGACCGTCTACATCTCGGTGACTACAACGAAGTACTTCGCCGAGACCAAGAGGAAGCGCTTTATACAAAGGGCCTTTTCCCACTACCTCTCCCCATTCGTTATCGAGCAGCTGATCGTGGATCCCGGAAGGCTGACCCTCGGGGGCGAAAAGAAAGAGCTTACGGTGATGTTCACCGACCTTGCCGGATTTTCGATGGTATCGGAAAGATTCCCTCCCGAGGACGTCGTGGGGATTTTGAACGAGTATTTCACCTCCATGACCGATATAATATTGGCCCACAACGGCACGGTGGACAAGTTCGAGGGGGACGCCGTAATGGCCTTTTTCGGTGCGCCCGTCCAGACCCCGGACCACGCCCTCCAGGCGGTCAGGGCGGCTTACGAAATGCAGCTGAAATTGAAGGGACTGTGGGCCAAGTGGAAGGAGGAAGACAAGCCCGCAATGCCGATGAGGATCGGGATAAACACAGGACCCATGGTCGTCGGGAATATGGGATCGGTCAACAAGATGAACTACACCGTGATGGGCGATTCCGTAAACGTTGCGGCGAGGCTCGAGACGGCGGGAAAGCTCTACGGCAGCGACATCTTGATCGGGGACGAGACTAAAAAAGCGGCCGAGGGGGAGTTTGCGGTAAGGGAGCTCGACCTGGCGAGGGTCCCCGGAAGGGAGACCCCGGTTAAAATCTACGAGATTTTTGGGAAAAGAGACGAGATGGATGAGGCGGGCCTGAAAGTGCTCGGACTCTTTAAAGAGGGGAGGGAGCTTTTTGTAAAACGCGATTTCGAGGGCGCCAAGAGGGTCTTCGAGCAGATAATCGAGATAGACCCGGACGACAGGCCGTCGAGGCTCTACATCGAGCGGTGCGAAAAATTCACCGCTTCCCCGCCCGGCGACTCGTGGGAGGGGATATCCGAATTGATCATCAAGTAGACTGTTTTTTTATATTTTAAGGAGGTTAAAAGATGAGTGGGAAAAAAATTGTCATCTTATCGTTCATTTCGATCCTTTTTGCAGCGCTCATCGCAGCCCCGGCGATCTCCGCAGGGGAGGAGTTGAGCGGGACGATCATAGACGTCAAAAGGGAGTGTTTTTTAACGGAGAAGGGAACCGGCAACTGGATCAAGGCGGTAAAGGGGATGGCCGTAAACGGCGGCGTTCGGCTTAAGACGGGGGAGGAGTCCTCGATGATCGTAGAGCTGAGTGGTGATATCATCAAGCTCGGGCCCATGACCGAGATCGAGCTCTCCGACTTTTCATCAGAGACGGTAACGGGGGATTCCGGAATGGAGGCAAGGAAAACCTCGACGGTCATAGGGCTTATTGCGGGAAAGATTTACAGCAAGGTCAAAAAGCTCACCAACGACTCCATATTCGAGATAAAAAGCGACATCTCCATCGCAGGTGCCAGAGGTACGGTCTTCTCCGTGGACAGGGTGGGGGAAAACAGTTTCAGCACCGTTGTCGTCCTCTGGGGTATGGTCTCTTTTCAGAGCATCGATCCGAAAACGGGAAATCCGATGGGGGGTCCGGTAAACGTGGGGAGAAAAAACACTTCGACGATCGAGTCGGGCGGCCCGGCGGGTCAACCGGGCAAGGCGTCCGGGAAACAGATCAGGACCCTCTTCTCCGCTTTTAAAAACATGGAAGATGCCCTGGATTCCTTTAGAGGCGGGGGCAACGGAGACGGCGGTGGCAGCGGCTGTCACTTATCGATTCCCAGGATGTACGTCTTGAAGGCGGATGATTCCCCCCAATACATCGAGATCGCCTCGACATTAAAGAGTAAGTCGATTTCAACCAAGGGTATTTAGGAAAACGGCCCTATCGAAGGCGAGATGGGAAGGGGAGCCTCCGTTCAGCACAGGATTTGACGGGGCGATAAAGGGCCCGGACATCCGCCGGGGGGTGAGGGAGGGGAGGGGAACCCCATTTAACCGCGCGGTTTTTAAGGGATAAGGATATATTGTATCCTCCTCCCACCTCCCCGCCGCCGCTTTCGGTCAAGGCCCGCCCCGCACGGCTCCCATCTTGTCGGCGGTCGCTACTTCCCGCCGGGAACGACGTTGACGATGTTGAATATTACCGTCGTGTAATACTCCCCATCAAAATAGATATCCCAGATCCACTTTCCCACCGGGTCGCCGGAGGGCTTTAATATCCAGTAGCTTGTAAAGCTGTTGTCTTTAGTCATCGGCGGCAGCATCGAGGTGTACTCCGCCCGCTTTTCGTCTACAAATACCTTGTAGTTCTTCCCGGCGATCTCCTCCCAGTGGAGGGGGGCCTCAGGGAAGAACTCCTCCTCGAAGTACTCGATCGGCTTTCCGGTCTTGCTCTCGTAGTTGAACCTAACGCCGATGTACGTCCCGGGCACGTAGGGGATCTCCCCCACCTCTTTCACGGTTATCACTCCACCTTCTCCCTTTTCTATTATCCCCGCCTTGAAGTTCGTTATCGTGCAGCATTTTAACGTTTTGAAAGGGGCGGCCGGGGGCGTAACGTTTTTGGGGGGTAACGTCTCATCAGAGTCCGGCTTTACGTCCTCAGGCCCCGAATCGGATTCTTTTCCGCCACGGTCAAGCTTCTCCATCAGGTCGCATCCTGAAAAGATCAGGGAGAGCGAGAGCGCAACAACCATTGCAAAGACCAGTCTGTTCTTCATGGCTCATTTCCGTGAAAATTTTTTCTTAAATTCGGCCCTGAGAAAGCTAAAACCCGCTTTCATCTCAATTAGTACCACGTAACTTTGTCAAAAGACAAGGAGAAAATCGCGCCGTCCCCTATCGGCCGCCCGTAAGTAACCTCAATATCTCCTCCCCCTTTCCCTTGTCGATCATCTCTCTCACCGCCTCGTAGGCGAGGACGTAGCCCCAGCGGTTCTTGTCGATATCACCCCTGTCGAGGAGCAGGGAGTCTATGTCGCCCGGGCCCGACACCTTGGGCCTTTCGCCCACTGTCCGGGCCTTCAGCCTATCTATCTCGCCGGACAGGTAGACCGCCAATCCTTCGGCCAGCCAGACGGGCGGCTCGTCGTCTCCCGAAAGCCTCTTTATGAAGACGAGGGCTACCTCGTGCCTTATTACCTCGCTTAAGATCCCCCGGCTTTTCAGGGTCCGCGCCGGCTGGAGGTAAATCGAGCCCCCTTTAGCACACGACGCCGACCACCAGGGGAGGCCGGTCGTGGAAGTGAAGTCTCCGGTCGTTTTGAAGATTACGATGTCGATGGGCCTCCCGTAAAAATCCGCGTCGCCGAAAAGCTCGAAGAGCCCCCGGGAAATGTCGGAGTGGGCCTCCTCCAGATCCTTTTTTAACGCGCCGAGCTCCGCCGTGGTCAGCGCCTCGGCGAAGTGGAGCGTGAAGTGTTTCGTATGGGCGCTTTTAAATCTCAGCTCTTCCGGAAATCCCGTATTCGTAAAGAGGAGCAAAACAAAAAAAAAGAGTATTGCCGTAAAAAGCGGCCTCCATTTTTTCATACAAAATCCCATCCTCTAATCCCCCCTATCCCCGTCTTCGATCCCGAAGTAGACCCTGAACACCTTCCGGGCCACAGGGGCCGCGTCCTCCCCCCCGGTTCCCCTGTAGACAAAGACCAGGACCCCGATCTCCGACCTCTCCTTTGGGGCGAAACCGAGAAACCAGCCGTGGGTCGCCTTATCCAGGCCCGAAAAACCGCCGGTGCCGGTCTTCCCGATTATCTCGACGCCGTTCTCGATTAGCCCCCTTCCCGCCCTTACCGCCGTTCCGAACCTGACCGCCTCGAACATCCCCTCCTTTATTATCCCCTCCGAGCGGGAGACTCTGACTCGTCGCACCAGCTTTGGTGTGAAGTCCGAGAGCCTCGCCTCGTCCGGCGTAAACCCCGGCAGAAAGACACTGCCGCCGTTTATCAGGGGGGAGAGGTAGGTAATCACCTGAAGGGGGGTCGCGGTTATCAGGTCGGTGTCCCCTATGGCGTAGTTATGGGGCAGGGCGGGATCGGGCGGGAGCAGGACGCCCCCGGACTCTTTTTCGCCGAAATTTTCGCTATTGGTGAGCTCTATCCCGGTGATCTCGCCGAATCCGAGCTCCTTCAGCCCCTTGTATGTGTGCTCCGCGCCGATCCTCTCCGCCACGTTGTAGAAGTAGATGTTGCAGGAATAGCAGAGCGCCTTGACCAGGTTCAGCTCCCCGTGTCCCCTGTGGTACCAGCAGCCAAGCTCCTTTCCCGACAGGTTTACCGTTCCGGTGCACTTGTAGACCGTCCTTGGTGCGATCAGCTCCCTTTCGAGCCCTGCCCAGACCGTAACCAATTTCACGAGGGAACCGGGGGGATAGGGTTTTAATATCGACGCGTCCCTCTCGACCACCGCCCTTACCCTTCCGCTCCTCGGATCGGTTACTATGACCGCCCCCTTTACGTCTCCGAGCCCTTCTTCGGCCGCCAGATAGAGGGCGCGGTCCATCTCGAGGTCGCGCCTTGCACCCCTCCCGCCCTCGCACCCGAAGGAGGAAAGGATTATCAATGTCAAAAAAATGGGGAGGAGGAACCAACGTCCCCCTCCCCCCCAACTTCGTAACTTCAAGAGAGTTCCACCCCCCATTCTCACAGAATCTCTACATTAAACTCCATCGACACGGGCGGCGGAGCCGTCAGCGGGATTCGTTGATGACAAGCTCGCCGCTTCCAGTGCGGCCGGAAAGCTTCGGGTAGTACATCAGGTACGCCTTTGCCGGCATCACCTCGAAGACGCCCGGTATCTGTGCCCTCAAGATATACTTGAAGGTGTATTTGTCCTTTCGAAAATTCCTCAGGGAGAGGGCGACCCTCTCGTCCCTGAACTCCCTTCCCGCATACCACCAGTATCGACTACGCCCGGTGTAGAAGCTGTCGCCGACGACCGTGTAGTTCTTATCGTCCACTATCGCCTCGCAGCCGGACGGGAAGTAATCCTCGAGGAGGAAGTAATCGTACTTCTTCTCCGCGGAGACGTCAAGCTCGACCAGTATCTCATCTCCGCTCTTGACCGGTCCGGTCAGAGGCTTCTTGATGTAAATCAGCTTTCCATCCTGGGAAACCTTTTCAAGGATGTAGTACCGCCTCTCTACCTTGAACCCCGAATCGATGGGCTCGATATCCCCCCTGTCTACGTAATACGTAAATGTCGTGGAGTAGTAGAGTGTCCCCGGGCCCTCCTTTGAAATCTCGATCACGTTCTCCCCCGGCTTGATGTCAGGATCTTTTATCGTGATTGCGCTGAACCCGTCAAGGAGGTTCTTTTTGGTTACCCTGAGCTTTTTCAGCTCGCTGCCGTTGAGCTTCAGCGTAAGCTCGTAGTTCGGATTCATCTCCTCGGTCCTGGAGAGGTAGTCGCTGAAGGCGTAGATAATCTTCCCGGAGGCCTTCGTGGAGCGCCAGTAGTTGCCGGTGCGGTTTACTATCAGCCAGCGGATCGCCTTCGTGATGAGGGGATTCTCGAGGTCCCGCCTCGCCATCACCCTTAGCACGTAGGCGGTCGTCTCCAGCTCGTCCGCCTCCCACTGCCACCAGTAAAAATCCTCTCCTTTGTACCCCCAGTGGACGTAGCCGTTCTCCTCGATCCTCTCCGCCATCAGCATATCGTAGAGCTTCTTCGCCTTGTCTTCCACCTCCATGTTTTCATAGGAGAGCAGCAGCATCGCCTTCGATATGGCGGTGAGCTTGTCCCTCTTCTCGAACATCTCGTCCAGCCACTCGAGCTTTAACCTGTCGGTGTGGGAGAGAACGTAGAGGGCGTATACCTTAACGGAGTCCTTCTCTATTTGGGGCAGCTGGGAGATGAGGGAGGCGGTTCCCCGCCGGATGACGTCTTTATCCACCCTGATGCTTATATTGGTTTCGGGGAGGATCTTCTCCGCCTCTATCAGGCCGTAGAGGACGTAGGCGGTCATGTAGGCGGTTGTTTCATCGTCTTCGTACCAGCCCCAGCCGTTGTCGCCGTGCTGTCTCTTGTAGAGGACCATAAGCCCGCTGTTGATATATTTCGGGAGGTCCTTCTCGATACCGGGATAAGAGAGGTCTAATTTATTCAAAACCGATGTTACCATAACGGATGGCAAGAACCTTGCCATTACCTGCTCGTTTCACCCGTATGGGTAGCCGACCAGATACGGTATGGCGGCTACCATCGTGTTTACCAGCGTTGGTGAGATATCGATTACCAGCTCCGATGAGTTCTTGACCGTATCGGGCGGCCTTTCAAGGGTAATTTTAACTCTGCCCGGATCTTTGAGTATCTCGCCCATTCGGTTTTCTCGAATCTTCAATCCCTTGGGTAAAACCGGAATTGTAAGCTCCATCCCGTCGGAGACCTCGTTTGTCATCGCCTTCGCGGTCAAAACCGCATTCCCAACGTCATTCGCCTTTATCTTCCAATCGATCCGCCTCTCGGAGTTTTTCGGGACTACATATTCCTGAGGCCCGCCGCCGAAGAGCTTGAGCCCCTTGGCGTCGAAGGTGAACCTTACGTTTTTGTCCTCCGAAAGGTAGTTGTGGGCTATGGTCGAGACCAGCATCTCGTCCCCCTGGCGGAAGAAGCGCGGCGCCTCGATCCTGACTATCATGTCCTTTCTGCTGATGACCCTGTGTCTGCCCTCGCCCACCACCGTATCGGCGGTAATCCCCCTTGACGTGGCCCGCCAGCGGGTGAGGTTGTCGGGAAACTTCATCGTCACCGTCGCCTTGCCGTTGAGGCCGGTCTTTATGGCGGGGGACCAATACATCGTGTCCTTAAAATCCTTTCTTATCTCAGGCTCCACCATACCCGTATCCCCCTTGAAGTCCGCCAGCGTCGTCTCCTTCTTATCGAGGGCGGAGAGGAGACCCCTCCTGTGGGAATAGCCGTAGAACCTGAAATAGAGGGACGACGTCGTCTCAACGACGTGGGGTCTCAGCTTGTAAAAATACTTCTCTATGTTGACAACGCTGTCCGGTGCGATGGCGTATATGGCGGCGTCCACCAGCCCCAGAGAGACCTCCGCCGACACCGGCTTACCCTTGTGGTCCGTTGTGGTGATGCTGAAGGTCCCCTCCTCCTGCGGCTCGTATGTCTCCTTATCGGACGTTATCTCGACGTTCATAAACTTGTGGGTGGCGGGGATTATAACCTTTTTCGTCTTGGTGTAAATCTCGTTGTTGAAGATCATGCTCGCCGTAAGGAAGATGTTCGGTGTGTGTTCGTCTTCTATAGGGATATCGAAAATCGCCGACCCGCCCTCTATCTTTATAACCTTGGAGTCAATTATGGAGCGGGCCTCCGTAGTCACCAGGACATGGGAGCTGTCTGTGGGGGTGAGGATAAGGACGTGGGCGACATCTCCCTTGGTGTAGCTGTTCTTGTCCGGCACTATGGTAATCCCCCCCGCCGTCTCTTCGCCGCCGTACCTTTTGCCCCATGTATATGAATAGACGGTGTCCAGGCTCGATGTGGAATTGCCGTAGAGGTCAAAGGCGCTTGCGGCAAAGCTGATCCTCCCCGTATCCTTGACCCTGTAGGTGAAGATCGCCTCACCGTTCGAATTTGTTACGGCGTTTAATATTTCGGTTGAAGTGACGGTCTTTTCTCTCCTCTTCTTTTCGGTAACGATAAGATTGACCTTGACGTTGGCAACACCCTTGTTTTGAAAATCGAGGGCCTTTACCGTGATCTTCGCCTCGTCGTTCGGGGAGTAGACCCAGCGGTCGGTCCTGACGATCATGGCAAAGGACGCCCGGGACACCTTGACCGACGCTATCCCCTTTATCTCCCGCCTCGAGAGGTCGGTGACCTTGGCCTCCACCGTAAAGGTGTAGTCCTTGTTCTTTTTCTTCACGTAGCGGGACGTGTCAAGCGAGACGCTTAATTTTCCGTTCTCATCGAGCTTTCCCTTCATGCTGTCGACCATCTCCCGCTTGGTGCCCCAGTAGTAGTCGGAGTCCATGTAGTACCAGGCCCAGTCGTAGCCCCACCACCAGGGGCGCTTGTAGACCGCCCTGTAGACGACGTATTCCACCTCACCGCCGGCGACGGGGCTCCCGAAGTAGTATTTCGCCTCGATATCGGCGTTTATGGTCTCGCCCGAGATGTAGACCGGTTTGTCCGTATTTACCTTTACCTCGAACTCCGGCTTCTTGTATTCTTCCACCTTGAAGTGGCCGTAGAAGTGCTCGCCCTCGTATTCGACAACTATGTCGTATTCGCCCAGAGGCGGCTCCGCCCCCAGAACGAGCTCCCCGGAGAGGCTCCCGAACTCGTTGATCCCGTGGCTCTTCCTGTATATCTCGTTTCCCTTGGAGTCCTTGATCGTAACCAGGTATTGCTCATCCTTGGCCGGAACGACCAGCCCTTTGGTCTTGCCCTCCCTTATGATGGAGCGGAAGTATACCGTGTGGCCGGGGCGGTAGACAGGCCTGTCCGTATACGTGTAGACCTTGTCCTTCGACTCATACCAGTAAAAATAGGTATAGGGATCGGCTATGGTAAAGGAATCTCCCTTGCTCGCGAAGACGTAGATCCCCTCGATCTCCTCCTTTTTCGTCTTGGTGTAAAATAAGCCGTCGGAGTTCGTCCTGCCCGAGGTCAGCTTCTTCTTGTCGTTTCCCCAAATCGAGATATTGGCGTTGGCCACCGGCTTTCCGGTCACCCTGTCCGCCACGTATACGAGGTCGTCGGTGGGGGAGTTCTTCACCACAAACGCAAGGGTGGTGACGATGACCGCGGTGTAGGCCACGTTGTCCTGATATACCGCCTCAACGAGGTAACACCCCGGCTTTTTCACGTCGATCGCTATGTTGTGATATTCCCACCTCCCGGGCTTCTTGATCGTCAGATCCTCGTTCCACCTCTTGACGAACCTGTACTCTTTCAAAACCGGGTAGAGCTCGAAGGTCTCCGGCTTTTTCGTCTTGGCCTCGGCTGCATGGGGGAGCCCCAGGGCGGACACCACGTCTTTTCGCATCTTCACCGTAAGGAGCGATCTGTAGTCCTGCCTGATCAACCTTTTCGTCTTCCTCTTCACCCCGCCGATCATCTCCGACGTCCCTGAGATATCGCGCTTCGTCTTGACCGTCGGGGAATGGATATCCTTTAAGCCCAGAAAGTAGGCTTCCGGGTTGCTTATCTCGTAAAGCCTCATGTCGAGAACCGGGATATCCCTCGAGGAGACCGAGACCGTTACCGGATTGTTAGGATCGCCCGGAGCAAATATCTCGTCGGTGGAGATCTGGAAGTTTGCGGAAAATGAATAAGAAGAAACGGCAAGAACGATGGCGACAGTAAAAAATACTATTTTCTTCATCTTGATCACTCCCGTCTAAATAGTTTTTTTATAATGCAGATTTTATCCTAAAGTCAGTCGGTTGTTGGAAAAAATGGGGCGGCTCCCTGTCCAAAAACAGCATCGGGCGGAAAAAAAACAATTGAGGAGAGAAACCACCATAGGGGCATAATATCACGCTATTAACAAAAAAAACAACCAAAAAATGGGTAGTATTTAGACACCGGGAGGGTGGAAAAGGATGCATTTGAAATGAGATTAAAAAGATTAAGAAGGGAAATCACCCCGGGATGACCGAAAGTCTCTAACTTGCGCTCAAAAATACCCCATCCTGGGGAAATCCGCTCCTTTTTTTTGAGGGGATGTTGTGTTGTTTGTCTTACCAGACAGGACTGGAGAAAACTCAACTTAAAATCTCAATTTGGTTTATTTAGATATGCCAATACTGCCGAGAGCCGGGGAAGCCCGTAAGATAGGAAGTGGAATCTTATTCTCTTTCAGGGTGACCTTAATGTATATATGGAGCTTCCGTTTGTCATGCAACGCGGGACGCAGGGAGAACACTCCACCGGCGCCCTCCATTACAAGGGGAGGGCGTCCCGACGCCGCGGATCGGCGCCTCCCCAGGCAGCCGGGCCGGTCGCCCACAACAACAATTCCGGTGCCAACCGCTACGGCAATGCGGCTCAGCTTCCCGGGACGGCCGACGGCCATGCCGAATATATTCCCATCTTTTCAAAAAACCGGGCCTACACCCCCTCGACCGACCCGGCTCTAAAAAAATCAGTTCGCCTCCACCGCCTTTTTCATCGGCTTTACCATCTCCTCTTTCATCATGTTTTGGTATATCTCCCTTCTGATCCTCGGCACTTTCGAGATGAGGGTCAACACCTTCCCTAACATTCTCATCTTCCGATCCTTCTTATAAGGGAAGTCGTAAACCCCGTGCTCTTTATAATATTTGTGGTCAGCTACGAACGGAAACCTCATTTTCCCCCATACTTCGTCCCTGAAGACCTTGGAGCCGCCCACCCCCAGAAAGGTCCTCGGCTTTACGTAGCCGGCATTGGAGAATTCAACCAGCTGCCCAGCCAGGGAATCCAGGTTGGCGTCGATCTCCCGGGAATCACCGCATTCGTCGGTGACGAAATCGACCACGTTCCCTCGCTGGCAATCGAGATACCCCTCCAGGATTTCGGTGAGATTAGACACCTGGTAGAGGGGGCCGGAGATGATAAATCCCACCTGCTTGTCTACAAAAGACGGGATGTGCGTGTTGAAGAAGGAGCGGTCGAAAAAGAGCTTCCACCTCGACGAGAGATACCTGTCGACTATGCTTCCGGCGAGGACGAGGATGTCGGCGCCCTTTACCTTGTCGTTGTAAAAATCGATGTAGCCATCCTTCCCCTCGTAGGCGCAGGTGTTATCGTAACCGCAGCGGATGCAGCCGAGGCACCCCCCCTTTATGTCGACGTCGTTCAGGTTGACGAGCTCGGGTGGTGTTTTGAAGGAACCCCTGAACCTCTCGATCATCCCGTTCAGGTTTGCGTCCTCTTTCGTCGAGTCGGTGATAACCACAACCCTCTTGTCTTCCGGATCGATCTTGACCGATGGTTTTCCCGCCTTGTACTTAAAAGCGTCTCTTTTTATTTTCCCAAACCTCTTCGGAGGCTTCAGCTCGTTTCCAACCGCGTTGAAAAAGCCCTCCGCAAAGTGGACAAGCCTCTCCCGCTCACCCTCCTTGGTCAGGTCGTGCATCTCGGCGGAGAAGCCCCCGACGTAGCGCATGTCGAGGTCGTCGCTGACGGCCCGCATGTAGTTGTGGGCGGTGTGGTCGAAGAAATTGATGGAGGTGGTCACCGTGGTGGCGTACTTGTCCTTGAAGGCGGATTCAATCCCTTTAAGGGAGATCAGCTCGATAAACCGCTTGTAGCCGGCGTGGACCACAAGGAAGTAAAGGGGGAAGGCCCAGATGACCCCGTCCGATTTTTTTATCGAGTCTATTATCTCGTCAAAGGCCTTGTCGTCCCTTTCGATCTTCTTGATCGTGCTTGTTATGTCAAATTTCTTAAAGTTGTGCTTGGGGAACTTCTTCTCGATGTAGTTGATGTACTGCATGGTAACGCTCAGGTCCCCCTTTGGGCTCCCATTTAATACCGTAATCTTCATTTTTTACTCCTACCTATTTTTTTGGCTTTCTATTTAATAAACTATCCAGTATCTTTATCGTTTCTTCGCACCACGAAACTGCGGCGCTCGAAGAGTGGATTCCGAAGCTCAAGGTCATCAGCCAGAAGGGTATCCGCTCATCATTAATATATTGGTCGTCAATCTTGAGGTTTTCCTCAATCCTCCTGAATTCCTTCAGTTTGCCCGAAAATCTCTCCCTCTCCTCCTTAACCATCTCGATAATCCTCTCGACCGGAATCTGATCCGCGAAGAATATCTTGAGGAGGAGCTCGTTTCTAAAAGATAGCGGCTCCACCGGAAGGAGGAGCCACTCGACCAGCTCCCCTCTCCCCGCTGACGTGATGGAGTAGATGTTTCGGCTCGGCCTGCCGCTCGTCTCTTCGACGCTCTTTGTAACGAGGCCCTCCGCCTCCATCTTCTTGAGGACGGGATAGATATGGCCGAAGTTTTCGCTCCAGAAGTGGGAAATCGACATGTCGGTCATCTTCTTTATGTCGTAGCCGGACACCGGCCCCATGTTCAGCATACCCAAAAGGGCGTATTTTGTCTTATTCTTCTTGGCCACCGGGAAACCTCACTCTATTCATTTTTTGGGAGACTGTATATCAATGTATAATATATCCCACTGTTATATATCACAATGATATACTACCCATATTGAAAAGCCATGTCAAGAAAAAAATGAGGTCGAATCGATCTTTTTTGCGAGTAGCTCGATCCGATTGATAATAAATATTGGAAGATTGATTGGAAGGAAGGCTCGTAAACGCGGTCAAACCGATAGCTGATAGATATTAATGCGGTCCCACCGCCCGATTGTATTCCCCTCTTTATAGCATGCCCTTGCTACCGCAGATAATAGAGAAGCAACAGGCCGCTGAGTGAAATAAGCAAGATGGATCCCCCAAAGGAGAGAATGGCGTAGACTACCGTAAAAACCTTCGGATTTCTTTGGGTGGCGCGAAAGACGGTTCGTCGAAAGAGTATGGTGGAAACGGCCGCGATAGATACGGTCAGACCCATACCGAGCGCTATGAACACCATCGACAAGAGGCCTGTTGCAATAATGTCGATGATCATCGTAAAGGTTAGAATGATTGCCGCCCCGGGGCAGGGGATGATCCCGGCGGCAAAGGCGGTGACCAAAATCCCCCCCCCCACGGCCGTGTCTTGAGAATCTCGATCATTTTTGTGTTTGCCTTTGACAAGCTCGTAGAGTGTCCGAGAGAAGAGGTAAAGCCCAAGCAGTAACAAGAGGAAATAGCTTATCTTATGCAGTGTCGGACTCGCCCCTTCGAACGAAGACATGCCGGACTTTTTCAAGACCAGATACACCGTTACAATAATTACGGTGGCCGACGTAACGTGAAAGAAGGCTATCAAATTGGCCATCGCGATTCCGTCCCTGACACTGCCGGGACGGTTCATGAAATACGAAGCGACCACCGTTTTTCCATGTCCCGGGCCCGCCGCGTGGACAATGCCGTAGAGAAAGGAGAGAAGCAGAAACAGCCAGAACGAAGATCCAAAGGGGTGCTCTCGGATGTCCCGGCCGAAGGTTGTCATATTGGCCCTGAGCTCCTTCTGCCAGATCGCGATGAACCGGGGGACTTTTTGGAGGAAAGAAGGCGGAGAGAATTCCGATTCGGTGCGCTCGGCCTCGGTATTATCCTTGCCCCGATCCAAGAACGGGTTCTGGGCCGCCGCAATAGAGGGGCACAAAAACAAAAGCAGTGTGAATATAAAAAGAAGGCGCTTCATTTTTTGCGAAAGGTAATCACGACCGAGTCCGGGACAAGAGAACCGAGGGGCGTTACCACCTCATCGAGCATCTCATATCTCATCTTTACGCTGAAGGCCCCGGGCTTCTTTTTCATGTCAAACTGATAGTCGGCAATGGTCAGATGGGTATAGATCGTTTCGTCGAACAGCAGTACCTTTACCTTTTTTTCTTCCGCCGTTCCTACCGGCACGGAACAGGGCACGAAGAACTCGTATACAATACAATCGCTCTCGATAGAAACGGAAAATTTTTTCAATCGATCGATATGATGCTTACGGCCGTCGATTGTTATTATATTGAAATAATTGTACTCTTTGGTGTTTTCATAGAATATATCGCGCAGCCGGGAAACATCTTCCACGTTCAGCCTGCCGTCTCCATCGGAATCGAAGTCAACCAGGAGGTTCTGGCTGAACATCTCGTCGAAAACCCATCGCTCTCTTACACCGGAGAGCCCCCGGTCGTCGAAGACAAAAAAGAGCTCCGCGTCAATAAAAACATGCGGATGACAAAAAACACCATCCGCCTGGATAAAAATGGAAAACACCGCAAGCAGAGCAAAAATCGCTTTCTTCATTGTAAACGCGCAGTTTTTATCGATGAAAGTTATTGTTTTATTATCATCAAGAAACTGTAGAAGAAACACCTCCGTAGTAAAATGCTGTCAGTTTATTCGAGAGAAATATAGCATCAACCGGTCTCTTTTGTCAAGGATTCTATCCTCACTCAATTTAAGGATTTGTATAGCAGCCCACCCTCTTTCAAGCGGCAACGCTCCTCTTGCCCATCAGGTTAAGCTTGTATTTCCGGGTGGTCTCGGGGCTGACAGTCCGGCCGTCGTCGCTCACAAACGAGAGGGCGTCAAATGGGCACTGGACGATACACGCCGCGCACCTCTCGCAGCGGTCCGCCCCCGTCATCTCCGCCTTACGTCTCTTCTTATCAAGGGTAAAGCAGTCCCTGGGGCAGACGTCGATACAGATCCCGGTTCCTTTGCACTTATTTTTGTTAAGGACGACGTTGAAGTCGAGCTCGTCGTGGTGGGCGCTCTTGTATACCGGGGTGTTTCCGGTCATGTCGGTTGTGAGGATCAGGATCACCACGAGGGCAATTATCTCGAGGCTAATGACGGTTTTTACGGCAATCCCCCCGAAGAAGAAATGGGCGGCGGTGAGCCCCAGCGTGAAGAGGGAAATGAGGACTATCTGAAGTCCTCCAAGCTCGAAGCTGTATTCGAAGGGGCCGAGCCTCCACTTCTCTTTTTGGATAAGCCGTTCATACAGGGGGAATGTCGTAAACACCAGGAGGGAAAAGCCCCAGAAGGAGGTGACTATGGGAACTATGAGAGAACGCTTTATAAAGAAAAAAATAACGGCGGCTAGTATCGACATCGACAGCGCCCAGGCCGCGGCCATGCCGACCCTGTCGGCAAGGGGAAAGTCGACCCTCCTCATATCCTCCGTCTTTTTCATACCGCCGTCGAGAAATGCGGGGATGTCGTCGGCTCTCACCGGCCCCCAAATCCCCCTCCAGCCGGTCTTCTCCTTCAGCACCCCGGCCTCTATCCCCGGCGCCGCCAGCTGAGGGAGTATTATCCTCCTGTGTTTCACGAGCCTCTCTATCCCGCTGGTCTTGATGATCGAGACGATACTGTGGTGGGTGAAGTGTCCGCCCGCGGCGGCGCACCAGACGTTTATCCCCCCGGAGTTCGCCACAAGTAGATATAGGTTCCTCCCCTTCAGCGCCCGCTTCAGCTTCTCGACCGTGAGGGCGTAGTTGCAGGTGGCGAGGACCGGGGAGTCCTCCGTGGGATTTCCGATTCTAATCAGCCGTGTCCTCGTGGGATACGGGAGGAGCCAGATCGCCTTCGCGATGATTGTGATCAACATATACTTCAGCATTGTCTTCACCTCAAAAGATTACCTTTTGCCTTTAACGGCGACTATCTCCATAAACGAGCCGAGGCGGGACGTGTGGCGCGACTCGATTACAAAGCCCGCCTCCTCGACCAGCCGAGGGAGGTCTTTTACGGCGCGGGTGGTGGTTTGGGTCAGGAGGTAGGTGACGATTATCAGGGGAATCCTCAAAAGGGCGTTCAGTATTCTTTTCAAAAAACCCTTTGGAACGACCTCGTCCGCCAGGAGGAGAAGACCCTCTGGCTTCAATATCCTTTTCGCCTCCCTAAGCGTGTAGCGAAGCTCCTCCGCCGAGAGCTCCGAGAGGCATAGGCCGCTCATGACCGCGTCGTAGCTTCCGGTCGGCTCGGAGTCGAGCTCGGCGACCCCCATCTCGACGACCTCGATATTTTCAACAAGCTTCAGCTCCTTCGCCCTCTTCCCGAGGATGTCCTGCATCCGGGGGTTGATGTCGATGGCCTTGACCCTGGCCCCCTTCAGCGCCGCCCGAAGCGTCAGGGCACCGGTACCGCAGCCGATGTCGAAGACTCCGTCGCCCTCCTTCACGTGCGATGCGATCCGGTCGTAGGAGGCCTCGAGACTTCCCAGGGTGAGGATTTTTATCCCCCTGTCGTAGCGGCTCGGCTGCGACTCCAACACCTTCATCAGTATATATGTGCTCATAAAACCACCCCATTACAAAAAGATCGGATATATATAATTGAGACGAGAGACCTCAAAAAGGAAAAGGCAATAGTATATTAAAAACCGATCCACCCTTTTCCTCCCCTTTTCAAACAAAAACACAAATTCCCCCTTTATAACACAGCCTATCTCCTGTTTAAAAGTCCCCCTTCTATTATCATCATCGATGTCTTCCTCAGAAGCTCCAGCTCCAAATTTCGCCCCTCCAAGAGACGGTGAACTATCAATCCGTCGTAGATTGATACGAGGAGCTCCGCCACTACCTTAGGATCAAACGACTCGTCTATATCGCCCGATTTCCGGCATTCGGAGACGAGGTCTGTGATGATCTCCTTCACCGCCTTGTACTGCTCCGACATTAAAAATCGATACTCGTCGTCCCTAACGGAACTGAAGTGCTCTATGTAGAGTGCACATTGGTCTTCCCACTCTGCAACATTTTTCAGCGCAAAGTCAATCAGCGAAAGGAGCTTCTCCGCCGGCTTCGTCTCGGCAGCCACTGCATCCATCATCCCCCTTGAGAAGGCGTTGAAAAATTTCTCGACCACGTAACGAAGGATGTCGACCTTGTCTCTGAAATACTCGTATAGGGTGCCCTTCCCGATTTCCGCCTCCCTGGCGATATCCTCCATACGGGTCCTCGAAAAGCCACGCTCTTTGAACACCCTCAGTGCGGCCTCCGATATTCCGGCCGTCTTCTCTTCCTTGTCGACTATTTTCGGCATACCGCTTTTATAGCAAACAAATATCTAATATTACTCCTCGTCCCCCCAAATTTGACCGACTCGTCGGTCATAATAGATTCTATATAGAAATTTCTATAATGTCAATAAATAAATTCGATAGCTAATTTAAAAACAAGAAACACGGGCCGGTATATTCTGAATCCTCACAATTCCTCAAAAATCCGACGAAAAAACTTTTTTTGAATAATATAAGTCAAAAGGGTCGTGGCAGCAATCAACCGCTACCCCTGCCCGATTTCCACTCCATGTATCTCTTTGCAATATCCTTGGCGTTAAGGGTGCTAAAGCCGTCCATAGCAGCGGTTATGCTTAGACCGGTAATAAGTAGATATCTCGACACAAACGGTGTAAGGAAGGGGGGGTGAATAGAGGCGGAATGGTACAGGTTTATTATTCCGTATTGAATGAAGTAACACAAAAAGCAGAGCCAGAGCAATCGACACCAAAAGGAGCCCCTCATGGCAAAGAGCCATGATATGGTGTATGGAATAATTAAAATTGATACTGCCAGTGTCTTGTAGGTCGGTTTCATTAGACGTTCGTATCTATCTTCGTCGGGATGATCCACAATATCTATTGTAGTGTAGTCGATCCCTTTAAGCTCAAGAGCGAAGAACATCTTGTAGAAGTAGTTGTTTGACAATATATCGTGGGCAAACTTGTGACTCGATACCGAATCCCTTATATCATATTTAAATATATGCAGGTAAAATGCGGATGAGGTTGTTGTGAGGAGGATTAGTATTAAAGCCGAGAGGATATATCCCCTTATCGGTTGTCCTTTCATTTATATCAAAGGCTATTTCTTTTGCTTATTGAAAACCGGCTTTCTCTTCTCGGCGAAGGCTTTCATTCCCTCGAGGCCGTCCGGGTGCTCGCCGCACGTCACAAGGGCCAACCGCTCCCGCTCTATCTGCGTTTCGAAGGGGGTGTCGAAGGAGTCGGTCATGAGGCGCTTCATCATAGCGAAGGAGTGAAGGGATATATTGGACAGCTCATTTGCCATCGCCACCGCCCCGGGAAGTGCCTCTCCGTCTTCCACGACCCTTGTGGCGAGCCCCCACTTAAGGGCGTCGTCTGCCGAGATCGGTCGGTCGAAGGCGACGATCTCCATCGCTTTCGCCAACCCAACAAGCCTCGGCAGCGTGAAGCTCCCCCCTCCGTCGATGCATAGCCCAGCCGAGGTGTACGCCTGCCTCAACGAGGCGGAGTTTTCCATGATCCGAAAGTCGCAGGCGAGCGCCAGGGAGAACCCGCCGCCGGCCGCGGTTCCGTTTACGGCGGCGATTACCGGCTTTCCCATCCGCCTGATTTCGAGGATCGCCCTGTGAAAGAAGAACGCCAGGGCGTGAAAGGCGGCGCCGGGCCCACCCTTGAAATCGAGGATCGACTTCAGGTCGCCGCCGGCACAAAACGCCTTGCCTGTGCCTGTGATCACGACGCCCCTCACTTCACCATCTTTGGCCGCCGCGACAAGGGCGTCGGAAAAATCGCTAATAAGGTCGTGGTCGAAGGCGTTGAAGGCCTCCGGGCGGTTGATCGAAATTACCTGGACCTCCCCCTCCCTATTCACTTTTATATTGCCGGTCATTTAACACCTCCCGGCTTTTACACCCCCATCAGCACGACCCTGCAGATTTATCCAGCGCCCCCCGGCCTTTAAGAAATTCCCCCTCTCCCCCAACGGCATCAACGAGTCACGCCCTCCTTCCCCTTGAGCGGATCCCGCCCCACTTTTTCGGCTACTCGAAGAAGTCGATAAGCTGAATCCTGACCCCGTCCGGGTCTTCGATGAAGGCTATCTTCCTGTCTTCGCGAAGCTGGATCGGCTCCATGATGAACTTCACCCCGTCCTTTTTCAGCCTCACCGCCAGGGAGTCAATCTCGGTTACGATAAAGGCGAGGTGGTAGAGCCCGTATTGGGTGTTGACGTCTATCATCTTGTCGTTCGGGGCGGCCTGCTCTATCTCGATTCGGGTTGTTTCGTCACCAACAAACGTATATACACTGTTTAGGACTTCGATCTCCTCCAAGACCTTAAATCCGAGTATGCGAGTGTAGAAATCCACCGACTTCTTGATGTCCTTCGATTTTATCCCCACGTGATCGAAACGCAATTGCATCCTATCTGTTCCCCTTTTTCCCTCTTAAATATTTCGTGCGCCCTTTACTTGCCGGAGCTCTTCACGATATCGAAGGCCGTCTCGGCGACCTTCACGCTCTTTTCGATGTCCGCCTCCGTATGGGCGGAGGACAAGAACCAGTTGTGGTGGGGGTGGAAGAAGACGCCCCTCTTCGCCGCCTCCCCGCAGAAGAGGCGGTTCTTGTCGAACACCGGGTCGTCGGCGAACGTCATGAAAAGCATGGCGTCGTGCCCCGTGATCTTTATCGCCTGTCCCGCCTTCTCGGCCGCGGCAAAAAGGCCCTCTTTCAGCATTCCGCCAAGCTTGGCGACCGTCTCTATTGTTCCCTCCTCCTCTATGACATCGATCGTAGCCAGGGCCGCCGCCATAGGCACGGCGGAGAAAAAGTGCGTCCCTGAAAAATAGACCCCCTCGGCCGCCTCCCGGACCGCATCGGTCCCCAGCGCCGTCGAGATCGGGTGGCCGTTGGCTACCGCCTTTCCCATCGCGACGAGGTCCGGCTTTGCGCCGAAGTAGGCGTGGGAGCCGTTTATGTGGAGCCTGAAGTTGCACCTGATGTCGTCCATTATCAAAAGGGATCCGTTCTTGTCGCAGAGCTCTCTCACTCCCTTCAGGTATCCCTCGTCCGGCATCACCTGATCCGCCATTGCCGGGTGATGATATGGAGTCAGCATAACCGCGGCGACGTCGCCTGAGAACTCGTCGAATTTTGCGGTGAGGCCCTTGAGGTCGTTGTAGTCGAAGTGCTCGACAAAGGCCTGGTACTCCGGGGGTATCCCGGCCGGGTTGTGGGAGTTCCAGAAGTGGGCTCCGTGGTACGCCCCGTTTGCCGTCAGGACCACCCTCTTTTTTGTGTGGTGCCTCGCCACGGCGATCGTGTACGAGGTGGCGTCCGACCCGTTCTTCCCGAAGACGGTCCAGTCCATACCGGAGATCAGCCCAACGAGCCTCTTGGCCAGCTCGTTCCACCTGTTGGACGGCAGCGTGAAGCAGTTTCCCATCTCCGCCTGCTTTCTCGCCGCCGCCTCCACTCCCTTGTGTCCTATCCCCAGTATATTGGTGCCGAAGGAGCACATATAGTCGATATATTCGTTCCCGTCGACGTCCCAGATGTGGGCGCCCTCCCCGCGCTGAAGGAAGCAGGGATATGAGCCGTAGGTCAGAAACATCGGACTCCTGGGACCGTAAATTCCGTTGGGGACGTATTTCTTAGCCTCTTCCAGCATCTCGTAGGATTTCTTGAACGTGTAAGTTTTCATTTTCCAACTCGATAAAATAGTTAAGGATTACAGTTTCAACTCTCACCTGTGGCGGTAATTTCCGGAACAAAGCCCGATTGATCCATTATAAACAGCAAGAACGCTCACTGCCTTTTTACCTGTTCTCCATGGGAACGTAAGGTCTTTTGAGATCGCCGATATATTCCTGTACCGGACGGTAGATCCTGTTCACTTCCACCTGCTCGTTCCAGTGGGCGGCCCAGCCCACGACCCTCGAGATAGCGAAGACGGGTGTAAAGATGTCGACGGGGATTCCGAGGATCTCCATGACGACGGCGGAGTAGAAGTCCACGTTCGGATAGATCTTTTTGTGGGCCAATTTCACATCCACCTCTTTTTCCAGGGCCAGGGCGATCTCGTAGAGCTGTTTGAACTCCTCTCCCCCAATCCTCTTTACGAGCTCGGGGACGTAAGATTTCAGTATCGGCGCCCTGGGGTCTATCGTCTTGTATATCCTGTGACCTATCCCCATGATCTTCTTTTTCGCGTCGGTCATCTCGTCGACGAATTTCTCTGCGTTATCCGGGCTCCCGATGGAATATAGCATCCTCAAGACCCGCTCGTTGGCGCCGCCGTGGAGCGATCCGGAAAGCGCTCCCACGGCGCCGGACACCGCCGAATAAACGCTGGCATTGGTGGAGCCGATCACCCTCGCCGTGAAGGTCGAGGCGTTAAGCGTATGCTCCGCCATCAGGATAAAGCATTTATCGAGGACCTTGCCCGCGTAGGGGTCTGGGGGAACGCCGTTCAGCATAAAGAGGAAGTTCTCGGCGTGAGAAAACCTCGCCACCGGCGGAAAGGGGTCTTCGCCGTTTCTGCACCGCTCGAAGGCCGCCACGATCGTGGGCACCTTGGCTATCAGAGATACCGCCCGCTTTAAGTTGTGGTGAGGCGAGGAGACGTCGTCCGCGTAAAAGTCCTCCCCCTGAAGGAGCGTAATGGCCGACTGCAGCGCCAGCATCGGGTGCATCCCCACAGGAAACCGCTTTATCGCCTCCTGTACCGAGAGAGGTATGTTTCGCTGTTTTCCCATAAGCGTGGTGAACTGCTTGAGCTCCCTGTCGTTCGGGAGATGATTGTATAAAAGCAAGAAGGCCGTCTCCTCGAAGGAGCTCATCTCTGCAAGCTCATCGATGGAGATTCCCCGGTATAAAAGCTTACCCTTTTCGCCGTCTATGTAACAGATAGAGGAACGGGTGGCCACTACGTCTTCGAGCCCGGGGATGTAGCTCCTTTTTAGTGGTTCCACGGGAGCCGTCTCTTTTTCGCTCCCATCTATCTCTACAATCACATTCTCTTTTGTCTCTGTTTCACCTTTTTTTGCCATACTCCCCCCACATCTTTTTAATAAACAGTATTAAATATATGTGATCTATTAGTAGTTTTGTGGACATGTGATCCCAAACTAAACCTACTTAAAATACCAAAAATATATTACTTTGTCAAACTTTCAGATAATAGTGCAAATTTTTTAGCCGCCGGGTTTTTTATCTGAACCTTTGTTGTTGGACTGGAGAATCGGCGAGCCCGGCTATTATCCTGCAACTGCCAAGAATTACCGTGATACGCGGGAAGGGTATATGGAATCGTTAACGGACCAAATCCCTCCGATTACTTCAATGTGATCACTTTTCCGTTCTTGGCCATCGACTCGCTGCCGGCGGTGAGCACCCTGACCACATCCAGGCCCTCCTTCGGGCCGGAGAGGGGGGGGATATCTCCATTGACATACTTGACAAAATATTCCATCTCCGCCAGGAGCGGCTCGACGGGAGGGACGAGTGGTATCATTATCTCGCCGTGGCGGATCGATATGCTCTCGATCAGGTCGGCCGATCCCTTGACCTGTGCCCCCTTGTTGTAGATCTTCACCTTTTCGTTCGCCTCCATGTCGTCGAAGACCACCATCTTGTTCGAGCCGACAACGACGACCTTCCTCTCCTTGTGGGGATCGAGCCACGACACGTGAATCTGGGCCATCCTGTCCCCGGAAAAGAAGAGGGTCATAAAGGCCACGTCCTCTACATCCTTCGTCAGGTAGGAGCTTCCGTGAACCGAGACCGCCTCAGGCATCTCACCCATGAGATGGAGAACCACCGATATGTCGTGGGGTGCGAGGGACCACACTACGTTCTCGTTCTGCCTGACAACCCCGAGGTTGAGCCTCTTTGAGTAGATATAGTAAACGTCGCCGATATCTCCCTTTGTCACCAGGTCGTGGAGGATATTCATCGCCGGGTGGTATATGAGGAGGTGCCCCACCATCAGGGGGGGGGCATTTTCGGCCGTGGAGAGCTCGTAGAGCTTCCGGGCGTCTTCGAGGCTTACCGCCATCGGCTTCTCCACGAAGACCGCCCTCCCCGATTCGAGAAAGCCCTTCGCTATCTCCGCGTGGGAGGGAGAGGGCGTGGCTATCACAACGGCGTCGATCGAGCCGTCTTTCTCCACATCCTTGAGGTTGCCCGTAAAGGATATATTCGGGTACTGGGCCGACAGGGATTTTATCCTCTTCGGATTTATATCGCAGACGGAGACGAGGCTCGCCCCTTCAACCCTTGTCAACGCCCTGAGGATATTCGCGCCCCATCCCCCCGCTCCTATCAGCGATACTCTTACATCTGTCATCTTTTACCTTATATTACCAGTAGTGTTCTTTGTACTCCCTGTAGTACTCCACGGTTTTAGTAAGCCCCTCTTTGAGGTCTGTCGTCGGCTCCCAGCCCAGGATGTTTCTGATCTTGGTAATGTCGGAGTAGAAGTTTCCCGGCTCCAGCGCCGCCCTCTCCGGCGTGGGCGGAACGAGCTCGATCTCGGTTTTCGTTATCGCGCAGATCGTCTCTGCCATCTCCCGGATGGTCTGGGGATTGTCTACACCGACGTTTAAGACCTCGCCGGCGGCCTTCGGGGAGGCCGCCGCCTTAAGAATAGCCTCTATGCAGTCGTTAACATACAGGAAGTCCCGGATCATCTCCCCCGTATCGAAGACGGTGATCGGCTTGCCGTCGAGGGCAAGCCTGACAAACCAGTTCACCACGCCGAAGCGGGAGTGCTTCATCTGCCCCCGGGGGCCGTAAGTGTTTGTGATCCTTAGCATAATCCCCGCTATATTGTGGGTGTCGTTGTAGAGCTTGACGATCTTCTCCGCGGTAAGGTTGGAAAGCTCGTACATTCCCTTCGGATTTGTCGGCGCCTCCTCGTTTACCGGCAGAGAGGCGGCCGGCCCGTATTCCCCACGGGTGCCCGTGAAAACTACCTTCGCCTTCGGGTTGTGCCTCCTTATCGCCTCCATGACTACGGCGGTCCCCTTGATGTTTATGTCGATGTCGGGGAACGGATCGGTGAGGCTCATCACGTGGCAAACCTGCCCCGCCAGGTGGAAAATATAGTCGTTCTCCGGGACTAGGTAATTCATCACGTTGGCATCCCGGACGTCGGAGAAATTCACCTTGACCCTCTCCTTAATCGGCTCGATGTTGAAGAGGTTTCCGCCGTAATCGGCGAGCATGGCGTCGGTCAGGGTCACGTCCGCGCCGAGCTCCACCAGCCTTATGGCGAGGTTGCTCCCGATGAAGCCCAACCCCCCGGTGACGAGGACCTTTTTGCCCTTAAAGGAGTTTATCATATACGCTGTTCCTCATTTTTCAATTATCCGGCGACTCCCTTCACGACTATATCGATACTGCATATCTCTTTCTGCCGGCGGTAAAGATATCGCCTCCGTGACAGTCTATCGCCACGACCGCCGGAAAATCGACAAACACAAACTCGAAGATCGCCTCCGGGCCGAGCTCCCCGTAGGCGATCACTTTGGCCGACTCTATATGCCTCGATAAAAGCGCCCCGGCACCCCCCGTTGCGGCGAAGTAGACCGCGCCCTTCTCCACGATAGCCCTCCTGACCTCGTCCCCCCTCTCGCCCTTTCCTATGGTCGCTTTTAGCCCCAGGGAATAGAGCCTCGGCGCGTATCTGTCCATCCGCGCCGCCGTGGTGGGGCCTGCCGAGCCTATTGCTATTGATATTACCATACCCTCGGGCGCCGGCGTGGGGCCGACGTAGTAGATGACCGCCCCCTCAATAGGAAAGGGGAGCGTGTCGCCGGCGTCGATCAAATCGACCAATCTTTCGTGGGCGGCGTCCCGGGCGCCGTAGACCACACCGGAGATAAGAACCGAGTCCCCCGCCTTCAGCGCCCTTACATCCTCGTCGCCAAGGGGCGTCACGAGACTCATCGCTCCTCTTGCCCCCTTACCTTTTACCAAAATCAAAAACCTCGAAATATAGTACCCGTTTTCAACGAAGATCGAAGATACCACAGTTTTACGGTGAAAGCAATCGTTTTAGAAGGCCCGCCGTTGTTTACGGCCTTTTTTATTAGAGGCACAAAAAATGACAATTTGTCCGTTTTGACTTGACAAGATAAACGCTGTTTAATAAAATTAACATTGTTCATGGACGGTTCCGTTCCCCAAGGCTTAAAAATAGAGTTAAATATATAAAGGATCTTTTTAAGGAGGGATATAAGATGTACGACTTTATACTGACCAAGGAGGAGAAGGCCTTCAGAGACGAGGTGCGGGAGTTCACGAGGGAGAAGGTCACCCCCGACTTTCTGAGGGAGATGGACAGAGACGAGATAACCTACCCGAGGGAGTTCGTGGAAAACCTCGCAAAGCACAACCTCATCGGGTCGCGCTTTCCGAAGGAGTGGGGGGGAAGGGGGATGAGCTGGGTCGGCGAGATCGTCGCTCTGGAGGAGTTGGGGTGCCTCGGGATCGCCCTCGGGTGCGCCTTCTCGATGCCTTCCATAGTTGGGGAGGCGCTGGACAAGTTCGGCACCGATGAGCAGAAGGAGAAGTACTTAAGGCCGATGCTCGAAGGGAAGCTTGTCTCGGCGGAGGCGCTGACCGAGCCGAGGGGCGGCTCCGACTTTTTCGGCGCCACCACAAAGGCGGTACTGGAGGGGGATCACTTCATCCTCAACGGCCAGAAGCGCTTCGTGGTGGGGGCGGCGGAGGCGGACTTCTTCCTCGTCTACTGCAGGACGAACTTCGACCCGGATGCCCACAAGTACAGCAAGATCAGCCTTCTTATCGTGGATAAGGGCCCCGGGGTGGAGACCGAATACCAGTACGGGCTCATGGGATGCAGGGGGGGCGGCACCGGGCGCCTCGTCTTCAGGGACGTCAAGGTCCCCAAGGAGAACCTTGTGGGTGAGCTCCACGGTGGGGCGATCTGCTTCAACCAGATGATGATCCCGGAGAGGATGACGTCGGCCGCGGGATGCCTGGCCGTATGGGCGAGCCTCGACATCGCCCTGAGATACACCAACAAGCGCGCCGCCTTCGGCAGGCTCATAAGGAAGTTCCAGGCGGTCAACTTCATGATAGCGGAGTCCGTAACCCAGCTCGACGCCGCAAGGGGGATCTGCTACCTCGCGGGGCGCGCCATAGACAACGACTACCCAAACGTCAGGAGGCTCGTCAGCGAGGCGAAGAAATTCGCGACGAAGGCCGGCTGGGACATAGTCAATAACGCCATGCAGATCATGGGAGGGATCGGCTACACCGACGTGTACCCGATCGAGAGGGCGCTGAGGGACTTTCGCCTCTGCATGATCTGGACGGGAACGTCGGAGATAATGAGCCTTCTCATCCAGCACGAGTACTACGACGAGATACTGAACCAGCCCTACAACAGGAGGGAGATGGAGCGGGACGCCATGAACCCGGACGCCGAGGAGCGCTGCTTCACCGACGAAGACATGTGGGAGGTGCACGACAGGGGGAAGGCCGCGGACTGAGGGGCCGCCGGCAATTTGCTATCGGTTGTTGGCTGTCGGTTGTTTTCTATTGAATATTGACCGTTTTCCATTGACCGTTTTCTATTGACCGTTTTCTATTGACTGATTGCTATCGCGGAAGCTGGAAATTTGGGAAATTTGAAATTCGATATTAATCCGATAGCAGGGGTGTACCCTTGGCCGTTCTAACCGGAGCAGAATACAGGGAGAGCCTGAAGGCACTCTCACCTGAGGTCTACATCCGCGGGAAGAGGGTGGAGGAGGTCGTAGGCCACCCCCTCCTGAAACAGACGATTAACCACATGTCATCCATCGCCGAACCGGCGTCGAATCCCGAAGATGGGAAAGGAAGTTGCGCGGGAGATAGCCGGCATATAAAAGACTATACGAGGGAAAAACGAGAGGAAAAATTGATATGACACTGAAAAAACTGGAAGGGGAGGAGCTCAGGGATATCCTCATAAGGAACTGGATGACCCACGACGCCCTCTGGTACGCCGAGGCGGCGGCGAAGCTGGGGATGGCTGAGGCGAGCCCCATGAACCTCAGGGTCTGCAGGACGCTGGGGAGGATCGAGTTCAAACGCTACATGAAGGCGGCCGGCGCCGCCCCCCCGACGAACATGAAGGAGCTCGAGGAGATTTACAGGGAGGGGATGAAGATCTTCGTTCCGCCGTTTATGGATTTCACCTTCACGTTTAACGACGACGGCACGGTCGTGGCGGAGGTGTTCGACTGCTTCGCCTTCAACGGAATGACCAAGGCGGGAGCCATAGGGGAGTACGAGTGCGGGATCTTCGAGAGGATAGAGGGGTGGTTCGACGCGATGGGAGTCAGCTACACCCGCACCCCGGATTTATCCCGCTGCCTCAAGTACAAGGGGGAGGAGTGCGTAATCACCATGAAATTTGACTTTTCAAAAGAGTAAGGAGACCTAAATGCGGCCGACGCCCTACGACGAGCTGAAGGAGCAGGAGCGGGAGGTGAGGCGGGAGATGATCCTCTCGGCGGCGCTGAAGCTCTTCGCCGAGAAGGACTACAAGAGCGTCACGGTAAGGGAAATCGCCAGAGAGGCGGGGATGAGCCCCGGCACGATATATCGGTACTACCAAAACATCGACGACCTCTTCATGGATGTCTTCGTCGCCAGCGTAAAGGAGATAAAGGAGATCATCGACCGGGAGTGCCTGGTGGATAAGAAGTGCTCATTGAGGCGGCTCTGCGAGGTATATATTAGTTATCTCAACGACAACTTCTCCTTCTACCTGATGATGGGCCACTTCATGCTGGCGGGAAAGCTGTCGTTTGAGGCCACCGAGAGGCTGAACCCGATCATGAGGGATTTAATTGACATGATCGAGAAGGTCGTGATCGCAATCTCGCCCGACGGAAAGCCGAAGAACAGCCGGATGATCTCCCACGCCCTCTTCGCGGCGCTCAACGGAAACATGATCAGCTACGCCAGATACCCGGGGAGGAAAGAGGAGGAGATACGAAACTACATCCTGAAGCTCACCGACGTCGTGGCGGGGCTGTTTGAAGAGAGCGTCAGGGGCGGTAATAAATAGCTTGATTAGAATGAAATAAAGGGTGTCACTGAGCGTCTAAGACTTTAGGGATATTTAGAATGGATAGTTTTTGATGTTTTTTGAAAGGAGATAAATGTGTCTGTCAATAAAAACCTGCTCGCCCCGTGCGGCCTCTACTGCGGCGTCTGCTCCATCCACATAGCCCACAGGGACAACAACCAGAAGTTCAAGGAGATACTCACCGGGATCTACGGCGTACCGGTGGAGGAGATTCAGTGTGAGGGGTGTCTCTCCCCAGAGCCCTTCGTCTACTGCAGGAGCTGCCCCATCAAGGACTGCACGAGGGAGAAGGGATACGAGGGGTGCCACCAGTGCGACGAATTCCCCTGCGAGCATATCGACAACTTCCCCATACCGGTGGGGAAGAAGGTGATCTTAAGGGCGATCCCCCAGTGGCGGGAGATGGGAACCGAGGCGTGGGTAAAGGCGGAGGAGGAGCGCTACAACTGCCCGGAGTGCGGATACGCGCTCTTTCGCGGGGCTAAGAAGTGCAGGGAGTGCAAGACGGAGGTAGATCTGGATTAGGCCGATTTGTGGGATCAAAGGAGTCAATTTAAGAAATTTCGTTTCCTCTTAAAAGGGGGCGGCAAAAAGCCGTCCCCTTTTTTAATTTGATTTTTACAAAGGCGTGGACTATTATCTAAATGAGTCTAATAAGATATTAAATAAACTATAAAATGGTCAAAAGGTCAAAGGAGTAAAAAAACAATGGGAAGTGAAACGAAGTTTGTCAGGAAGTTTGATGAAGAGGGTGTAAATATCTATTACACGAATTTGCTGAATATCAGCACCTCTCCCTTCGACGTCACGATCGCCTTCGGGAAGGCCTTTATCAATCCCGCCGAGACCATGTCCGGCAACACCGAGGTAATCCAGAAATTCGAGGTCATGGTTCAGATGAGCCCGGAGCACGCGAGGTCCCTTCTCGCGCTCCTGAAAGACCAGATGGATAAATACACCGCCAGGGCCGAGCACGACTACACCAAGGAGAGCAAACATTGAAGTCTCTTTGATCCTCTTCTCACGATTTTTTACAGCACTTGTATTTTTTTGGGCGGTGGATTTTATGAGGTAAGTCGGGGGGGCAATCAACAACCCAAATCATTAATGATTGAAATGATCCCCTGTATTTGACCTTCTATACAAGGGGAATAGGTTTACATCGGTAAAATCCGGTTCACCCCCCTATCATCGCCTCGATCTCTTCGGCCGTCGGCACCCTGCCCGCGACCTTGACCACGCCGTTAACAGCCAGCGCCGGGGTGGTCATCACCCCGAAGTTCGTTATATCATTTAGGTCCGTCACCTTTTCGATCTCGTATTCAATCCCGAGCCTTTTCGCCGCGGCCTCCGCCATCTCGGCCAACGTCTCGCACCTTGCGCAGCCCCCGCCAAGAATCTGAAGTTTCTTCATATTTTGTTCCTCAAGTTACTTTCATAAATACATTTAAAAAAGGGAGCCGTAAATCATCCCCGCAACCGTGGACATGACAATCACCAGCAGGATGTAGACCAGTGTCTTTTTGGTCCCCATAACGCTCCTGATGACGAGCATGTTCGGCAGCGACACCGCAGGCCCCGAGAGCAAGAGTGCGAGGGCCGGTCCCTTACCCATCCCGGCCCCCATCAGGCCCTGGAGGATCGGCACCTCGGTCAGGGTCGCAAAGTACATGAAGGCCCCGGAGACGGCGGCGAATAGGTTCGCGGGAAGCGAGTTTCCACCCACCGCCCCGGCGATCCACGAGGATGGGATCAGCCCCTCGCTACCGGGCCTCCCCAGGAGAAAACCTGCGATCATCACCCCGGCAAACAGGAGGGGCAATATCTGTTTCGTGAAGTCCCACGTGGAGGTAAACCACCCTCTCCCCTCGGCGTCGCCCGACGCGGTGATTATCGAAAGCCCCACCATCCCCACACCGAACGAGACTATCGGGAGATCGGGAAGGGCGTATGCGGCAATGATAACCGCCGACGCCGCGACCGCCACCTTCCACCAGGAAGCCTTAAGCCACAAAACGAGGATGACCGAGAGGGCGATCGAAAAGGCGCCCGTGATAATCCACTTGTTTAAGAAGATGAAGCCCCATGCTCCGACCGGCTCCTCAGGTCTCCCCCAGTTGGCGAAGACGAGAACTCCGATCATGGAAAGGAAGAAGAGCGCGTTCTTGTAGAGAGGCCTCGTTACCTCCGGCTCCGGCATTGCCGCCTGGACCTTTACCTTTTCCGCCTCTTCCCTTCTATATATGAAGTGCATGACAAGCCCGATGACGATGCTGAAGAGGATCGCCCCAACCCCCCTCGCTATCCCGATCTCGAGGCCCAAGACCCTCATAGTAAGGACGATGGCGAGGATGTTTATCGCCGGGCCGGAGTATAGAAATGTCGCCGCCGGACCCAGTCCCGCCCCCACTCTCGAAATCCCGGCGAAGAGGGGGAGTATCGTGCAGGAGCAGACCGCCAGGAAGGAGCCGGAAACCGCCGCCACCCCGTACGAGACGACCTTCTTCGCTCCCGCACCGAGGTATTTCATGACGGCGTTCTGGCTGAGAAAGACCGTCACTGCCCCGGCGATGAATAGGGCCGGAAGGAGGCACATGACAACGTGCTCCCTGGCGTAGAGTTTGGTCAGATACAACGCCTCCATGACGGCATTGTCGAAGCGGGCGTTTCCCAGCGGGAGAAAATAGAAGGCCAAAAAGACCCCCAGCATCAATAGAAATATTTTACCCTCGGTCTTGTATTTTTCACTCTGTTCCATATCGTTTTTGATTCCCCGTCATTAATTCTTTCTTTGAGTTTCCGCCGTCGATCCAATCACTCCTTTTCATCGGAGACGAGCTTCAGGCGGGTTTCAGCCTCTTTCCTTATCACCCTGTCCACACAGCCGAAGAAGTCGAGGGCACAGGGAATGGCTATACTGTAATATACCTTGAGCCCCTCCTTTTCGTCCCTTACGATCCCGGCGCCCTTTAGAACGGCGAGGTGCTTCGAGACGGTGGATACGTCCGCGCCGATCATCTCGGTCAGCTCGCAGACACACCTCTTGCCCCCGGAGAGTTCGTCCAGGATGAAGAGCCGCGTCGGGTGGGCGATCGCCTTGAGCATCGTGGCCCTGATTTCGAGCCTGGCGAACCTCTCTCTTTGTTTTTCATCCACATCCATCCCCTCATTAAGAATTTAAGGCTAGTTTTACTAACCTATTTTACTATTTGGCATTATAGCCAAATAATGAGCGGAAGTCAAGTTTCTTCTCCACTTTTTAATAATTTATCAGCCCAATATAGACATTAGATACCTTTAATTATTTTTTTGACAATACCTCCTGTTATTGATAAGTTTTATCAAGTATGATCCATTTTAGATATTTTGTGCAAAAAGTTTTTATAATAATGGGAGGTATAAATGAAGAAATTATTAACATTGATTTTAGCGATAATCTTTGTTGCGACGGCCTTCACGGCCTTCGCGGAGACCAAGACCGAGTTCTCCGGTGAATACCGGGTCAGGGCCTGGAGCGAGTACAACTTCGACAAGAAGCGGGAGGATCAACCAGGCTTGACAATCAGCCACGATAACGCCGCGTACGATGGCTGGTTCGAGCAGAGGTTCCGCCTGACCATCGCCCACACGAGAAGCGAGTTCTTAAAGGCGGTAATCAGATTCGACCTCGTCGAGGACACCTGGGGGCAGCAGAGAAACCTTTTTATCAACAACTCGGCGGCCGGCAATTTCATCGATTGGGCCTACATCGAGTTCACCCTTCCGACTCTTGGCACCTTTACCGTGGGGAGGTTCCCGCAGGAGTACGGCTACGGCCTCCTATTCAGCGCCGGCTACGAAGGACCAGGGATCGACGGCGTCAAATGGGAGAGGGCCTTCGGGCCCGTGGCGCTCTCCGCCGCCTATATCAAGTTCGCCGACAGGGTTACGGCGGGGCCGGCGGCCGGGGCCAGCGAGTACAACTGGGACAGCGACTTGTATGCGTTGAGCCTGAAGGTCACTCCCGCGGATAACCATTTAATAGAGCTCTTCGGCGGGGTCCTGTTTGACCGCTTTGCTGGTTTGTGGGTAGATGCGGCCGGAAACATTGGTAGCAGTGCTATTCGAAACTCGTATGACTACTGGTGGAATTTTCCCGCTGGTTATGATTCGACGTTCGGCTTTGCTGGAATCGCCTATACCGGCACCATCGCCGATATGCTGGACATCAAGCTTGAGTACAGCCATATATTCGGAAAAGCGAGGACTATAAACGTACCGTTCTCTTCGGCCTATTTTCCTATACCAGACGCGGCTCTAGTTGGATTCTATCCGAATCCCAGCGTTGGCGGGTGGAACCTGTATGTGGATGTCGCCTACTATAACGATCTTTTGCGCGTGGGCGCGGCCTTTATCATGGGAAGCGGTGAGAAGCACCATTGGAACAATTCCAGCAGAAAACATATCAACATCAACTCTCTCAGGGAAGATAACTTCAAGTGGGCAAACATCCTGATCGGCGGGAATTTCGGCCTCAACTCGCTCCATTTCTTCGGCAACGGCTGGGACGAGCAGATAGAGAACATAACTTCCGCCAAGCTCTACTTCGAGATCTGCCCCATCGAGAAGCTTTCCATAAACGCCGCCGTCATCTGGGCCAAGTGGACGGAGCCGGTGGGAGACTCGTTTTTGATTACGACGAGGGGTAATTACGTAAGATCCAAGGGCGCCGCATACCCGCATCCAGCTTTTATTAACGGAGTAGTTGGCTCCGGTTACAACTACAGCTCGTGGGACGTCAGTGACGACCTCGGCTGGGAGATCGACTTCGGCTTCTCCTACGAGATCATGGAGGGCTTGACATACTCGCTTGACGTGGGCGTCCTCTTTACTGGAGACTCCTTAGACTACGAGAAGGCGGACGGCACCCGCGGCGACTGGGGCGAGATCTGGTCTATCTCAAACACCCTCCTGTACGAGTTCTAAAAATCCCGATAACGGAACGAACAAAAACCCCGGCCGATATTCTACGGTCGGGGTTTTTTTGTTGAACAAACTATGAAAGGACACCACGACAAAAGCCCACGGTCTATGGGGTCGGTGATTTTTATATTTTACAATAGGTCTATATTCTATCCTCACTCTTCCGCTTACAGTGTAAATTTTTAAAATAGGTTATAATTTTCTAATTATTTCCTTGACATGCTTTTGACATTCTGATAATAAACAGCAACTGCTTTTTTTGTTTTAGATCACGTTGAATTTTGAAAAGGAATTTGGAGGTACAAATGAAGAAACTTTTAACTTTGGCACTTGCTGTTATTTTCGTTGCAACGGCCTTCACGGCCTTTGCGACGGATACAACATTCGAGGGTCAATACAGGGTTCGCGCCTGGAACGAGTACAACTTCGACAAGAAGCTTGAGGATGTAACCAATCTTCCCGGACACGAGAACGCCCAGTATGACGGCTGGTTCGACCAGAGGTTCCGCCTCACAATCACCCACACGAGAAGCGAGTTCTTAAAGGCCGTAATTAGGTTCGATCTCGTCGAGGACACCTGGGGACAGCAGAGAAACCTTTTGATAAACAACAACAATGCGAATCTCATCAACCTGGCCTACATCGAGTTTACGCTTCCCCAGATCGGGACGTTTACCGTCGGTAAATTCAACGAGACCTACGGCTACGGCCTTGCTTTCAGCGACGAGGGTGATGGCACCATAGGCCTCACCGGCGCCCGCTGGGCGAACGCCTGGGGTCCGGTGGCGGCTTCCGTTCTTTACGCTAAGGTCAAGGATAACGTTATAGTAGGAGGTCCTGGGAGCAGGCTTTACAACTGGGACTCCGATCTTTGGGCCGGAAATATCAAGATCACTCCGATGGAGAACCACGTGATAGAGCTCTTCGGCGGAGTCGTCATCGACAGTGATGCAGACGACCTGGGTGTGGGGAACGGTGTGATGGATAATTCTTTCTCATACTTAAGGCAAGGTGATGGAGCATACTCCGCGGTTGTGGGTTTTTGGGGTCTCGCCTACACCGGCACCATCGCGGATATGATTGACATCGCCCTCGAGGGAAACTGGATATACGGACACGGAACCTTTATCAGCAGTTTGGCTTTCAGAAATGAAGCCGGCCCCTTAGGTGATCCCATCTCTCTAACAATTTCCGGCTGGAACATCTACGCCGATGTATCCTACTTCAATGATCTCCTCAGGGTAGGCGTGGCTTTCATTATGGGAAGCGGACAGGCACACTGGTGGAACGACATTTCCACAACGAACATCAACATGAACTACATCAGCCAGGACGATTTCGCCTTTAACAACATTATTGTTAACGGCGGTGGCGGGACGAACTCTATCTGGGGAGGAAGCCTCTATGGTCAGGACAACCTTGAGAACATCACGGCCGTTAAGCTCTACTTCGAGATCTGCCCTATAGAGAAGCTGACGCTTAACGCCTCCATCACCTGGGCCAAGTGGACCGAGGAAGTGGGACAGAATTTAGGAGGCACAAGGGCGGCCTTTGTTGGCGCCAAGGGAAGCGCTTATGAGCACCCAGCAAGAATTTACGGCAACTATCCTTATCAGTCCTGGGATGCCAGCGACGACCTGGGCTGGGAGCTCGACTTCGGCTTTTCCTACGAGATCATGGAAGGGTTGACCTACTCGCTGGGCGTCGGCGTGCTCTTCACCGGCGACTCGTGGGATTACGAGAAGGCGGACGGCACCAGGGGAGACTGGGGCGAGATCTGGTCCATCTCAAATCAGCTGCTGTACGAGTTCTAAAAATATCAACATAAAAAATAAAAATCCCCGGTGGGAGACCGCCGGGGATTTTTTATGGCCGCTTAATTACCAAGCCGACCTGCTGGATATGTGTTAATCGAAATTTTTCTGGAATTTAGATTGAAGAGAAAACTTACCGTCATCAAAAGATAGAGACGCGGCACCCTTAAACAAAATACCTCGGCAGCATGTAATGGGCCGATTTCAGCTGGGCCTTCAGGAAGCGCTTCTTCGATGGACTCAACAAAAGGTAGAATATCGCGCAGAGAAGAAGTATCCCTACTATAACACCACAGATAACGAGGAGTATGGTTTTCATCTTGACATCCGTACTTAATATTTAACTTTCATATTTATCGATCAGGTCTTCCGCTATCATACCCGAGGCGATAACCGACGGAAGGCCTCCGCCCGGGTGGGTGGAGGCCCCGACGAGATACAGCCCCTTTATGCTCTTTGATTTCGCCGCGGGCCGGTAAACGGTGGTGTTGGACAGATCCTGCTGAAACATGTAGATGCTCCCCTCCGGGGCGAGGAGGTCTTTTTCGTAGTCCTCCGGGGTGATCATCTTCGCCGCCTTCACGTGTTTCTTGAGCTCTGGGACGTATACTTCTGACATATAATCGATGTATTCGTCGATAAGTGAAGACTTAACATCCCTCCAGCTCCTGTCTCTCAGCCTGTTGGGGCCGGTCAGCGTCATAACGAGGATGTGATTGCCCTTCGGGGCAAGCCCCCTGTCCGAAAAGGTGGTCCAGCTGATGAGGCCGAACTGCTCCTTGGGCAGCTCGTTCTTCTTTAGGACGTTCCAGTAGTTGCTGTTCAGGTCCTCCACCGGAAGCGTGCAGAGGGTGTGGTGGGAATCGAGGGGCGGCTCGTAGTCGACCCCCAGGAGGAGGAGGGGGGCCGCAACGGACGGCTCCATGCTTTTTATGCCGGTTCGCACCAGAAAGCCCAGATGCTCCTCCCCGATGAGGTCGAGATACAACGATTTCGCGTTGATGTTGGATATCACGAGGTCGGTTGATATTTCTGTGCCGTCGTCGAGGACAATTCCTACGGCTTTTTTTTCTTTCACGACGACCTTTTTGACCAACGTATCCGTTCTCACCTCCATGCCGAGGCCTTTGCCTATCCGGGCCAGCGCCTCCGGAAGGGCGATCATCCCTCCCTTGCTGTAGTAGAAGCCCTTATGCTCCGCCCAGGGGAGCATTGTCATGTGTCCGGGGCAGAGCTCCGGGGGAAGCCCCATGAAGCTCGCCTGAAACGAGAGAGATTCATGGATCCTCGGATCTTTGAAGTAGGAGGACATCACCTGTTGGTAGCTCTTGACAAAGAGGGGGAGATACCCGAGCAGCGACGGGGTCTTTATGAACATCCTCGCCATATCGGTATACGTGTTGGCAGGGGAGAGGAAGAATCCCTTCAGGGCCGTGTCCAGAAAGCCCTCCATATATTCGGCGTATTTATACCACCCCTCGACGTCACCCGGGGCGATCTTTTTTATCTCTTCAGCATATTCCTCTTTGGAAACGGGGTATCTTATCTTTGTTCCGTCCTTAAGCGCGATGGTGTATATCGGATCCAGCGGTATCAGCTCCACCTCGTTTTCAAGGGATGTACCGAGGCGCTTGAAGCAGAGGTCTATTATCTCCGGGATCATGATGATGGAAGCCCCCGCATCGAACTTGAAGCCTTCGGACTCAAAGGTGGAGCAGTAGCCCCCTATTCTGGGGCTCTGCTCGACGACGAGGGTCTTTCTTCCCCCCTTGGATAAAAGCGCGCCGGCGGAGAGTCCCCCCAGCCCGGCCCCGATAACTATCGCGTCGTAGTCTACCATAACCATATCTCCATGTAGAGTTCAAGCGAATGGGGATCAAGTTTCAATTCAAATCTTTCCTCGGATTTAGGTGTTTTTCTTGGTATGTCGACGGCTGTCTATGGGAAATCTGTCGGGAGCTCAGTTGAAATCTTCACGGCCTCTCGACGCTTATCGACACCTCGAAGGCGCCGGTGTTGTCGGAGAAGCATCCCTCACAATCGTTGTATCCGAGATAGAGCCTCCCGTCGCTCCGGGCGGAAAGGATAAGCTCCCCTCCTACTGAGAAAGGAACGCCCGCGTTCGGATCGCCGCTTCCCCCCGCTTTCGTTCCGATCACGCCCACGAGGGCCTTCAATCCCTTCCCGGCAAAGCCGTCCGCCATTACATCGTCCGGACTACGGTAGGGAGGACAGCCGGTCTTGCCGTCGCATGGGGGGGAAGATTTGCTCGGGACGGATAATATGGTTATCTTATCCCCCTTTTTGACGTCTATTCCGGTATCGAACCATTGGGTGGCGGTGTTGACCACAAAGGTGTAGGCCCCGCCTCCCCCCATTCCCACCGCGGCCCCGCCCTTTATGACTCCTTCCTTTGCCCCCTTCGTGTTCAGCACACCCTCTTCGGCCGCAAGGAGCGAGGCGGAAAAGATCGCCAAGGTGAGAAACAACAACGAAATAAAAATACCTCTCTTATTCATGGCTCCTCCCCGATGGGAATCAAATTGATATCATTCTTAATGTCAATTCTCAAAAACGTAATGCCGCTTCCACGCAAGACCGCTATAATATCTAATGTCCTACGAATTTCTAATATCTAACATCTAATATCTTTTAGCTGATAACCGACAGCAGGCTGTTTAAAAAACACCAAAAATCGGTTACCTTTTCGATTTTATTAGATCCCGAGATTCGATTATGTAACGGCCTTGACTTTTTCTATATACTTGTTGTCTTGGATAAGCTCCCTGACGACCCTGTTATTTTCGCCCACCAATATATGTTTCGGAACGTGCTCCATCGCCTCCTCCGTCTCCATCATGGCGTATCCGGCGATGATGACGAGATCGCCGGTGAATATTTGTCTCGCCGCGGCCCCGTTGATCCCGATCACGCCCGAATCAGCCTCCCCCTCTATTACGTAGGTCTGGAGCCTGTTTCCATTGGTAATGTCGTAAATCCACACCTCTTCGTACGGAAGGATATCGGCGGCCTTCATTAGCGTGGAGTCTATGGTTATACTCCCCTCGTATTCCAGATCCGCCTCCGTTACGGTCGCCCGGTGAATCTTCGATTTACATATAGATCTTAACATTTTTCAAATTCCTCTCCCAGAACTGTGTTGTCGATGAGTCGGGTGTTTCCGATATATACGGCTATGGCGAGCAATGCCCGGTCCCACACCACTCCAACGAGGTCCTCCATGGTCTCCGGATTGACAAGCTTGACGTAGTCTATATTGGCAACATTTTCGGTCATAATAACGCCGATGGCCTTGTCGGTCAGGGCCCCGATCCTCCTCTCGCCGTTCTCGAAGAGCTCCCTCACCGCCAAGATCGCCTTATAGAGGCAGAGCGCGGCCTTTTTCTCCTTCGGCTTTAGATACTCGTTTCTGGAGCTCATGGCGAGGCCGTCCGGCTCGCGGACTATCGGCATCCCTATGATACCCACGTCCATGTTGAGGTCTTTCGCCATTCGCTCTATGACCTTGAGCTGCTGGTAATCCTTTCTCCCGAAGATGGCGATGTGCGGGAGGACGCAGTTGAAGAGCTTTGCGACCACCGTTGCAACGCCTCTGAAATGGACGGGGCGGGTAAGACCGCAGAGATTTTTAGAGACCCCATCCGCCGTAACGAATGTTTGATACCCCTCCGGATAGACCTCGTCTACCTGGGGGTGAAATATTACATCCACCCCCACCTCCTCCATCATCTCCCTGTCCCGGTCGAAATCCCTAGGATACTTCTCCAGGTCTTCGTTCGGGCCGAACTGCGTCGGATTTACAAATACGGACACCACGAGGACGTCGGCCCTCTTTCTCCCCTCCCTCATCAGGTAGAGGTGACCTTCGTGGAGATACCCCATCGTGGGGACCAAAGCTATGACTTTCCCCTCCACCCGCAAATCCTGGGAATAGGCCTGCATGTCCTTTATCTTTTCGATTACCTCCATCGTCAACTCCCGTCGAAATGTAACGTCGGCGATTTCCAAGTTAGTACATTTTCCATCTAAAGTCAATACTCATAATTAACCGACGAAACCGTTAGGCCCGAATATCTTCCCAACACTCTTCTCAGCCGACATTTCGTTATGAATATATATGTTTATCGGTCGGGAATTTCTCTGCGTGAACTTCATCGATGTATTCTCTGACCGCCTTTTCCGCCGCCTCTTTCAGGTTGACGTATTCCTTTACGAACTTCGGCCTCTTCCCGAAAAAGAGGCCCAAAATGTCGTGCATTACCAGCACCTGGCCGTCGCAGTCTATCCCCGCCCCGATGCCGATAGTGGGGATCGATACCGACTCGGTTATCTCCTTTGCGAGGTCTGAGGGCACCGCCTCGAGGACGATTGAGAACGCCCCCGCCTCCTCGACCGCCTTCGCATCCACAAGCAGCTTCTTCCTGCTGACGTCGTCCTTGCCCTGCACCTTGTAGCCACCCATCTTGTGCACGGACTGGGGGGTAAGCCCGATGTGCGCCATGACGGGGATGTCCATATCCGTTATGGCGGTAATCTTGTCCTTTACGTTTTCTCCCCCCTCTAACTTCACCGCCTCCGCATACCCCTCCTTCAAGAAGCGCCCGGCGTTAAGAAGGGTGTCTTCGATGGAGGTGTGGTAGCTCATAAAGGGCATATCACCCACGACCAGGGCCTCCGGCTTTGCCCGGGAAACCGCGCGGGTCAGAAAGAGCATCTCGTCCATGGTTATGGGAAGCGTCGACTCCATCCCGCAGACCACGTTTGCGGCGCTGTCGCCCACGAGGATGATATCTATACCCGCATCCGAGAATATCTTGGCAAAGCAGTAGTCGTACGCCGTAATCATGGTAATCTTCTCGCCTTCGTCCTTCATCCTCTTCAGGTCCAGAATTGTAACTTTCTTTGTCATCTCATCTCCTCCTTTTCAACACTATCAGTAAAAAACCTAAAAAAATCCCCCCGCGTTTTGGGACACGGGGGGAGTCGATTAAACATTACGTCTTATTTAATTAACACCCGTAGCAACGGCAGAATGATAACTTTGATCTCGGTTTGTTTCTTGATTCAAGCCCGGAAGATAATGGCCTGAAGTCCCTGCATTGAAATCACTCTAAAAAAACACCCTTTGTCTTATCTCTGATGTTTGATTCGAGCGATTTCCGTGCTGAATCACAAGGGTTCTTCGGTACAAGTGCTTCCCCGGCATCACATCCCTCACCTCACACCCTCACACATCTCACCCCCTCACCTCACATCCCCCCCCTCAAGCACTTCCCTGTCTTCCCAAAGCCCTCCAAGATAAAGATCAATTTTTTATCCGCCGTCACATTGTCCGTCCCAGTCCCGCCTCCCGCTCGATATTGAGCTAAGGCTTGGATCCAAGCGGCACGAAGTATTGGGTACCCGATCTGAATTTTTTTACCTCTTTTACCAGCTCCCTGAAATCGACCTCGTTCGCAACGAAGTCCACCTTGTTCGTGCTTATGACCAGAAGAGGTGTCTCTGTGTAGTTGAAGAAGAAGTCGTTATACGCCGAGATCACCCTAGCGAGATAATCGGGGTCTATGCCCCTCTCATAGGAGTATCCCCTTCTCCTGATCCTCCTCAATATTACATCCAGGTCAGCCTGAAGGTAGATTACGAGGTCGGGATTCGGAACCTCAGGATTGAGGATGCGATACAGCTGATCGTAAAGGGCTATCTCGTGCTCGTCCAGGTTGATGTGGGCGAATATCCTGTCCTTGGCGAAGATGTAGTCGGAGACGGTGATCCTGTTGAACAGGTCTGATTGGGCGAGGTCGAGCTGCTGCTGGTATCTTGACAGGAGAAAAAAGAGCTGGGTCTTGAAACCGTTTTTCCTTCGGTCCCGGTAAAATTCCTTCAAAAACGGGTTTTCTTCCGCATTTTCAAAGAGCGTCCTGGCGGAAAATTCGTTCGCCAGAAGTGCGGCCAGAGATGTCTTTCCCACGCCGATGGGACCTTCGAGGGCGATGTACCTGGCCTTATGCATCAATGATTAAATCTAAATAATGCCGTGAGCTTCTTTTAAGGTAATTGTTATATTAAATAAAATTTGAATAAAATTTAGAAAACCCAGAAATTTAAAAAACCGCCGACCCCGCCAACCCTCTTTTAGTTCCCCCCATCGGCAAGTCATTCTATAGCATACGGAAGGAAATCTGTCCAGCCCTTTTTTCTTTTTTTCTTCTTATATTATATATCATGTATTGGTGATATGCAAAAGAAGAAGGCAAAAGGATAAGACAAAAAAATCGGCCCCCATCATTCACTCCCGCTACCCTCCCAATCTGTCGCCCCTGTCACTAATCCTTTCCGCCCCCCTTTGATTTCTTGCTGAACCTCGAATCGGCAGACCAGGTCTTTTCCCACAGCTCCTTGATATCCTCCGCGTCCCTGCGACTCAGCTCGCCGAAGCAGACCGGAACCACGATATCATCATCACAATCCAGTATATCTTGACCCATCTCTTTTAAGGCCTTATCCCCTTCCATCGACTTTTCTTTACCCCTCTTCATTCCATTTACCTGCCGTCTTCTCAATCCTCTTGATAGATTTCTTGATCTGTACCGCGTACTCCTTGGCGTGGGCCTTGCAGAGATCGTCGAACGTAACGTCCTTGTATTTTATACGGGCGTCCTTGAGTATTTCGTCTATCGTATCAGACAGAAAGCCCTTCTCCGCCGCCGCGATATTCTCATGGGGATCCTCGCCGTTCTCCCTCAGCGCCTCCATAACGTCCGTAAAACGTATCTTCGACAGGTCTTTTACCGGCAGATACCCCCCCTCTTCCTGCTCTATCTGGGATATCAGACCTTCACTTATCAGGACAAAGAGGACGTCGTTTATGAGGTGAACCGGAATATCCATAAACTCCGACAGCTCGTCGGAGCCCAGGGGCTTTCTCCCCTCGTAGAAGTTGACCGCTATCGCCATGAAGACCCTCAGGGCGAGGCGCTCCCTGAAGGAGAAGCTGACCCTCTCCGTTGCCGCGTGGCTCCTAAAACCGCCGTAGTTCTGGTGGATATACGCCGCCACGGCGCCTAAGATTATCATAAGCCAGCTCAGGTAGAGCCATACCATGAAGAAGGGAATCGATGCGAAGACCGAATATATGACCTCGTATCGGGCGAGGCCGAACTGGAACTTCGTGTAAAAATAGAGGGTAAGCTGCCAGAGTGTTCCGCCTATTACCGAGCCGAAGAGGGCTGACGTGAGCTTCACCCTCGTGTTCGGGATTACCTTGTAGATGAACGTGAAGAGGAGCCATATCACGAAATAGGGGAGCAGCCAGAAAAAGAGCTTCAACAGGGTCGAAAAGATGAATATCTCGGAGAGCTTATTCACTATGGCGTTGCTCTCCATTATGGTGGTTAAGCCTATGGAAAAGACAATTATTATGGGTGAGAGGACGACGATGCTCGTGTAGTAGGACGTCCTGGCAAGCAGGGGGCGCTTCTGGCGAATCCCCCAGATGTTGTTGATGGTCTGCTCGAAAGAGCCGAGGGCCGCGTAAACGGCCGTGAACGTGATCACGAGCCCGACCGACCCCAGCGTGGCGAAGTTGGTGTTGTCGATATAGCTGATGACTGTGCCGGCCACTTCGCTCAGTCCGGGTATCTTTTCTATATATAATAGAAAATATTCCTTTGCCTTGTCTTTCGCCTTGAGAGCGGTCAAGATCGAAAACGCGAAGGCGAGCATCGGGATCAGCGATATGAGGGTGGTAAACGTAAGGGCGGCGGCCCTGATCATTACGTTTCTCCCCACCAGCGTCTGGTAGATTAGCTTGATGGTGTTCCACTCCCTCTTGATGAGGCTCTCCACCGTGATCTCCCCCTCGTGGGTGGAGGTGATCTTCATGGTGAGGATCTCGGTGATCCTCTTTCTAATCTTCAAGAGCGGGCCCTTGAACATGGTTTTCCCTTTACTTGAACGATCGATATAAAGTATACTTCGCTATAATAGATAATTATATGCCTAATACGCTTTTTGGCAAGGACTTTCTGAATTATTTCTATTCCCTTGGGAAGCGGAAATCCAGATAGAATATCAACTAGATTCCCAATCAGGTTGGGAATGACGGAATAATTGTGGTTCCCTTGGGGAACGGGAATCCAGAAAAACCTTTATTGTCATTCCCGTTAAAACGGGAATTCAGAAAAAATATGGAGATTGAAAAATGTACGATCTTATAATCAGGGGAGGAACGGTAGTCGACGGCACGGAGGGAGAGCCTTTCAAGGCGGATGTCGCGGTCTTGAACGGCAGGATAGAGGAGGTTGGAGACCTGGCTGATGCTAAAGCAAAAGAGACAATAGACGCCGTGGGCAAGCTTGTCACGCCCGGGTTTGTGGACATCCACACCCACGCAGACCTCTCGATCCATCTGGATGATCACGAGGAGATCCTGATGCCGATGGTGATGCAGGGGATAACCACCTGCATAGGCGGGAACTGCGGCGTGGGGGCAGCACCCGTGACCGAGGAGAACCGGAAGGATATCGTCGCCTACAACGAGGCCTTCGTCATGCGCAGTGTTGATAAGGACGGACATACGTGGGGGCTCTCCGAGTTTTTGGGCAAGGTAGAGAAACGGGGTGTAATATTGAATATGGGGATGCTCGCCCCCCACGGGATTCTGCGCCTGTCGGCGTCGGGCCCGGTGAGGAGACTTCTTAAGGCGGACGAGAAAAAGAGGATGGCCGACCTCCTCTCAAAGACGATGGAGGAGGGAGCCTTCGGGATGTCGACAGGGCTTCAATACTTTCCCGGCTCCCAGAGCGACACGGAGGAGCTTTTAGATCTGGGTAGAGTCCTTTCGAAGTACGGTGGCGTCTTCACCTCCCATCTCAGGAGCTACTGCCACACGCTCCCCAACTCCATCGAGGAGGTATTGACCGTCGGCCGGAAAAACGAAATCCCGGTCCAGATATCCCACATCTACTGGCAGCCTTACACGAAGCACATCACACCTCTCGTGAAAGGATTCATGCAGGGGGCGTCGCTGCTCTACAACAAGGCCGGCGTCCCGATACCGATCGAGCTGGGGCTCAAGGGTCAGTTCAAGCCGATAGACAACGCGATAGCGGAGGGGCTCCCCGTGGGGGCGGACGTAGTTCCCACATCCCAGGGCTTCACGGAGCTCTTCGCCTTTTTTCCGCCCTGGGTCCTGGAGGGGGGAAGGGAAAAGGCGCTTAAGAGAATATCGGACACCAATACAAGGGCTGAGATAAGAAAAGATATCGAGAAGGGCGAGCCGGACTGGCCCCACACGGAAAGGGCCGGGTGGTCGATGAACTACTTCAAGATGACCGGGTGGGGGGGCGTAAGGGTGATGACCGTCCCCGGCGAGAAGAACCGCTACATGGAGGGAAAGTCGTTCCCGGAGCTTGGGAGGGAGATGAAAAAACACCCCTTCGACGTCATGTGCGATCTCCTTAAAGAGGAGGCGGGAAGGGTCATGGTCTTCCACACACCGACGGTCCCGGACGACCCGCTGGTGGCCCGCTCGTTGCGATACGCCCTTTTGCATCCCGAGGTCTCCATCGTGACCGACACAATCCTGTTGGGATTGGGGCGTCCGGCTCACGTCTTCTACGACTGCTTCCCCAGGTTCCTCGACCTCTACGCCAAGGGGAAAAAGGGGCTGGGCATCACAGAAGGGATAAGGAAGTGCACTTCCCTTCCCGCAAAGCAGCTCGGAATTAAAGGCCGGGGGCGGATCACCGGGGGCTCTTTTGCGGACATCCTGGTTATCGATTGGGATCGGCTCAAGAGCAACTCCACCTTCTTTACACCGGCCAATTTCCCGGACGGGATAGAGTACGTGATCATAAACGGAAAGGCGGTCGTGACGCCTAAGGGGTATCAAAAAGGTATCATGGCGGGGGAGGTCCTGAGGAGGAATTAGCGGTTTTCGCAAGTATTTCTTAGCTTTGATCCCATCTTCTGTGACTATTTCTTTATACCATTTCTCTCCAACTGTTTAGGCAGAAAATATGTATTTATTCGATTTTTACTTCAATTAGCAGAATCTCGAATTTAGTGGTGGGCGGCCCGAAAACGTTTTTGCTTGACATAAAATCGAAAACGATATATATGTCTAAAGTCAAACACCGCTTACTATTAATCGTCCATTTTTAATCGTCTTTTTTAATATTTTTGAGGAGGTACTTATGAAAAAGGATGGAAAGGAGTTCAAGAGCAGGTTTCTGTCTCTAAACCCGGGCTTTCAATACCTGGCCGACAAGGATAAGTACCTTTTCTCGTTCCCGGAGCCGAAGTACAGGTTCAACATCATCGGCGCGGGGCTGATGGGACGGGAGCACATGAAGATCACGCTGTTGGAGGGGCGGGCTACAATCCACGGCATCTACGACACAAACAGTATCTGCGTCGAGAAGACGAAGGGTGATTTCTCGATGCTCGCCCCCAACAGCACACTAAAAATATATGACTCGTTGAAGGACGCCTGCAACGACCCGGATGTGGACGGGCTTATCATATCCACCCCAAACTACACCCACATCGACGTGGTCAAGGAGGCGGCAAAGTCGGGAAAGCACATCCTTCTCGAAAAGCCGATGGCGACCACCATCCCGGACGCCAGGGAGATAGCGAAGATGGCGAAAGCGCACAAGGCGGTCTTCCAACTGGGGCTCCAGTACCGCTACAAGGCGATATGCGTGGAAGCCATCCACGAGGCGCTGGAAAGGAGGGCGATCGGGGAGATCAAGACGATAAACGTCCTGGAGCAGAGAATCCCCTTTCTGGACAAGGTCGACCAGTGGAACAAGTTCTCGAAATACTCCGGCGGGACGCTCGTAGAAAAGTGCTGCCACTACTTCGACCTGATGAACCTCTTCGCCAAATCAAAGCCGAAAACCGTCTTCGCCACCGGCAGCATGGCAGTCAACTTCATCGACTTCGAGTACGAGGGCGAAAAGTCTGACATCATCGACAACGCCTACGTGACGGTGATATACGAAAACGGGATAAGGGCGAACTTCACACTCTGCATGTTCTCCCCCATGCTTTATGAAGAGATAATCCTCTGCGGGGACGAGGGGCGCCTTCTCGCCTCGGAGAACGAGGACTTCCTGCCGATACCGAGGTCGAAGAGCCACCTCGAGATCACGTGCGGGGAGCTGAGGCCCTCCAAGGTATCCACCCCCTGCTACCCCGCCTACATCGAGGGGAGCGGGCACAACGGGGCCACCTACTACGAGCACGTGGAATTCGTCGACAACATCGAGGGAAGAAAGACCAACGCCGCCACGGCGGAGGAGGGATTCTGGTCGATAGTGGTCGGTGCCGCCGCCGAGGAGTCGATCAAGAGGGGTAGCGTGATCGATATAGACGAACTTTTAAAAGAGAACGTGAAAGAGAATAATATCTAAGGATATATCGTGAAAAATAAAAACATGAAGAAAAAGAGACTCGGACTCAAGATCGCCGCCGCCGTTGCGGTCGTTCTCGCGGCGGCGTGGATAGGAATCATAGAGGTGTACAAGGTGCCCCCGAGGGTCTTCACGAACGCCCTCTGGACGCCGGCCGAGATCGACAAGAACCTCGAGACCGTGGTCCTGGTGGATATGGGCTCGGACGACTCGTGGCCGCTGGAGTGGAGGGGGCCGGGAAGCTTTCTCGACGAGGAAGCGGACGTCAATATTGTAATAATCCATTTTCTCGACGTGACGAAGGAGGTCGTCGACTCCCACAAGCCCGCGGCGGTGATTCTCTCCGGGTACAAGCAGCCCCTCTCCACATATAACTTCGAGAAGATGGAGGAACTGTTCCTATTCTTAAGGGAGACGGAGCTTCCGGTCTTAGGGATATGCGGGGGGCACCAGTTCATCGGGAAGGCCTACGGGTCGGAGATCGTCCCCCTGGGAATAACGGAGAAGGGCTTTATTGAGGTAGATCTTGTGGCTGACGACCCGATCCTCGAAGGATTGTCCTCTCCCATAAAGACCTACTTCTGGCACGAGCTCCAGGTCGATCCCCTGCCGGAGGATTTTATCCTCCTGGGGGTTGGGAAAACCTGCCGCGTCCAGATGATGAAACACAAGACGAAGCCGATTTACGGGGTTCAGTTTCACCCGGAGTACTCCTCGTTGAGAAACCGGGACGGGGTCGTGATCTTCGAAAACTTCCTCAAGATAGCGGGGATAGCCTCGGATTCATAATAAGGCCGTCTTCCCGTTTTAAAGATGGTGTGTATCTGATTGCGGTGAGGATATTTCTGCGGTTAGGATTTTTCAGTATATGTAGTATCTATTGCGATAGATCGTGAATACGAGCCCAAGTCGGAGGAGCCGAGGCAAGAATTATATCTTGTTTAATGTGGGTGGGCAAATCCGCCCCGGTGAGGGGTTGGGAAGGCATAGCAGTCATAGAAACATCTACCCGCTCCACACTTAATTTTCGACAGGCAGGGCACGTTTTTATAAATAGGCCCGAAGGATCACAACGATCCTCCGGGCCAATTTTTTACACTAAATATCTAACTAAATTTCTAAATTTCCATTCTATAGCGATGTTGACCGACGACGACCCGACGGCGGCTTACATGGTCTTTACGGCCTTCAACTCCTTCAGCATCGCTTTCATCCCGGGGATGAGCGCCTCCCCCTCCGCTGTGCCGTAGAGGTTTCTCTTCTCCTTCGGGTCGACCACCAGATCGTACAGCTCGGGCTTCAATCCCTTCTCGAACTCGAAGTACTTGTGGGTCTCGGTTCTGAGGCCGTAGATGTTAGGCACGTTCTCCGGGAAATACTTGAAGTACTCGAAGAGCCACGCCTTGCGCCCCTGGGCGGTGCCGTTTTTTAAAAACGGGATAAAGCTCTCCCCCTCGATATCCTCCGGTACCGGAAGCCCGGCTATATCCAACAGCGTCGGGGCGAGGTCGACGTTCAGGACCATCTGCGATCTTCTGGTCCCGGGATCGTCGATCAGCCACGGGCAGCGGACGATGAACGGGAGCTTTATAGATTCCTCGTAGGGCCAGTTGATCCCTATTATCCTGTGCTCCCCCCACATGTAACCGTTGTCGGAGGCGTAGATCACTATGGTATTTTCGCCGATACCCATCTCGTCGATCTTGTTCAAAACCCTCCCGATCTCCCTGTCCATGCCGGTGATCGCCTCGCAGTATCTCCGGTAGAGGGCGGGGATTGATCCCACCATCGTCCCCTCGAAGACGTTCCCGTTGGTCCTCCCCAGCCACGAGTCGACCTCCTTGGGGAGGTTCACCTCCTCCTCCTCGTAGATCCCGGCCAGGTCCCTCGGCGGGAGGAACGGGAAGTGGGCGGTCTTGTAGGAGAGGTAGAGGCAGAACGGGTTCTCCCTCCCTTGATTCATGAAGTCGAGGGCCCAGTCTGTCGTCTCCTCGATCAGGTACTCCTTTCTGGAGGGGGTCTCAACGCCGTTTACCACAAGCGGGCAGTTGTAATAGCTCCCCTGGTTCTCCTTCTGGGTAAACGACATGAAGAGGTCGAGAAAGGGCAGATCGGGGAGCCCCTTCCCCGGCAGGTGGAACTTCCCGACGAACGCCGTGTCGTAACCGGCGTCCTTGAGATACTCCATGAAGATCGTCTTCTGGCCCGTCCAGGGGGTGTGGTTGTTTTTTACCCCGTGGGTGGTGGGGTACATTCCGGTGAGGAAGCTCGCCCGGCTGGGGCTGCAAAGGCCGGTTGTGCAAAACGCCCTGTTAAAGACGATCCCCTCCTTCGCCAGCCTGTCGAGGGTGGGAGTCTTGAGAAAGGGATGGCCCATAAATCCCATGAAGTCCGCGTTGCAGTTGTCGCTCAGGATAAATATTATGTTCGGTTTCCCCCCGGGCGCCGCGAAGGCCTCCCTCGAAATGCCGGGGAGCATCATCCCCATCATCCCCGCGGCGGACGCGGCCCCGGCCGCCTTTAATATTTCCCTTCTGGAAACCGGGCTGTTAAAAAGCTCTTTCTTTTTATTTTCAGACATTTTATTACCTCAATTAATAATCGGTTTACAACGCAGCCGAAATTTCAGCTCAAATCCCCACGCCGGGCCCGAAGATCGCCCTGTACATCTCGAGGTAGAAGCTGAAGACGTTCTCGCCCCTCCCCCAGGCATAGAGGATTATCACAAGAAAGATCCCTAAGGCGAACGCCAGAATTGCGGGGACGTTGAAGACCCTGACTTTTTCCCCGCGCTTTTTAAGCCTCCACCGGCAGATTATCTCGATCAATCCCATCTGGGCGATAATCCCCAGGATCAGCCAGACGACCAGCGGATTCAGGGCGAAATAGAGGGACTCTGTAACTGAAAAGGAGGTGAACATCCTGAAGACCTCCTTTATTACCCAGATTACGGGATTGACGAAGGAGGCGATCACCCTCTCCAACAGAGACGCCCCCCTGAAGAACGCCGTCGAATAGACAACGATTACCCCGAAGGTGATCGATAAAAAGAGGAGCGTCCCGAAGACGTCGGCGAGGAGGTGGTGAACCGTATCGTTGTCGAGCCGCCACGAGAGGTTGTAGCCTATCCACGATATCGACATTAGGACGAAGACGATCAAGATCGGATTTACAAATCTTTTCACAAAACTTCGTTTTTCCATTGGCTTACTCCACTAATTAAAGCATAGATCGATTTTACATCGCCGTCATCTGGAGGTTTCCGAATACTATTGGGATAAATCCCGGTTGAAGGGGATAAAGGAGATCGCCGGATCATTCGGGCCTGTGTATCACGAACTTACATTTGTCGGCTCCGCAGGCAATGCATTCGGTCTCCTCTATCTTTACCGGCTCTCCAAAGACCCATCGTGTCACGCCGTGCATATATCCCACCTGGACGAAGCATATCGGATTTTCGGTCTTTATCCCGACGCACCAGATGCAGGGTGACACCTCCAGGGTGGCACCCTCCTTACAATCGTAGAACTTGTAGATGTCCCCGTACATCGCTATCGAGGCGTCGATTATAAACTGGTAAATCCTCTTGAATTCGTCAAACATCTTGTCCGGAGACTTTTTTTCTGGCTCCACCCCATCGATGTGAAAGAGGGCCGGAAATTGCTCGTATGATATCTCGAATCCCCTCAAGCCACCTCGGAACAGCAGCGATCTTGCGCCCTTCTCTCCGAGGATACTGATCAGGCCCGACACGAGCTTGGTAAAATCCTCCGAGGCATAATCGGATCCCAAATCGTCCGGCGGGTAGTTGTCAATGAATTTCTGCAGCTTGACGTAATTGAGCACGGAGTTTAATCCCCCTTTACCCAGGATCTCTTCTGCGGTAATCAGGGCAAGGCGAATTAGTTGATTGGGAAATTTCTCTTTGAACTCCATTGGAATATCCTGTTAAAACGGTTTGAAGTTTATAAACTATCAAAAAAACGCGGCCGGTTCAAGCTTTTATTCTTAATTTAATGCCGTCAATTAAGCGCCCATCTAAATGAGGGGGGATCCAAAACATCCCCGGATTGCATACCTCCTTCTTTAACATCGCTTCTTTCACGTCGATATAGCAGTGCCGATCCCTTACTGGTTGACAAAGATGCAAATTTTAAATAAAATAGTGTGATCAAGCGCGCTTTTTAACAGCCCAAGACCACGATAGAATAATATTCAAATATCCCGTTGCCAGCGGTGATGACCGAAACATTCAGAAATTTCGTTTAAGGACACCGTCGACAAAACAAGAGGCGATTTCGTCAAGAACAAGCCGACTGCCACAAAAGAGGATGCTTCATGGGATTAGCGGTAAAAAAGCTTAAACTTCGTTACTCTTCTCCGAAGGCGTTTTTCACCCAGTATAAGAGTGAGATCGTCCACTCGAAGCTCTTCGCCCCGACCTCAACGCCCCCGCCGGTAAACACCCCCGTCCTGCTTACGCTGATCATCCCCGATGTTCCGGAGCCGTTCGTGGTTCAATGCAGGGTGGCGTCTTCCGTCGATAAAAGGAGGGCCGAGACAACGGGACGAAAGATGGGGATGACCCTGCATTTCAACAGTGGACAGGGGGAGAGCATCAGAAAGCTTGAGGGAAACCTCAGGCGAAGCAAGACGTATTCCGGGATGTTAACTCCATCCTCAAGCGGCATGACCGGTCTCGACACCGGGGAGGGTGAAGAGACACCCCGTCCTCAAAGGGAAGCACAGCCGATGGATAGACCGCGAAGTTCCGCCGCTCCGGAAATCCCGGCTCAACAACCTGAACCGGAGACAAGGGGCCGCAGCAGAATATCCACGGCCAGGGAGAGAGAGCTGATAAATATGGCCCAAAAGGAGGGACTCTCTTCGACCCTTACGGGGGAGAGAATCGAAAGGCTTAAAAAACTGATCCGAGACCGTGATACGGTCAAGAAGATAGAGACGAAGGAAGACGATTCAAAAGCCCCCCCTCCGGCACCCGCGGTTGACAGGGTAAAGAGGGAGTTCAGCTCGAAAGAGCGGGAGCGAATGGAGCCGGTTGTCGAATTCATCTTGGACCTTGTAAAGGCGATGCTCCGCTCCGGTTACTACGCCCCCGATCACCCCGGAAGCAGGGACGCAAAAGAGGGCATATTTATCGAGTTCCAGACGGCGGTGGGCGAAAGACCGGACCTTACGCTCTTGAACCAGGAATCTAAGGAGCGCTCCGATGTGTTGATATCCGGAATCCTCGAAGATCAGGTCAGCCTCAGGGGATTGATAGGATCGGAGCAGGCAGCCATCTTTATACCCAAGTTCAAGGAGTACTTCAACAGAAAGAGCCTCGTCAGCTTTTCGATGAAGAAGACCCTCTCCCTCAACGAGTTCGACGATTTTATCGACATCATGAGCGATCCCGCCGTGGACAAGGGGGAATCCGGGGAGGTGGGGAGTCTCCTCACAAGCGCCCTGGTAGAAAAGGAAATCACCGAGGTCTCCACGGTTTTCATGGATGACATGATCATCCTCGAAATGAAGCTACCCTGGCGGGTGGAGATGGCCATCCAGAGACTTGCTAAAGACCTCAAGGTTCTCCCCATGTTCAGGGGCAAAAGCGAGGAAGAGATCCAGGCCATGAAAATCCGTATCGTTCAGGACATCGTGAGACCCCTAAGGGAGCCTCACATGCTGAAGGATATCGTGGTAAACTGTCACGTGATTGCAAAGCACGTTGCGGTAATCGACGCCGAGGACCTTGAGCAGATAATCGTAAAGTCGTTCCCCATGCAGATCCTCCTGCCCACCTCCAAGTACGTTTTCGAGGAGCTCACAAAGATCGAAGGGGAACTGAAGGAGAAGCCGGGCCACCCTGCGCTTCTGGCCCGCATGGAGGGCGTAAAGAGGATCCTCAAGTGGGTATCCCAGAGGGTCGTCGTCGAGGGGATCGAGGGGAGCGAGAGGTTTTTCGAGCAGCTCTATTTTTACAATATACTTAAATTTGAAGAGCTGCCCGAGGCGGTAAAGGACCACGTCAACACCCTGACCCTCGTCAAGGAGTTCAGGGAAAATCCCTCTTTCTACATGGAGAAGTTCTACGAGGCGGCAACGGAAAACGACGTCCTCCTGCTGGTCAGGCTCTTCAGGCGAATACTGGCCGACCTCCTGGAGCAGGGGGAATACGACCTCATCTCCCTGATCACCAAGTCCGTGGAGGCGAAATTCGAGCTTTATCCCCGTTTGAGAAGCAGTGGTTACGTTCCCCTGCAAGAGCCGATCAAGTTTGTCTGGGAAGACTCGATCGATTCGTTGGAGGAGAAATTCAGAGACGAAAAGAGCGGGGCGAGGACGGAGCTCGAAAAGACGATCGAGCTATTGGGGAAATACGGTGTTCATCTCCTGGTCCAGATCCTTACGGACAGCAAGGACAAGGTCGTTCGTTCCTCCGCGGTAAACACATTGGTGAAGATGGGTGACTTCGCCCTTAATGAAGTAGTCGCCATACTTAATAATCCCTCGAATCCATGGTACCTGTATCGCAATGCGCTGGCTGTAATGTCCAGGATCGGGGGGGCGGGCCAGATAGAACTGATTTCCAGTTTTCTCAGGCATTCAAAGCCGAGGGTAAGGGAAGAGGCCCTGAACACCATAAGCTCGCTTCAGGGACCGGCGGCGGAGCCAACCCTTCTGAAGGCCTTAAGGGATCCCAACCTCCGCGTCCGTCGACGCGCGGTCGAGTGTATTGGAAAATCCCCCCCCAAATCCCAGAGAGTGCTTATCGCCCTCCTCAACATCCTGAAGATCGACGAGAGTATCGGGAAAAGCGCCTTCGACAAAAATCAGATGATAGAGTTCAAGGCGGAGGCGATCAACACGCTGAGCCTCATCGGCAACGTCCCGATCTCGGATAACAAGAGAACGGAGGACGTTCTCTTGGAGCTGATAATGCCGGACAAGAAATGGCTGGGCAAGCTGTCACAGAGGGTAAAATATGCCGCCGGCAAAAAGGGAGAAAACCAGATCATCCAGAACGCCGTTTTAAAGGCGCTCTGGAAGATGGGGACCAAAAAGTCCTTGCCGAGCTTAACCACGCTCGTCGAGAAGGGAGACAGGGCCCTTGCCAGCAAGGCGAAAGAGGCGATCTCTCAGATCAAGATGAGGGAAAAGGTGTAGAGGGAATCGAAGAAAGCGTAGGCAGATTCTCTTGTCGGCAAGGCCAAGGGGGCGATCTCTCAAATCGGGTCGGGATAAAAAGTTTGTAGGGAATTGAAAAGGCCGCAGGTGGATTCTAAAACCATCGAGAACTAAAAATCACCGTCGAATCAAGATATCAAACAACTCACCGCAATAAAAACAGCCCACCGAAAATACTCACATCGGCCGTTGACTGACCTGGCATTGGATGGGCCTTAATCCTTCAAAAACGGTATTTTCTCTCTTAACGCAATAAATTTGCTTAATCGATCGTCTTAAATGAGAGCGGCGATTGATAGTATACCGGCTTGAAGAGCTGTTTTCGTTTTTGTTGTCTATGGTAAAGATTGAGGCGAGGTTTCAGTTGCGGGATAAAGATCCCCATCCTTTCTCGAAAAGGCACGGAATAATATGATACGAGGCCGGCGGGTATTCAAATCGACGGCTTATTTTAAGCACAAAAAAGCCCCATCCTTTTTCGATGAGGCACGGAATAATATGATACGAGGCCGACGGTATTTAAATCGACGGCTTGTTTTAAGCATAAAAAAACCCCCATCCTTTTTTCACTTCTATGTCTCAAGAGGCCAGGTCAACGGGAATTAGTGAGACATTCTCTCTTCCGCAAGCGATCCTTTAAGATGGGGGTGGGGAAGTTCTTATTCAATTGTGATTCCATTATACACCTTAAAAAGGGCTTGTCAAGAAAAAAATGAATGAAGTGCCATTCATAATGCATTTTTTTGGGGGATTCAAAAGACGATTTCTATATTTTAAACTTTTAATATGTATCAGCTCTATTCCTTTTGTCAAACAGGTAATTGAAACCGCTTTTTGTCCATGTTTGATTCTTCAAGAGAAATTTTTTATTTTTTCTTTCACAGCGGAGCCAAAATCTGATATGATTTGAGGCTAAACCAAAGTTGCTCAAGACTATCTATGCAGGGACACCTGTCTCTATATCGATAGAGAGGCGAACATTAAGGCGGATGATAAAATGAACATTTTAAAATTGATAAAGAGGGTTAAGGAGAGAATTTCACGGCTCTCCATGACAAGGATCGGCGTTGCGGTTGTTGTCCTTCTTGTAGTCCTATTCTTCACGGTCAGGATCTGCGGCTACCTCGTAAAGGAGGAGGTAAAATCGCTGGAGAAGATACAGGAGGAGAACGGCATCCCCGTTGATGTGGCGAAGGCGAAGATGGGAGCCTTAGAGGTATACAGGCCCTTTTCCGGAACCATAAGGGGTATGCGCCAGTCTGAGCTTACAACCAATATAACTACCCGAGTCATCAAGATACATTTTAGTGAGGGAGAAGAGGTAAAGAAGGGGGGAATAATAGTCTCCCTCGATCCGGACGACCCCGGGTTGTCAACGGGGCACTACCGTCAGGACAAGGCGAAATATCTCCAGGCCTTAAGGGACTACAAGAGGATAAAGGAGCTTTACGAGGCCGGCGCCGTCTCCAAGAGCGAATACGAAAAGGCCCTCACGTCATACGAGGTGGCCCGGGCGGACTACGACGCCTCGAAGAATATGGTCAAGATATCTTCCCCCATCGACGGGATCGTAACTGAGATAACCGTAAGCGAGGGGGACCCGGTGGTGTCGGGAGAGATAATCGCAACGGTCGCCGTAATAGACAAGGTGAGGGTGGAGCTCAACATCAGTTCAAAGAGGGCCCTGTTTGTCAAGAAGGGCCAGCCAGCGAGGATCGTCCTCGAAACTCCCGGTGGAGACGTTACAGTGGTGGGAGAGGTGGAGACTGTCTCGCTGTCGGCGAACAAGAACACCGGTCTGTTTGAGGCGAAGATTCTTCTGGATAACGCCAAGGGCCTCCTCAAGCCAGGAACCATTACCAACCTTGAGGTCCTGATACATTCCGCGGACAACGTCCTCATTATCCCGAAGAGGGCGCTGGTCAAGGTCGGCGACGAGACCTTTGTTTTCGTTGTCAACCGTGAGAGCAAGGCCGTTAAGAAAAAGATAGTGTCGGGATGGGAAAACGACGAGACCGCCGAGGTTAAGAGCGGACTGAAAGCTGGAGATAGAGTAGTAATTCGCGGACAGAACAAGCTCTCTGACGAAGAGAGCCTCGTTCTCATTCACAACGAGGAAAAATAGATGAAGTGGACCGCTTTTGCAGTCAGGAGATCCGTTACCACCGTTATGCTCATCCTGGTCTTCGTAGTGCTGGGACTTTTCTCATATTCGCGCCTTACCGTTGACCTCTTCCCGCAAATCGATTTTCCGTTTCTTACCATCACCACGATATATCCCGGGGCCGGCCCCTCCGAGGTCAAAAGCCAGGTCACGGAAAAGATAGAGGACGAGATAAGCAGCGTAAGCAACGTAAAGAACCTCGATTCCACATCCAGAGAAGGCGTATCCCTCATATTTGTTGAGTTCGAGCTGGGCGTGGATATAGATCTCGCATCGATCGAGGTCAAGGACAAGGTTGACGCCATACTCTCCGATCTGCCGGAGGATATAGAACAGCCGGAGATAGTGAAGTTCGACATAAACGCCCTTCCCATTATGAACCTCTCTATCTCGGCGGACAGCCCCTTAAACGAGGTCTACGAGTACGTCGATACGACGGTCAGGGACAAACTAAACAAGATCGACGGTCTTGCTTCGGTGGAGGTAATAGGGGGGCTTGTCCGGGAGATTCAGATCAACGTCTCCCGGGAGGCCCTTATCCGCCACAACCTCACGGTCACGGAATTCGCGGGCCTTATCGGAGCCGAGAACAAAGACGTCCCCCTGGGACGACTCTCATCGAGGGACGAGGAGTTTGTCCTCAGGGTATCCGGCGAATTTACATCAGTCGAAGATATCAAAAACACGACCATAGCCACTCCCACGGGAGCCTCGGTGCGTCTGTCCGATATTGCCGAGATAGTGGATGGATTTGCCGAGAGGAGGGAGTCCGCGAAATTTCAGGGGAAGCCCTCGGTGGGGATCGCCATCTCGAAGCGATCCGACGCCAACACGGTGTTGATCGCGGCGGAGATATTCAAGGCCATATTTGAGCTGAAACAGACCATGCCGGAGGGATACGAGATAGGGATTGCGAGAGACCTTTCGGAATTTATCGTCGATTCTGTGAATGATGTTCTGGTAAATCTGGTACTCGGGATTATCATTACCGCCTTTTTCCTCTATATCTTTCTCCACAATATCCGGAGCACACTGATCGCCACGCTGGACCTCCCAACCAGCATCATAGCGACATTCATTCTAATATATTTTGCGGGATTTACGATAAACGTCATCACTCTCATGGCGCTTGGGATATCGATTGGTATCCTTGCCACCAACGACATCATCATCCTCGAGAGCATAAACAGGCACATTGAGGCCGGGGAGTCGCCCAAGGAGGCCGCCATCAATGGGACATCGGAGGTCGCCCTGGCGGTGGGGGCGTCCACCCTGACAAACATCATGGTCTTTACTCCCATCGCGTTCATGAGCGGCATCGTGGGACAGTTCTTCAAGCAGTTCGGGCTTACCGTGGTGTTCGCAACTATCTTCTCCCTTCTCGTCTCCTATACGATGACGCCGATGCTTGCCTCGAAGCTTTTGGGGAAAAAGAAAAAGGGGGCGGTCTCCCTGAAGTTTTCCAAGCTTAAATTCGTCTCCGCTATCAACAAGCGACTCCGCGCATTCTTCGAGAGGTGGGACAAGGGCTACGAGAACCTGGTGGTAAAATACAGGTCCTCCCTCAGCTGGTGTCTCAAGAATAAAAAGAAGACCGTCATGGCAACCGTGGGGATTTTGATCTTCTCCCTCTTTCTCATAACTCTCGTCGGGGGGGAGTTTTTCCCCTACAGCGACAGGGGCTATTTGAGCATAAACGTGGAGCTTCCCCCCGGTATAAGAATCGATGAAACCGAGGAGGTTATCGAGGAGATCGCAGGCATAGTCGGTAAATACGAGGAGATTGAAACACTATACAGCACGGTCGGAGGAGAGAACAAGGGGGTAAACGATGGCGAGTTGATCCTGGGGCTTGTGGACATATCCGAGCGGGATATCTTGACGAGGGATTTCGTAAACAAGGTACGATATGATCTTGCGACCATTCCGGGGGCGGATATTAAAATCATGGAGGAATCGGGGGGGGGGCAGGCGGAAGCGGATCTCGTCTTAAACGTCACGGGCCCGGATATAAAGACGATCGCCTCCCTCGCGGGGGAGATGGAAAAGGTAGTAAAGAATATGGAGGGGCTCGTGGATGTGGAGACGTCGGAGAAGCTCCCATCCCCCGAAATAAGGTTCATACCGAACAGATTCAAAATAGCGAACTACGGGGTGAATTCGTCTGACATATACACGATTCTCAGGGCGTCCTACGAGGGGGTCGTCCCGTCCCTCTACAAGGAGGGGGGGGAGGAGTACGACATCAGGGTGCGTCTCTCCGAAAAGGACAGGGGTGACGAGGATTTGTTCGGGGAGATAAGGATAAAGACCCCCAGGGGTATGGTTCCCATCGAGCAGCTTGGGGAGGTGGTTTTAGGCCAGGGGGAATCGGAGATCAAAAGGCACAATCGCCAGGACCTGGTGGAAGTTATGGCAAATGTGGGATCGGGAACGGTGGGCGAGTTCGAAAAAAAGATCAAGGACGCGGCTGAAGAGATCGATGCCCCCGAGGGATACGCGTTCAAGCTCGGCGGAGAGAGCGAGACGAAGGCGGAATCTTTCGCCTCCCTGTTTCAGGCTCTCTTTCTCGCCATAATCCTTACCTACATCGTTCTGGCGGCGATTCTCGAATCGTTCGTTCATCCCGTAACTATAATGCTGACCCTTCCCCTGGGCCTTATAGGAACCGCCGTGGGGCTCTTCGTCGGAGGGCAGACAATAAACATGCTCTCTCTCATGGCCATGGTTATGCTTGTGGGAATCGTGGTCAACAACGCCATCCTGATCCTGGACTACGCCTCGGTCTTGAGGGACGGCGGGATGAGCCGCAGGGACGCAATCATGGAGGCCTCCCCCGTAAGGCTGAGGCCGATCATCATGGCCAACCTCGCCATAGCCTTTGCGATCCTCCCCCAGGCCCTGGGGGGTGCCAATGCCGGCCACAGGACAACCATGGCCGTCGTGACGATGGGGGGCGTTCTCTGCTCGGCCGTCTTCACGATCTACCTGATCCCCGTCGCCTACGAGTTCTTCGACAGGTTCACCATAAGGGGAAGGGGAGAGGCGAAGAAGAAGTAGAGACGGCAGCGTAAGGCTATGATAGGAGACGGTCTCTCTCAACGAGGTCACCACGGTAAAAATGCCGGTTGATTGATTGGATCAATCGATTGAGAGCAATCGATTAAAATAATCTATTGAAACACCCCGGCGCGGCCGACGATCGAGACGATTGACACGATTAACAAGTTTGATTGAACCGGCTTTTCAACCCCCTCCGGCAATTTGTGAACCCATGACCGCCCGACGTTTTAGGGGAAAACGATGTCAAAAGAAGGAGCCCTCCTCATAGAAAATATCGCCGACGATTTTTTTATGCTTCGGCCGAAAAACCCGATGTGGCCGAGCTCCGCAAACGTATATGTAATCAAGGAAGATGGCGGCGGCTTTTCGATGATCGACGTCGGCTGCGGAAAAGAGGAGGCGGTCGATCTCGTAAGGGGTGCCCTCAAAGACCTCGGCCTCTCCGTCGAGAATCTCGAGACCCTTCTCCTCTCCCACTCCCACCCGGACCACATGGGAGGAACCGGCCAATTTTTAGACGGGGCAAAGCCGGAGATATTGATCCACGAAGACGATTTTGAAAACGCTTTAACTCCCCTGGGACTTATAGGCACCTTCGACATCGAGCTTGCGAAAAAGAGCTACTCGGACAAGGGGGGAAAGGCGACGGCGATGAAAGACCTCATGCGTTTTTTCATCGATTTCGGATGCCCCATGCTCGGCGCCGCACCCACCAGCAGGCTCTCGGAGGGGGATGTTGTCAAAATGGGAGCCTATCAATTTGAGGTTATCCTGACTCCCGGCCACTCGCCGGGGCACATCTCGCTTTTCGACGAGGGGACGGGGATAATGTACGGCGGGGACCTGGTCGGGGATATCGTCGCCTGGTACACCCCCGCGTCCGGCGGTGTCACAGGCTACCTCGAAAGCCTAGACAAGATGGAGGCCAGGTCCCCCGACACCATCCTTCCGTCCCACGGCGGGATCATTACTAATCCCACAGAGAAGATCGCCAAGGTCAGGGAGAGGCTCTTTGCCAGGGACAAAAAGATGATAGGGATACTCAAGGGAGGCCCCAAGACCTTTGTCGAGCTTGTCGACCTGATGTTCAAGGTCGAGATGATGAGGTTTTTCCCCGGCGCCGGCATAACCGAAAGCCACATCCAGAAATTGGCCGCTGACGGCAGTGTCAAACGTAGCGGAGACTCTATAGAGCTGATTTAGCTTTTTACCCCTCATACCAAAGCAATACCTCCCGAGTAGTCTTGCCGAAAAAAAATATATCTCAGAAACCACAAACGACATAATTGATACGATGCTTGAAGACAAGGCTCCAGGGGGAATCTGTTCGGGATTTACTTCTCGATCCCAACCGGTACTCAACGCGCAGTTAAATGAATTTTTCACGCCAAAGACTCGAGTGACACTTTCCACCAAAAAAAGCTTGACAAATAAACTATCCTTTTCTAATATACATAGCAATAATTTTCCGATCCTTCTTACCTAAGGGCGGGGGCTGGCGGAGAGACTTTTTTTAGTCCTTATCTGAGCCCTAAAAAATACTGCCTAAGGTGGAAGGACGATAGGGCTTGGCGGGAAACGGTCAAACCTCCCGTGTTTGGAAAGGAGAATTTATATTGGAGACATCCGTCTGTAGTCGCTCTTATTTTGTGCGATTTCAATTTTTCCCACCATTTAATAAAATTCAGCTTTCCACGAGTTCACCTCAATCCTTTAAAGAAGATTTTTCTAACAGAACCTGGAAAAATACAATTATTTACTTAACATGTCTAGTAAATCTTGATAGTTATCCTCAAGATTTTAATAGGTTTGTAACCTCATTCCGTTCCTGCACTCGAGAGAATACGAATTTCGCGAGCGCCAATCACTTTCACCTTCATACAAATCTACCGTTTTTTACCAGAATAACTATTCCGATGAAAAACATGAGGTTATTTTAAGGCATCTAATATTCCCTAAAGCACTAAAACACTAGGATTCGAATTGAATCTAAGAAGGGGTGATTTTTGTATCATATATGAAAG
>Ga0180431_10000423_pt1 | contig 61387 bp, 68 predicted proteins | sample SS_ome_11_FD_132459 | JGI IMG/M metagenome (GOLD analysis project Ga0180431, IMG submission 132459) | Hypersaline lake sediment archaeal communities from the Salton Sea, California, USA - SS_1_MS_1 metaG | ecosystem: Environmental > Aquatic > Non-marine Saline and Alkaline > Hypersaline >... | reverse complement strand
GCCGCACAGTGCGAGGACATGGCTCCTCCGGTCATCAGTACGGTGGTTGCGGCGGCTGCCGCGTCCGAAGCCACATCCAAGCTCCCCGCGGGAAGCTACACCTACAGCGCGGCGGGCATCAATATGTTCGGAGAAGGCCCGGAGAAAGCCATTGTTGGCACGGTGGACCCGACTGCGGGACAGAAAGTCACAGTTACGATCCCGAGTGACGACAGCAACAGCGGCTATGTGACAAAGACCGAGTACGGCGTGACCTACGACAACAAGCCGACGGCATACAAGATTTACCGTGGGCTTGGCAGTGGGGCCCGCCAGTACGTCACAACGGTCGCATGGGCTGGGACGGGTGTGGATACGACCTATGTGGATCTCGATACCTATATGGCCGGGACCACGAGGGCGCTCGTCATGTCCGAAGCGGCAATCGCCCTGGCATACCTCCAGCGGCTCCAGACGTTTGATCTGGCGCGCGTGACGGATGCCGAGCGTTTCATGATCGTGCAGTACCTGGGGCCGTTGGTGTATGCGCCTCAGTGGATTGTGGAGATTCTGAACATCGGAGAACCGCCCACTCCATAGGTGTTCAATGGGCGGTAGCCCGCACCTGTGAAGTGATTCCGGGAGCGGGGGCCGTGGTGTCCCCGCTCCCAGGAGTAATCGTGCAGCAGCGCATACAGCCGGAAGTGGATTTCGAACTGGAAGCAGCCCTCGATGAAGTCAACCAGGAGGGGAAACCACCTGGGCCCATGCTTGGGCGATGGCTTGGGATGGAGAATGTACTGCGACTCCCGGCAGAGCAGGCAATCCAGCTCTTGCAGTATCAGGATGATCCCATCCGACTGAATAAATGGATTCAGGCGGAATGCGACCAGAGGAACCCGCCACCGGATAGAAGAATGGTCACAGAGGCCATGCTGGCACACCTGACGAGGATTCAGACAAACTCCCAGGATGTCCAGACCGGCCTACGCTTGATGTCGATGAGAGGAGGGGGAATCAATGTCTCTTTTCGTGAAGTTGGACGAGCGGCAATGGGTGGGATCAATGGGCGGATCGTTACCCCAGGGGCCGCCCCTGCCGGACAGGGTAGCCATTATCTGTATCGAGGGGAAGACCCACAAGATCCAGTTCGTGGGCCACGTCGCAGAAGTGACGAAGGCGGAAGCTGACCACCTGACGACGAACTTCCCGTACTACAAGATCGTCCAGAAGCCGAAGGGCTTCGAGGCGCCCAAGGTCGAGGGCGAGTCCGACGGGGCCGGTGAATCGACCGAGGGTACGGGCGAGGATGGCGGAGAGGGCACCAGCGACTCGGGTGATGGTGAGGGCGAGCCCAAGGAACCGACGGAGCATCCGAAAAAGGAAACCAGGACCACCACGGAGACGGGTCCTGGTGCTCCCTCCGGTGGCAAGGGGAAGGGGAAGGACAAGCCCGCCGACAAAAAGAAGTAGGGGCAACGGGGATCTCGATGCGTAGAGCCGGGCAACAATGCTCAGATGATTCTGCGCGTGACACGTGGAGGAATTGACGATGACTATGCGGCAGCAGGTAAGCATGGAGAAGCTGATTCGGTCATGCCCGACGCTCAATGGGCACCAGGCGGCCCAGCTTTTCGAGCAGTTCGTCTCAATCTGTGTCTGGGATGACGAGCTGGCGGCGGATCAGGTCCTCCTGGTCCTGCCGAAGGTGGCCTTCGATTATGAGATCGTTGGCTACAATGTGTTCGTGACAACGGCGCCGACCACGTCGGCCCTGAAGTTCGCCTTCAAGGACGGCGTTGTCGAGAATACGGACCACGTCCCGGAGATCGCCGCTACTGAGACCAGCGTGGCCTGGCGGGTGGGCGACGATTCGAAGGCGGCCATTGCGGTGACCGCGGGCAACGCGCTCACCATGTTCGTGAAGGCGGTCGGCTCGGGTACGGCTGGTGGGTATCCGAACATCACGCTGACCATTCGCAGGAAGTAGGTGGACCATGCACAACAGTATGCTGGCCTTCGTCGAGTCGCTGTACCGCGGCGAGCCGGTTAACTACTACAAGGCTACTGGCGGCGGGGCGCCGTCCGAAGCAGTCGTTGTGGCCGCCTCGGATGCGAATGAAATCATCACGATCCTTGCTATCCGCGTGGCCGTGTCCGGCGCTACGACCATCACGATCGAGTCGAAGGGCGAATCTGACAGCGTGACGCTGTTCAAGGGGGAGTGTTCTACCTCCCACGGCATTGATTGGGTGGTCCCCGACCGGCGCACTCGTAAGGGAGACTCAATTGTCCTGACGAGCAGCGCGGATGAGTCGATTTCGGTGACGGCAAGTATCGGACGCAGGCAGGACGTGGACTCGTAGAAGGGGGGTGGTCTGCTTGGCTGCCCTTGTGTTCTGGAGGACGCCCTGTGGCGGAGTCGATGATGCCGAGAAAGACGCGTACTGGATTGAAGTATCCCAGCGCGCGAGGGGTTCAGCAGACGATTGGGTAGTGCTCGACGGGCGCATTCCGCTCCTGGATAAGTCGGACAATTTCACGACGATGTACCACGATGCCGACGGAGTAGCACCAGGAGAGGAAGGCGAGCGGGAGTATCGCGTTCGTTTTCTCAATCGCGTTGGCGGGGAAATTCCTGGAACAACCCCGATCAGTCCGATTTATGGTGTCGAACCCGAGGGCATCACTCCGCTGGATGTGCGGAAGATGTGCCAGGGCCTCGACATCGGAGAGACCACGGACGATTGGATTCACGATCGCATCGTGGGTGCCCGCTTCTGGCTGGAGAGCATGATCCGAAAGAAGATGGTGCCCACCACCAAGCATGAGGAGCAAGACGGCACTGGGGCCCCGTGTGTACATCTCATGGAACGCCCACTCATTTCGGTGGAGCGGTTCTATCTCGAAGTCGCCCAGGTGGGTTTCCAGATGGAGATCCCGCTGGATTGGCTGCGCATAGACAATGAGATTTCCTACGTGACGGTGATCTTCCCAGCTCACGCTCAGGCAATGCTTATGGGCACCGGGATGCCGTTTCCTTACTCACAGGGCCTCGCTACGTTCGCTCCGATCCGTCACCTGATCCGGGTGGACTACACACACGGGCTCAGCCCCGTGCCCCCGAATCTCAGGGAGGCATGGCTGAAGCAGTCTGCGATCGAGGTCCTCCAGGTGGTCGGAGATGCCAAGGGTGGCGGGATCGCGTCGAAAGCGATGGACGGTGTAAGTGTCTCCTACACGGCTAGCGCGACCACACATCTCTACTCGGCAAGAATCAAATGGTATCAGGACGACATCGCACGGATTCTGGCGAGACTCGATGAAGTGTTTTACACGGTTGGGAAGCTCAGGTGGCCCGGATGAAGTCTCTACCATGCCAGAGGTTTGATCGCTCGAAGATCCGGCCCCATGCCTTCACTAGGAGGGAGGGGCGGTCGGACGATGATGCGTTCATCGACTTCCATGGTGTCCTTGCAACCTGGGAGAAGTCGATGCGCTGTGGCTGTATCTCGAAAAGCGGACAGCCGGACTATCGCTGTCCTACATGCTTCGGGTCTGGGTGGTCCTACTATGATCCGGTGCTGGTCAAGATCATCATCACGGGGATTTCGCTCAGGAAGCAGCTCCGGGAGGCCGGGGAGTTCCAGCCCGGTTTCGCCCAGGGGTCTCTCAGCGCCAGGCACAAAGTAGGTCCGCATGACCGCTTCACGATCGAGAGTCGGCTGGTTATCACTGTGGACCCGATGACGCGGGGCACCGATGAGATGGATGCGATCCGGTATCCGCAAACAGCGATCCAGGACATCCTCTCTATCCGGGATGCCAACGGCGTCTACCTGGAGATGGGGAAAACATCTGAGGGGGAGACCGCTGATTTCCGAAGGTTCGGGAATACGATTCATTGGCTTCCGGGCGCCCGGGCCCCGGAGGAGGGATCGGTCTACAGCGTCCGGTTCGAGCATTATCCGATCTTTGTTGTCATCAATCCGCCGCAGGCCCGCGGAGAGGCTGAGGAGCAGTTCCCGTGGAAGCTGGACCTGAGACGGTTGGAGTACATGAGGGGCGAGACCGCCATCTCGGGCGGTAGGCCAGGGGGTACGGTGATTCGATAATGTACACCATTCGCGTATCCGTGGATTATGCCAAGCTGACGCGTGCTGCACTTCGAGCGGGAACGCCGATGGTGGAGACGGAGGCCGCTGTACGCAAGGCGGCGCTATTCGCCCAGAGGAAGTTCCAGGAGAACCTTGGGGACAAGGGAGGAAAGCACGTCACCTGGTCGGGCGGGTCCTTTGTGATCCACAAGGTCACGGGGACCTACCAGGGATCAATCACGATGATCTGGCCCTTCGAGGGGATGACAACGCAGGCATGGGTGGGGCCTCGTGGCTGCGCCTATGCGAGTGCGATCGAGAAGGGCTACGAGGGGTTCAGCATCAAAGACCGGATGCTGGCGACCTCTCCCAAGGTGAAACATACGAAGGACGGACACCGATACATCATCATTCCGCTTTGGTACAAGGGCGGGAAGAAAAGGGCCAAGGCGGAGTTCGGGAGCACAGAGGAGGCGGCCAGGCATGGCGTAGTTCGAACGTCCAGGAAGCGGTTCCACTCGCAGTGGACGAAATTCAGAGTCATGAGCGATCGTCCTGGGTCGGCGAAGTGGTTCCATCCAGGTGCGGACCCGAGACCCGTCGGGAGGGCAACGATGGAGTTCGTAAGGCCGCAGTATGAAATGCTCGTGAAGACGGGGCTGGCAAAGGATCTGAAACGCATCGTATCTGGGGGGGCCTGATGGCAATTACCCTGATTGGTGGATTCGACGCAGACCTGAAGGGCTTTGTCTATGACGTATTCGAGGCCCTCTTGGAGGCAGACGAGCGCCCACCACTAACCCAGATTCTTGCCGATCAGGAGCTTGCCCAGAGATTGACCGGACAGGAGATTCACCTGAAGCGGACAGCCGCGCTCACGCCATTCGATATACCCGCTATCGTGATCCGGCTGCTTCCCGAGACGCCCACTGAGGAGTTCATCGGAATGGGCATTGAGGAGGAGCGGCAGGCCAACGTCGATGGCAAGTGGGAGGCCCATTTCGGGGCCCGCTACCGGATGGCGGTAGCACTCGATTGCGTGAGTCTGAATTCCAAGCTTCGGGATGATCTCTACCGGCTGCTGAAGGTCCTGGCAATGATCGCTGCCTACAACATTTCCCGGGACAAGTCATGCGGTCTTCAGAACCCGCGGCTTCTTCCCCAGGGAGAGGGACAAGATGAATTCGCCGAGGACCCCAACATCGTCTATCACGCATCGGTAGTTCTTGAGGCCGAGTACGAGCTGGGCGTTACGGATGCGGCGGATGCGGTAGGCACCGTGCAAGTTGGAACGATAACCCCGACACAGGGATAGGGGGCACCATGACCACATCTGAGGAAACGACGAGGGGGCCTTCACTCACGACCTGGCAGGAGTTCTGCCATCGAGCGGGACTGCCGCCTGCCGCTGCGGGCGGATTCATCGCTACGGTTGGCAAGACGATGCGACCCAGGGCGGAGTGGAAGCGATTGTTGGAGGCGTACCGGCAGTGGCCGGTGGGCAAACACACATGGGACGAATGGCTGGCTAGCTGGCTGGAGGCCCACAAAAGCGAGGTGACGAATCGTGCCGACGTTTCAGGGAAAGACCTATCTGGTTCCGCAAGCAGTGGCTCACGTGGACGTAAGCGCAGCGGCCAAGGGGGCGCTGGGGCTGCTAAACGTGGCAGCGGTGATCGGGGAAGCGACGGGCGGTAAGCCGGGCGATGTGTTCACGTACAACAACTTTGCCCAGCTCCAGTCCGTCCATCGTTCCGGTCCCGCGGTCGATGGTTCAAGGCTCTTGTTCCAGCCCTCGGACAGGACCGGGGGCGCAACGCTTGTCCGCTTCGTCCGGGTAAACCCGGCAACGCAGTTTGCGGGGACGATCGCAGACAGCGTTCCAGAAACCACCATCAATCTTCTGTCGTCGGACTACGGATCATGGCAGTCCGGCGTGAAGTGGAAGATCGAGGCAGGGGAGGCGGGAGACTGGCAGGGGCAGGATGTCACCTTCCAGTTTGGTGATGACACCGTGACTGTCGATCAGCTCGGGAAGGCGCTCCGGGTCAAGTACACCGAGACCTGTACGACCGCGGTGCTCAACATCTCGGGGAATGTCCTCACGACCACGATTACAGGCGGCTCGTATGAGACCGTGGACAACTTCAGCCTCGATCTGACGGCAACGCAGTATGACACGATCGCAAAGGTCTATGCTGCGTTTGCTGAGCACCCGAGATACGACGCTGAGCTGAACCCGAATGCTCACGACGGCATGACCGCCGTTGCATCGCAGTATTTCAACACGCAGACCGACCAGGACATCAAAGCGGTGTGGGGGATGCAGACGGCCCATCCATATCTGATGGTGGATTGGATCAACACGCATGTCCCGTGGGTCACGGCAACGGCGGCGAAAACGACCGTCCCGGATGTTGTCGATTGGGATACGTGGAGCAGCGGAGGAAGCGAAGGCACCACACTTACCAGCCATTGGGAAAACGCGCTCACCGCGCTGGAGGAAACGGCTACACAGCTCCTGTGGGTTGCCAGCGAAAGTAACACAATCCATGCCCTTCTGAAGGCGCACTGTCGCGCGCTGGGCAACCGCATTGGCTTTGTGGGCGGCGCTGCCGGTGAGACCGTGGCCCAGGCCGTAACCAGGGCCGGGGCGCTTAACTCCGATCGCATGGTGCTGGGTTTCCCTGGGGTGAAGCTCTATGATGCGACTCTGACGATCGCCACATTGTCGCCCATGTATACGGCTGCGATGCTCTGTGGCCTTCACGCCGGAGTTCCCATCTACGAGCCCATCACACACAAGTATCTGGCGATCCTCGGGTTGGAGAAGGACCTGACGCTTGCAGATCGGCAGACCCTCCAGTTGGGCGGCGTCTGCTGTGTGAATCAAAACTTCTCTCGGGTTACGGGACGATCGACGGGGTACTGGTGCTCCAAGGGTTGCTCCACGGTTCAGAGTAATCTGTCAATCTGGAACGCTGATGGGACCACGCCGGAGCCCAGCTTGAGACGCATCTGCGATGCCCTGAAGATCACAATCGAGGACCTGGTCAACGAAACCTTCGTTGGCCGGTCCAGTCGATACCTGTTGGCGAACCTCCAGGCGTATGTCCAGTCTCTGCTCGATGAGTTTGAGGCTGCCGGATGGTTGACGCCAACCCTTGATCCTGATACGGGTCAGGAGCTGCCGGGATGGAGGAATGTTCAGGTGCGCCAGCAGGGCGATGCCTGGTATGTGGACTTCGAAGTTAACCTGACGACTCCGGCCAACTTCGTGTTCGTTACGGCTCACGTGCTGCCCTAGTACAGCTGCGCTGGGCATGATGAAGGATCATCAACGCTTGGGGGAGAGAAATGCCGAATTCGACGAGGAACCCCACGCTGACCGGGAACATGCTGATCTTGACGATCAACGGGGTTGCCGTGGGCCGTGGAGCGGGATTGGACGTGACCGAGAACTTCGGAACGGAGCCGATCCCGGAGCTTGGAATCATCCACTACAACGAGCAGGTGCCGATGCGGTACATGCTGACCGTGAACATGCGCTCGTTTGCGATTGACGGGGAGTCGCTGGAATCGCTGGGCATCGTCCCGGATCGCGATAGTGTGGTCACGTTCCCGGCCATCGACGTTGTGGTGGTAAACAAAGAGACGGGGGCACTCGTGGCAACCGTCGAGCACTGCATCATTACGACCAAGGGGTTGAATCTCGGGCCGAATGCAATCGTTGGCCGGAATGCCTCCTGGATTGGTCGCAATCTTCGCTGGGCGGCGTAGTGCTCAGCGGATAACACGGGGGACATGATGGGATGCTGGCAAAGCAGCTCCGATTGGGGCGAGTACAAGATCTCATGGAGAGGTCTGACGTTCGAGGATGAAGTGGCAATCGCGAGCGGGATCGCGTCTGCCACTGGCAATGTGGTTCCAGCCGAAGGGAGCCCTGGGGAAGTCGCCTATATTCTGGCCGAGATGATGGTGACTCTCTCCAGGGCCTTCGTGGCATTCGAAAGGAAGGATGGAAAAGAGCCGACACCGGAGGACAACGAGCGGTTCGCGAAGTTTCCAAAGAATCTGAAGTGGCGCCAGGTCAAGGCTCTGATGGGTCTGTATCGAGAGGCTGAAGCCCCCTTTCGTGACAGAGATGCTGACGAACCTGGACCGGCTGGCGGAGAGGCTGGCGGCAAGCCCTGAGTTCGCGTTTCGTCAGTTCTACGGATTACCGCCACTCGATCCCCGGTTTCTCGGGATGTCTCATTGGGACATCCTGGTGGAGCTCCGGGCGCTCGAATTGTGGCGTGAGGACACGGGTGACGAGGAGTACAATCGCTGGTTCCAGCGAGTCCAGCAGGACCCGGAGGAATTCAGGCGGACAAGGGAGGAGGACCAGGCCCTGATCGACAGATTGGGTCTGGGCAGGGGTAAGGCCGATGCCAACGGGACCGACACAGGATGAGCTCGATGTAGGTATGAAGTTCGTGGCCGAGGGGTCTACGATCAAACCGACCCTCGATGACATCAAGCATACCATTGACCAATGGGCTCGGGAGGTTGGGGAAGCCACGCAGGAGGGTTTCGCAACCAAGGACCGGATGGAGGACATTTCGAAACTCCATCGGTTTGCAAGGGACGACCTGAAACAGTGGGCCCAGGAAGCCCGCCAGATCGCCCAGCAAGACATCGCCCGGCTCAAAGAGGAAATGCGAGCTGCTGGTGGAACCCGGAAGATGGACCTCAAGGATCAGATCGCCCAGCGGAAAGAATACGCTCGGATGGACGAGGATCTGGTCCGGGAACATGCCGCCAAGATCGCCATGCTGAAGCGGAAGACCGAGGGCCTGGAAGATCTACCGGAGGGGCCCACGTCGCTCGTGGATCGCATGGGGGGAGTCGCTGGCGCCGCCAGGGGCCCACTCGGGATGGGAAAGATGCTGGCCGGGGCCATGGGGTTCGGCGGAGTCCTGGGGGCGGGCGTTTTCCTCGCCCAGGGCATTGCCCAGGCACGGGAACTCGACAAGGAGCTCGTTCGCGTCACCAGGCGGATCGGAGACGTTCAGAAGGCCGCCTATGACGTAGGCAGGGAGTTTGCCTATACCCGCCAGCAGATGCTCTCCTTGCTAGAGGCGTTTGCGGAAGCATCCACCTACGCTGCCAGCATGAGGGGGAAGGGGGAGGGCCCGCTGGAGGAAGGCGTCTACGCAGCGACGGGCCTCGCCCGGTATTGGGGAGTTCAGCCGCAGAGAATGGCCCAGACCCTGGGGCGGCTTCAATACCTTACGGGCTTGAAGGCTGATGAACGCTTCCTCGGGCGCCTGAGCAGTCATCTCACCGAGACATTCGGCCCAGACCGAGCGAGATTGCTCGCCATGAGCACTCTCGAAGAAATTTCTGGCATGGTCTCCGAGGCGCGGGGCATGGGAATTCTGACCCCGGACCCCAATCTCGCGGCCGGATACCTGTCTCAGCTCCAGAGGCTCCAGAAAGACCGCCATTTCCCGTTTCTCCAGGGTTACGGGGCGAATGTCCTCAGCAAGCTCAATCAGGCCATCATGTCCTCCGCTGGCCCGCTCAGGGCGTCTCTCGAAGCTGCCCTCCGGGAACAAGGGATCTCAGAGCCTCCTGTTTGGCTGGAGCAGCTAGGCAAAGGAATCTATGGTGAAATGGGCCCAGAGATGCTTCACGGGGCTCTCGGGCTCATTTCGTCCCGGTATTGGGAGACGAACCCGGAAACCGGGGAGCGTCGCCGGACGCCTGGCTGGAAGGGTATTGCCGCCAAGTGGTTCGGAGACAGGATTGGCTCCGAAGAGCTGGGGTTCTTGATCGAGAACCTGGAAGCACTCAGGCCGGAAGCTGTCCGGGGCTTCGCTAGTCGAGCAGGAGAAGACATCCTGAAGGAACTCCGGGACACCAAGACACAAACGATCAGCCAGTGGGACCGCATCGAGAGCTCCCTATCGGAGATCCAGTCCGCAGTCGGCATGGAGATCGCCGGGACCCTTCTGCCGAAGATCGTCGGCGTCATGGAACGATTCACCACGGGCCCGCTGGCGAGGATTCTCTTTGGTCCATCGGACGAAGATCGCAGAAAACAGGTCGAAGGAATGATCGGGCGCCTGAATACGCCGCTGGGAAGGACTCAGTTGGAGGCTGCCCTGAACGCCGCGGCTGGGATCGGTGTCGGGGGGGAGCTTGGGGTTGCTCAGGCCCTCATGGGCGGCGCAGCGATGAAGTGGCCCTCTTTGTTTGCCTGGATGGCGCCAGAGCGAGCTTTCGCACCGGCGGCCTCTATGCAGATGATTGACCAGCTCCGGGCCTCCTGGGGCATGGTCCCTCCGGGAGGGGACATCGGTTCATGGCAGCGCATCCAGAGGCTTTTCAACGGCGTTGGGGAGGCCGCTGGACATGCTACCACGAATCTACTCGAGCTGGGTGTCACCGCGGATCCTTTCACGGAACCGACGCAGCCCGTGAATGAATGGTGATGGGATGGAAGCACGGAAACTGATGGGCAATCCGTATGTTCGCGTGACCTTCGTGACGAAGCAGTCGGCGGGGCTCTCCGCTACGACGCGTGTGGTCTCGCTGTCGATGCGGAAGCATCTGCGGGAAGCGGCGGGCTCATTCACGTTGCAGATCAAGCCGCGGACACGCGGAGAGCTGGAGCAGTGGGAGAACCTTCTGGAGCCCATGGACATCATTCTGATTCAGTTCGACCCCGACTCTGCCGCCATGCTCGGACTGATCGACCGCGTGGGCAAGGGGCGAGTTGTCGCTGAGGGCGGCCAAGTGACCCAGGGGCTGACCATCTCCGGGCGGGATTTCGGGAAGGCGTTCATCATGGATACGGTGGCCTACTTCCCGGCACTCGTGGGCTCTGACACTGTTTGGGAGGAACGCTTTCCACTTCCCCTCATGCGGATCACCACGAAGAGCTTCCGGGGAGGCACGGTCAAAGAGGCCCTGCAAAGCATCTGGAATGACAGTCCCGTGGCGAACAAGGAATACGCTCAGGCGGCAGGGGCCACGACATTGCGGCAGTACATTGACGTGGGCGAGAAGATCGAGACTTTCCCAGATAGTTTCGTCTGGAATGAAGCATTGGCGATGTTCACCGGATCAATCTGGAACTACATGGAAACGGTGCTCGATCGGGCATTTTACATGATGTATGTGGACACGGCTGCGGCTCTCTCCCCTCGCCCGAGGGCGCACCTGGTTGTCCGTCCGTTTCCGTTTGATGAGACCGGAGATTTCTCCTGGCGCAGCGCCCGGACATTCGCCAGGCCCGAGATGGCCTACCATGAATTTACGGCGGCTGACTTCCTCGAAGACAACATCGCTCGATCCGACACGGACCAGCGGAGCGTGTTCCAGGTGATGCCCGAGGGTTGGATCATTGGTGCTGAAGAAATCCTTGAGAGTTTCGGCCCCCGCGTCGATGACGATCTGGTGAAGGCATACGGATGGCGTCCGATGATCGTTCGCACCCACCTGATGCCGGACGGTGCATTCACCTTCACAGACAACAACGAAAATGTGATGCTGGGCCAGAATACGACGGCGATCGACCATTGCGAGACGTTCAGGGACCGGCTCTATGACTGGCATCATGAGAATGCGAAGCTGTTTGGCGGGACAATCACCATCCGGGGATACCCGCTGGCGCACATTGGTGATTGGTGCCTAGCGCGATGGGATGGCCGATCGTACTTCATCGAAGGTGTGGAGCATCAGTGGCGGATGGATCGGGCTCCGTTCAGGACAGTCCTGTCCGTGAGTCGTGGCAAAACGAGAATCATGCCGGGGGTGTCGTGATGTCTCGTAAGGATCTTGCACAAACAGCAGTGGTGAGGGCCAAGGTTCCAGGGCGCTTCAACCACATATCGGTCTCCAGGACGTTTCCTGCGCGCGTGGTAAAGCTGAATCCGGCAAACCTGACTGTTGACGTGGGGCTGGCCCTTGGCGGAAACCTGAAAGATGTGCCGGTCATCTGGGCTGCTGCTGGGTATACCCACGGCAAAGCAGTCCTTCCGCGCATCGGGGACTTGGTTCTCGTGTCATTCGGCTCGGGGAGCCCAATGTCTCCCCTGGTTGTCGGGAGCGTTGCAGAGCCTGTCCCGCAGACGAATGAGCTCTTGCCTCTATTCAATCGAGAGGACCTTGCTGGTGCTTCTGATCCATCCGACGATGTTTCGAAAGCAGGTTTTGGCTGTCCGACATGCAGCCCTGAGAAGCGCCGCCACAATTTCGAAGCAGTCATGGAGATCCTGGATGCTACCTGGACGCCTCTCGCAACCACAAAGGATGGGGAGCCCAATACCGTCGAGACGGACTTATGGCTGGAAGCTCACCCCGCAGGCAATTTTTCTCGGATGGACGAGCGGGGCAATGTCGGACAGTGTGTCGAGGGCAATCTGGGTCTGATGATCCAGAATGGCGGGGCGTTCGTATTACGACAGAGCATTCGCCCGGGCCGGGACCTGGAAGGCGAAGTGCAGTTCGAATTCTTCGTCGATCGACTGACGGGAGAGGTCCTGTTCGTTCTGGACCCCAAGTCGCCGGAGGAGAAATACCGGCGCCGTGCAGTGATGACATTCCGTGCCGAGCGGGGTGTTCTGGTAAGCACGAACGAGGAGGACACATTCCCTCCCGACACGATTCACAATGGATACCTGTATTTCAGCGGGGGACGCGGGCTGGCCCTGAGCGCAGGGTTCGATACTGATGAGCTCGAAGTCCGAATGCCGGGCGGACGGGACAATGAGGATCGGATGTTTCTTTCCGCCAAGGAAGGCATGGCCTTAGACACAACTGGAGAGAAACCGGAGGCCGGGGAAAAGGAAATCAATCTCAAGGCCCAGGAGAAAATCACCCTCACATCCAAACTTGGCGACATCGAGGTTGAGTCGGAGCTGCAGAGCGTTCTCGTCACCGCGCTTCAGAACTTCATCGCGACGGCGACTGCCGGGGATGCGAAACTCGTGGCTACCGCTGGGGGCATTTTGCTCCAGGCGCTTGTCGGGAACATAGAGGCGCAAGCCACCGCTGGCGACATCAAGGCCACGGCCACGGCGGGCGACATCGACGTGAAAGCAACCGCTGGAGACATCAGCATAGAGGCCACGGCCCAGGACATCACGCTGAAGGCCCCCCTTGGCACGATCAATGAGCAGGCCCTGACCCTTTTGAAGTTGTTCATCCCCCTGATCGGATATATGCAGATTGATTCGATCGGGATCACGATCACCGTTTCGGTGGGCTCGTTGTTGCTAACTTCGCTCATTGGTCCGGCGACATTGAGCGCCGGGACGATCGTTTCGATCAATGCTGGCGGGTCAGTGGCCGTGAATGCCCCGCTGGTCGGCGTCACTGCTGGGCAGATGTATGTTGCTGCCTCGCAGATCTCTCTGGGCGGTGCTGGGCCTCTCCTGAGACTTCTAACCGAGGCGTTCATCGGTCTGTTCAATGCTCATGTTCATACGTGCCCACATGGCGGCACTACATCCGCTCCGGTAACTCCGATTACCGTTGCGCCGCCACAGGTCACGACGATTACAACGGCAACATAGGAGATATTCCGAATGGCCGGACTTCTCGATTCGCTTGCCAGAGGACAGTTGACGCTGAACAAGTATACCCTTGCATTGGCATCAGGAAGCGATGCCCCGAGGGCTTGGACTTTCTACGTCAACCCCGAGAGCGTGGTCGATGATTTCCCGTCCAGAACCATGATCGGCCATACGCTGGCCGGGCCATTCGCCGAGGAGTACGGCAGAGCTTCCGGGACGATCACGGTATCGGGCACAACGGGATTCCGCTACAGACTTGGGCAGGATGGTGTTCTGGATGGGACTGCCCAGCTTCTCAAGATGTACGAGCTCTGGCGGGACTATCAAACCTCTAAAGAAGTCACAACATTCGCTCCCGCCTTCAACGATTACAAGGCATACTGGTTCGATTGGGACAAGGGGCTTCATTTCTGGGTGGTCATCGACCACTTCTCTATCCGCAAGTCCGCCGACAAGCCGCTGATTTACCACTATGATCTTCGGATGCGGACACTCGGGAAGCCTTCTGAGGCAGATTCCGCGGGCGATGTCCTGGTGGACTACTTCCGCCAGTTAAACACATCGTTTCAGCAGATCCACGAGCGCCTGGGGAGCGCGATCGACCTACTTCAGGGCGTTGCGTCATGGGCCGATACCGCGGGGATGATCTGGTTGGAGGCAAACACCTTCGCCCAGGATCTCAATTCGCTCGCCGCTCAGGTCGCGAACGTGGTCAACGGCTTCACTGATGCTACAGGCGTTGACGCCTCGCTGGCAGCCTCTCTCGCTTCGCAGGCCCAGCAGCTTTGGGAGCAATTCCGGGACAATCAGCCGAGCGATCCCGAGATGAAAGAGGACCAGGCGGCGGTTCAGGAGGCGTTGAGGATGGCCGGGACCGGATGTAAGTTGGCCTCACGATGGTCGAGGCAGTTCTATGAGCCAGCCCCCCGTCCCTGGGGAGAGCCCACGGAGGAGGAGATTGCCGCCGATCCGGCTACCATCATCCAACAGTACCCCGCCCGCATTCAGTATGTCGCGCATTTCCATGAAACGATCATGGATCTGGCGGCCAGGTTTCTTGGGGATGCCGATCTCTGGCCGGTCATCGCTTTTGCGAATGATCTGGCTCCAGATCAGTTGGAGACCACGGACATAGGCGGAAGATTGCTGAGTATCCCTGCCCGGCAGGATGAGACGATCATTCCACTGAATCTCCTGGTCACGCGGACAATCTCCACGGATGACATCTATGGCACATCTCTCAAGCTGAATGCTGATTTCGACTATGTTGTAGACGAGAATGGCGGCCTGAAAACGGTGAGCGGGCTTGAGAATCTGGCGCAGGCGCTGAGAATTGCCCTGGAGACCGGGCGGGGGGAGCTGGCGCACCATCCATTGTATGGGACCCATATTCGAGAGTACATCGGAGGGGGCCGCACGCTGATGACTGAATCGGCTTTGGCCGCAGAAGTGGTGCGGGCCATGGAGACAGAACCTCGCGTGTCCAGTGTGATTGGAATTCCGACTCTCACTATCAACCAGGACATTATCAGAATCGAAGTGGATGTGCGACCGATAGCGTCTCCGAACCCGATGGTGTTCGGATACGATCTATTCATTGGCGGGCTGGTCGGTGGACTTGTATGATTCACCCCGCCTGGAGGAGTGAACCGTGGGTGCGAATCTGGTGGAGTTCAAAGATTTCCTGGAGTGCTGCGTTGACTTCATAGCGCATCTCGAAGCCAACGACAGCCCGATCACCGACTTCTCGATCGGAAGCCCCGCACGGACGGAAATGGAGGCGCATTGCGACGGCCTGGCTATGAATTGGTATGCTCTGCGAATTCTGGAGCGGGCGGCCTTCGCTGCGACGGCCACCGGGGATGCCCTGGATGGTCATGCCTACACCTTCGGAGGGATGACCAGGCGTCCATCTATGCATTCGGCGGGTATCCTTCGCTTCGCCAGGACTGAAACCGGAGCCCCCCTGGAGGTCCCGGTGGGAACAGTATGTTCCACCAACACAGGGCTCCAGTTCATCACGATAGAGGCAGCCAACTTCGCAATAGGTGAGTCCGCCGCCGATGCTGCGGCAATCTCCACGAGCAATGGCATTTCTTCCAATGTCGGGGCCCATCGGATCACCGTAGTGATTTCGGCGGTCTCGGGGATAACGGGTGTCGATAACCCCATCCCGTTCTCTGGTGGTTCTGATGAAGAAACAAACGAAGCCCTGCGCTCCCGCATCATCGCTGCGTTCGGTGTTCTGGCGCATGGGGTCCCAGAGAGCTACACCACCTGGGCCCTTGCTGCCGATTCGCTTGTATTCCGGGCTTCGGCCTGGGGCCAGTTGCGGGCATCTAACTCCGTGGATATCTACATCGCGAGTATTGACGGAGTGGCCGGCTCATCTTTGGTGGATGCTGTTCAGGCATATATCGACCCGCGGAGGCCCCTCACAAGCAATGTTCTAGTGGCTACTGCTGTCCTGGTGGATGTCGATGTCACATGCACGGTCTACAGCGACTGGTCCAAGGACTCTTCCGAGCTAGAGGCGGATGTCGAGGCAGCCATCATCGCCTATCTCAATTGGCGAACCTGGGACTTCGGAGGCGAGGTTACAGTGGCGGGGATTCTGGGCGCCATAACGGCAGTCGATGGTGTACATGATGTGACTCTCAGTGTTCCGTCGGCCAACATCGCACTTGAGCCCGACGAGTTGGCTACTCCTGGTGTCATTGCAATCACGGTGGTGGAATGATGGGCAACGGCGAACCTGTAGTGAAGCGGGGTTTCATTGACGCGGGGCTCGATGGGCACCAACGCTGGCGCGCTGACTGGAGGAAGATCTTCAATGGGATGTTTGTCTCCAACGTCGGCTCCGGCAACACACTCTCGGGTTATGCCGATCGGTTAGGGGCGATACTCGGAATTCCCCGGCCAAGCGTCGTTCGTCCCCATAGCCAGACGGAGACCCGCCAGACTCATGATTTCGAGTACCGGATCATGCTTTGTAATGCGATGGCGAATTGGGACCTCCGGGGATCTCCATCGGCTTTCAAGGAATATCTGGCCTGGTGGACATGGGTGAATCCCATCATCGAGGAGGCGTGGGTCGAGGGAGCCTGGGTTTGGGTTGTGGGAGAAAGATACGTCGGAACAGAGCCGCAGACCATTGTGGGGGGTGTCTTCGACATCTTCACCTGGATCTGGAACATGCACAGCGGGACTCCTGCGGAGAGGTACTTCATCACACAGGATCATCTGAAAACACACTTCCCCCTCCATACGAGCATGGGCTGGGGCCGCACGTCGAGCAACCAGTCAGGTGTGGCGGCTCCGGTCAACGGTCTCACCGGGTCAAGCGCGGAGGGCTATGGGCTCATGTCATTCGACGAGGGCCTCGATTCTTTTGTGATCGCCCCCTGGCAGATGGTGGGGTACGGTAGCCCGGGAACCTTCTACTGGCGCCCGCCTACGATAGACCGGGAGCAGGGGCACGAGGCCCAGGAATGGTTTGCTGACTGGCACACCCTGCTCAGGCATGACATTGCCCACCTGTTCACAATCTGGGGACAGTGGAGAGATGCCGACTCAGGTTCCGGGCCCTGGTCCGATTGGCAGGACGTAGATCTGAATGGCAACATCAACGGAAAACAGTTCGTGCAGTTGAAGATCTTCGTGGACATTGCTGGAGAGGAAGGCTGGGGCCAGAGCGAGAAGCAGGCGGTAGTGGATGGTTTCGCATTGGTGTACGCGTGCGCCAAGTGGCTCACCCCGGCAGAGGCAATCTGGCTTCGACCACCGGAGTAAACGATGCCGATCATCGAAAGAGCGGTTGCAGTCGTCTACAATGTTCTGGATCTCCCGCTGGACCTGGGAACATTAGAGACGGGTTTGGCCCTCAATGCTTATGGTGAGATGTACGTGGAGTCTGGTTACGAGGACACAGACCTGGAATTCACCAGCGCCGTGTCAGATCTCGGTTCGGATTACTCCTCATACACCTTTGCGATAGACTGGTTTGGCTGGAAGCTGTCTGGCGCCACAGTGACCGTAACCGGCGAAGTTCGAGCGGGAAATGTCGCCACCCCGGACGAGACTTGGACAAGCTGGAGCAGTATCGCCGTGGATGATCCGCCCGTAGCCAGCAAGCGGTATCAACAGATCCGCCTGACGATCAACAGCGACGACACAGAGAGTTTTCGCCTGCATCGCATTCACTGGAAACGCTTCGAGTCGTGAGAGGGGGCCGCCGTGAAGTATCTATCGTACATCGTATCGTTCGTGGTTCTGGTGCTTGCTGGTGCGTCGGCCCTCGCTCAATCGGTAGACAGAGAATCTGCATCTGTGCGGATCTCCGGCTGGGATGCTCCCGGTCTGAAGGTGGTCGCTTGTTTCCCCGCCGATGAGTCGATGGGCTCCTATGCCTCGATGGACACGGCCTACGATCGCGGCGCAGGAAACTATACATGGGACGATCTGGAGCCCGGCTGGTACGACATCTACATTGCCGGTCGGCTGGATAGCGCCTGGGCGAACAAGTGGATGCCTGCCTCCTATGCCTACAGCGCAACTTACGCGGACACTGCTCTTTGGGTTGCCGCAGGGGTTGTTGACTCGACCATGGTTGACGAAGCCGGTCTCTCCTACGATAACTTGAATCTCGACGGACGCCTGGTGAGTGCGGACATCGCCGATGGGACGATCGGTACGTTTGACCTCGCTGCCGATGCAGTGGACTCGACCGTGACCCAAAATGCCGGGCTCTCCTACGACGATCTGAACCTTGATGGGCGAGTTGTGACTACGGACTTGGCTTCCGCAGCGGTCGATTCGACAGTCACGGAAGATGCTGGGCTCTCCTACGACAATCTGAATCTGGACGGGCGGGTCGAAGTCTCAGACCTTGGAATATGGGATGACCAGGTGGTCTGGATACTCGCAACGGATGAAACCGTGATGGTTGTTGGAACCCTTACCAACTGGAGCGGAAAGCGGGACGGGCAGGATGTGGGCAATTCGAATCTGGATGTGAGGTTTGTCCATGACAGTGACCCCGGTGCTGGCCGAGCGGTAAACATCGTTGGGTATTGGGAAGCGGATGGATACCCGGCCCTCGGTGCTGGCGGCTGGCTGATGAAGATTCACAACGCCATGCGCGGGGAAACCCTCAATCCCGGATTCGTCGCAGACTGTGATTCCAGCTACAAGTTCGCCGCCAAGTTCAAAAAAGGTCATGTGCAGATCGGCCAGAGTAACGCCGAGACGCTGTGGGTTGAATCGAGAACTTGGTGGGGGCCGAATACGGATCGAGGCCAGGCGACGATCCCCGCCACGAATGACTCTATCTTTGTCGCCTTTCCGGGGATGGGGAGTCTGTACCTGATTCATCTTACTCCCCTCGGCTGTCCTGCCTGCGGATGGTATGCCCAGAAGATTATTCCCGATGGTTTTGCAATTCGGACCACTTGCTGTACGCCTTGGGACCTGCCTTTCTCGTGGACGGTCGAGCGGGTCGGGACCAAGAACTAGGAGGGATTACCGATGAAACGCGGGAAGCACCCAGATGGGCTGATGCACGATCACACGTCGCTGGATTGGAACACGGAAACGATGGTGGACTGCATTGCTCTCCGGCAGCAGCGCATGAGACATATCCCGCCCTAGTCCATGTACGCCGGGGCCGCGGTTCGCGGTCAGGGGGTCCTCGAAGGCTTCACGGCAGCTATCAAGCAACCAAGTACGCTCATGAAAATTACTGTCCAGCCGGGGAAGGCCATCGACATCAATGGCGAGGTCATCACCATGACTGAGGCGGTGGATCTCGACATACCGGATGCGGATGAGATTCGCTGGTGGTTCGTCTGGGTCCGATACAAGGAAGTGAACAGCACCGTTGGGGACTTCAAGTCTGGGTATAGCCCGTCAACCACGCGCGTGACAGACAGCTATGAATTCGTCATGGAGTATGTCACCTGTGACACGGGATATCAGATCTACGGTCCTCCGGGCATGGACAACACGGCGTTTCCTACGGAGGAGGAATGGCCCTCCCCGCCGTCCTCTGATTGCATCCTGATCTGCTGTGTTTCCACTGGCGTCGAAGAACCGGACGAGCTCGAATTCATCGAGGATCTTCGGATCTCTCCGGTTATTGCCCCGGCCCAGAACCTGAAGCTCATAGACATTGGCCCCTCAGAATGGGTGGATCACAATTTCGATCCTCTCCGCGGCGATGATGCCGATACCGGCCAACGTGTATATCTCGGGACAAGTGCTGGCCTGACCGGATTCACTGCGATTCCGAGGGTGGTTCACCTGAAGACGAATCAGTATGGAATTGCAACTCTTTGGGGTTCGTTCGTGAGACCCCAGGATTACGGGAGCGATGGGCATCTCCTGGTAATGCATTGGGACTCTGTTTCCGTCCTGGACATCACTGTCTTCGCGATGGAGTGGGACAACTCTATCGCATACCGAGCGAATCAAGGCTCTGCACATACGGAGATCCACGGGCAGCAGATTGCCGCCTTGGACACCACACGATCTGAACCAGGCGCCTACATGGAACAGGAGTCCTGGTGGGTCACGAAACTTCCTCTCGACTTATCCGGGATCATGCCCGGGTCTTTGATCGGCATCAAGGTGGAGAACGACAACAGTGGTTCTGATACGAGTGCCTTGGCCTTTTTCCAGTTCCGGTATGTCCCCCATGGTGCTGTGCTGGGGGGCTATTGGCAGGAGGCCGGGATTGTCTCTCGTCGGTACGCGAGATGGTAGACAAGAGGGGGGATCATGAACGGCGATAGGGAACTGGTGTTGGAGCGAGCCATTCGAACCAACGGAAGAACGGGGGAGGTTGTCCGGGCGATCAGACAGCGACTCTTATCTGGAGCAGCAGAATGCCCGAAACACGAAACCGAGGCGGAGAAACCATTGCCTCCTCCGTTGCCCGACTCGCCCAACAGGTAGAAGATCAGGCCCTGACGACCAAGGACGCATTCTCTGTAGTTCGAGACGAGCTGCATGACCAGGAGGAGCGGATTCGCCGGGGGGAGATCTTTGACGCGAAGATCGAGGCGCGTTTGGCGGGTTGCCAAGAGAAAAGAATGATGGTATGCCCGTTCTGCGGAATGAGTCAGGCGGCTACTTCCCGGGCCCAGAAGATTCTTGGAACAACGCGAAGGTCCCTTCCTGGCGCGGGTGCCGGTGGGGGAATCTGGGTACTGCTGGAGGTCCTGCAACGATATGGCCCGGACTGGCTGAAAACGATTCTGGGGGGCTGATGTGCAGATTTCGTTGGGGGAATTGAATACCGGGGTGCCGAGCGCGAAGAACGACATCAGGCTATCCGAGCATCTACACGCATCGGAGTTGGCCTGCAAGGGGCGTGTTCATTGCGGGTCTGCCTGGGTCTTCATCCCATCCATCCCGATCCTGTTCGAACTCTCTCGGCAAGCCACCGCAGAGTGGTTCAATCGGGGCGCCGAGGTTCCCTTGATTGTCAACAGTGGATACCGCTGCGCCAAGTGGAATGAGAGAGAGGGAGGGTGGGCTGCGAGTCGCCACCTGGTCGGCGAAGCCTTGGATCTACGAGTTCCCGCGTGTGTTCTGGGCGACGATGCCCGGATTTACCAATGGGCCACCATGCTCAAGCGATTCTGGCCGAGAACGGCGCTCTACCAGCGTTCAGGAGAGGGGTATTCTGGGTTTGTCCACGTTGACCTGGGGGTCGTTCCCGGTCAATTCGACACGGAAGTGCGGGTGTGGTCTAATCCGCCGAGAGGGGGGAGGGCGTCATGAAAAGGAAGTTTGGCGTTGGTGACATCTGGAACATTCTCTCACTGCTGAGGAAGCTCAGGAATGATCCGGTCTGGCCGTTGGCGTTTGGTTTCGTGATGGCCGTCATCGGGTTTTTCAAGGATCGTCAGAGCCCGGTGACGAGGCAGGCGCTTGCCACGGCATTCTGGAACCTGGTGGTGTATGTCGTCAGCCGGTTCGATCCTTCCGTCTTGGGACCCATCATGTACACGGCGGGCAAGGCGGGGTCCAGGGAAATGAACCTCAAGATGCAGAATTGGGAACCGATCGAAGCGAAGGCCCAGGAAGCGACGCTCGTGGCTGTCGTCGAAGGGTTCCGTGGAATGGACGAGGACGATCCCAGCCGCGAGTCGGCTGCTCGCACGATTGCTCTCAACAAGGCTTTGGTTGCCTACCGAGCATCGACCGCAGCATAGACCTGCCTCTCCGTGCTGTGGACCAGGGCGCCGGTCATCTACCCGACCGGCGCCTTCCTGTTGTCCCACGAGCGGGACACAGCACCCCCCGAAAAAAGAGCTTGACATAGATATAGCATTATGCTATCATCATTATGCCCCCGTGATGACGGCGGGGGCTGGGTATCCGTTGGGGCTCTTTGCAGGGAGGTCTGTATGGTGAGAAGACGGTTGGTCTATGGGTATGCCCTGGTGGGCGACGGCACCCCAGGGAACATGGCGCTGCCGAAACGCATGGCCGTGACCCATGCGAGGCTCAAAGCCAGTGGGACCGGGAAGAATGTCCAACTCTGGAGGCGGGAAGTTGAACCCAGGAACGGGACCTGGGAGGGGGTCTGTATTTACTATCGGCATGTTGACCCGACCATCCCGGGGTATGCCGGGTTCTCGGTTCGACGTGTGAAGTGTGGGCGCTAAAGTTCTTCATCTCTCATACCGATGTCTGGTGAGGAGGAAGGCGGATGGCGAAAGATCGCTGGACCAAGGAGGACTGGATCGCTAGATGCGGGTACGCGACTCAGCTCCTGGCGCTTGTGGCCGGTAAGCACGAACATGAATGCCGGAGGGCCGCGCGCTGTAGTGAATGTTGCGATGGTGCCTGTCGGGAGATCATGAATCTCGTGGATGACTTCCTCCGGCCTCCGAGGCATCGTCGCCACGGTCTCCCGGAGCATCTTATAGCGGAAGTGCGGCGGCTTCAAGTTGACAGGGCGGAGCGGATGCCCTGACAGGAAGGAACGGCGCCATGGGGTTCATGTTCGCAGTGGGAGAATGTGGGGCGTGCGGGAAACGATTCTCATTCAACCCGGACCTGGTTCCATCTGTCCGGGACAGCGAGGGGGTGAAACAGCCAATCTGTAAGGACTGCATAGACCGGGCGAACCCGGAGCGGATCAGGCGGGGACTCAATCCCATCACTCCACTTCCGGGCGCCTATGAACCTGGGGAATGCACATAGAGTCTGGGGGCAGTTGTCATGAGCGGAAAGCATGTTGGCGTGAAGATGCGTGGCCGCAGCGATAAATGGGTCACGCGCGTGGGTGGAGACAGAGGCGTGGATGTTGTAGGGATCACTTCATGGGGGAAGATTTCTGTTTGGCTCCGGTATGTGGACGGGCGGCCCTGGGCCCAGATCCGTCTGGAGCCCGGGCCCGCAGAATCCGAGACATCCCACCGGAAGGCTCCTGCCGTAGAGCTGTTCGATGGCCCGATTGACAGAGCGGCGCGCCAGAAGATGATTCCGGTTTCAGAGATGCACCGGCTCCTCTCGACGCTTCTTGCCCCGAATGGCGATCGTGATGTTGAGTATGTCGAGGAGCGTCTGGCGATTCTCGGGATCGGGGGTGCGTCTTGAAAAAGCGTGTCTCCGACCGGGCGATCAAAGACAAGGCCAAGGAACACCCGGACTGGCATTGGTGCGACGCCTGGCCGGGTCGTTGCTGGTCGAATCGAGGAGAGTGGACCGGCGATCCCGCCAAGGCCCACAAGAAACCAATCTGCCGCACATGCCTGACGCTGGGGGAGCAGGCGAAGAACATTCGGAGAATCGAGAGCATGAGTCGGGCGAACCGAAAGAAGTGGGGGAAATAGCGGACACCCTGGTCTCAATAGCAGTAGCACTGGGTGAATCACCAGATTTCTTCTTCCGGGCTGGAGGACACATGGGAAAGAAGATGGACAAACCAATGATTCGGAACCGCATGGGCAAGCCGGTTGACTTGACCGAGATCGCACTTCGCTGGTGGCGTTTCTGCGAAAAGCACCTGCTCACATGCGATCGCTCGATCAGGTGCAGGCTGGGCCGCCGATTTCAGGATTGGAGGGTAGGGCAGAATCTCCCTCCGATGCCTGACCGGGCGATAGCCCACGGGGCCCAGGATAGACCGCCCCTGCTTACCCGAACGATGTACGACATTACGCAGAGCCTTCCCCGCGAATGGGGCGATCGGCCTCCGGTTCTTATCACGTCGCCACTGCTGGCGAAACTCAACGAACTGGAGGACCCGCCCAAGGCATTCGACGCGTTCTGTGTCCTGTTTGCCGGATGGGCGATGAGATGGGAGCAGGACGGCGGCGGGGCGAGGCCGGGCGTGTTTAGCGCCTCTCTAGCGAGCATTGGCATCGAGGAGAACATCGCTGGACGGTTGTTCCCAGATGTGCGGTGGGAGGTCTGGCTGGCCGGAGAGACATACCCGGGAGGAGTGTGGGGCTATGGCGAGAGCAGCTAGAAAAAGGGGCGGCGCCCGCATGAGGTCTGGCGGCTGGGTGCGATTCGTTTTGAACCTGCGGCCCGCCGAGTACAGGAAACTCGAATCCCTCTCGAAGGGGACGGGTGGTGAAGTTTCCATGGCGGAATTCGTCAGGCGGGCGATCCGTGGGCAGTATGCCGTCCAGAAGCGGGGCGATATGGAAGGTGGTAGAGCATGACGGTCGAATCAGATCGGAATCAGGAACAGCGGGAAGAAACGCCGGATTTCGTGTCGGCAGACATGATGATCCGGTTCCATCGGGCGGAGAATGACCAGACGCCCATAGAATACGAATTCCCCTTGGACGCCGAGAGTGCCCAGACCATCTGGGATTTCCTCCAGGCGGAGCGGACGCCGTTCATGGCGCTGTTTGCATTCATGCACCATGTGGTCGAGCAGATCGTCCGTTCGGTGGATGACGAGGACGAGGAGGACGCTGGAGGTATGTCCATCGAGGGGCACGCCCAGGAGGACCCGGAGAATCCTCTTGACTCGCCTGACCGCCAGGAATAGGCTTTCCACGTCTTCTGTGTAGGCAGCGCGGCGGACAGATCCAAGTGACAAGCGGTGCGCCTGAGAAATCGGGCGCACCGTTCACTTTTTTCTTGACGTTCTGGTCGGGATTCAGTAGGGTGGGATTCTGAAAGGGGGATCACTCGATGCCGTTGAGTGTTCGCGCTGGAAAGGCGCTCGGGGAGCAGGTGCGAGTGGGGCGGATGCAGGCCGGGCTTGACGTGGCGACCTTCGCGAAGAAGATGGGGCGATCGCCATCATGGGTCGTCCGCATCGAGAGAAACGCATCCAGCCTAACCGTGAAAACCCTCAAGCGCATTTCCGAGATTCAGAACCTACCGATGGAATTCTACTTTCGCCCGTTGGTTGGGAGGACCGAATAGGGAGGGGAACGGTGCGAAAAATGGGGCGGCCCAGGCTCTCGCTTGTGAGGGTCGAACCTGGGCCAGGTCTCCGTAGAGCCTTTGCAGTTGTCGTGGTCACTGTACGAAGGGGTGGTTCAGTTGTCAAGCAACAAGTTGGACGAACGATCTATTCCCGCCATTCGCCTCAGACAGGCCAATGTCGATCTGGCACGACGCGGACTTGGCATCCTCACTGGCGCCCTGAAGAAGGAATCCGAGATTGCCGGACAGGACCAAGCCGCTCTCCTCAAGAGCATGAAGGGTCTCACCGGGGCCCTCTGGTCAAAACTCCGATCATACGACGAAGGGCTGGCGCAGACGCAGCAGCTATCGCTGGGGAGCGACCAGCCGCCCAGGGGCAAACCGTCAAGGACGAAGGGGGGTGATCCTGACTCGAAGCGGTAGTGCGGTCGCAGGGACCGCACACAATCAGGCCAGCGCACGGCATCTTTCGGGTTGGCATTCCCGAGGAGTGCTAGGGTCGTGCGCTGGCCGACCATCCCAACGGTGGAGGGAATCATGAAAATCAGACTTGCGTTGCCGGGAGCGTTCTTTCTGCTCGTTGTGTTTATTCTCGTTGGCCTTGCAGCTCTCAACATCATGTATGGTGGCGTCTCCGTTGCTGTAGTGGAGGAGACCACCTGGTCGGAAGTCAAAGCGGCCTTCCGGGAAGATCCCCGGGCATTCCTCGAACAACTCCTGTCCGATTTCGAAAGCTAGGAGGACCTGGTCGCGTGGCTTGAAGAAAACGCCGACGACATGGGCGGATATATCGACGAGAAGGGCCTGGAGTGGAAATGCTTTGGAGTGAACGGCTGGGAAGTCTGCATCGTGATTCGGAGAACCCCGGCGCCGGAAATCGCCGCTGATCCGATGGATGGAATCATCTGGGAAGACTTGATCGGGCCCAGACTGGAGAAGTGATGCCGAGGGCAACCCTCGACGAGGAAAGCTGGCCCTTCTCCATGTGGAGCGGGATTCTGCATCCGAAGCATCGGGTGATTGACCCGGCGCTTCCGGTGTTCATGACTTTCGTGGACTGGACGACGGCACAGGACGAGCGGGAGCCGAACGGTGAGCGGTTGGGCTGGGTGAAGGGGGGGAAGCCCATCAGCTACCGGGAGATTGCGGAGGCCAGGGGACTCTCTAAGAGTGCGGTCCATCGCCAGATCCAGATGCTCCTCGGAAGGAATACCGCCAACAGGGTCTACGTTTTCCAGGTCGCAGTACCCGGAGGATTCGCCTACAAGGTCAGGAAATCGAAGAAGCTCTGGTACAGGACAAAGAACGCTTCGCTCAGTCCAGGGAGGAAGCGCCGGAAAGAGCATGGTGGATAACTCTGTTGGTAACCTGTGGACAGTCAGAGTAGGTGTCCCATTTTCGAGACGCGCTGTCCCGCTCGTGGGACGCGCTGTCCCGCTCGTGGGACGCGTATAATAAGGAACTTACAATGAGCATTGACAGAAAGCAGGGACTCTTGCAGTCTCTACACCCCTCTGGCTTGTCCACAATCTCATGCCAAGACCTGATTCTTCAGAACATCGAACCCTCGAATATCCCTATTCCCTGCTGCTCAGTTCCCCCGACTGGCGTTGGTGCCTGGAGGATCGAAAAGCGATGGGTTGACCAGACCGCGGCGGACCAGGGTAATAGCCATGACCAACTACTCCACATGGGTTTCCGAAGGCTCCCGCTCGGTCCTGGATTGTTCACGGTGCTCCGTCATTTCAACAAACTCGTCATGTCAGATCATCTCGAACACCGACTCGAGCTCTGTGAACCATATCTTCATGCCCACGGGCGTGTGCTCTTGAATGGCCTCGGGATGGGCCTCCTGCTCGATGCCATCCTCGGCACCCGCGCCTTCGTTAGGTTCGGGACGAGCATCCTGGTCACAGAGATCGCCCCGGAAGTGATCCAGATGGTTGCAGAGCCTCTACTGGTGAAGCACTTTGGATCATTCAGGCGCCGCTACAGAACCGAGGGCCCTTCCGTGTATGCCGAGAAGTTCGGACTGCGGGCTGAAGTGATCTGCACCGACGCGACGAAGATCCCGATTCTCGGCCACTTCGACATGATCTGGCATGACATCTGGACGGACTACCGCCCAGAGAACTTCGATGAGATGAGGATGATGCTCCGGCGCTGGCGCCACAAGGTCAGCGGCTTCCACGGTTGCTGGGGATACGAGACCCACCGGAGCCTGAGAAGGCGCTGGGGTAAGACATGGCAGAGGAGACCGGAATGGCCGAAGAAATCGCCCAAGTTGTCGGGATAGATCCGTCGAGCCGCCCTGGCTTCGTGAGACTGGCCGCTGAGGATCGTATCGTAGCTGCCGTCGTGGGGCAGAATCCCGGGAATTGGGGAAAGGACAAGCTCCGCAAGAATGATCCTCCTCGGGACCGGCTTGATCGTCCCAACGGAATCGCCTGGTTGTTCGAGGAGATCGACGACCTGGTGGGCTACGGGGGCGATCTGTACATGGGCGAGTTTGAGCCGGAGCATGGCTTCAAGGCCGGGCTTGTTCTTATCGAAGACTGGACACCCTGGTCTGGCTCGGGGAAGTCGCATCTGAGCCCAAGCCAGATTGCCGTAGTCGAGGCCCTGGCGGCTTACCTTCGGTATCGGAACTTTCGAATCCGCCTTGTCAATCCCGCTCGTGTGAAGGCCGCTTTCAACGTGCGCCCCGGCATGAGCGATCCGAAGGGCCGGGTGCGGTCGATACTGAGGCGGACGACCAATATCGGGAAGTTCCTTGATCCATTGACTTACAAGTGGGAGAGAGAGGCCATTGGCGATGCTGCTGCGGTGGCGATCGCCGCATGGAGAGACTACAAGAGAGACCTATTCGTCGAGGAAGCGGTCCAGAGAGAGGAGAGGCGCCGTGGGAATCGGAGAAGACCCGGAAGAGCTCGCAGAAGATCGAAGGCTTGAGCAGGAGCAGTGGAGGAGGGACTTTGCCGAGACCCTGGAGGCCCTCGCGGGGCAACTGAAGCGCCTGGCATCCCGCGATAGCTGCCATTCTCTGCCGGATCACTGTCACATCAACCTGACAATGCCGATTCGCAGAGATCAGTTGGAACCTCTCCTGCTTGCGCTTTCCGTTTCTGGTGTTGGCGATGAGGCCGACATCCCCGAGATTGGAGATTTCATTTTCCCGGATGATGCTGGATGGCCGTTCCGTGTGAAATTCTACCGTGGCGAGATGCGCTATTGGCTCCATACTCTCGTCTCTGCGCCAGGATCTAAGACGGGGCAGATCTGGCGGCGCTTTCACCCGCTGGATCTGGACCACTGGCGGCATCTATTGAAGAAGGCCCTTCCCAAGAGCAAGGCAGCAGAGCACATGGTCCATGATATTGAGAGGGCGCCGATCATTCCGGGGGTGGGGAGCTGATGCCAAGGACGACGTATCTCGCGAAGACCTTCACAGCGGGGTGTTTCATCTGCCATGGCGGGGATGCTGCCTGGCATTCGGCAAACGCCCAGGCCCTGGCCGCCAGACACCACGATCTAACGGGCCATGAGACCTGGTGTAACATCGTGTTGCAATGGACCTATGGGGAGCATGGTGATGGAGAGCCGACAGAGGACAAGACGGAGTGACCCGGAGACTTCCCGGGAAGCCGCAGACCACATGGAGCGCACCGGGAAGGCGAAGACCCACAAGATGATGTGCCTGGCAGTGGTCCAGGAAAAGCCCGGATTGACGGCGGCTGAGATCGCCGTGGAGGCCGGGTTGGAGCGCCATGAGGCGAGCCGGCGGCTCCCGAATCTGCGCGACGAGGACCATTCTGTCTACAACGGTGCGGCCCGAGAATGCACCGTGGTGGGGAACCGTTCCATGACGTGGTATCCCTGCCTTGCCGGGCAGGGAAAATTGGCGCTCGGGAGGTAGTGATGCCACATCCGCTCATAGAGAAGGGGCGCGAGTTGCGTGGGCAGCTTTACTGGAGATACCCCACCGACTGCTGCGACTTTGATTGCACGGTGCGGCTCGTCCACTGCTTCGAGAGGGAAAACTTCTATCGGTTTGTTAGTCTTTGTGGGAAAAGCGTTCGGACTACCGTTGGAATGGGCCCCTGGGGCGCTAGGCAGATAAGACCACTGCTCGACGCCATCGAGGAAGGACTGGTGCATCTGTGTCCCCGGTGCAAGTATCTGGAGGACCAGATCAGGGGCTGACAATGCGGGTCCCAAGTCGAATGGGGGGAGATCGTTGACTGGTGGGCCTCCCTGGAAGCCTCAGAGCATTCTGTGAGGTATCACTGGTCGGGGGTCTCCGCCGTACCGAAGAAAAGGAGGGGCAGAGGATGGCAATTCAGGTGTTCAGGATTGGCGAGGCATACTGGTTTGCGGGCGAGACCGCCGAGGAGTGCATTGCCTTCGCGAAAAAGGAAAACATGATTGAGGACGAGGAGGCCGACGACGTTGAACTCGTGTCAGATGAAGATATGAAGGAGTTGAAGTTTATCCATAATCCCGGCTTCCCCGACGAGAGCGAATGCACGTTCCGGGAACAGCTCGACAAGATGATCGCCAAGGGCGAGACATTCCCGGCCTTCTTCGCTGCGTCGGAGTTTTGAGGGAGGGCCAATGAACGACGGCAAGTATTGGGATATCGCGTGGAACCCGGTGACAGGATGCTCACCGCAGGGCGTGGGTTGTTCGAACTGTTGGGCGCGATCCATGGCGAAGCGGTTCTGGAAGGATCGACGTTTTGGGGATGTGCGATTCCATCGGGACCGCCTCAACAATCCCAAGCATTGGAAGAAGCCCAGGACGATAGCGGTCTCCTGGATGGGAGACTTGTTCCACGAGCGGGTCGCGTATGAATGGCTCTCTCCGATTTTCGATGTCATGGCGGAGTCTCCGCAGCATACGTTTCTGGTTCTGACGAAGCGCGCGGAGCGTTGCCGGGATGTCCTGACGAGACACATCGAGTGCTCCACCAACGTATGGGTCGGGTGTTCTGTTTCGAATCAGCCCGAGGCAGAAGATCTGGTGCCTTACATTCTCGACATCCCTAATGTAGTCCATTGGTTGTCAATCGAGCCCATGATCGGCCCGGTCAGTCTTGCGTCCCTGCCCTGTAACGTCCGCCCGCTTTCTCCGACATCCAGACTGCACCGTGACTATTTCTGTGCGCTCCGTGGAGCGGGATACGATAGCCAGCGGGACGAGTACACGGACAACTGGCAATACCCGAGTCTCGACCTGGTCGTTGTCGGTGGCGAGACGGGTCCCGGCGCCCGGCCAATGCCGAGAGATGCGGCTTATGGGATTCTCCGGGAATGCCGGAACAGCGGGACGCCTTTCTTCTTCAAGAGCTGGGGAGATTACGAGGCGCTTGAGGATGGGTCGTACCGACGCTGGCCTCGGGGCCACAAGGCACTTCGAGGACGCATCCTGGATGGCCGAACATTCGACCAGTGGCCGGATGGAAAGATCCGTTGCTGGAAACCTGGGCCCGATCTGGCCTGTATCGTTCGGCGTCCTCCGGGTGTTGTTTGCGGGGGGAGGAGATAGTCACATGGAAAAGGCAATGCCCGAAGAAGTAGCCGAGGCTTTCTTCTCGGATCTCTATGGGGGACCCCACCACATACCGTCCAAGCTCAAGAGATTCGGTCTCGGGTGGGCGGTGATCTTCCACGGGGATCTCGCAAGTTACGATGGCGACATGCTGACCAGGCTCGTGTTCATGGCGCACGACCATTGTGTGAGAGCCTCGGTTCAGTCTGGCCGAGGCGGACGGGGGATGATCGCGATTCATCCGAGGATCAGGGCCGGGCGCTTGATGCAGAGGCATCCGACGCTGGAGGAGGCCGTGGAGCAATGGAGGAAGTTCCACAAGCCCATCGAGGAGGAAACCGAGTGAGGGATCTGAGTCCAGATTTCCTGGCGGCCATGCGGGAGAAACTGGAATTCGGGCGGATAAAGGGCCATCGAGGGTGGGACGAGCACTGGAAAGATTGCGGGAAGACCTTCCATCCAACAGGTCCCTTTGGATTCCTGATGAGGAGGCTCCGAGAGGAGGTTGGGGAGCTGACCGAGGCGCTGACCAGAGGAGACAAGGATCATATTCGCTCTGAGGCGGCAGATGTCGCGAACATGGCGATGATGGTGGCCGACATCGAGGGGGCGCTGAGGGATTGGAAGGGGCCGAAGGCAGGTCCAATCACCGTGGACGAGTCGCAATTTCTTGAGCCTGGACAGGCGCTGTTCATTGGAAGGATTGGAAGGCTGGGAGTCATGCGAATCGAGGGGTTGCAAAAGAATCCTGGTGGTAAAGATGACGAAACGACATGATTGGATCATCGCGTGCGATGGCACAGACCCGAAATTTCCGTATGGATTCGCCTGTCTCCGTTGCCGGAAGCGGGAGGAGCTTCCACCAGGCCGGATGCGATTGACAGACTACCTTGAGAAACTTCGTAGGTTCGAGGAGCGGCACAAGGACTGCAAAGAGCCGGGAACGGAGGGTGAGTGACGAGCGAGCGAGTGACGCCAGAGGAAGTTCAGGAGATGCGGGGGCTGGAGTCGCAGCCGGGCGGGATAGATATTGTGGCCCTGCGCCTTCTCTCCCTCATCAACGAGTGGGCGGGGCGGGCGGTGGGTTTTGCTGATCGGTGGAGCGAAGTGGACGATGCCGGGGTGTGGCAGATTGAATCACTGCTTGAGGGGTTTATTGACGCCATCGCCGAGTTTGCGCCCGAACGGTTCTGTGTCGGGTGTGGGAAGCGGCTAACGGATGAGGAGGTCGAGATGCCCGTAGTCACACAGGCGGGAAGTGGGCGGGCCTTCTGTGATGGCTGCCCGGAACTCTACGGGCAAGCGCCCGAGCGGGAAACGGGGTGAGTGATGGGGCGAGAAGACTTGCGGGACGTAGAGATCGAACTGGAGGAAGCGGCCGAGCATGTGCGGGCAGCGGCACGCTACCTGGAAAGGGATCTCCCCGAGGGCACGTTGGTAAGATTCAAGTGCGGCAACATGGTCAGGGAACATGAGGCCATTGTCCTGGCGACAACCCTGATATTTCTCAGCCCTCGGGTCTGGATTCAGAACCAGGAGACGGGCGTGTCTAGGTGGATTCCTATGTCGGCGATCCAGTTCATGAAGGCTGCACGCACCGCGTAGGAACACAATGGAGGGGCCGATGCACCAGGAATTCGACTGGAGCGATTGGATTCCCCTCTCGGGTGGAACGGGGGGAGAGGTAAGGGCCAGCGCAAAGCATACGCTTCAATTCATGATAGACCAACTGGAGCGATCAAGAGTACCGTGGAGGTGGCGTGAGACTGTTTACCAGGACGGGTCGAGCAGGTTTGTTCTTTGGAGGCCGCGACCGGAAGGATGGAAAGGGCGGGCCTGGTGACATTCCGGTCAAGATCGAGAAGCGAAAGCGAGTTGTCACGGCGGTCGATTTCCCAAAGAGGTCTCTGGTTGGAATTCCTCATGGCGTCTCCTGGTGGGAAATGAGATGCGAGGCAATGTGCATTGCCGAGCTTCGCCTTGAGTATCGAGACGGGAGAATCGAGGAGCGGTTTCTGTATGAGCACGGTCCATCCATGATGATTCCCGGGCCCATGCGATCTGTCTCGTTTGGGGGGGCGGGCCCCGATCGGTTGTGGGCGCCTCCGGGAATGCACCTGTAGATCGAGTGGGGGGACGATCAATGGCCGGAGAGAGGATCACTATCTGGGGCCCGACGCCCGAGAAGATGAAGGAAATGCGTGCCCTCATCGCCGAGTTCGCTGCGAAAGGGGACTCTCCGCTACTGAGCGACGAATGGCGTGGGCTTCTCGAATGCGCTCTCGAACTTCAGAAGATGGTTGATGGGTGGGCCTGGGATGCCGACGCGATAATCGAGGCGGGCAGCATTCTCGGTGGAGATCAAGAAGCAGTCGGTCTGGCACAGCTTCTCATCCAGGACATTCACAGATTCCACCACCCAGATTCGGGAGAAGACCCGGATCGGGACCCGAGGGCGCCAACCTTTCTATCGGTCGGCCAGGAACTGCACCCGGAGGATGCCGAGAAGGCGAAAGATCTGGACCGATTCCTCAATCAGAAGCACGAGGGTTGCGGTGGTAGGCTGATGCTGGGGAAGCGGGGAACCTATCTCGGCGGGCGCGACATCTGGGTGTGTCTCCGATGTGGACGTTGGTGTTTTGCTCAGACACCACGGCTGGAGCGTGAGCGCGGATGGCATGACCGAAATGCTCGCCCAGACTACTAGAAGGCAGCGGTTGAATTCACCCCTGGGGTTAAGAGGAGGCCCGGCATGGCGCGTAGGGGAATGTTGCACTTTGCACTGATCGAGAGCGAGACGCCGAACCCGGAACAGAGGGAGTATGACATTGCCGAGGAAATTGCTCGGTTCACAGTACCAGGCAGTCTCCGGTCTTGTTTCACGCATGTCCTGAAGATGAACAAGGATGAGAGCTGGCGAGACCTGGAGCGGGAGCGGGATCTTGCGAGGATGATTCTCCTGGGCGCTATATTCCTCCAGGCCAGCCGACGGCGCGGTGGGAAACGATCTGGGCTCATGCTGGCCCGTACCGTGGAAGCGCTCGCTGCTGTTTCATATCCCGGGAACGAGGAGAAGCAGTTGCAATTCGCGGCAAGTCTGTTTGGGCCCCTGCACACCAAAGAGGGAGAAGTAAGGACGCTGCGCGAGAGGGTGGACCTTCCTCCACGCGGTAAAGAGGCGGACGGCGTTCTCATTGTTTATCCTGGGCCATCCGGTCACGATTGGCTCGTGGTGCCGCTCTGGCCGGGCCCGGGAACTTGGAGCCATAAGCTCAGAGGAAACGTGTGTAGTGCGGGTGTCAGGATTGCGAGGCACCACCAGGCTACATCTGGTTCTGTTGAAGCGTTGGCGGCAGGAACCACTGGATCAGTTTGTTTCGACATCCCGCTCCCGCCAGTGGGGGACGCGAGGTCTGCCGTAGATCGAATGAAAGCAGCAATCGACGTGCTCACGACTCTCGTAATTCACATGGAAGTCGAGACTGAGGCGATCGAGGATGGAGAGTAGAGGTAAATCACGTGGCGTTTCGAGCGTGGGATGGGGTTCTGGTGATTGAAAACGAATTCGAGGGGCGCCGTCTCATGGCGCAGGAGATTGCTGCGTTTCATGCAGGCACCCTCTTGGACGAACAGGCATTGCTGACCCAGGCGGGTATTCGTGTGAGGGGAGGCAGGAGAAACCGGGGGGACTCTCGGAAGGCCGAGAACGTGACCATGCTGGATCTCAGCATGAACCCGTTCTGCCCAGAGTGCAATACCCGCCTGGAATTCATCAGCGAGGATACCGCGGTGTGTCATGGATGTGGCCTGGGGGGCGCGACCCTGCTGGCGCGCATCGAGCAGAGGAGGACCGATCCCGATGCCACGATCTGGTGACACCTGTATCGCATGTCTCACCGAGCTCATTGTCTCGGTATTCCAGATGTCGCCTGTTTCCTTCGGGCTGCCAGACCACAATGAGGTCGAGTCGACGCGGCCCCGGCTCATCCTCAAGGGCAAGACGGTCGATGAACGGTTAGAGGAGTTCCGGGAGATGCTATGCCTGGATCGTGAGATGTGCGCCTCGTTGCGGTACATCGAGAGCTGTCAGTCTTCGAAGGGGGGATTCGACGTGAGCGGATTGAGCGGAAGCCCGACTCCAGAACTGAGGGTAAGCAATGTCCAGCAGGAGATGGAAAGGCTCTTTGGGAGCGCGTCAGAGCTGGAGTCGATTGTCCAGTCTCTCGATGAGCGCCTGGGCCCCATTCTATCGACCGGCGGTGAGATCATTCGCGGTTCAGACCCTCGGCTGATAACAACCGAGAAAGAGCCCGACCTGGTGGAGCACGCCAAGTCTATCCGTTCCGCTAGAATCAGAGTCAACGCCCAGGTCGAGCATCTTCGCCTGATGCTGGAGAGAGTGGAACTGTAAGGGGGGGGGGCGGTATGAAACGAACCGATGCTATGAGGGCCCATATGGCCTGGCGCAGATCTCTTTTCACGGATGGGCTGCGGGCTGAATTCGTGCGGGACCCGCGTGAGTCGATATGGTGTCCTTACTGCGAGGAGCAATATGACGACGATGACTATCACTGCGTTACGATGTGGGGAGAGCCGGAGACCAAGACCGGGTTCCATGAAGTCACATGCAACCACTGCGGGAGAGACTTCTTTGTAAATGAGAGAGTGCGCCGAACATACAAATCCACCACCGCAGAGCTGATGGTCCACGATGAAACCTGATGCTGGAGAGAGTGGAACTGTAGCGGGGGGACGATGAAAAGATACGATGCGGCCAGGGCCTACATGTTGTGGCGTAAATCCCTCGGCGTTGAGGGGCCCGTGGATATGGCGGCGTTTGCGCCCCCCCCAAGAGAATCTATCTGGTGCCCCTACTGCGACGAACGCTACGAGGACGAGGGGGATGAATGCGTGACACTCCATGGCGAGCCTGAGACTAGGAGCGGCTACCACGAAGTGACCTGCGCTCACTGCGGGGCGGACTTTGCAGTTGAAGAAGGTGTGTACCGCTGGTACGAGTCGCACCAGCTAACGCACGGAGTCGTGGAGGACTCATGCAAGCCCTGAGCATCCAGCAGCCCTGGGCATGGCTCATTGTCGAAGGGATCAAGGACATCGAGAACAGAAACTGGCCCACGGCGTTCAGGGGCCCGTTTTTGGTTCATGCGGGAAAGCGATTTGATAAGGCGGCCTACGAATGGCTTCGGATGCAGCCGATGTTCAGCGACGACAGGATCAGGCTTCCGCTGCCGACGGAGTATCGGCGCGGGGGCATCATCGGAAAAGTCGATCTTGTTGGTTGCGTCACTGCTCACGACAGCCTATGGTTTCATGGTCGGTATGGATTCGTGCTCAAGAATCCGGCTACTCTGCCATTCCTGGAGTTCCCCGGCAAGCTGGGCTGGTTCTCGGTCCCCATGAATGAGCAGTGGGAAGAATGGTTTCAATTCACTTGGGAAGAAGCGGATGGACAGCAGCAAGGAATGGCTGATGGCAGCGCAGGCCCTTGAGATTATTAAGAAAACCCCCAGCTATGAGGACTTTCTTCGCGACAATCTGAGATTCATTCAGGAGGCGGTTCTTCAATATTGGCTGGAGCATGGCGAGTCTCCCCATGTGATTGTTTCTCCGGTCGAGGCAGAAAAGATTGGAGAGGGCCCTGACAGGCGCTACATCTACCAGCCAACCGTCCAGATTCAGATCGAGCGGCCACGAAATGAGAAGGAAGCGAACCAGCCGCCACTCGTTGGGCATTGGTGGAATTGAGAGTGGAAAGCTCTCCAGTAGGTGAAATTCGATTGACGGGAAAGGGGGGCGTTGGTAAGCTGACATCGAATCCAGAACGAGTCTGACTGCTACCAGTCACCGGCCATGGCTGAGCGGGTAGGTATCCCCGCGACCATGGCCGGGCGGGGTTGGGCCCTGGGGGAGCGTTGCGCGGGTAGCGCCCTCCAGGGCTTTTCTTTTTCCAGAAGGGGGATGTGGCGATGTCGGAGCGACCGGGTGGAGGAGAAAGGCCGCGAGATGGCGGCGGCAAAGGCAAAGGGCGTGAAGGCGGCAGGCGCGAAGGACAGCACCAGGGCGATTGTTCAAAGGGCGGCCCTGGACATGGGCAGGGTGGCGGTCGTGGGGGTGGATCTGGCCGCACAGACTGAGCGAAATAGGTAGGACAAAAGTATCACAAAGGTACGACAGAAAAGGGGGTGCCCCGGTGAGGTTCAGAATGTTCGTCATGATTATGATGGCAGCGGCGATCTGCGCCCTGGGCTTCTTTCTCGGGACAGTTGCAAGCATCGACGTGCCGGAGGCTCAGGCCGGTTCGTGTCTGGGGCCACCGGCCTTCGGCGCCTACCCCGAGGAGGACCTGAATATCAATGTCGCCCTGGTCGATGACCCGGCGAATGCCTACCGCCTGAACACCTTCGAAGATCCGCATCCCATCAATGAGCTGACTGTGATCTGCCGAGCGGGAACCGTCTATGTGCGCGTGTTCGGGGAGTACCATGACAGCAGCACCTGGAGGCAGGTCTTTGCCGGACAGGGGCGGATCATCTCCAGGTGCTCGATAGACTCGGTGAAGGTGAAGGCAGGAGAGACCGGAGGAATCGGAGACATTGAATTACGCGGGGGATTCTGAGGATGGAGCAGTTGAGGCCATGGACCATGAGGGACATTGCATCATTCGTGGTCGGAGTGATCTGCCTTCTCGTGTTTCTGGCCCTGTTCTTTCCCAACCCCGAGATTGGGGACCCCGAGAGTCATCAGCATTTCTACGGAGGAGGGGGACATGAGTACCAGGTGGGCGATTCTCTTGAGTCTGGTGGTTGTGCTGGCGGGATGCTACCTGAATCTGTCCTGGGAGAGCTTACCGCCGAGATGTGAGGCCCAGGAAGCGGAAATGGTGAAATGGGCCTGGCCGGTTTACTACCCGGACAATGAGTACCGATCCACGAGGCCGGGCAGTTGTGGAGATGCCGCGGTGCCATTGGCCCGAGGCGCCATTGTCATGTACGACACGGGGCGTGTGGAGCTCAGAATCGACGGCTACGAACCGAGGGACATGCCGAAGCTCCGACCTCCGATACCGCCGCTTGAGATTGCATACTGGTCTCCCAGCGTGCTCGTGAGATGGGACGGCCAGGTCTGGGTTCATCGGGAGAGTGCGAAGATCGAGGAGTGGGTTAAGGTCGAGTGAGAGGATGTATGGGGAAGACGAGGCTGCAACGGATATACGCGGCGATCGAGCGGTGGACCCCAACGAGATTGGGGATCATCGAAAACAGGTGGATCGGGTTCCATTTCATGAGGGATGGGGCCGCGGCGGCTGGTGTTCGTGCAGTGGTGGGGCCGGGAGTGCATGTGATGTGGATCGTGGTGTTGTCGGCCGCGGTCTATGAAGCAGTGGAACTATGGAGGGATGGGATACCGGACTGTCCCGAACCGGGGGAGGAGGTAAAGTGGTGGGCGTGGGATACGGCGGGAGATCTTTTCTCGGCGGTATTCCAAGCGACGTTGGGGGCGTTTCTGTAAACAGGAGTGATCGGACTGATGGGTAATGCATGGCAGAAGGCTCGATCAAAGCAGGCGAGGGAAGAAGCGGCCAAGTCGGACAGGAGGAAGAAGATCATCAGGCGTGCCGTCATCGGCGCCATCATCTTCTGTGCCGCGTGTGCGATCATCGGCCTGGTGGCAGGAGACCGCGCCGGTGGAGAGACCATCGAGCTGCAGAACGGGAACAAGCCGGACCCTCTCTATGATGGGATCGAGGATACGTGGATCTGCTCTGGATACCCGTCCTACAACTTCGGGGCGGATGACACGCTACGGCTGGGGTGGGTCCACTTCGTCGGGGGGGACGAATCGGACTCCTGCCGCATACTGATCCGACCCGATTTCTCAGTTCTCGGATCGAATGCTGCTGTGAATCGAGTGACCCTGGAGCTGACGATTCTCGATGCCCCTAGTGTGTCATCATGGACAACTCCGAACATTGCCACGACAACGGCGCGGGAATACTTCTCGACATCGCATGTCCCCTGGTGGGGTGAGGGCGATAACGACTGGCAGGCCGCCGACCAGGGCGAAGCGAACTGGATGTGCTACAAGGAAGGCTATACGCCGGACTCATCCTGGTGCTCGTGGGGGGCAAGCGAGACCAGTTGGTATTACGAACCCGGGGAGTGCGGCGACCGGACGCCATCTATGGACGAAATTTCGACGTATCCCGGCGTCGATGTCGTCCACACCTTCGACGTGACTCGCGACTGGAACTTTGCGTGTTATGACTCGTTTGATCCGAGCGGGTATGTGTTATGGGACCCGATGGTGGAGGGCATGGGCCGATCCATGAACGCCCATTGCTACGCGTCCTCTGAATACCCAGACGCGACAAAGCGCCCGAAGTTCATCATCGACTTCACGGATACCACCACGGTCAGGACTGGCGGCGGTGGGATGTTTATGCTGGGAGGCGTGGATGACCATAGCCAGCGCACATCTGGGGCCCTGCTCCCGACCACCTGGTCGGAGACCACGATCGCCAAAAAGACAGTCGGGATTCGTATCTGCGGCATAGGGGATGCACATGTCGGTGGGCATCCACCTGGCGGGGATCTCGCCCTCGATTATGCCGGACGCCTGGAACAGTTGAAGCAGCAGTTTGCCTGGTGCAGTGCTCTCGATGATCCTCCCGCTGTTGCTATTTTCGATGTCGGCGACATGGTGATCGACAACACCCAGAACGCAGATTATTCCGAAGCCCTCGATGACCATTTGAGCCCATCGACCACCTGGGAGCCAGTTGGGGGGAATTGGGAGCCTGCCCAGGCATCGGGTGACTCTCTTGGGTTCAAGGGCCTGATGGAGTTCGATCCCCCAGACAATCGAGTGAATCCCTTCTGGGATGGCCGCATGTTCAGAATATCCGAGTATGGAGCAGGATCGCTCTACCTCGTGACGCTCTCGAACGTCAGGGGCGGTTTCGAGGGAGATGAGTGCTATGTCTATGGGACTCCGGGCGCCTATACGTGCTGCCCCGCAGATGACGGCCTGCACCGGCCAGGATCGGACCAGTACAGTTTCGTGAACTGGTGTGCTACATCTCTGCCGGGTGACTCGTGGAAGATCGGCACCGCCCACAACGGTGTCTATGGATGCGAGGTCTATCAGTCCATCCGGCCCAACCAGAGAGAGGCGAGGCACGCGGGTGGATATGGTGCCATCCTGGAGGCGGGGGGGTTCGATCTGATCGTCACGGGCGATCAGCATGTCGGCTACCGAACAGAGCGAATCCAAGCCGCCGTCGCAGACTCGGGAGGGTGGCCGGCGGACAGTCCGATGGTCTATCTGGATGAATCCAGCACAGTGTATCTCGGTGTGGGAGGAGCAAGAGATCGGATGTCAGATACGCCCTGGTGGCCCAGGTGGTATTGGGATGATCCGCCCGACTCGATCTGGAGAACCGGCTGGTTCCCGGACCACAAGACGGGCAAGCCCGATTCCGTCATGGTCGCTCGTGGCTATCTCATCAACTGGTATCAGGGCAATCTGGAGTACAAGCACGGGCAGTTCACCTACCGTGAGGCGGACACCACGACCTATGTATTCGACATGGTGATGAACTGCACGCGGGCATTCTGCCGCATCGTGGATATCGGCTACAATCTGGCGCCGGAAACGGTGCTCGACCAATGGGTCATGGTCAGGGAAGGGGGGAACACGGTCTGGAACGCTCCGCGGGCCCCAAGGGAGTTCGTGGAGCGGGATACTCTCGACGATTTCGAACTGTAGCGGGGGACTAAGCGAGGGGGCAGATGGGGAAGAAATCGCCATTCTTCAAACAGAGCAAGAGAAGGTTCAAGCGGCACTCGACAACGAGGACCGAACAGACTCTGGAATTCACGATCTGGGGCGCTGGGCTGGTGGTCAACGAGCTCCTGGCCGATGCAGAGCAGATGGCTATGCAGGCCGCAGCCATGTCACAGAAGCTGTCCGGGATCGCAACCGTTCTCAGGAACTATGTGGAGACGGCAAGGGCGCTGCATACGGGCTACAAGCCCGACGGGTCCAGAGTCACGGGGGACGAAGCCAGAATCGCGCTCATGGCAATGAGAGCGCAGATGTACGGCAAGGGGGCTGGTGACGGTGAAGGCGAAGAAGAAAGCCAAGAAAACCTCTACCAGGTCCCGGGGGAAAGACCGGAAGAAGCGCAAGGTGAATCCCAAAACGACGGCCAGCCGGAAACCAGCGGCGGTGAAGCGGAAGGACGTATCCAGGAGGGCGAAACGGGTAGCCAGCCCGTGGCCCCAGGAGGCGATCCTGCGATTTCAGCAACTGCGGGCGCACGGCGGAGCCGAGAGCAGCTTCCGGGCGATCCGGGAGACGTTGGGGGCGGAGTTCGGGAAGAAACCCGCGCTGAAAACGCTGGAGCGGTGGACGGCGAAGTTTGATGACGAGATTCGGTCGATCCAACGGGAATTGGAGGTCGAGCGTAAGGCATGGGTCCTGAAGGAGGAGCGGGCGCGGCTCGAATACCTGACGGGACTCGCACAGAAGGGAATGAACATCTCCGACAATGTGATGGCGGAGGTCATTCCCGCAATCCGCAGGGGAGACATGGACCCGTCGAAGTTCCTGGCGTGGCTCGTGTCCATCTCTACGGAAGCACGGCTGGAACAGAAGGGCAAAGACGGTGATGGGATGGGCGCGGGAGGACCCGAGGGGGGATCGGGGACTGCCAATGCAGAATTCCTGATGGCGCTGGTCAGAGAGGCGCACAATGACCCCGAGAACGCGAAGGGCCTCCTCCAGGCAGCCCTTGGAGTGGGCGAAAGTCTGGCAGCCAATCACCCAGACATTGCCGAGCGGCTGGGCCGAACGCATCCTGGCCGAGACGGCGAGGCTCCTGGGTAATCGAGCATACCTGGAAGGCGATCCCATGGCGTGGGCGGTTGCCAACCGGGTTCTGCGCGGCCGCCCGTTTTCCTATTCCGCCCTCGGACGCCGCCCCTACATCCGCGAGTACATCTTCGATCGCTCCCCCAACAAGGATACCATCAAGAGCCGCCAGATGGAGGTCTCCGAGACCGAGGAGAACGATAATCTCTTTCTCTGCGACGCGGTCCCCTATGCCGTGGTGATGCATGTCTTCCCCACCGACAAGCTGGCGAATCGCTTTGGCCGAGAGCGTCTGTCACTCGCAATCAAGGACAGCCCAACCCTCTCTCAGCGGGTCCGGGACACCAGGGCGGCGGGTGGCGCAGACAACGTGACTATGAAGCAGATCGGGAACAGCTTCTACACGCTGGTCTCCTCCTGGTGCGACTTCGCTGGCCGGTCCCCGTCTTGTGACAAGATCACGTATGACGAGTACGACGCGGCGAACCCCAAGAGCGAGCAGATCTTTGCAGAGAGTACGAGTCACAGCGAGATCGGCCACAAGCACAGGATCAGCACTCCCACCTTCCCGAATTGGGGCATCCACAAGAGATTCCTGGAGGGCACCCAGCACACATGGCTCTACAGATGCCCATGCGGCAGAGATGACCAGATCCTCTGGCCGGACTGCATCCTGGAGGTTCCGAAGAAGAAGAATCCCGAGGAGTTGTTCGCCCGCCCCGGCGATCGTCACTACTTCGGTTGTCCGAAATGCGGAAAGGGCATAGATCGCTCGATCCACCTGGACGAGACCGGGGGCAAGTTCGGCGGTCATTGGGTGGCGCTCAATAAGTCCGCCCCCCCGAGGCGGTCATCCTGGAAGCTCACCCAGCTCATGGCTCCGTGGATTCACGCCGATACCCTCGTAGACAAGAGAGCGAACGAGGTTCGGTACGAGAACCAATGGCGAAACGAGGTTCTGGGAGAGCCCTACGTCTCTGAGGATGTGACCCTCACCGTTGAAGCTGTCCTGGCCTGCTGTAGAGCAGACTTCGGCTGGGTGGACGGCTCCCAGGGCCCATGGACGCATGGAGAGGTCGCTGCTGGCGTCGATTGGGGGGATGTCTCCTGGTTCGTAGCCCGGTGCAACTACGATACGACGGGCAAGTCGAGACTCCTGTATATCGAGATGATCGACTCCACGAACCCGCTCGACCACCCAAAGCGAGTCGCCGAGCTCTTGAGGCTCCTGAACGTGAGTCTGCTCGTGTGTGACTCCGGGTATGGCCGGGATCGGAACCAGCTCCTGTTCAACTGGTTCCCGGGGAAGGTGTTTGCCTCATTCTACGCCCAGGCCGAGGGCGGTTCGAGAATCTTCCGGCCAGCCTGGCAGCCCGCCCAGCGGAAGGTCTCTCTACACCGGACGGCGACGCTCAAGATGGTCTGCCATGATTTCCTGATGGACCAGATTGACCTTCCCCGGAATGAAGGGCCCAGGACAGACCTGCTTCACACGTTCGCCCGGCATCATGCGAATCTCCAGCTCGTGAAGAACTACGACCCAGATAAGGACACGGTAGAGGAGCGCATGGCCGCCAGCGGCCCCGACCACTTCGCACATGCGAACGCCTTGGCGATGGTTGCAGAGGAGCGGATCACAGGGATCACGAAGCGCGCCCTGCTCATGTAGGAGAGGATCATGGAGTACGACTTCAAGAAAGCAATCTACGACAGCTCCTACGCTAGCGAAATGGCAGCGCAGCGAGAGTTCGCATTGGCCCGGCGCGTGGCCGAGGCGCGGGCCGAGGTCGCTCGTGCGGTCTCCACATCTGCCTCGGGAACGGACTGGATGCCTCCCGACCAGGCGGACCTGATGAAGGCGATCAGCTCAGTACGGAATGAATCCAGGATCGCCTCGATCATGGGAACACTGATCGACCCCCGCGCCGTGTCTCACGACCATAGCGGCGCCCGCAAGAAGCCGACCCTCATGGACTTCAATATCCTCCGGCGCCTGTCCTACGCGTGCGAACCCATTCGAGTTGCCATCGAATACCGGAAGACTCAGATCCGCATGGCAAAGTGGCGGGTCTGCCTGGCTGACGAGGATGAGGAGGCCACCGACCAGCAGGAAGCCCAGATGAAAGAAATCGAGCGGCTTCTGAAGCGGAAAAACAGGAACAAGGACTCTCTCTCTCGCACCCTGGAGAAAGCGACGGAAGACCTGCTGGCGCTCGATGCGGGATGTGTCCAGGTGGTGCCCTCCAGGGCGGGCAAGTATGGCGAGATGGTCGCGATGGACGGTGCAACCATCCGACCGAAGGTGACGAAGAAAGGCATTCTCGATCCGAAGACTCCCTACATCCAGTGGATCGAGAATCAGATCACGGGGAAGTTCCGGGCCCTGGGGCTCCCGGGAATGACGCAGGGGACCCTCGATAAACCAGCCATGATCTACATGATGCAAAACCCCGTCACGAACATCTTCATGAACGGCTACGGGGTATCTCCCATCGAGATGTTGATTACGGCAGTCACCGCCCTGGTCCACGGAAGCCGGTACAACGCGGATTACTTCTACGGGCCCAAGGTGCCCGAAGGGCTGCTGTATCTCGGGAGTGCGGCTACACAGAAGGACGTGACGTACTTCCGGTACTTCTGGGAGCACGAGCTTTCCCAGGGGTGGGCCATTCCGGTCGTCGGCGGCGGCTACCGCCCGGATCACACACACGCGCCGACTCCTCCACAGTTCATCCCGTTCCATCGCAGCCCGAAAGAGATGCAGTTCCATGAGTACATCCAGTGGCTCACGCGGCTTGTGTGCGCCGCCTTCCAGATTCCGGTAGAGGAGATCGGCCTGGCGCAGCGGAGTTACGGGCCCGGCCAGAGCGGCCCGATGTTCGAGGCCAACAAGGAACCCACCCTGGACACCAGCCGGGATTGGGGACTGAAGCCTCTCCTACAGCTCATCGCGTATGAAATCACAGAGGTCGTCCAGCATTTCTGGGGAGACGAGTATCGGTTCGACTTCGTGTTGCCGCATGTGAAGGACAACGCCAAGGAAGCCACCCGAGTTGAGGTCCTGACGAAGGCGGGTCTATTCCACGAGGATGCAAGGCAGCTTTTCCTCGAAAACCAGAAGCGGGAAATTGCGGGGCTCGATCCGCTATCGGAGGACCAGTGGAAGCAGATCCAGGAAGCCAGAGAGAAGGCACAGAAGGAAGCGCAGGAACAGCAGATTGCCATGCAGCAGCAGATGGCAGGCCCAGGGGCAACCCCCGGCGCGAATGGTGAGGGAGGGGAGGGCAAGGAAGGGCCGTCGGGAGTCCCCCGGGTGGCAGGTGCATCGGGAGTTGACCGTCCCGATACGACGCCGCAACGCCCCTCTCGGCGGCCCGCTACATCTACCGAGGACGAGGAGAAGAAGAAGCGCGAGCGGGAGAAGAAGCGATCCGCCATCGTAAAGCCAAGGCCGATCGTGGCGAAGGCCCTTGGCCTTCCTGGAGGCGGACTGATTCACGATCTGTCCCGAGATGACTTCTTCGATGACCAGGAGACCGAGGACCTGGCGAGGGAGTGGGAGTCTGAGATCCGACGGATTCTCATGAACATGGTCGAGGACCTGGGGGATCTCCTGGGTGTGGGCCGGAGCATCGACCTGGGCCCGCTTGCGAAGGCCCTCGATCCACCCACAGGGGGGATGCTGGCCGGAGAACTGCCCTGGGACGAAGTAGAGAAGATCATGGACCGGCACCTGAACGGGATCTGGATGACGGTCCAGGACAAGGCTTACGTCGACGCGGTCACAGCCGGGGCCATCCGGGAGCCATCGGCGATTTACACGCCGCTCCTGGCGCCGGTCTCCCTGCCGAAATCGTTCAACTTCCCGACCAGGGCCTACATGGTGGGTCAGAAGATCGCCGCCACGGTGCTCAGGGGGCAGGGGTTGTTTTCGGGAGGCGCCCGGACCCTCGTGCGACCCGAGGAGATCGACTGGTTGAGGCAGCACACCTTCTGGCTCATCAAAGGACAGACCCAGAAGGTGAAAAACCAGATCCAGCGGGTGATGATGGAGGAGCGGCACAAGGGAACTCACCCGTTCCAGATCAAGACCAAGATGACCGACATGATCGGCGACTTCATGACGGACTATCGCCGGATCACTCGCACGGAGACCAGCCGGTCGCAAACCCAGGCATTCTACAAGGAACTTCTGGCGGCTGGAGAGGAAGAATGTACGTTTCTGCCTCACGCTGGCGCGTGTCGGCATTGCCAGAGGCTGATCGAAGGTCGGGTGTTCCGAATCAAAGACATCATGCACGTGACGAACTTCAACAAGCGGGTGGATGAATGGGAGCCGTGTTGTCCGCTCCATCCGAATTGCAAACATAGACCTAGCCCGGTTGTGTCCGGTCGATTGTCCCTGACCGAGCGGGAGCCGGGGAAGGAGCTCAAAGAGGACTACAATGTCGCGGTGAGGGAGTTGGAGGAGGCCCTGGCGGCGTCCGGGGCGAAGGTTCCATTCTAACGGCAAGGGGGATTTATGGGGCGTGGATTCACGATGGATGAATTCAAGGAAGCCTACGAGGAGCGAATGGCGATCATGACCATCGACGGGGGACTCACGGAAGAAGAAGCGGCTCCCCTGGCGATGGAGTGTATCGAGCGGGAGAATGAGCGCCTGAAGGCTGATTAGCAGTAATGACAGGAGAGTGCCAGTGCGTTGCGGTTATGTCTGTTATGCCTGGTGGCACTGCTCTACCTGATTGTTGCTTCTGCCGTTGGTCGTCGGCTGAGATCCATGAGTGCATGGCTTCGGGCGGTGGAGAAGGGGGAGACCATGGAACGGAGCGAGGCGGAAAGAGAAGCAGGCGCCCTGGGAAGTGACCTGGGGGCGGAGGATCTGAATGAAATCCTCGAAAAGGCAAGGCAGTACCTGGTCGAGAATGAGGGCAAGGTCCTGGCGGTTGTGCCGATGGGCATCATCCCGGCTCAGGGGAGTGCTGAGTTCTTACGTTTCCAGAAGATACGGCCCGTGTGGGCGGCGAGGCTCCCTGTCCGTGTTGCCATCGAAACCGATCGTGGATTGGTCATTGGGGAGAAAGGGGACTTCCTCGTTGCCCCCGAAGACTTCTCCAAGGCGTGGCCGGTTCCAGCCGACGAGTTCGAGGAAACCCACGTTCCCTCGTCGTATCCGGGAGATCTTGCGTCAGGGATGAGGGACTGGCTGGGGGCGTTCCAGAAGACCGAGGCGGTCAATGAGCGGGGCGACAAACTGATTTCGGGCGCCATGGTTCACCACCTGGAGGCGTTCCTGGAGCAGGCCGTCGGCGTTCTCGATGGGAAGGGGTAGACCAATGATCCGGGTGAAGGCTCCTCCCGGGAGGGTCCCCAGGCGTTGGTTCGTGAGAAAGGCCGTGACCACCGAGGGGGAGGGACGGTCGAGGGCCACGCACCCCCTCCTGGGAGAGAGCCTTTCATCCCGAGTAGTGAAGTTGACGCCCAGGGCCTCGTGTCCGGGCGGAAAGATCCGATCGAAGGGCAAGGGCCGTGGCCTCGGGACCGGGAAGGGCCGGGGACCGCTACGGAAGAAGAAACGGGTTCGAAATGAGTCCACGTTGGGTGCCCAATGATGCCAGTTTCGAACCGCCGTAACGCATCATGCTTCAATAGGATACCGATCCCCATTCAACTTGGGGTATGGGAAACGATGCGGAATTCGAACCGGGAATGGTCATGACAGTGATCGTGAAGGCAGTGCAGCGGAATCTCCCTCCTGGAGGGCAGTGGAAGACGATCCGGGGCTCCCGCGTGTTCATCAAGGACGGGCGGGTCGTTGCCGGTCCAGCGGCGCTCCGCGGCATGGAGATGCGCCAGCAGCCAGCGGTGGCGGCGTCCGGGGCTGAAGAAGGAACGCTGCACCCCAAGTTCCCCATGGAGAAGATCCAGGCGGACCCGACGCAGGCCCGGAAGCACTTCGATGACGAGTCCCTGAGAGAGCTGGCCGAGTCGATCAAAGAGCATGGCCTGGTGCAGCCCGTCACTGTCCGCCCGATGGGCGATGACAAGTTCCAGATCGTCGCTGGAGAGCGCCGGTTCCGGGCCCACCAGCTCCTCGGGGCAAAGCACATCCGGGCACTGGTGGAGCCCATGGGGCAGGAGCGGGCCCGATCGGTTCAGCTCATCGAGAATCTACAGCGGAAAGATCTGAATCCGATGGAGGAAGCCCACGGGTATGCCGATGCCATGGCCGAGAATCAATGGGACATCGAGCACCTGGCGAAGATGGTGAAGAAGTCCCCGGCGACTATCGAGGGAAAACTGTCCCTACGGAATCTCCTCCCCGAGTTCCAGGGCCTGGTCCAGAAGGGCCAGCTTTCGGAGACCCACGGGCGGCAGGTGGCGAAGCTGAAGCCGGACTGGCAGCGGAAGGCATTCCGGCAGATCGTGGATCGAGATCTGACCACCACCCAGACGAAAAAGGTGGTGGAAGGTCTTCTGGCATCCCAGCAGGCCGAGGAAGCCACCCAGGGGATGGGCCTGTTCAGCGCCGAGGTTATGGAGAAACTGGACACCATGACCACGAGGGAGCAGCGGGTCTTCGCAGACCGCCTCCAGCGATTCTTTGCCTCTGCGGAGCGGTTTCTGTCCGGTGTCCAGGATAAGCGCACCCAGGGACTCACCGGAGCGTTCCTGAAGGGCGATCTGGAGCGGAAGCGGGACATGATCCGGGCGATCCGCAAAGAGCTTCGGAGGGTCGAGGGCGAATTGGAAGCCCACATGGCCCGAGAGAAAGAGGGCGGCACGGCCAGGGCGAAGACCGCCGTGAATGTGGTCAGCAAGGTCAGGAAAGCCAAGAAGAAACGTCGCAGGCGCGTGACAAAGGCCCTCGCTCTCCCGGTAGTCGTGAAGGCGGCAGAGCGGAACCTGCCTTCTGGAGGGGAGTGGAAGACGATCCGGGGCTCCAGGGTCTACATCCATAATGGGCGGGTTGTGGCCGGGCCAGCGTCCCTTCATGGGCTTCAGATCGGGCAGGCGCCTAGATCGAAGGGTTCGCAGATGCCGTGGCCGAAGGAACCGACCTGGGCCAACGATAAAACGGGCATTACGATGGTTCCGATCATCGGGGCGCAAGCGACCTTGGAGTCCTCCGGTGTGGGACTGATGGCTATGCGAGTCGAGCCGATCGCCGGGTGGAGGAAAACGCGCTATGTCGTTACGGACAACCCCACCCCGCCCCCTCAACTTGTTCTATTTCCTCAGTTGAGAGCGCGCGATACCTATTACCAGTATCATGATGCGGCCACCTGGGCGGGTTTGAAGAAGAAGGCGCAGGCCCTTTGGGATGCCCAGGTCCAAGAGCATGAGAAGCGAACCGGAAAGGCTACCCGAGAGGGCAGTGAGTCCGAGATCTTCAGGGCCAGAATCGAGCGGGAGATTTCAGAAACGAAGGCCGGGAAGCGTCGGACGCCAATCGAGATGGGCCAGGTCCAGAGCGGTCAGGCCCTCAAGTTCCCGCCCATGGGTGGGGCGCCGCCGCCAGCAGTGAAGGTGCGGGGCCGCACGGGTGTCGCACGGCTCCAGGCCACGAAGGTGAAGCGCATTCCGGGATTCGTGAAGATCCGGGGGAGCTTCTGCAACACGCCGGAGCGGGCAGCCGGTATCTGTTCCGAGATTCGCCGGATCGACCGAGAGACTGTCTGGACTGTCCACTGTGACGAGCGGGACCGGCCAACTTCGTGTGAATTGACATCCCTGGGGGCGATGGAGAAGACCACGTTCCACCCTCGGGACGTGCTGAAGATCTCCGCCCAGGTCGGGGCGAAGTCCGTCTGGCTGGTCCACAACCACCCGGCAGGAAACGTCACACCGTCTCTCGGCGATGTCCTCGCATTCAGGGCGTCACAACTCGCCGGAGAGGCCGTTGGGATCAAGGTGTCCGACCTGGTGGTCATCGGGAGCGGTGGACGGGCCACGAGCACGGCAAGGTTTGTCGAAACCTGCAAAGCGAATGGCCTGAGTCCTGACAGTGACGCCTCCTGGGAGGAGAACCACGGGCGCTTCCTGGAGATTGGTCAGCAGGTGTCCTTCAAGGTATCGGAGCAGAAGAAGGCTGAGCCGGTTGTTCCGCAGGTCGGCGGGACACTTTGGAGGGGGAAACTCCCCGAGGGAATGTCCGAGACCGTAGCTACCGACCAGGAGGCCGCGCGCCTGGTGGGCCATGCGAGCAACCCGAACAAGTTCTCCGTCGTGGCGATCCACGGGAACCTGGACGGAGCGGTCAACTGCGTCGAGGTCTATGCGGCCAAGGGGCGGGAGCCGGGGCACATTCAGCGGGCGATGCAGGATGCCATTGACGGGATTCCCCAGACATCGGTTCGAACATCGAGTTCGCATGTCTTCATCGGCTTTGGGTTCCCCGAGGGTGGGCCCGGAGGATCATTCCTCCGGGATGCTCAGGGAAAGCCCACGGCAGCCGGAGAAGTCATCATCGGGTCCGGGCCCGAGATGCTGAAGGGTGTCGGCCAGAAGCTCAACAGCGCGTTCATTCGAGTGGCCGATGTGGTGAGCGTCGAGGGCGATCGCTGGGCGGCAAGAACCACGCTGGGCAGGCAGAACGCCTTCCAGCGGTATCCATGGGATGTGCCGGACCCGCACCCGAGAAATGAGGAGTTTACCCAGGAGCAGTATGCGTTCGTGGGGGAGCCGCCATTCCACGAGCAGCGGGGCAAGCTACGGTCCCTGGCGAAATCCGTGGTGGTGAAGGCTGGCTGGGATGAATCGAAGCACCCGAGGGGGAGCACTGGCCGGTTCATCCGTGGGTTCGACCGGATGATTCGAGATCTGAAGGACAAGCGGGCTACATCGCTCCGCCATGTGCTTGCCGGGGCCAAAGACAGTACCGTCGTGCGATTCACGAAGCCACCGACGGTCGGCGTAGAAACGGCACAGGGGAAGAATCTCCTCTACAGAGAGGCGATCGTCCACCCGAGTGCGAAGTTCCCGGGCCGGTGGCAGATCACCTGGTTCGATACATACACACCCCAGGACGATGCCTCATGGGAGCCGAGCGGGGATGAGGAGTATCCAACGCGGAAAGCGGCGCTGAGAAGCATTGCCGGTGTCGGGACTCTTTCATTCGGCTATCCGGGGGAGTGGAAGGTGGCGCCCTTTGCTCGATCCATCATCGTCAGATCAGCCTGGGATGAATCGAAGCACCCGCGAGTTCCAAAAGGGCAATCGGCTGGAGGTCAGTTCGGGATGTTCGGCGGCGCGGTGTCGTCGAAGGGCAAAAAGATCGTCCGGGTCCTGAGTGTGGTGGACACGCGTCAGTACGAAGAGCTGGGAGACAAGTTCCGGGCAATCCCTGGTTCTGGCCAGGAGAGCACCTGTTCCAGATGTGGGCGGACTCACGAGATCCATGCTGAGGTCGAGCTGGAGGATGGCAGCAGGGCGGTCGTGGGAACCGGCTGCATGAAGAAATCGGAGATGGCCGTCGCCTCGAAGGTGAAAAGCCTCACGAACACGGTGAAGACGATCGCCCGGAACCGCGCCAAGCTCGAGGCCCTGAAGGCAGAGAAGGCGCGGTGGGATGCTGCCTACGAAAAGATCGAGAAGAAACCTTTGCCGAAGATGACCGAGGCGACGAAGCCGATGCCCTACACGAAGCCCGAGCAGGGCCGGAACATGGTCGAATTCAGTATGGGCCGCGGGGAAGGCCGGGCGACGACATTCTACGAAGTCTTGAATTCCAGGCACTCGGAGGACCCCGAGTACATCGAGAGTCGGTTACGTCGCTCCCGGAAAGACGCGATTGAGCGGCTTCCCGATGAATGGAGGAGGAAGCAAGTGCGGCTGCTGCTTGGGGAGAGCATGTGGAAGCCAAGGCCGGGGACACTTGCCATCGAGGACCTGGAGAAGCGAATTGCCAAGCTGCAGAAGAAGGTAGATGAGGCAACGGCGCCGGTGGTTGTGAAGGCCGCCTGGGACGAATCCCGCCACCTAAGAGTTCCCAGAGGACAGGCGGCGGGCGGCCAGTTCATGGGCGGGGGAGCGGGAGCGATCTCCGAGAAGATCGTCCAGGTGATCGACACCGGGAAGACGCCGGACTACACAGACCTGAGCGGGGCTGGCGTCGTGGTCGAGGGCGAGATCGCCGCCACGCACATCACCGACGATCCCAGCGGGATCATCGAGATCCTGAAACAGGGGGGAAGGTTAGACCAGGGCGAAAAGGTGTGGCGAGAGCTGGGAGAGGGCCTGTATGCGAGTTCTGCCCCGCAGCTCTGGGTGGGCCGGGCGCCCGCGAAGTGGGAATTCCTTCAGGACCTGAAGCCCGAACAGAGGCGGGCGCTGGGGAATGCAATTCTGCAACACCCTCACATGACTGAACCGCACTACCTGACCGAATCCGAGCGGGATGTGGTCAAACGGGACGTGGGCTACGTGGTAGAGGGGAAGATGCACCCCGACATCCTGTCCATGTTCGCCGACCAGCCCTACAACATCGAGATATGGAGGCCGGAGTTCCTGAAGCCCCTGGGGATCGAGCCTTCGAACCGGCAACCCCTGGAGGTCCCCGTGAGGTTTCAGGGCAAGTTCGCCGAGCTCAGCGGATACCCGACAGAGGAAGAGCTGGCCCGGATGAAGGCTGCGGGATTCGCCGGGGCATTTCTACGCTCTGGATGGTCGCACATGCCGCAGATCGTGGTTTGGGACTCCTCGGCAGTTCGGAAGTTCGGAGAGTATGAACGCCCGTCGAAGGTCGTTGTGAAGGCTCTCCAGGGGCTCCCTCCTGGAGGGGAGTGGAAGACGATCCGGGGCTCCCGGGTCTACATCCACAACGGACGCATCGTGGCGGGCCCGGCAGCTCTCCAGGGCTTCGAGATGGGCCAGGCGAAGCAGACGGGGATCGCCCAGGGGGAGATTGATTTCTCGAAGCCAGCCGAAGGCGGGGACTCCTCACAGAAGCGCACCAGGACGCGAGCGAAGCCCGCCAAGGCAAAAGCACCGGCAGTACGACGTAGGAGTCGCCCGAAACACCTGGGAGGCTCTGGCATCAACGACGTGGGAGAGAAGATCGGCGGGGCCCGGAAGGACATCTGGTGGGACATAGCAGCCGGGCCCAGCAGCGGCGATCTCAAGGAATTGGAGAAGAACCCGGTTGAGGCACGCAGGCTCGTGTGCAAAGAGAAGATTCTTGGAAAGTTCACAGTGGATGCCCAGAGAGATCTGGGGAGGACCGGGGGAGCCGCTTACTTCTGGAAGAAGATCCACGGGGCCATCCTGGTGCGCCCATCCGATGACCCGATGCATCGGGCCCGGTACATGAGAGGCTGTCATCTGCTCCAGGAGGCTACCCAGAAGGCCAGAACCGTTGTGGACATGAAAGAAGCCATGTCGGGCCTGGTGGATCTCTGGAACAAGGACGAGGACGAGAGGGCGGCGCTCGGTAGCCTGGGCAAGAAATTCCGAACCCATGCCCTCGGGGGCGGATACTCGAACACCCGGTGGAAGATCATGCGGGACGCCACGCACTATGAGGCGATGGAAAACGATCCCGACATGATCGCTCTCCTGGACCTGGTGAAGAAGCCGGAGGAGTTCCAGGCGCGGCTCCAGAAGAAGAATCCGATGCTGGCGGCCCAACTCAAGGCCCGCCCATCGCTCATGGGACAGGTACTGGCCCGCATCGACCCCTGGGGGTGGGCTACGAAGGCAGATGGGGGCACTGGAGAGAGGAAGAAACGGAAGCGGGTCATCCGGCCCGTTCCCCAGGAGGCGCGCAGGAGCGGAAAGAAGCTGCATCAGTATCCCGTCCCCTCGCCCGAGGAATTGATCGAGCAGTACGGCCTCCGGGGAGCCGAGTTCGGCAATTGGGTGAACGATCGCCATAGGCAATGGCATGTATGGCAGGCCCACATGGCATTCGGGGATCTCGCCCAGGTCCTCGGAATCGAACCGGCGCAGGTGAGCGGTCGGGGGAACCTGGGAATCGGATTCGGGGCCCGAGGGACCGGATGGGCTGCGGCGCATTACGAACCGGCCAAGGTCGTAATGAACCTCACGAGAAACCGTGGCGGCGGATGCCTCGCACATGAGTGGGGTCACTTCCTCGATAACTTCCTGGCCGGGGCGCGAGCGAAAAAGCCCTCCACCAGATGGATCAGTCACTTTGGCGACCGCGTGGCGCTCGGCAAGGAACGAACGATCGACAAGGATCTGGAAAAGGCGATCACAGGCGTGATGAAGGCAATCAAAGAGAAGCCCGTGGACACCAGATCCGAGAAGACGCAGTACACCGCCATCTCGAAGCGCGGAATTGAGCAGGCCGAGAAAGCAATGCCGCCACATCTGCGGGCCACCGACGAGAATTCCGCTCAGATCATGCGCGCCCTGAATCTGTTCCGGGAGTGGGTGGGCCCGACGCACAAGCCCCATGCTGTCATGGGCGGGAGGAAAAGGAAACCGACGATCGCCGAGGCCGTGAGGATGATCTACACCACGCCCGGGCTCAACATTACCCGGAAGTCTCCGACAACGGTAGCCGCGGAAATGAAGCGGGCACTATTCAAGGGCCCCGAGGCTCTACCGAAGGCGAAGTTCACGAAGGACGACCATGCCGCGGTCGACGCGCTGGTCCATGCCCTCTCGCCCAAGAGCAAGCTCAGCAGCTACGCGCTGATTCGCTGGGCTCGGGACATGGACGATGCGTACAAGGCCGCTGACAATACCATGAAATGGGTGGAGTCCAGGAAGCAGATCTCCGAAAAACACACGCTGACCACCACATCTGACTTCCTGCGACGTTCCCGGAAGCTCTCGAAGTCAGGTGACTATTGGCAGCGTCCCCATGAGATGTTCGCCAGGGCATTCGAAGCCTACGTGCAAGACCGCCTTGGAGCCATGGGGGCTGAGAACACCTATCTCGTGTTCGGGACGCGCGAGGGGGACTACGATCCAGATATCCCGCATCCCTACCCGCTCGGAGAGGAGCGGAAGGCCATCAACGCCTCGATGGACAATCTCCTGAAGGTGCTGAGGAAGAAGAAGCGTCTGCTGAAGGCGCTGGTCGATACCGCCGCCTTCGCATTCTCCGGTCATCCGGTGGTCGTGAAGGCATTCATGCTGAAGCCGGGAGAGACATTCCCCGTCTGGAGGACGATCCGCGGCACGAAGGTCCAGATTGGCCCAGGTGGAGTCATCATGAAGGGCCCGGATGCTCTGCGGGGTACGAAGGTCACGGGCCTGGGGGTCTCGGAGAAACCGAAGATTGCTGGGGTGAAGGTCCGGGGAGGGCGATCATTCCAGGAGACACTGCGGGGCCCGGGAGAGGCCAAGTGGATCACTCTTGCGCCATCGACCTACACGATGGGAGAGGAGCGGCTGCATCGCGTCAAGGTGAAGGGTGAGTGGATTGTCTCCGGGCGATTCAAGGGGATGCGCGTGGAGGACATGGTTCGTCACGGGCGCCTGAGAGAATCGAAGCGGTACATCTACGACCCCGAGACCGGCGCCGTGGAGAAGATGCAAGTCAGGGCTGCTGACGGGCGCATGTACTGGCGAGTCAAGGGGCAGGCGATGGCGATACGGAAAGGCAATCGCCTCCTGGTCATGCTTCCGGCCAGCATGACGAAGGAACGAGTGACACTGGAGAAGATGGGCTTCGGCAAGCGCAGCGGAAACCAGTTCTGGGTGACGCCGAAGGACTTCGACCAGGTGGCCGATGTGTTGGGCGGCTTGTCGCTCGACCACCATGCGGATCACTTCCTGAAATCCTTCGCTGACCAGGAGGCCAAGCGTGAGTCCTACCGCGAAGCCGAGAGCATGAAGGAACTCCAGGCGTTCAACATGGGCCAGGTTCCCGGCCTGCGCCCGAACGGAGATCCGAGGACCGGCATCGGCAGAATCGACCACCTTCACGAGTACCAACTGAGGGGCATCCACTGGTTCTGCAATACAGGTTCCGGGATTATGGGCTGGGACATGGGCATGGGGAAAACGATTGGCTCGATCGCGGCGATGATGCGTCTTTCCGCAGACGGGAAATTGAAAGAGAACGGCAGAAATGGCCGCGTGCTTGTCATTGTGCCGCCCAACCTCAGAGATAACTTCGCCGAGGATGTGGGCAAGTACACCAGCGCGTCTGTATCGCTCGATGGCAAGGACCCGAGCGCCATGTTCCAGGTAACATCCTACGAGATGTTTACCCGACATCCCGAGCGGTTCAAGGGGCAGTGGGGCGCCCTCGTGATGGACGAGGCCCATTACATCAAGCGGGACTCGAAACGGACCCGCCAGATCCACGCGAGCCTCATGGATGTGCCCTTCAAGATGGCATTGACGGGGACGCCGATGACGGTCTCTCCGCTGGATCTCTACAACATCGTGGCGTTCGTTGCCCCGGAAGGACTCTACAGCCAGACGGAGTTCAAGCAGAAGTTCATGCTCATGGAGGGCGGTCGCTGCATTGGGATCAATCCTGAGCACCTGGACGAGCTCCGCGGGTGGGCGAAGAAGTATTGCCTCTACCTGCGGGCGGAGGACTGGCTGAAGAAACTCCCGAAGGCCACTCCAGTCAATCAGTCTCATGTGAACATCGGAATGACGCCGGGCCAGGCACGGCTCTACGAGCGGTGGACGAAGGTGAACGAGCGTATCGAGGCGAAGATGTATGCCCGCCTCCAGGCCGAAACCGGACAGAAGAATCCGACCATGACGGATGAAGACCGGGATCGGCTGAGGAAGATGGTATCTGACACGATCAGCGTGAAGGGGAAGCGCGTTCGAGTGCAGGGCGAGCGGGTATGGCAGACACTCAGGACGATCGAGAACACTCCGGGAGCGATAGATCCGAGACTGGCCGGTGAGAACCCCAAGCTGGACGCCATGATGGAGCTCATCCAACAGCATCAGGCGAAACCCAAGATGCGCTCCGGGGAACCAACCAAGCGGGGGAAGACGATCATCTTTGCGGGCTCAGTGGCCCTACAGAAGGCCATCATTGAGCGGCTGAAGAAAGAGCATGGCGAGCAGTCGATGTGCGGGGTGGTTCACGACGGGAATTTCGTTGGCGGGCGGAGGGTGTCATCGAAGGACACGGCAGCGGTGGTGGATCACTTCAACAACGATCCTGATGCTCAATTCGTGGTGCTCTCGACCAAGCGGGGCAAGGAAGGGTTGAATCTCCAGTCTGCCAGCCAGGTGATTCATGTCGATCAGCCATTCACCCATGCAGATCACCGGCAGGCCACGGCACGCGCCGTGAGACAGGGCAATCAATATGAGTCCGTTGACGTTCACACCATCGTGATTCATCCACCGAAGCACTTGGGCGTGGAGTCGGTGGACCAGGGCACGACCAGGAGGAATATCGAGCGGGAGCGCATGGTCAATCAGCTCCTCGGCGGCGAGGTTCCGGCTTCGGCTGGCATGAGTTCGTCGCAATACAGGAGGGTATACAGCAGTGACATTGAAAAAGCAAAACAGCAGGGGGTCAGGGTCCGCCCCGCCGCCTAGCGAGGACATGGTTCCCGTAACTACACGAGCGCAGGAAGCGGGAGACGTGCAGCTCTTGTCTGAGTCCGGTCCCTTCCCGCTCGACGCGTATCGAAATCTTCAGAATCGGAACCAGGCCCTGGGGTGCCTGATCTGGTTTTCGGAGGAGTACAACCGCCGCAATCTGCGTGTGGAGGACGGGCTGACAGACGAGCAGATTCGGGGGCTTTGGAGGGATCTGTACGAGGCTTGTGTTCGATTCAAGGTGCCCCTGGACGGGGAGCACATGGCGAGAGCGAAAAAGCTGGGGGTCCTACGATGATTCGCATTCAGGCATCACCGACGACAACCAAGTCTGTCCATCTTCGAAAGGGCGAGACCTATCCCGTATGGAGAACTGTCCGTGGTGCGAAGGTCCGCATTCGGGATGCCTCTGGGACGGTCTCCGCAGGACCCGCGGCCCTGAAGGGAAGGAAGATCGGCGGGGCAAAGGTATCGAGGGCGGAGAGGGTGCCCCGAGCAGAGCGCCGGTCGGCCATGCGATCGCATCTGGCATCCCAGGAGAGCGCAGCGAAGTGGAATCGGACCCTTCGCCAGAAGGGCATCACGAGCACCACACACAGCAGCGAGACCTATGTTCCCCCGCGACCTGGTCGGGCCGGGATGATTATTCCTCCTGGTCGGAGATCCACACCCAGACACACACCGGCCCTCCCCGGCGTGAAGCGCAAGGGACTTCTCGGATCGACGCGCACGAAGCGTGCTCCCTCCCCCGGCTCCGGGAAGGCAAAGGCGATGGAGATGGAGCAGGTGGAGCGCAGAAAGGCGACATCGAAAGAGCCTGAAGAGCGTGAGGCCACCCTTCGGGCCGAACAGGAGGGAAAGGCCGCTAAGGCGAAACGGAAGACCATGCGACGGGCCCAGGAGCGGTATGCGGATCGCCTGACGAAGAAACATGGCCCGGATGTCGAGGCGGCGAAGCGGGAAGCCACCGCTGAGGCATCCACCAGGATTCGACCGAAGCCGCTCTCCCCGAGTGAGAAGGCCGCCGTGAAGAAACAGCCTCCATGGCCCAGCCCGAGAGAGTCGATTGCCTCTGGGGCTCGGAACATCATCGGGAAGCGATCCGTGAAGCGTAAGACCGCCCTTGGGGGCGGAGGTCGCGTGGCGTCGGTGCCGAAACCCGGATCGAAGAAAGCCATCGAAATGGGCCAAGTGAGAAGTGCCGGCCGCGGTGGGTTTTCGAATCCAGAGGCCCAGGCGGCCAGGATCGCGAATACGAATGCGGCACAGTCGATCGAGAGCCATATCAGTTTCGCCGATCGAATGGCCCAGACGGGGGCGACGCCCAACGAGAGGATCGGCTGGCAGCAGGTAGCGAATGCCCTGCGGACGATGAAGCGCCGCGGGGAATATACGGTCGGCGTGGGGGTCCACGCGAGGGGATAGGGCCATGCTCGTTATCAAGGGCTGCACGGGTCATCTCTCGAAGCATGACCCGGAGCATTGGGAAAAGGCCAAGAGAGCGGTCCAGAAGCAGTATGGGATCAGCTCCGGGGATCGCTTCTGGTCAATCGTCAATACGGTCTATCAGAACATGAGTCACTACATCCCGAAGGGCGAGAAGGGGAAGTACCGCTGGAAGCCCACCGGAGGGAAGACCTCCACCGGGATGCCGAAAGCGACGAAGGTGCGGATCAAGAAGGCTCCCATCCGCAAACTGAAATCGAGGGTGAAGATCAAACCGGCGCCGGAGAAAGAGCGCCGGGCTGCGTAGGAGGGATCTCGATGGATGGCAACCAGCTCTGGCAGATAATCAGCGGAATGATGGCCGCCCAGGGGGTCGAGGACATCCCGATCCAACTGACGGTCACGAAATCAGCCGAGGCCACGGATGACGGTCCATGGCTGATCGAGGGAGAAGCAGGTGGAGATGGGTTGGATCTGATCCGAGAGTCGTTGGATATGGGCTTCATCGCCAAGACGCTCGGGTATCTGAAGGCCCATGGGAAACTCACTTGGGACCATTCCAACTTGCTCCACCCGGACCCGGAGAAGCGAGGAGTTGATCCCGAAGACCTGGTTGGAGAAATCAGGGATGCCGGGGTCAGAAAGGCTGCGGATGGATCGGTTGTGCTCTGGGTGAAGGGAGAGCTCAACAAGGCCAAGAAGAAGGCCCGGGATCTCTGGGACTACTTCAAGGGCGGTCAGAAGCTCGGAATGAGCATAGAGGGAATCCGACTGGCGACGAAGAACATGGTGGGCCAGGACGGACCCTTTTTGCGGCTCACGCCGCTTATCACCAACGTGGCTCTGACGTACAAGCCCATGTATCCGGGAACCTGGGCGATGGCGTTCAAGGCGCTGCACGATGGTAACGTGGAATCGGTGGTCGCTGGTTTGGCCCCCGACTCCGAAACCGGGTCAGATCTGACCCAGCAACAGGAGGGATTTCAGATGCAGAGAGGACAGGCAGGAACGGCGTTCGGGCTTCCGGGGGCAGTCGCACCGGGCGAGGCCGGACACGTTGCGGACCCGTCATTCCGGGAGCCGATGACGCTGCTTGAGGCGTTGACCAGCGTGTTGCAGCAGGGACTTCCGGCACTGAAAACGGTGTCGGGCGTTCTCGACGCCAATCGGGACCGGGAAATCATGGGCGATGCCGTGGCGGGCCTGGATGGCATGATCTTCCAGGTCATGGAGGAGCTGGCCGTCATCAAGGCCATGATTTCATTCGAAGATCGCCATCCCGAGATTGCCGGGGATGCCACTCTCAAGGCCGCCGCCTTTTCCGGTGACGGCGATGGGGATGGCGACGGCGACGAGGAGGGAAGCATCGAGGGCGACCTGGGCGGGGATGGCGACGAGGAGGGCGATGGAGGCGGAGAGGGAAGCGCCCCGACCGTCGGCGAGGATGTCATCAAGGCCGCCATGCAGCTTGGGGCCCACGCTGCCATGGAGAAAATGGAACCCGTTCTGAAGGCTCTCGGCGGTCGTCTCGAAGCGATTGAGGGGATGCCGGTGGAGCGTGCCGGAATCGGCGGATCGCCGGACGGTGAACCTCTCGGTCTCACCACTCCGCTGAATGCGGGTGGCGGAGCCGATGGCGGGTTGCCTCCGTGGCTGCCGCCGCAGCCCGGCGCCGGAATGCGCGGCGATACCGTCGCCCTCAAGAGCGGGCACAATGTCGCATTTTCCGACATCATGCGCGAAGCGTCCCGGGAGAACGGTTCTGTTCCCCCGGAGGCCGTTGCACACCTGGTCATGCGGAAGGGCGGCATGAAAGGCGGAGAGGAATTGATCCCGGGTCTCGAAATTCCGGTGGCAGACGACTCGGCTCCCTGGGGCTAGATCGCTTGTCGGTGGAGTTTCGGTGAGTGTTCGTAGGTGATGTTCTGCAACACGAAATAGGAGGCTTGTTCCATGTACAACACTCTGGCAGGACCGGGAGGGATCTCCGCACAGGTATCGGCGGACCCGACCCGGTGGGCGGCAAGGGCCGATGCTCTCGGGCTGGGCATGGCCCCCGACACATTGAAAGCCCTTACCACGGTGGGTGCGGACAGAACGCGCTCAACGCACGCCATGATCGGGGAGAGTCTGGACCCCGTTGTCAAGGTGCTGACCGCGCGCTCGCCGTACCACACACCCTTCCTGACCAGGCTGCGGACCCGTCGGGCATTCTCGACGGTTGAGGAGTTCAACCGCCTCACCAGCCTGGGAGACAAGGGTTCATTCATGCCGGAAGGTGCGCTTCCCCGAGAGGCCACCAGCCAGTATGAGCGGGCAGTCGCGAACATGCGATTCGCCGGTCAGACGGGCGTTATCACGGGCCCGATGATGGCAGCGGCCCGCGCCAAGTTCGGCAACATGAAGTCAATCGAGATGGTGAACAGGACGAACCGGATTCTCCTCGACACTGAGGATGCTCTTTTCTGGGGAAACTCCTCCACCATCCCCTACGCGTTCGATGGTGTGTTTGCCCAGATCGGAGCTGCGGGTGCGAATCACCTGAGCATTGATCTGCGCGGAAAACCCATCGACACCTACTACGTCAGTCGCGCGTGCCGGATGATCTGGCAGAGGCATGGGGTCCCGACTCTCATGATGTTCTCCCCGCGCGAGGAGGAGTACGTTTCCAGACTCCAGAATCCGCACCGGAGAATCGAGGGGACGGACGTTGGGCCGGTCACGGCAGGGATGGTGGTCAACAAGTTCAAGAGTCCGTTCGGGCTCGTGGACATGATCTATGACCTGTTCCTGGCCGAGCCGACCGAGCCGAGGACCGAGGCCGCACAGTGCGAGGACATGGCTCCTCCGGTCATCAGTACGGTGGTTGCGGCGGCTGCCGCGTCCGAAGCCACATCCAAGCTCCCCGCGGGAAGCTACACCTACAGCGCGGCGGGCATCAAT
>Ga0180431_10000420_pt1 | contig 61415 bp, 51 predicted proteins | sample SS_ome_11_FD_132459 | JGI IMG/M metagenome (GOLD analysis project Ga0180431, IMG submission 132459) | Hypersaline lake sediment archaeal communities from the Salton Sea, California, USA - SS_1_MS_1 metaG | ecosystem: Environmental > Aquatic > Non-marine Saline and Alkaline > Hypersaline >... | reverse complement strand
CGTGGCCCGACCCCATTTCATTACCGTAGGTTCATTCACTTCCATAAAAGATAAAACCGAGCGACCTAACACCGTTCCCTTTCCGAATACTATTTTCATGCATGAGTCAACGGCAGACTTGACCCCTTAAATCTCAGCCTTGGAATCCCTTCATTCGAAAAGACCATTCTAGGCCCATTCCACACCGGTACTTTCATGCTACTCGTTCCCGGATCAGATAATTACGGCGGCCCGGCCGCGGCAGGCATAGAGAACTCCATTTATTCATCAAATCAGCCTTCTTTTTTTATTTTTTTATGACCGTCCCCCATCCGTCCTGAACGGATCCAATCCGTTCTTCTTGGCACACTGAAGCGCAGCGGAATTCCCAGCCCGAGTTGATGCGGTTGTTGTGCTGATTCTTTAGGCTATCGTGAAGTAGTCATTATCAACCTGTTTCACTTTATAGGTTTTCAGTGTGCCAACTCCAACATCATAGTCAATCATTAGTTCACTTAATCGCCTGCCATCAATAAGGATAATCTTTTTCTCTATCCCTCGCACATATTCCTTGGCTTCAGCAGTGAAATTTGAAGTTGTGATAAAGACACCCTTTCTTGCATGTTTGCTTTCCAAACTTCCCGTGAACTTCTGAATTTCTGGCCGCCCGACTGGATTATCCCATTTCTTTGCTTGAATACATATTATGTCGAGACCGAGTTTATCCTCTTTGATGATTCCATCAATTCCCCCATTGGCTGGCCTCTGGGTAAGGTGATCTTCATCATATGGATCCCCATAACCCATAGCCACAAGAATATCTTTAACAAGCATTTCAAAAAACTGCCATGTACCTTGCTTTATTTTGTCAAGTAACTCATCCGCAAGATTCTCTTTATGGATCTAATAGGCAGAATCAATAGCATCTTCCGGAATACTCTCTGTAGCCTTGTCAGGGATTGCTTTATCCACCTTTTTGTATCGGCTCTGGATAAACTCATTGAACTCTTTGAACTGCCTAAGTTTCTCAACGGTGATCCTTTCCGAACTATCTTTAAGAAGAGAAAGACCTCGATTGGTTATTTTGAACCTCTGGTTACCGGTCTTCTCTAGAACGAGCGCTTTGACAAAATATCCAATTGTACCGTTGATCATGATCCGAGCCCTTTTAGGCGTATCTGCTTGCAGCAGGGCGAATCCGGCTTCAAGATGCGCGGGAATCTCCTTGTACGAGTGTTCTTCACCATCTTCGAAGAGCTTCAAGACAGGCAACATATAATCCTGTAAATTAGGGGCTTCGTTCATAGTGTCTCCTTCTTGCAGCACAACGTCCTGGATCATGGTTTTTCTGATTCGCGCGCGAATCAGAAAATACCATGCATCCGATTGTTGGCCTCAGTCATCCAATCTCTTGTCATGAAATTGATAATACTGCTCAGCATGTCCCCATCTGCCTCGCTGAAGATTAAGGCGTGGTTCCGCGATTGCGATAGTTACTGCTTCAAGGATGTTCAGGGCTTTGGGCATGTTCTGATGTACTTGCGCCGTATCAGTGGCGAGCTTGTGCTGTTTCGTGACCCATTGGGTTCCAAACCAAGAAAAGCGATCCCATCGCTCGACTAAGTGGTCTGACAGATGGAACTTCAAGCGGTTGAATAGTCTGTCCGTGCCCGCACCAGTTTGGCCAATGTAAACAAGTTCATAGTCAGCGTATAGCGCATAGATGCCCCGTTGCTCCCGGAAATCGATCGCGATAGCTTTGCTGCTCTGTGACTTTACACCAAAAAGACTCCCCGGGTTCTTCTGTTTACCCCAAAAAACCTCGTCGCTTTTCCAAAACAGTCCATATGATCTGATCATTATCTATTTCTCCAAAGGCCAACTAATGAGTGGTGAGAGTTATTTCCCGTTTAAGGGCATGTTCTACCAGGAACGGGATAAGCACAATTTTAGGATCGCTTTCACGGCCGGAACCCCTGGAAACAAAGGGAGTTGTTCGAAGGGAATTAAGACTGGGGAAAATCATACAAAAAAAGACTCAAAAATCAAGAAAAATCCAGGTTTTTGAGGGGGGATCTTTTGCTTGCTTTACAGGCGCTTTCTGGATTATAAAATGAACCCCGTAGTTCCATAAAGGGCGCTTAAGAATTGGGCATTTTGCTCTCTACAGCTTGAAATGCCGCTTTATATGTCAAGGACGTCAATACATGGAAAAACGGGGTAAATACGGGGAAAAATTCCGTAGCGGCGGTGCTTGGCCCTTGCCGGCCGCGGGTTTTGGAGCCTTTTCACCCTGGTAGCCGAAATCGGGACTGAGAGGAGGGGAGAACAAAAAAACCAGACCATGGTCTTCATCATTATCAGCACCTTTATCTCCCTCTACGGCCTCATCCACTACTATGTGTATCGAAAGATCATCCTGGTGGTCCCTTTCGGCCACTGGGTCATCGCCGCCTGCCTGGCCCTCCTGGTCCTGGCCCCCCTGGCGGTGATCATCCTTACCAGGGTGGGGATCACCACACTGACAACCCCCCTGGCCTGGGTGGGCTACACCTGGATGGGGTTTGTGTTCCTCTTCTTTTCCTGCTCCCTGGCCCTGGATGTCCTGGGCCTGATCGGAAAGGCAGGCGCCCGGCTGTGGCCCGCCCTCTCAAATCCCCTCCCCTGGCCCTGGCCCCAGGCGGCGGTGATCGTGGCGGCCCTGGCGGCCCTGGGGGCCACGGGATATGGGTTTTTCGCGGCCAGGCAGATCAATCTCGAATGGGTGCGCATACCCACGTCCAAACTTCCCGCCTCATCAAAGCCCTTCCGGATCGTCCAGATCACGGACCTTCACCTGGGCCTCTTGACCGACGAGGATTACGTGCGCCGCATGGCCCGGGCCATTCAATCCGTGGAGCCTGATGTAATTGTCTCCACGGGCGACCTGATGGACATGCAGGCCGATCATCTGGAGAGGTTCGCCCCCATTTTTGAGGCCCTCAAACCGCCCTTGGGAAAATATGCGGTCACCGGGAACCACGAGGCCTACGTGGGGCTCGGCCACGCCCGGGCCTTTTCAGAGCGGGCCGGGTTTACGCCCCTTTCCTATGAAGAAGCCAAGGTCAATGAATGGATTACCCTGGTGGGGGTGGATGATCCGGCGGTGAGAAACCGGGTTCAGATCGATGCGGGCTCTGAAAGGGAGGCTTTGGCGTCTTCTTCCAAGGCAGCCTTTACGGTGCTCTTGAAACACCAGCCCGTGGTGGACAAGGTCTCGATTCCCTTGTTTGATCTCCAGCTGTCCGGTCACACCCACGGGGGCCAGATCTTTCCCTTTTCCCTGCTCAGCAAGATCGTGTACCCGGCCAAGTGGGGTTTGACCCGGCTGGACCAAGACACCTGGCTCTATGTAAGCCGGGGCACCGGCACCTGGGGCCCGCCCATCCGCTTCCTGGCCCCGCCCGAGATCACGGTGATCGAGGTGAGGCCACGGGCCTCCCGTCCACCGTCTTGACGCCCAGTTCCTTAAAGATGGCCGCCGCCTCTTTTTTCCACTTCTCCCCTTGTTCCTCCTCCCCCTGGCTGATCTTGGATTCCCCCAGCCATTGCATGACCCGGGCCTCTTCAAACTTGCGGCCCAGGGAGGAGAAGATCTCCAGGCTCTTGGTGAAATAGGCGTCGCCGTTTCCCCGGGCCGGGTCCTCTATGCGGCCCATAAGGGCGTAGATCTCGGCCTGGTCAAAAGGATAAGGGACGTCCTCAGCGATGGCCAGTGCCCTTTGGCAGTATTCCCGGGCCTTTTCCCTATCCCCCGCCGAGAGGTGGGCCTGGGCCAGGGCCGTGTAATTCTGACACAGCTTGGATACGGCCCCCAGTTTCTCGAACACGGCCAGGCTCTCCTCCATGCGGGAGAAGGCCTTTTTGAGCCGCCCTTCGGATACATACACCTTGCCCAGGCTCAGGGCCGCACTGGCCCGGCCCAGGGTGTTGCCCACGGATTTCATGAGGTCCCGGCTCTTCTTGAAATAGTTCTTGGACTTCTTGAGGTCCCCCCGCTTCCAGCTCAAGAGCCCCAAGGAGATATAAAAAGAGCCCAGCTTCCGCTTGTCCCCGATCTCCTTCATCAACTCGATGCTCTTTTTGTTGTATTTTTCCGCCTCATCCCACTGGCCGTGGAATTCATGGATCACGGCGAAGTTATTGAGGGCCAGGGCGGTTTCATAATCCCGCTTTTCCCGGCGGAAGGCCTCCAGGGCCCGGGAGCAGAAGTCCACGGCCCCGTTATAATCCCCGTGGCGGTTGTGGATCCAGCCGATGTTCATGAGAATGCGGCCGGCCTGGAGGGGGAAGGCCTCCTCGTCAATAAGACCGCCTGCCTGTTCATAAAAGTCCAGGGCCTTTTTGAGATCGCCCTTTTTCTCATAGACCAATCCGATTTTCCGCAACACTTCGGCCTTTTCCATGTCAGACGTGAGAAAGCCTATGGCCCGGGAGAAGTGGTCCACGGCCTTTGGGTAGTCCCCCACCAGGTCGAAGAGGTCGCCCAGTTCCTGGTGGACCCTTTTGGAGGTCTCTTCCCAGTCCCCGGTGTATTGATCCATCAGGTCCAGGGCCTGCTCAAAATACCGGATCCCCTCATTATTGGCATACACGGACTTGGCCTTTTCCCCGGCCTCCACCAAATAGGGAATGGATTTCTCAGGGGCGTCGGAATGGTGGTAGTGGTAGGCCAGCAATTCGATATAGTCCTGCTTCTTTTCCGGGTAGAGCCTCTCGATGGCCTGGGCGATCCTTCTGTGAAGGGATTTTCTGTGGTTTAAAAGGAGGCTCTCATAGATCACGTCCTTGGTGACGGCGTGCTTGAACATGTACTCGATATCCGGAAAGAGGCTCTTTTCCTGGATCAGTTCCACCTGCTTGAGCTCCTGGACATGCTGATCCAGGCGCCGCTCCAGCTCTTCCTTTTCCGCCAGGAGCTTCAGGGTGAACTCCCGCCCGATGACCGAGGCCGCCTGGATGGTCACCTTGGAGCGGTTTTCCAGCCGGTCCACCCGGGCCAGGACAATGTCCTGGATGGTCTCGGGGATGGTGATATCGCCGGCACTCTCCGACAGGGTGTACCCTTCCCGGTCCTTGATAATCATCCCCTCCTCCAAGAGGGATTTGATGATCTCCTCCAGGTAAAGGGGATTGCCGGCCGCCTTGTCCAGGACCACCTGGATGAACTCCCCGGGGAGGCGGTGTTTGGGGACCAGGGACTGGATAAGCCGCTCGGATTCCTCGTCCGAGAGCCGGTCCAGGGTGATCTGCCTCAGGTTGGACCGGGATCCAAAGGGGTGTTTGTAGCCCAGCCGGAAGGTCAAGACGAGCAAAACCGGCAACCTGGCGATGCTTTCCACGATATAGGCCATGAACTCTTCGGAGGTGGCGTCGATCCACTGGAGGTTTTCCACCACAATAATCATGGGCTTGACCTGGCTCCCGGAGAGGATGAGGAGCCTCAAGGCCTCAAAGGTCATCTCCTTGGCCTGACCGCCGTCGTCCGTGCCCCGGGATTCGGGCTCAAGGTCAATGGCCAGGAGCCTGGAAAGGATGGAGACCGAGGGGACCAGCCGCTTGTCAAGCCTCTTGATGTTGACCTCCAGGGTGCGCCGGGCCTTTTCGCCCCTGTCCTCTTCTGAAATGCCGAAGCTCTTCCTCAGGATTTCCACCACCGGGTAATAGGGAATGCTCTTTCCATAGGAGATGCACTGGGTGTCCAGAAAGAGGGCCTCCTCATCGCCGATCCTTTTTTTGAATTCATAGACGAGCCTGGATTTCCCCTGCCCCGCCTCCCCGGCCACGCAAATGACCTGTCCCTCGTGTTTCTTGACCCTTTCAAAGAGCGCCGTCATCATGGAAAACTCTGTTTTCCGGTTCACAAACCGGGCCAGGGTCTTTTCCTCGGCCGCCACATCCACCCTGGAGCGCTCGGCCCGCTCATGCTGGAGCTCGGCGTACTTGACCGGCTTTTTCCGGTTCTTGAGGGTCTCCTCCCCCAGCCAGACACAATCGATGTGCCCCTTAATGTGGCGGTATACGCTCTCGCTCACCACGACCTGCCCGGGCTCGGCCATTTGCTGCAACAAAAAGGCGATATTGGTGGTATCACCCAGGGCCGTGTAATCCATGCGCAGGTCATCGCCGATGGTGCCCACCACCACCTTGCCCGTGTTGAGGCCGATACGCATCCTGAAATCGATCCCCTTTTCCCGGCCCACCTCTTCCCCGTATCCGGCCAGGGCCTTCTGGATGGCCAGGGCCGCGTTACAGGCCCTTCGGGCATGGTCCTCGTGGGTGACAGGGGCTCCGAAGATGGCCATGATCCCGTCGCCCAGGAACTGGTTGATGGTGCCTTCATAGCGATGAACCTGCTCCATCAAGACCCTGAAGCACCCGTCCATGAGGGCGTGCACCTCTTCAGGATCCATGCGCTCGGAAATGGCCGTGAAATGGGCCACGTCAGCCGCGAGGATGGTGACCACCTTCCGCTCCCCTTCTATGGAGGTCCGGTCTGTGAGGATCTTTTCGGCCAGGAACTTGGGGGTATAGGAGCTGGGTTTATGGGGATCAATGGCGTTCTTGTCAGGGGCCTTTCCCAGGGTACAACCGCATTGGTTACAGAATTTGCTGCCCTCGGGGTTCACCCTCCCGCATTGGGGGCACACCCCTTCCAGAGGGGCCCCGCAATGGTTGCAGAACCTTGCGTCCCCGGGGTTTTCAAAGCGGCATTTTGGACAGATCATGGTGGTGTCTCTCTATTTATGAGGATTCAAGGATTCGAGGGATCAAGGGTTCCAGTGATTTGAACGATCATAACAATATTAACGATCTAAACGATCCTAACGAAAAAAAAGCGGGGTTCAAGATATTATGTGATCTCTGACAGCCGGGTTACGCTCCTGTCAGCACATTTTCAGGTTTTCACTCATGGACGGCCTCCTTGGCGGAGGTTGATGAAAGGATAGGATAACGACTTTCGAAGAATCAGTTTAAAAGGAAAGCTCCTTTCAAGTCAAGGAAGTTCCAGGGTGGGGGAGGCTTAAGGGCCAAAAAAGAGAAGCCTTGACCTGCTACCTTGGCGGTGCTAAAAATCCGAGCGGCTCCAGGGGCGGAAAGGCCCCTGAAAAACCTTCAGGAAAGGAGATTCGAACGTGACTGCTTGGAAGGTTGGAAACGATAAGGCCTGTGCCGCCCGTCAAAAGGCCGCACTATTACTCCTTACGGGACTCTTTTTTTTGGTGGTACCCGGCCCGGCCCTTGCAGGTGGGCATGGATTGGACTGTAACAAGCGCATTGCGGTGGCCGCCGTCAAAACCGCGGCCCTGGGCCTGGGGAATGTATTAAAAGATGTGAGCGCTGAAAAGGAGCAGAAGGCCGTGATCCGGGCCTTTATCGAGAAGGTCCGCTTCTACCCGGACGACTCGGGCTATTTCTATGTGTACAATTACGCCTGCGTCAACGTGGCCCACGCCACCCAAAAAGACCTGGTGGGCAAGGACCTTAGTCATTACCAGGACCCTAAAGGAAAATTTGTGATCCGGGAACTGTCCGCGGCCGCCCAAGCGGGCGGGGGCTTTGTCCGCTATTACTGGGTCAAGCCCGGGGTGAGCGGGCAGCATGACAAGCTGGGGTATGTGGAGCCCATCCCCAATACGCCCTACTTCATAGGCACAGGGGTATATCTGGAGGAAGAGTGATGGGGGATGTGGGAGATCCGCTGAATTAGAAGGCCAGTGATTCGGCGGGTGCGGTGAGCCGGCCTACTAAATACTGGGTTCAAGGATTCGAGGGGTCGAGGATTCGAGTGATTTGAACGATCATAACGATATTAACGATCTAAACGATCTAAACGCTCTAAACCATCTAAACCATCTAAACGCTCTCAACGATCTAAACTCCTTAAACGTTTCTCGCCTTTCGCGCTTTTCCCGCCGGGGTCTCACATCTCAAATCCCAAAACCCACATCGCCCTACCCGGTGGCCCCGGGCATGAAGTAGTGCTCCGGCTCGAAATCCGGGTCCCCGTCGTAGCGGTGGGCCAGGGTCTCCCTGAACTTGGCGAAGTATTCCAGGTCGGCTTTAATGCCCATGTTCTTGAGCTGCTTGACGATCTCTTTCAGGGTGACCGGGCATCCCTTGATATACACGGCCTCCTTGATGTTGGGATCTTTGCGGTTCTTGCGGATCATGCAGTTGCCGAAGAGGACGGTCTTCTCAAACCCGGGGGAAGGGGTCATCCGCTTTCCCGTGAGCACCTCGATCCCCTCAAAGGGCTCCCCATGGTAGGCTGCGGTGAGGAGCATGAGCAGGGGGTTGTACATGCCTGAGCAGCCCGTGCAGATGGTGTCATCATACTTGGGCATCCGTATCCCGGAGAGGCCCAGCCTGTCCCAGTTCCTGGGCCCGGAGTCGTCTTCCCGCCACACAAAGTCATATTTCATGGGTCGCCGGAACTTCTCCGGCGGGTCCCCTTTCAGATTGAGGGATTCCAGGTCCAGGGAGCGCTTATTCCTCTCCGCATAAAGGGCCAGGTGGAGCACGGTGTGGGGATCAAACCCCATCATATAGGCCCCCACCATGTCCACGCCCAAAGGGTCCCGGGAGGCCACCACGGCATTCATCCGAAAGGCCGTGCCCAGGTAATAGGGCCCCTTTTCGAGCCCGTAAATGCCGTCCAGGACCGTGAGGGACGGGCGGAGGGCCTCCACAAAGAGGGAGCAGAAGAGATGCAGGGGGATCACGGCGTTGTGGCAGAACCGGCGGGACTTCATGTCGATACACCCCTTGAGGTTCTTGAGGCCCAGAGAGACCATGGCCTGATTGTGGGTCTTGAGCACAGGCATGTTGATGAGAAAGTCGGCCTCCAAGGCGGACTTGGCCATGTTCAGAGAAAAGGGCCCGAAGTCCACTTCTTCAAAGGGTTCCTTGATAAAATCGATGAGTTTCACCCCGTATTTCTCTTCCAGGTGACCGTAGCCCAGGGCCCGGAAAATCCGCCGGGTTCCGCCGGACTCGGGGTCGTCCCGTTCCTCTCCCCTGGGGGCGGAGCCCTCTCCCACGGCGATATCCCTGACCCCGTAATCTTTTAAAAGGATCACCATGTCCTCCACCATCCGGGAGGAAGTATACACCGCGTAGGGCGCGATGGGGTATTCCGGGTCCCAGCCAACCAGGTTGGGTTTGATCAAGACACGGTGTGCCGGGTCCAGGCCTTCAAAGCCGTTGATATCTTCCAGGGCCCCGGCCAGGGTCTGGGGGGAGGATTCATAGTTGCGTACGGAAACCACAGGTCTTTTCATGATATGCTCCTATTAAATAAAAGATTCAGGATCCTAAGGGGTCAGGGGTTCGAGGATTCGAGTGACCCGCCATGCCGGCGGGAAGGGCGTCTTGTTTTTTTCACTAGAGCCCTGGAATCCTGGACTCCTGGACCCCTTGGTTTATTAGGATTCAAGGGTTCGAGTGGTTTGAACGATCATAACGATCCAAACGATCTAAACGCTATAAGGATTCGAGGGTTAGGATAAGGGAAAGGGCGCTGGAGTGTCAAGATATGGGAAAGGGGCATCTCCCTTGACACCCGGCCCCCCGTCCTTTACACTCTTTCCCACCGGTTTCTCGCCCCTTTACCTTGACCAACAAGGGTCGAGCAGGGTCTTGAAGCCCTCCACAGACCCAATCCGAGGAAATGCCCATGCATGTGACAGAAGAAATCAGCCCGGTAAGACCCGCCCATCGCTTTGACGAAGCCACTCTGGCCCGATACCTGGAGGCCCATATGGAAGGCCTTTCGGGCGAACTCACGGTGAACCAGTTCGTCCACGGGAACTCCAACCCCACCTTTCTCCTCTCGGACGGCCAAAGGCGGTATGTGCTGCGCAAAAAGCCGCCGGGAAAGCTCCTGCCCTCGGCCCATGCCGTGGACCGGGAATTCCGGATCATCAACACCCTCAAGGACACGGATGTGCCCGTGCCCAAGACCTTTCACCTGTGCCTGGATGAATCCATCATCGGCACCCCCTTCTATGTGATGGAATTGGTGGAAGGCCGCATCTTCCGCTCCCCCATGGCCCCGGAGGCCTCAAACCCGGAAGAACGGGCCGTCATCCTGGACGCCATGAACGACACCCTGGCCCGGATTCACAGTGTGGACTGGAAGGCCTTGGGACTGGCCGACTTTGGCAAGCCCGGCAATTACATGGCCCGCCAGATCAGCCGGTGGACCAAGCAGTACCAGTTCTCACAGACCGGGGAGATAGAGAGCATGAACCGCCTCATTGAATGGCTGCCCCAAAACGTCCCGGATGATGACAGCACCACCGTGGCCCATGGGGACTATCGCCTGGAGAACCTCATTATCCATCCAACCGAGCCCAGGGTCCTGGCTGTATTGGACTGGGAGCTCTCCACCCTGGGCCATCCCCTGGCGGACCTGGCCTACAATTGCATCACCTATCATTTGCCCTCCACGGGAGGGCTCCGTGCAGGATACCAGGGGCTCGACCTGGAGGCCTTGGGGATACCCCTTGAGCCCGACTATGTGGCGGCCTATTGCCGCCGCACCGGGCGGGATGAGATCCCGGACTGGGCCTTTTATCTGGCCTTCGGCCTCTTTCGCCTGGCCGCCATTGTGCAGGGGGTTTACAAGAGGGGCCTGGACGGCATTGCCAGCTCGGAGTATGCAAAGAAATACGGCATCCAGGTCCATTTCCTTTCCGACATCGCCTGGCAGATCGCCTCGGAAGGGGTCGAGATCTAGAAAGGACACGAGGATTCTATGGAACTGACGGAGATCTACAAAAAGGGAAAAGACCTGCTCACCCAAAAAGACGTGGGCTTTGTGCTGGGCAGCACGGAAACGGAATTCGTCCCCCGCCACGACCGTTTTATTATAGACCGGTATACCTTCAGCCAGTGCTGTATCGATGCCGAAGAGGCCCAGACCCGGTGCCAGATCCTGGGGGTGGAGTTCGAGACCCCCGTCATTATGTCCGCCATGACCATGCCCATCCCCGCCATTGCGGAAGACGGCCTCCTGGAAGTGGCCCAAGGTCTGAAGGCGGCAGGGAGTCTCATGTGGACAGGGACGCCCATTCCCAAAAATCTCGGGGAGCTGGTGGCCACGGGGGTGCCTGTGGCGGCCAATGTCAAGCCCTACCGGGACCGCAAGAGGGTCCACGAGGAGATCGAAGAGATCCAGGAGGCAGGGGTCAACTGGGTGGGTGTTGAAATCGACGCCGGCCAGGGCACCAAGATCCGGGACCGCATCATGGCCAAGGATTGCGCCCCCTTTTCCACCAAGGAACTGGAGGACATTCGAAAACGGGTCAACCGGTTCCTCATCTTTAAAGGCGTCTTGAGCGCCACGGATGCCAGCAAATCCATTTATGCAGGGGCGGACGGCATCGTGGTCTCCAACCACGGCGGCCACACCCTGGACTATCTCCCCCACCCCTTTCAGGTCATGGACGACATCGTGGCGTCGGTGAAAGGCCAGGCGGCTGTCATGGTGGACGGCGGGTTCCGCCGGGGAAGTGACGTCCTCAAGGGATTGGCCTTCGGCGCCTGCCTGGTGGGACTGGGCAGGCCCATCCTTTACGGGCTGGCCGCGGACGGAAGATACGGGGTGACGGCCGTGATCCAGGGGGTTACCCAGGAACTCAAGCGGATCATGACCATGGTGGGGGCCGCCTCACCCGAACGGATTCAGCGGGACATCCTCATTTGCGACTGAGGATGCCCTTTTCCTGGAGCTCGCCGATACGCTCCGGGGAATAGCCCAGCCAATTTGCCAGGACCAGTGCGTTGTGCTCCCCCAAATCGGGTGCGGGTGTGCGGATACTCCCCGGGGTCTTGGAAAACATCCAGGGGATACCGGGCACATCAACCTCCCCGAACGCTTCGTGATGCACCTTCTGGAACATGCCCCTGTGTTTGAGGTTTTCGTCCTCAATCACCTCGTCAAGGTCGTAGGCGGTACCGCAGGGGATCTTTTTCTTCTCCAAGACGGAAATGATCTCCTCCGAGGTATGCTGCGACGTCCACTCGTCAATCAGGCGCACCGCCTCTTTGTGGTGGTGGATCTGGGCCAGGATGTTGGAGAACCTGGGGTCGGTGATCATCTCGGGATGGCCCACGGTCTCAGCCAGGTCCCGCCACTGCCTCGGGGTCATGGACACAATGGCCACCTTACCGTTCCTGGACTTGAAAAACCCGTAAAAGGGCATACGGTCTGAGGAGTTCAGCACTTCTTCGGGCCGCCTGCCCAGGTTCTGTTCCACCTCATCCATGATGGGTTTAATCGTCTTGTGGGACATGGCCCGGTAGTTGTTGAAGTAGAGGACATCCTGCATGGATATATCGATATACTGGCCCTCCCCGGTGTTCATCCGGTGAATCAGGGCCATCAATGCGGCCAGGGCCCCATAGGCCCCGCTGATCAGATCGGCCCAGTGATTGAAGGGGGGCCTCAGGTTCTCCTGATCGTGCCAGAATTGGCCGGACGTGGCCTGGGCGATGATGTCAAAGGCGGCCCGCTCCGGCTTTACACTGTCATCCCCGAATCCGGATATGGCCACATAGATGATATCCTCCCTCACCGCCCGGATATCCCCGTAACCCAGGCGATACTTTTCCAGGCTTCCGGGGATCAGGTTGTGGACAAAGATATCCGCGCACCCGATGAGGTTCCTCAGAACCTCCTGCCCCTCGGGCCTTTTCCAGTCCACGGCCACCCCCAGCTTATTGCGGTTGAAGATGGAATAGTTCCGCTCCACCCCGCCCAGGAGGCCGTATATGAGGCGCATGGTCTCCCCCTCAGGGGGTTCCACGTGGACCACCTCGGCACCCATATCCGCCAGGATCTGGGTGCACCTGGACCCGGCGATAAACTGGGCCATGTCCACAACCCGGATGTTTTTCAGGATCTCCATGCCCCCCCCTGCATTTACTTAATCCTTTTGCGCCAGCTCAATGAGGATGCCCTTGGCGCTCTTGGGGTGGAGAAAGGCCACCTTGGGGGGCTTGTCGAACATCTTGCCGATCACCTGGAGCCCTTTGGCCTCCAGCCTCTCGCACTCGGCCTCCACGTCGTCACAGAGAAGCGAGATATGATGAAGCCCGCCGCCCTTGGATTCAAGAAACTTTCCCACCGCCCCTTCCGGACCCGTGGGCTCCATAAGTTCAAAATGTCCATCGCCCAGTTTTACAATGGAGGAAACCTGCTGCAGTTGGGGGAACTCCACGCGATTGACTTCTTCCGCCCCAAAGGTGTCCCGCAAAAAAGAAAGCATATCATCAATGTCTTTGACCACAATACCCACATGATTGATTCCCTTGATCATGTTTACCTCCCTGTTACAGAGTACAGGCTCCCCGGGGAACCCATGTTTACCCCTTAGTTGGGGTTTATCCATTAAGACGCCGCCTCAAGGCAGCGCCCTCCCTTACCATCTGTCTCACTTTCCTCGGAGCGGCCAGCCAGATGAGCAGGCAGGAGCAAAAAAGGCCCACAAGATAGAGGATGAAGGAGACAAAATAAGAACCGGATACATCATGGCACAGACCGGCGACAAGCGGCCCTGTGGACCCTCCCAGGCCTCCCCCGATACAGATGACCGCAAAGATCAACCCGAATGAATTGCCCAGGAAGATGTCCGCGCTCACCGAGGGAAAGAGAGGGGCGGCCGCACCATAGCCCAGGCCAAAAAGGAGGGCGAAAAGAAGCGGTAGAGGCCCCTGCGCCCAGGCCATGCCCATAAGGCAGAACATCCCCAGGGCCACCACCGCGGCCCCCAGGGTACAGACCCGCTCCCGCCCCATGACATCCGAGAGATACCCGAAAAGGATTTTCCCCGCCGAGCCCGTAATCCCCAGGATGCCGAAGTAATAAGCCGCCCTTTGTCGTTCCAGACCGTAATCCACCATGGCGGATACGGCATGGAGCAAGGTCCCCTGATAGACCCAGGAGGCGAAGAAAAAGGCCATGACCAAAAACCAAAAGCGTTTGGTGGCCATGGCCTTTCCAATGGTCCAGTTCCGGCCCGCCCAGTCAGGGTCCATCACCTTCACGCTCACGGCAGGGCGCACCCCGCCGTTCCCTCCTGATTCGTCTCCGTCGGGCCGCAGATTGAGGTCTTCAGGTTTGCCCCGGGAGAGCACTGCGTTCAGCGGTCCTATCCCGCAAAGCACCAGCACGGCCAGGTACAGATAGGTGGCCCGCCACCCGTACGCGGTGATACTCTTCTCCACCAGGGGGACCAGGAAGAGCATGCCGAACCCTATCCCGGACATGGCGATTCCCAGGGCCAGCCCCCTTTTTCGCTCAAACCATTTGGGGAGAAAAGCGGAATGGGACGAAAAGCCCAGGAGGCTCACCCCGGCCCCGGCAAAAACCCCGTAAACCACATAGAAATGCCACAAACTCTGGGCCCGGCTCGTCAGGGCCAGGCACAGGGCCAAGAGCACCGCCCCACAGGGAATGATCACCCGGGGACCGAACCGGTCCTGAAGATGCCCTGTGAGAAGCCCCATGATGGACTGGGAAAAGATGAAGATGGAGAAGATGCTCGAGCCTGCGGCCCGGCTCCAGCCGAACTCCTGGATGATGGCCATGAAAAAGACGGAAAAGGAGTACCAGACCCCGAAGGACACGCCCAGGGTCACAAACCCCACCGCCACCACCACCCAGCCGTAAAAGATAACCGGACGTTTCCCGACCTCTCCTTGCCTCAGAGTATTATCCATGTATGGTTGTTCATGTCTGCCCCCTCCCCCTTACATGAGGAAGGCACGAATCCATGCCTTTCAAAAATTGAAATAAGATTTGATTGACAATTTAATTGCTTTCTTAATTAAATTTATAGTAAATTTATTTGTCGGGCAATATTAAATTCCCTTGAAACCCCGAAAAACCGCTTTATATTATCACCTTGAATCCCGGTTGTCATTACCCTATTCCGGGGATGCCGGCGGTTGGACACTGAACCCGGGGCCGCCCCCGTAGACGAGGTATTTTATGGAATTCGAGTATCTTTTGTTCGAAAAGGAAGACGGTGTCGCCAGGATTACCCTGAACAGACCGGAGACCAGAAACGCCCTGAACCTGGAGATCCGGGGGGAACTGCTGGCGCTTTTCCGGGCCTTGAGTGACGACGATTCCGTCAAGGTCCTCCTGCTCACGGGGGCCGGCAAGGCCTTCTGCGCGGGCGGAGATATCCGGACCATGGAGGGCGTAAGCCCTGTGGGCGGCCGGATCCGGCTCAAGACCGGGCAAAGGCTTATCAAGGCCATGGTGGAGTTGGAAAAGCCTATTTTAGCCGTGGTCAACGGTGTTGCCGCCGGCGCAGGCGTGAGCCTGGCCTTGGCCTCCGACATGATTATCGCCTCCCGGGACGCCCGGTTCTATTTCTCCCAGGTGAACATCGCCATTATTCCGGACTGGGGACAGTTCTATTTCCTGCCCCTGCGGGTGGGGGTGGCCCGGGCCAAAGAGCTCATGTTCACCGGAGGGCCTTTGGATGCACTTGAAGCGGAGCGTATCGGCCTGGTGAACAGGGCGGTGCCTTCGGAAGAGCTCTCCCAGGAGGCCGATGCCCTGGCCAAGCGCCTGGCCAAGGGTCCAAGCCAATCCTACGCCATGATCAAAGCGGCCCTGAACCGGTGGCCCACCAGCCTGGAGGCCTTGATGGAGATGGAATCCACCATGCAGGCGGTGGCCTTTGCGAGCGAAGACTTCCAGGAAGGGCGTAAGGCCTTTCTGGAAAAGCGAAAGCCCCTGTTCCAGGGGAAGTAAGGAAAGCGTTAAAAACATGTAGGAGAACCCCAGATGGCTACCAGAAAAACAAATGTTGCGATGAAAGAAAGCACTAAGAAAAACCCCCCGAAAAAGGGGGGAAACACAGAAGAACTTCCTGTGGATATCGCCTACAGGAAGATCAAAGAGATGATGTATCACCATGAGCTTGTACCGGGGCAGAAGCTCCTCTACCAGGAGCTGGCCAAAAAGCTCAACATGAGCATCACGCCCATTATCCAGGCCCTGAACCGGTTGCAACTTCTCAATATCGTCTACTCTGAACGCAATAAGGGCTATTATGTGGGCGAGGCCGACCCGGTCGAGGCCACGGAGCTTTTTACCGCCCGGGAGGCCTTTGAGACCTTCCTGGTCCCCGACATTATCAAGAATTTAACGGAGAAAAGGCTCGCCACCCTTGAAAAGGCCATGAAAGAGCATGTGAAGGCCGCATCCGTGCCCGAGTACCGGCGGAGCCTCATGATCAAGGACACCAACTTCCATCTCCAGATGATCCGGTTTGCAGAAAACAAGGTCATCTATAATCTCTGCAAATTGATCTTTGAACAGATCTATCTGAAATACCGGCCTGAGTACATGAGGGATGAGCGCCTCAAGGAGGCCGCTGAAGAACACCGCAACCTCTTGATGGCCTTAAAAGACCGGGATGTGAAAAAGGCCAGGCGCCTGATCAAGCAGCATATCAGGAACGGAAGGGAACACGTGGTGGGGAGCCTCTGGCAGGGCCGGGACAACGCCCTGGAGCTCTAGCGTTTACCCCGTTGTTGCAAACGCATGGAGCTCCTAGACATATAACTGGAGTAAAAACAGAAACTTATGCCATTTTATATCCAGGGTCTGGATATCATTATTGGTGAATTCCAGATTTAAAGTGTTAAAAGCGGCATTTGAAGTCATAGAAGGGGAAATGCCGAATCCTTAAGCGCCTTTTATGCAACAACGGGGTTTATCCGACCCTTCGGGCGGCTTTAAGAGAAACAGGGATAGGGTGACAATCACATAGCACCCGGCGGAAATGGGGCAGTTTAAGAGATAGGATCCCATCCTGTCCGCAATCCATCCCCACAGGTAGGGCCCCACCCCGCCGATAATGCCGTGGCCCAGGGTGAGAACCCCCATGAGGGTGCCCACGATCATCCTGCCGAACATATCCCCCAGAAAAGGGGTATACAAAGAAAAGGGCGCGCTGTAGGCAAAGCCCAGGAGGATGCAAAAGGCGAGGAAACTCCATTTGTCGGTGATAAAAAGCCAGCCCAGGAACCAGATGATAGTGGTATAGAGGTTGAAGAGGATCAGCACCCTTCGCTTGCCGAAGCGGTCTCCCAACCAGCCCGCCAAGACCCGCACCGGCATGGAGGGAATGGTCAGGGCCGCCATGATCAGGCCCGAGTTGGCCCTGGAAAAGCCCATTTCCACCCCCCAGATGATGACATGTCCCAAGATCCCCTGAAGGGGGATGCCGGTGACCGAGTAAGCCACCAGAAAATACCAGAAGTTTTTGCTTCGCAGGGCCTGGGCCGTGGTCCACCTGACCGGGACCTCAGGTTTTACCCCGGGCTCCAGGGACCCCAAGGGCCTTGCTTCATCCTCCAGCGGACCGCCGCCGTCCGGATAAAGGCCCATGGTCTCGGGGGCGTTTCTGATGATAAAGGCGGCCATGGCCATGATGGGGATACCAAAGCCCACGGCACAGATCACCGAGGCGGTGCGCCAGCCGAAGTCCACGCTCAGATAACTGATCAGCGGGGGCAGGCAGGCGAAACCGATCACCGTTCCCAAGGTCACCAGCCCCGTGGCCAGCCCGGCCTTCCGGATAAACCATTTCCTTACCAGGGACGTGTTGGGGACGAAGTGGGTCATGGACACGGCGCCCGCCATGAGCACGCCGAAGACCAGGAAAAACTGCCAGGCCGCCTCAACCGATGAGAGCAGAAGAAGGCCCAGAAGGGTGAGCACGCCGCCGATGAGGATGGTCACCCGCCCCCCTATATGGTCAATGAGTTTGCCCGTTAAAATGGCCAGTAAGGCATAGGCCCAGAAGTGGATGGTGAAGCCCAGACCGATGGTTTCCCTGGACCATCCCGGGTCTTCCATGATGAAGGGGAAAAAGACGGTCAGGATATACCGCCCCATGGGCCCCAGGGCGGCAGTTATAAAGAGCCCGCCGAGAACGATCCACCCGTAAAAGAGCTTGGGACGCGCCTGTCCTTGACTCAACCTGACCCGCCTTTCCCGGCCCCCATTGAGCCGCTAAGGGAGATGGAGGAGCTCCCTGGCCTGGGCCACCGTGGCAGGGGACTTTCCAAGGAGGCGCATAAGGGACGCCGCCTTCTCCACGAGCTGCCGGTTGCTTGTGGCCAGCGCCCCCTTTTCCACATACAGGGTATCCTCGAAACCGATGCGCACATTGCCCCCCAGGAGCACGGACTGGGCCGCCATGGGAAAGGAGGTGGCCCCGATACCGAACCCGGCCCAAATGGCATGGTCAGGGAGGGCCGCCCTCATGGCGACCATGTTTCCCGGAGTGGCGGGAATGCCCCATCGGGTTCCCATGCAGAGCTGGAACAGGGGCGGGCTCTCCACCCGGCCCGTCTCCAATAGGTGGTTGGCGATCTCAATATGGCCTATATCAAAGACCTCCAACTCCGGCTTGACCCCTGCGTCCCGGATCTGCCCGGCCATCCATTCCACATGGGGCAAGGCATTGACAAACACGTGACGACCGAAGTTCATGGAACTGATATCCAGGGAGCAGATCTCGGGCTTCAAACGCAACACGTGGTCAATGCGCTTTTCGGGCTTGCACAAAGTGGAACCCGGTGCCATGCCGATGGGATCGCCCTCGTCGGGGATGAAACGGGCCCCGGCCCCGGTGGTCAGATTGACGATCATGTCGGAGCGCTCCCGGATCAGGGAGACCACCTCCTCGTATAGCTCAAAGACCATGGAGGGTTTGCCCGTCTTTACATCACGCACGTGGATGTGGGCCACACTGGCCCCCGCCTCGTAGGCCTCCACCGCGCTGTGGGCGATCTCTTCCGGGGTGATGGGGAGGTGGGGGTTCCCGGTTCGATCGCCGATAGACCCGGTGACAGAGACAGTGACTACGACCTTTTCACGATCCATAACAGTCCCCCATAAAGAAGCTTGACAAAAAAATCCCTTGACCGCTTCGTGATATTTAATTAAATTTTTGATTAACTGAAAGCCCCTTTTCTGTCAAGGGAAAAACAAGCACCCATAAAGGAGAAGGCCCCTTGGATTTTGAGAACATTCTATTTGAAAGAGACGGCGCCATCGGCAGGATCACCCTGAACAGGCCCGAGGTCAAAAACACCTTTGACCTGGACACCCGGGCCGAACTGCTTCGCCTCCTGGATCAGGTCCGTGATGACGACGCCCTCAAGGTGCTCACCCTGACCGGGGCGGGAGACGCCTTTTCCTCGGGCGGGGATATCCGTACCATGGAGGGGTATGACTTTACGGCCGTGGGCGGGAGAATGCGGGTTAAGCGGGCTCACCGGGTGATCAAGGCCATGATGGACCTTGAAAAGCCCCTGATCGGGGCGGTGAACGGCGTTGCGGCCGGTGCCGGGGTGAGTGCGGCCCTGGCCTGCGACATCCTGATCGCCTCCGAGAAAGCCCGCTTCTTTCTCTCCTTTGTGAGGATCGGGGTGGTCCCGGACATGGGCAATTTCTATCTCCTGCCTTTACGCATCGGTGTGCCCCGGGCCAAAGAACTCATGTTGACCGGGGGGTCCATCGGGGCCCGGGAGGCCGAACGCTGGGGCTTGGTGAGTAAGGTGGTTCCCCACGAAAGGCTGGATGAAGCCCTCCTGTCCCTGGCCGCCCGCCTCGCCAAAGGTTCCGGCCGGTCTTACGGGGCCATCAAGGCCGCCCTCAACAAATGGCCGGCGGACCTCAAGACCTTTATCCCCGTTGAACCCGGCCCCGAGGAAGGGGACTGAGCCTCCCTATTCCGGAACCACCTTGAGAAATTTGTACAGGGCCACAAACCGCTCGTCCCCCTCAGAGATGAATTCCACCTCCCCCTCAACGCCCAGCGCTTTTTTGATCCGCTTAAGGAGCTCTTCGCGGCTTCCCTTTGGATAGGAGCCCTCAGGGGGGCTTTCCACCCTCAGGGAGAGCTTGTCCTGGGGCTGTTTCTGCTTTTTGACCAGGTAGTACTGCTTGAGGAAGAATTCGGGCATGTCGTAAAGGACCTCTTCCACCTCGGAACTGAACACCCGGCGGTCTCTTACGAGCACGGCGTGGGCCAGCCGCTCCGAGATCCCCAGGCGCAGCCCGGTCCTGCCGCAGGGACACGGCTCCGAGAGGGTATACCCCATGTCCCCGCTCCTGAAACGAAGAAGCGGGGTTCCTTCCAGGACCAGGGAGGTGACCACGATCTCGCCCACCTTCCCGCTTCCCGTGAGGTCCTCCCCGGTTTCCGGATCGATCACCTCCAGGAGAAAGGCATCCTGGGGGAAATGAAAGGTCTCGGTCTGCTCGGTACAGTTGGCCGCAGGCAGACCCGCGTCGGTCATGGTGTAGGCCTCAAAGAGGGGGCAGCCCCAGATGGCCTCCATGCCTTTGCGGAAAGACGCCGTGACCCGCTGCCCGGCCATGAGAAGGTATTTGAGCTTGGGAAGGCGTTCCTTGAGGCTTTCTCCGTATTTCTGCGTCACCTGCCACAGGGGCCTGGAGGACAAATAGAACCCTTCTACGTCCATCCACCTGGGCAGGATCTCAACGGGGAAAACCTCCTCCCCCGGGGCGGGCATGGTGAAATGGTATCGGCCCATGCCTCCGGATCGGAGGCCTTCCACCAGGGCTGTGGCAAAAGGATTCCACGTTCCCATGGTGGCGATGGCCACGGTGTGGGCCGGCCGGGCCCCGATCTGGATCCATAGGCGGGCGGTGAGTTCCCCCACTTGCTCCAGATCTTTGCGGGTGAGGCCGTAGAGGGTGGGCACCCCGGTGGTGCCGGCGGTTCTCACCAGGTGTACGATCTCGGACCGGTCCACGCAGAGGAGTCCTGCATAAGGGTCCTGGGCCCGTTCCCTCTCTTCCTGGAGTTCTTCCTTGGTGGTGAAAGGCACCCGCTCTTGAAAGGCCTTAAGATCCTGGATGGCATCGGGATCAACCCCGGCCTCCTTGAATCTCCTCCGGTAAAAGGCGGAGTGATCCTGCAAGTACCTTAAGCGTTCCGCCAGCCTCACCCACTGGAGTTCCCCCATCTTCTCCATGGGAAGGGTCTCAAGGGCATCATTGCCGTAAACCTGTTGCCTGGGCATGGTCATCCCCCCTCTTACGAAGACCGCATCAACGACCTGGCGATGACAAGCTTTTGGACCTCGGAGGTGCCCCCGCCGATCTCGCCCAGCTTGGCATCCCTGTAATACCTTTCCACGGGGAATTCCTTGATATAGCCATATCCTCCATGGATCTGCACCGCGTCCTGGGCCGCCTTGACGGCCATTTGGGAGGCAAAGAGCTTGGCCATGGCCGCCTCATGCCTGATGGTCTTGCCCCGCTCGTAGAGCCAGACCACCTTGTGGGCATAGGTGCGGGCCATCTCCAGGTTCATGGCCATATCGCTGAGCATCCCTTGGACAAACTGGAAGGCCCCGATGGGCCGGCCGAACTGGATCCTTTCTTTGGCATAGCGCAGGGAGGCCTCAAAGCACGCCTGGGCAATACCCGTGGCGGTGGCCGCCGCCAGGGCCCTCTCTGCATTAAGGGTGGTAAACATGTCCTGGAACCCCTCATCCCGGGTCCCCAGGATCTGCCCCTCCCCGACCCGCACCCCGTCCATGTGGACCTCGCCGGTCAGGGAACAGCGCATGCCCAGTTTCTCAAAGGGCGGCCCTGTGCTCAGCCCCTCCATACCCCTTTCCAGGATGAAGTTGGTGGCCCCGTGCACGCTCCTGTCTCCGCTGGTCCGGGTCACCACAATGAAGTATCGGGCCAGGGGCGCATTGGTACTGAAGGTCTTGGTGCCGTTAATGACAAAATTCGCCCCTTCTTTCTTGGCCCTGGTCTGGATGCCCAGGGTGTCCGAACCGGCGTTGGGTTCACTCAGGCAGTAAGAGGCCAGGGCCTCCCCACTCAAGACGGGAGCGAGGTACTTTTGCTTTTGCTCCTCTGTGCCGAACCTGGAGATGAAGTGGCAGAAATTGAGGGTGCAGATGGTCACGGACATGCCCATGCCCGCGGCGGACCGGCACAACTCCTCCTTGATAATGTACATGCTCATCAGGTCAAGGCCGCTGCCCCCGTATTCCGTGGGGACCAGGGCCCCCAGAAACCCTTCCCGGCCCAGTTTTTCATAGACCTCCATGGGAAAGCGCTCTTCCCGGTCGATCTCCGCGGCAACAGGCTCCAGTTCCTTGTCGCAGAACCGGCGGATACTCTGCTGGATCATTCGGTGTTCTTCGGAAAGACTGAAATCCATTAAAATCTCCCTCGGCTCCGTCCCCTACCCCCCTTGGACCGGCCGGAAGTATTTAATGTCCAGGATGTTCCCCTGAGGCGCCTCATCGAAAACCGCCTCCATGCGCATGCCCCTTTCAAGATCCGGGTAGGCGACTTCTCCAAGGAGATGGAGGAGGCCCGTATCCGCCCCGTCAAGTTTGATGATCCCGTAAATGAGAGGTTCAAGACCCGGATGGACGGGAAGGGTGTAATGGGGCCTGGTAAAGCCCTGGAGCACCCCTTCCCGGCCTACTTCCACCCATTCATCCATCTTCTGGAAGCACCGGCCGCAGGTGGGCTCTACAGGGACATAAACCGTCCCGCACTGGGGGCAGCGAACGCCCATGATCCGCTTGTGGTCTCTCAACTCCGTAAAAAACCGGGTGGCCACGGGTCCCGGGAAATAGCGGTAGGCCATGGCCAACCTCCCTTCCGCCACGTAGGGATCCATGTTCAAGATCCTGAATCGTTTGCTCGGGGAGATGAGGTGAAACATGTCCGGGTATTTGGTTGGTTTTTGTTTCTTATCGGCCATAATGGGGCTCCCTGTATCTTGAGGCATTTTTGGCCGTCAACGGCCCGTTTTCACGCACTGCCTTTTTGCCTGAAAATCCACCTGTCTCCGAGATGCGTATAAAAGCCCTCAGCTCACGGTACGGAAGTGAATAATGTCCTCCATGGTGCCTTCCCGCTCCGCGGGAGGCCTGAACACGGCCTCGACCCGCATCCCCACCTGCACCTTTTCCGGATCCTCTTCCTCCAGTTTGTGGAAAAAGGCCACGTCAGGCCCCCCGTCCAGGACAATGGCCGCGATGGTATAAGGGACCGGCCTCATGTCCCCGATGCCGGCGTCATACATGGGATCCACCACAAAGCTGTATGAAATCACCTCTCCCTGATGGGACAGCTCAATCCACTCTTCTCCCATGGCCACGTGGCACCGGCCGCACACCGGGGTGGGGGGCAACTGGAGGCGGCCGCATTCAGGGCACCGGTTGGCAAAGATTTTGCCCTCTTTGAGTCCCCGGAGGAAGGCCCCCAGGTGAGGTCCCGCGCCCCACTTGTATCTCAGGTCAAGGGGGATGATAATCTCCAGCAGTTCCCCGTTCATATCCGACTCCTTAAAGGTGTTTGCTTAGAAAAAAGACCACGATCCAGCTCGCCGCCCCCCATGCCGTGGCTATGGCGGTTTCCGCCTTTTTGCTCACCTGGCGGTCCCCGGCCTCACCCCTGAGCTGCAGGGCCGCCTCGGCCACCCGGATGACCCCGGAGGCCCCGATGGGGTTGGTGGACACCACCCCGCCCGAGGGTTCAATGGGGATCTCCCCCTCTATCCGGATCACCTCTTTCTCCACCAGGCGCCAGGCCTCACCCTTCTCACAGATGTGGAAAAGCTCCATCCAAGGGAAAAGGGCCCACGAGGAAGGGGTATAGAGTTCCCACACGTCCACATCCCTGGCGGGTTTGGTAATCCCGTTTCTCTTATAGAGCCTGGAGCAGGCCACCTCGATGGCGCTCACTGCGGGTTGGGGCTCCACACACCCGCCCCGGAAGACCGAGACCTCCCGGTGGGCGGTCTCCAGGTCCCTGATCCACACCGGGGGTTTTTCCTGCTTTTCGGCCCGCTTTTCGTTGGCCAGGACCAGGGCGCAGGCCCCGCAGGAGGTGGGGGACATGTGAAGGAGCCTCACGGGCCACACCAGGACCCGGGAGTCGAGCACATCCCGGGTGGTCAAATCCAGCTTGAGGTGGGCATGGGGGTTGCGCCTGGCGTTATCCGCCATGATGACCCTGGCCAGGGCGGCGTGCTCTTCTTCGCATCCCGTCTCCTGCATGTAGCGCAGGCCCATGGAGGCAAAGATGCCCACGGCCCCCGCCGCCAGCCCCCGGTCGTAAAAGGGCTCCCTGGCGGTAACCAGGGACGCGATGGATGGAGAGGCGTCCTGTTTCTGCCAGCCCACAACCAGGGCGGTATCAAAGACGCCGGAGGCCACGTGCTGCCATCCGGTGGCCACGGCCGTGGCCCCGCTGGTCCCGCCCGTGTTCATCTTCAGCCCCGGTTTGAGGAACATGCCCGCCCCGTCAACAACCATCCCGTCTGCGAGGTAATGCCCCTCAAAGAGATCCATGTTGTCGATAATCACCGTATCAATATCTTTGATGCCGAGTCCCGCGTCTTCCAGGGCCAGACTCACGGCCTCATTGATCATCTCTTCATGATTGACATCGGATCGGATAAAGCGGTGGTCCGTTTGACCGATGCCAACGATTGCCACCCTCTCCCCCATTAAAATCCCCTCCTCATGGTTATGACACAATGCATCTGTCCGCATACCCCGCCGGTACCGTGAATCACCGCCCGCTCCGCCTCTTCCACCTGTCTCTTCCCGGCCTCTCCCCTCAGCTGCACCGCCGCCTCCACGGCCCGGTTGAGACCGGCCACATTGACCGGGACCCCCGAGAGGAGCCCCCCCGAGGGATTGATGGGAAGGCCTCCCTCCCTGGAGCTGGCCCCTGAATGCAGGAGGCCGGCCCCTCCGCCCCGGTCACAAAATCCCAGTCCCTCCGCCCAGAGGAGCTCCTGGTAAGAATAGTATTCCGAGAGTTCACAGAGATCCACCTCCCGCCGGGGGTCCTTGATTCCCGCCATGGTGTAAGCGCGCCTGGCGGCCTCCTTCAGGGAAACCGGATCGGTGAGATCCCGGTAACCCGGATAGTGCCTGTCATAACAGCAGCCGAGGCCGTCTATCCAGACGGGTTTGGAGGTCCACTTCCTGGCCTTTTCCTCAGTGGCCACGATCACGGCGCAGGCCCCGTCCGAAACGGGTTTGGCGTCCAGGACCCGGATAGGATCCGAGAGGAGCGGCGAGGTCAGGACATCCGTCTCGGTGAGGATCTCCGCCCTCTGGGCGTAAGGGTTGTCCATGGCGTTACCCAGGTTCTTGACCACCACCCGGGCGCAATCGGCGGGACCGAGTGTATGGGCCTCCAGGTATTGAGCGGCCTGAAGCGCCGCACAAGAGGTGAAATCCATGCCCAGCATCCTTAAATAAAGGGGTTCCAGCCCGGCATTTTCTATGAGCCTTCCATCCACCTGGGACTCCTTGGTGTGGGCCGCCACCAGGACGCACTCGTAGTGGCCGGCCAGCACGCAAAGGGCCGCATAGTAGAGGGCATAGGCCCCGTCTTCGGCCACCTTTTCCTCGGGCCGCAGATGCCCGCCGGCCGCATCCACGGCATGCTTGCTGGATATGGTCCACCCGTCCCAGTGATCCTGAGAACAGCTGATGGTGGCATCAATCCCCGTGCCGTCGTCGGCGAATGTAAGGCCTGTTTCTTTAAGAATTTTTTCCACCGGTTCGAAGACCAGGTCTTCGAGGTGGCACTCCGGCCTCTTGCCATAATGGGTCTGTGCTACACCCACGATACCGATCCTTCCGGCCATGACTCACCTCACCTGATAATCAAGGATGACGCCCCGAAAGTCCCCTCCCAGGGCTGTGCATAATTATAAATTTGATTAAATATCTCATAATATTTTTCTTTTCCCCTGTCAAGAAAATTTGAGCCCTTGCATTTCTTCCTCTTCTTGAGAAATGCGGTCCCTTTTATCTTTTTTCAAGCCACTATTTGCTTGACTTTCCATTTCAGATTTAATTAATTTATTGATTAAATTTTTAGAGACCCTTACCCCTTCCCCTGAATCTGATTGTGCGATTTCCAGAGGGCCGTCTTGAAAGTATCCGTCAGTGTATCATCTCCGGTCCATGACCCCGGCTGTGTTGAAACCCAGAAAACACCCAAAAGAGACAGAAAGGAATCTCTCAGGTTAATGCCCTAACCCCCCGGGTACGGGAAGTTACGGATCCGGTAAAGGTATGCGGAAAGGAGGCACCTCCATGGTGGATTTCATCAAGCATTTTGATCCGGAGAGAATCGGCGTGGCCAATCATGCCAAGAGAGATCCCCACAGGACCGCCCTGGTGATGAATGACAGGACCATCACCTATGGCGAACTGCACCGGCAGACCAACGGTCTGGCCGAGGCATTTCTGGAAATCGGCATCGAGCCGGACAGCCGCATCTCCGTCCTTATGCACAACACTCCCGATATATTGAAGATATGGACCGCTGCGGGCAAGATCGCCGTCACCCCCATCGCCCTCAATTACCGCTTCAGGGCGGATGAGATTGCTTACATCGTCAACGATTCGAAATCAAAGGCCTTGATCCATGCCCCCGAATTTCAGGAAGTGGTTGAGGAGGCAAAGCCCAAATTCGATCTCTCCTCCCTGATCTATGCCCGCCCCGGGCCTCCCGACGCCCCCAGAACCTTTGACCTCGATGCCTTGCTGAGCAAGGAAGCGGACGTCCCGCCCCGGGTTAAATCAGGGGTCCACGGTGTGGCCTCCGCCCTGACTTACACCTCTGGGACCACGGGCCGGCCCAAAGGATCCCTGAGAAGCAGTCAGAACAGGCTCAACACCCTGCTGGGATATGCCTATACCTTTGAATCCCACTACGACGACACCCACCTCGTGGCGGGTCCTCTCTATCACTCGGCCCCTTTCGGCTGGGCCGCCTATTGCCTCGTCCTGGGCAACACCGTGGTCATCATGCCCCGGTTCGACGCCCGGGATTTTCTCAGGCTGGTCCAGGAGCATCGTGTCAACACCACCTTTGTGGTCCCCACCATGTTGAACCGGATTGTCAATCTCCCCGAAGAAATCAAAAACCAGTACGACACCTCCTCCCTCCGGGTGATTACAGTGGCCGCGGAATCTTTCCCCTTTCCCCTGAAAAAGAAAGTGATTGAATTCTTCGGAGAAGGCAAGCTCTTTGAATTCTACGGCGGGACGGAGATAAGCTGCGTCACCTATCTGAGGCCTGAGGATCAGCTCAAAAAGGCTGGGAGTTGCGGAAAACCGGCCATGGGCAGCGATATCAAACTCCTGGATGAAAACAAGAATGAAGTCCCGGTGGGAGAGGTGGGCATCCTCTATGTGAAAAGTCCCTTTCTCCTGGATGAATACTATCGAAATCCAGAAGCCACCCAGGCCAACTACCATGATGGCTACTTCACAGTGGGCGATATGGCCAGGGTGGACGAAGACGGCTACTACTATATTGTGGACCGCGCCGTGGACATGATCATTTCCGGGGGTGTGAATATTTATCCGGCGGAGATCGAAGAGGTCCTCTACCGCCACCCGGATGTGTTCGACGGCGCCATCATAGGCGTTCCCGACCCGGAATGGGGTGAAAAGGTGGTGGCCTATGTCATGCTTAAACCCGGAGCAAAGGCAGGGGAGGAAGAAATCATTGATTACCTGGCCCAAAACCTGGCTTCCTATAAAAAACCGAGAGAGGTTGTTTTTGTGGACGAACTCCCCTATTCTCCTTCCGGAAAACTGCTTAAGAGGGTCCTCAGATCCCAGTACGGCAAGAGCTCTTAGGGGATTGGCCGAGTCGATTTATTCCTTGACTATTTTTGGATTTGATTATAAAAATGATTAAATTCATAGTTCACCGACCTGGTGAAAGGTTGGAAAAATCATCCGAGTAAAAGGAGGTGATAGCAAAGGCGTCCAAAGGGTCTTTAAGGTTTTTTCAACGCTCTAAGGAGAAAAGGAGAAAAAAATGAAAAGATCTATTTGTATCCTCTTCGCTCTGGCTTTCCTTTTTACCGTCCTTTTCGTGCAATCCCCTCCCCTTGCTTCGGCCGAGAAGCTGCCCAACCTGATTACCTTTACCTCTTATAAGGTGGGATCCCTCGGCTATACCATTACAAGCGGATTTCGTGAAGCCATTGAACAATTAACCCCCATGAAGGTGAGGGTGGAACCCTATGACACCGACATGGCCCGGGTCCTTCCCATGAGGGCGGGGGAAAGCGAAATGGCCATCCTCACCGGTGCGACCGGCACCTGTGCCAGTTACGGCATCGCCGAGTTCGGCACCAAAAAATGGGGACCTCAGCCCCTCCGTCAGGTGTGGAGGGGTTTGTCCCTTTACCTGAGCATGCTCACCAGGGGCGACTCAGGGCTGATGTATCCCAAAGACATGAAAGGGAAAAGGATTCCCAAGGTGCCCGGCTGGCCGGCAGGCATGCTGACCATTGAGGGATGCATGGCTTACGCCAATCTCACCTGGGATGATGTACAGGCCGTACCCATGAGCGGTTATGTGGATCAGCTGAAAGGGGTGATTCAGGGCAAGGTGGATGTGTGCTACGCGGCAACGGTGACGCCTACGGTCAAAGAGCTCGAGGCCGGTCCCCACAAGGCCGCATGGATTCTGCTGCCCCATGCCGATAAGGAAGCCTGGAAAAGGGTTATGGCCAAGGCCCCCTGGTTTACCCCGGTGGTGTGCAAAAAGGCCCCCGGGCTCCCCAAGGGAATGAGAATGGAAGTGGGGGGATATCCTTACAGCCTCTGGGCTTACGACCATGTCGATCCAGACATTATCTATGCCGTGGTCAAGGCCATGGACAAGGGTTTCGATATCTACAAGGGGATGCACCGGGCCATGCCGGCCTTTAACATCAAGGGCGCCGTGCAGCATCCCAGCCCGGTTCCCTACCATGAAGGGGCCATCCGCTACTTCAAAGAGGCAGGGGTCTGGACGCCCCAGATGGACAAATGGCAGGCCGAGCAGTTGAAGGCCTTTGAGCAAAGGGTGGCCGAATTTAAGAAGTAACATAGACTCTGGGAACAAGGGGTTGGCGCCAAGTGACACCAACCCCCTTTTCCCCTCATGCCCGGTCGAGCAGGTACGCATCGGCCTCAAGCAAGATCGGATTCGCCCCCAGAACAAGAAGGGACCTCCAGTATGACCGAACAAACCGAACAATACCATGTGCCGAAGAAGAAGGTCGTGGGAAGATACCGGGAGCTCCGTGGCTTTTATAAATGGTATTTCCTCTGTTTCACGGCCCTTGCCGCCTTACTTTCATTTATCTACGTCTTCAAGATCGTCATCTTCGGCTATGTCATGCCGGAAATGTCCTATTTTTCCGTGCTCATCGCCGCCTTTGTTTCAGCCACCTTTCTTCTCTTTCCGGCAACCAAGAGGTCCCCGAAAGACCGGGTCCCCTGGTACGACGGCCTCCTCGCGGGCCTGAGCCTGCTTGGGCCCATTTATGTGTTTATTTTCAATATCGATATCATGCTCGAAGGCTGGGAGGTCTTTCCGCCTGACATCGCCAAGGTGCTGGCCCTGATTACGTGGGCCCTGATTATCGAGGCCGTGCGGAGGGCCGGGGGCATGGTGCTGGCAGTGGTCATTCTTCTTGTATCCATCTACCCCCTCTTCGCCCACCTTTGTCCGGGCATCCTGGAGGCCAAGCACTACAGCTTTTCCCGGATCTTGGGCTTTCACCTCCTGGGGATGCAGAGCATATTCGGTCTGCCCACGCAGGTCTTCTGCCGTCTCCTTATCGGGTATATGATCTTTGCCGTGGCCCTCCAGGTGACCGGGGCGGCCAACTTCTTTATCGATTTCTGCCTGGCCATACTGGGCCGATTCCGCGGCGGGGCCGCCAAGGTATCCATCCTCTCCAGCGCCTTTTTCGCCACCATGTCCGGGAGTGCCATCGCCAATGTGGTGACCACCGGTGCCGTGACCATTCCGACCATGAAACGGCTGGGCTACCCTCCTTATTACGCCGGGGCCATTGAGGCCTGCTCCTCCAAGGGAGGGGTCCTTACTCCGCCGGTGATGGGGGTCACCGCCTTTATCATGGCCGACTTCATCGGTGTCTCCTATGCGGAGGTGTGCATTGCCGCAGCCCTTCCCGTCTTTCTCTACTGGGTCTCCTTGTTCGCCCAGACCGATTTCTATGCCGCCAAGACCGGCCTCAAGGGGTTGCCGAGGCAGGAGCTCCCGTCTCTTTTTCAGACCATTATGAAGGGGTGGTTTTATATTGTGGCCCTGGCTGTCTTGGTTTACATCATCTTCGTTCACAGGATGGAGGAATTGGCCCCCTACTATGCCACGGCCGTACTCCTGATCCTGGCCAATTTCAGGAAAGAAACCAGGCTGAGATGGCGAACCGCTCTTGAAATGACGGAAGGAACGGGCAAGATACTCACCGAACTCATGGCTATCCTGGTGGGTGTGGGCATGATCATCGGGGCACTCTCCCTCACAGGAACCGCCCACGGCCTCTCAGGGTCCCTGACCCGCCTGGGAGGGGAACACATGTTCCTCCTCCTGGTGATCGGGGCCATTACCAGTTTTCTCCTGGGTATCGGGTTGACCATCTCGGCCTGCTATATCTTTTTGGCCATGCTTCTGGCCCCCACCTTGGTCAACCTGGGGATTCATGAGATGTCCGCCCACCTCTTTCTGGTCTACTGGGGCTCGGTCTCCTATATTACTCCCCCGGTCGCCCTGGCGGCGTACGCAGCCTCAAGCATCGCAGGTTCAGACCCCCTCAAGACCGCCTTTCAGGCAGTCAAACTGGGATTTGTATCCCTTCTCGTGCCCTTCTTCTTTGTGTACAACCCGGCCCTGGTGGGGCATGGCACGGGCCTACAAATCCTCCAGGCCATGGTAACGGCGACCTTGGGCATCATCTTTTTAAGCTCAGGATTCGAGGGATATTGTTTCTTCCTCAAGAAGATCTCCATCCTCGTCCGGATCATTCTGATGGGCTCCGGCCTTCTCATCTTTCATCCAAAGATGAGTACGGACCTTATCGGCATCGGGCTGGGAATTGCGGCCATTATTATTCATATCATTTTCAGGATGGTCGCAGCCAAGCGGATCGCGGCCCCGCCGCCCACTTCATGATCCTGAGAAGGCGAAAAACACAGGTACTGCACTGTTCCTTGGCAAAAGATGAAATGCAGCCCTAATCCTGTCCGAAGCCAGCGGAAGGAACCGGAGTAGCGGTATGCCAGCAAAGGGACGTGTTAAGAACAGGAAAGCACGGAGTCTGCAAGGGCCTCTATCCAGAAGTGATGCGCAGGCCATGGAATCACCCGTGGACGTCGCCTTCAGAAGCATCAAGGAGATGATGTATCACCACGAGCTTGTACCGGGCCAGAAGCTCCTTTACCAGGAACTGGCCAAAAAGCTCGATATGAGCATCACTCCCATTATCCAAGCGCTGAACCGGCTCAAACTCCTGAACATTGTCTATTCTGAAAGAAACAAGGGCTACTATGTGGGGGAGGCGTACCCGGATGAGGCCAGGGAACTCTTTATCGCCCTTGAGGCCCTGGAGACCTTCCTCGTTCCTTCCGTCATTAAAGGCCTCACCGACGAAAGACTCAAGGCTATTGAAGAGGCCATGAAGGAGCACGTGGAGGCCGCTTCCCTCCCCGAATACAGGCGTATACTCATGATTAAGGACACCAACTTCCACCTCAAGATCATCGAGTGCGCCGAAAACCAGGTCATGTATAACATCTGCAAATGGATCCTGGAGCAGATCTATCTGAAATACCGTCCCGAATATATGCGGGAGGAGAGGCTCAAAAAGGCGGCCGAGGAACACCGGATGCTCTTTCAGGCGTTGAAGGAAAGGGATGTTAGAAAGACAACCCGTCTCCTTAAGCAGCACTGCAAGAACGGCAGAGAGCATATTGTGGGAAGCCTGTGGCAGGAGCCCCGGGTTGAGGTCTGAGACCGACAGAGCCGAAGCATTAATCCGCTGAAAGGGGAACAGGGAATGATCGATTTCACGAAAAAATTTGATCCTGAAAGAATGGGAATTTCAAAACATGCCCAGAGGCAGCCTGACAGGGCGGCCTTGATCATGGACGATGTTTCAGTCACCTACAAAGAGCTGGAAAGGGATACCAATGCCCTGGCCAACGCCCTTTTGGGCCTTCAGATCAGGCCGGGAGACCGGATTGCCATACTCTTCCACAACAGTCCCGAGATTTTGAAGGCATGGACGGCGGCCGGTAAGATCTCCGTCACCCCCATCGCCCTCAATTACCGGTTCAAAGAAGACGAACTGGCCTACATCATCAATGATTCGGAGGCAAAACTCCTGATCTACGGCCCTGAATTCGATGCTGTGGCGGAAAAGGCAAAACCCAAGATCACCGTCTCCCCCCTCACCTGTATTTGCGCTTCCCCTTCCCCCCCGCCGGGCGTTTTTGGCCTTGATGAATTGATCTCCCAGTCCCCCACCACCCCCCCCGAGGTAAAGACCGAGGCCCACGGGGTCGCCTCCTCTTTGGTGTATACCTCCGGGACCACGGGCAGGCCCAAGGGGGTCTTCAGAAAAAGCCGCAACCGCCTGAACAGCCTCATGGGATATGCCTACACCTTTGAGTCCACATACACCGATACCCATATTGTGGCCGGCCCCCTTTATCATGCCGCCCCCTATGCCTGGGCCGCCTTCTCCCTGATCCTGGGCAACACCGTGGTGATCATGCCCCGTTTTGACGCTGAGGAGTTCCTCCGCCTGACCGAAAAACATGAGGTGACCACCACCTGGCTGGTCCCCACCATGGTGAACCGGATCGTGAACCTGCCCGAGGAAGTCAAAAAACGCTATGACATCTCCAGCCTCCGGGTCATCACTGTGGGGGGGGAATCCTTTCCCTTTCCCCTTAAACAAAAGGCGGTGGAATTCTTTGGCGAGGGCAAGGTTTTCGAGTTCTTCGGGGGAACCGAAATCAGCTGTGTCACCTATCTTCGACCTGAGGATCAGCTCAAAAAGCCCGGGAGCTGCGGAAAACCCACCATGGGAAATGACATCAGGCTCTTGGATGAAAACAAAAAGCATGTCCCCTTAGGCGAAGTGGGCGTCATGTATGTAAAGAGCCCTTTTCTCCTGGACGGTTACTACAAGAACCCCGAGGCCACCCAGGCCAACTACCATGAAGGCTACTTCACGGTGGGCGATATGGCCCGGGTGGATGAAGACGGCTATTACTATATTGTGGACCGTGCCGTGGACATGATCATCTCCGGAGGGGTCAATATCTATCCCGCCGAAATCGAGGAGGTCCTCTTTCAACATCCCGGGGTATACGATGCCGCCATTGTGGGGGTTCCGGATCCGGACTGGGGGGAAAAAATCGTGGCCTACGTGATTCCCAAGGAAGGGGCCCGGCTCAGCGGGGACGAGGTGATCCAGTATGTGGCGGACAAACTCGCCTCCTACAAAAAACCCAAAGAGGTCTTCCTGGTCAAGGAACTCCCCTATTCCCCTTCCGGGAAACTCCTCAAACGGGTCCTGAGAGACGAATACACCCAGGGGTAAGTCATCCGGCGGGTGCGGTGACCTGACCTACTAAATCAGGATTCAAGGATTCGAGGATTCAAGTGACCCGCCCTACGGGCGGAAGGACCCTCTTCTTTTTTCACTGGACCCCTAGAATCCTAGGCCCCTAAAACCCTTTGAGTTATAAGGATTCAAGGGTTTGAGTGATTTGGCGGGAAAAACACGGTGAAGACCGTTCCTGACTCCTCACACGTCCCCTCTTCCCGGGCATAGGAACAGGCGCTGATCTTTCCGGCACAGGTGTGTGCCTCCTTTTCCAAAAAGGGACATCTCGTGGAGGTCATCCCCAGCCGGAAGTTATAACGCTCGCCGAAGATCCTCATACGCAGGAGGTCTGCACCCTTACCGCCGGCGTTGAAATCAAAAGGCCGCCTGGATGAGTACTCGCTGGTCTCCTGGGTGGAAAAAAAACCCTCAAATATCCTTTTTTGATCCTCCTCCCGGATCCCGATTCCCCTGTCCTTGACCTCCAGCTCACAACCATCCCCCCTTTTACGGACATTGATCTCAATGGTGCCCTCATCCGGGGTGTTTTCAACGGCGTTCTTAATGAGACCGTCAACCACCTTTTCCAACACATCGGAAGGGATACACAGGGAAGGTACATCCTGGACCCGGGCCGTGACGTTCACCAGGCGGTGGGCAAAGCGGGGCCTCAAAATTTCCAGTCTCTCCTTCACATACCCGTCCAAATGGATCACCGTCCCCTTGCTCTCTTTCGGACCGAAGATATCCTGGATGCGTCCCCTGAGGCGTTCCACCAGGGGGCCCTCACCCGTTTCCTCGGCCACCAGGGCCTCCAGTTCGTCGGCACACTCCCCCAGTAACAGGTTCAGAAGGTCATAGCTCTCATAGTGCCGGTTCTCCATGATATCCGAGACCTGGTACTGGATATCCAGGATACGGTCCAGGCTCCTTTGGGCCCTTTCCATGGTGCGCCGCCAGTTTAGGTCCGGGGTCTCCTCCATTCTTCTCTTGAGGATCTCCAGGCTGGATATAAGCACCGAGAGGGGGGTCTTTAATTCATGGGAGAGGTGGTTAATAACCTTATCCTTTGCCCGGTTCAGGCTGGACACCTCCTCGTAGGCCGCTTTCAAGGCCTCGGAGAATTCCGCATTTTCAATGGAGAGGGCCACCGTCCCTGACATGGTGCTCAAGAGTTCAATATCCTTTTGATCAAAGCCCCCCTCCTTCTTATTGACGGCACACAGGACTCCGATCACCCGATCCTTTCCCCTGAGGGGCATGTCCAGGATATTGCGCACCTGATAGCCGGCCTGATTGTAGGGTTCCGGATCAAAACCGGCCTCCCTTGACGCATCCTCAACAATGGCGGCCTCCCCTGATTCAAAAACCTTCCAGGCCAGTTGTTTTTCCAGGGGGAGCTTCAATTCCTTTTCCCCGGCCTGGACCGGGGCATCGTCGCAGGAGCCCCCCTTAAGAATGAGTTCCTTGGTGTCTTCATCGGGCAATACCACGCCCACGGCCTCCACCTTCAGGAGACCTTTGACCTCGTCGCTGATGTAATCGAGCAGTTTTTCCAGCTGCGGGTATCTGGGGAGGGCCGTACTGATTCTTAGGAGGGCCTCACTGTTGCGTGCCAGCCGTTTCTCCTCGGTGATATCTCTCAGGATGACCAGTTCACCCCCGGGGGTGTCCTCATCCCCGGAAAACACGGCCGCCCTTATGACCACATCCAGGATCCGTCCGTCCTTTGTCAGGCGCTGGCTCTCAATGCCCCGGATCATCTTCTGGGACAACAACCGCTTGAGGCCTTTCTGGTGTTCCTCCTGCAGATGGGACGGCACATAGGGGATTCGTCTTCCCTGCAATTCGGAGAGGGTCCAGCCAAAGGTTTCTGTAAAAGCGGGATTAAGATACATGACCTTCCCATCAAGATCGAATACCACCATGGGATAAGGCACAAAATCGAGCTGGTTTCTGATCTGCCTTTCAGCCCTCAGGCTTGCCTCATAGGCACGTTTGTACCGTAATTCGGACTCCCTCAAGGCTTCCTGGGCTTTGAACCGCTCCGTCACGTCCCGGGCGGTGCCCCGAAAGCCCTTTTTCTTGCCCCTTTGATCCTTGATAACGCTTGCCGATAATTCAATGATCCTGGTCTCTCCCCGTTTGTCGATCACCTCCCAGATGATGTCCGTGAATCCCCTATGGGTCACCCACACCTGAGTGAAGGCGTTGTAGGCCATCCTGGCATGGGTGCGATCCATGAATTCGGCGAAACTCCGGCCCAGGATCTCCTCCCTCGGATACCCAAGAATGCTGCAAAGGGCGTTGTTGAAATAGGTGAAGTGCCCATGGGCGTCCGTCTCATACACCCCGTCCTGGATGCTCTCAATGAACGCCCTGAAACGTTCATCCGAATAGGGTTCCCAGTCCTCTCTTCTTATTTCCCTCTCCATGGCGGACGGCTCCTCCCTCACAAGTGAGATCGGTTAAATCCTCCCAGACGGGCCTGCGACCCCGTCGATCAGACCCTGTCCCGGAGGCCTGAAATCCCATAAGGACCCTTTTTTTAAGGAAAAGAGGGTGTCCCAAGATGACGGGATATGTTAACATATTTTTTTATCTGATATCATACAATTTCTTCCCCCGATCTTCCGGGCCAGAGAAAAAAGCTTGACACCTTAAAAGGAGCCTCCTATTGAAAGGCATCAGGAGGAGAACGCCATGGACTTTGAACAGGTAAAATATGACGTCGAGGACCGGATCGCCTTCATTACCCTTCACAGGCCGGACCAACTCAATGCCTGGACCGCGACCATGATGTCCGAAGTCATCCAGGCCCTGGATCTCGCAGACGAGGACGACCGGGTTCGGGCCGTCATTGTAACCGGGGCGGGCAGGGCCTTCTGTGCCGGGGCGGACCTGAGCGGCGGCGGCTTCACCCCTGCGGGAGCGGACCCCGGAGCCGTGGCCAAACACCGGGACACGGTGGGGCAGACTACCCTGAGGATCTTTGACATGAAAAAGCCCGTGATCGGAGCCATCAACGGCCCCGCCGTGGGTGCGGGTATTACGGTCACCCTGGCCATGGACATCCGCATTGCCTCCGAGGCGGTCACCAAAATGGGCTTCATTTTTGATCGCCGGGGGGTCACACCCGAGGGGTGCAGCACCTATTTTCTCCCCAGAATAGTGGGGATCAGCCGGGCCTCGGAACTGATTCTCACCGGGAGGCTATTCACCGCCCAAGAGGCCCTGGAGATGGGCCTCCTGAGCCGGGTGGTCCCCCCGGAGGCCCTCCTGCCCACGGCTCGGGAAATCGCCGGGGACATTGCCTTCAACACCTCGGCCGTTTCCACGGCCCTGTCCAGGCAGTTGCTCTGGAAGGGACTGGGTGCGGACCATCCCATGGCCGCCCACATCCTTGAATCCAAATGCCTGGGTTATATGTTTCCCTCGGAGGATTGCAAAGAAGGGGCCACGTCCTTCCTGGAAAAACGGGCCCCTGAGTTCGGAATGAAGCCCAGCCGGGATATGCCCGGTTTCTATCCGTGGTGGGAAAAGCCGCCCTTCACCCAAGATTGATGAATACGTAAAAAGTCATCAACGTGGACGGCACAGTAAAAAGCTTCAGATGCAAGGCGCGCAAATCTTGAGGAATGAGGCGTACATAGAAGTACGCCGCAATGAGGAAAGATGCAGCGCAACGCCGCAGATGGACTTTTTACGAAGCCGTCAAGATTAGGGAGCCGGGCTAAGAGGCAGGCGGCCTGCGCCGCATGAGGTGGGTTGCTTCCGTCTCAATAAGGACTTCACCCCTCTGGTTCAGGCATCGGCTCTTGTGTACCATGAGTCCCCGGTCCGGCCTGCGCGTCTCCTTGAGTTCGGTGATTTCGAATTCCACATGGATGGTATCTCCCGCCTTGAGGGGCGCCTTAAACCGGACCTTGTCCAGCCCCACCAGGGCCACCACCGTCTCGTCGTAGATCCCGATCTGCTCCTCCAGCCCTCCCATGATAAAGAGGGTCATCCGTCCCGGTGCGATGCGGGTCCCAAAGGGGGTTTTCTTGGCGTATTCCTCGTCATTAAAGAGGGGGATGGTGAATCCTGCAAGGCCCACCATCATGGTAATGGCGCTTTCGGTGATGGTTTTTGCCGGGCTCCGGAAAACCTCCCCCACCCTAAAGTCTTCAAAATATTTTGACACGGCCCTCCCCCTTTCAAGAGATCAGAGTTTCATCATCTTGGCCAGGATGCGCTTCATGATTTCATTGGTACCTCCCACGATGGTCTGGACCCGCACATCGCGGTACAGGCGGCAGATAAGGTACTCCTCCATATATCCGTAACCCCCGTGGAGTTGCAGGCATTGGTATGCCACACGGTTGGCCAGGTCGGTGAGCCACCACTTGCCCATGGAGACCCGCCGGGTAATGTCCTTGCCCTCCATGTGATCCTCGATGAGAGAGTCCACAAAGGTCCGTCCCACTTCGATTTCCGTGGCCACCTCCACCAGCTTAAAGGAATTGTGCTGGAAACTGGAAATGGGCCGGCCGAAGGCCGTTCGGGTCTTTGTATAGTCCAGGGTGACCTCGAGCATCTTTTCGGCAATGGTGACGGCGCCGATGCAGATGACCAGCCTTTCCTGTTGGAGGTTTTCCATCAGGATGTGAAAGCCCCTCCCCTCCTCGCCCAAGAGGTTCTTTTGCGGCACCCGGCAGTCCTCAAAGATAAGTTCCCCTGTATCCTGGGAATGCATCCCCATTTTTCGGAGCTTTCTCCCCTTGGAAAATCCCGGGGCGCCGGCCGGAACGAGGACGAGGCTCACTCCCTTATAGGAGGGCTCCGCATCCGGGTCCGTTCTCACGGCCAGGATGACCCAATCACAGTTGATACCGTTGGAGATGAAGGTTTTTTGCCCGTTGATCACATAGTCATCGCCGTCTTTGAGGGCCGTGGTCCTCAGATGAGCGAGGTCCGACCCGCAATCCGGTTCGGTCATGCCTATGGCCATAATGATGTCACCGGTGGTACACCCGGGCAGGATCTCCTTTTTTTGTTCCTCTGTCCCGTTCTCCAATATATAGGGAACCACGATGTCCGCATGGACCCGTACCCCGGTAGAAATCCCCGTGCATGTGGACCGCGTCAATTCCTCCTGGATAATCACGGAATAGCTGAAATCCACACCGGATCCCCCGTACCCCTCCGGGAGACAGGGGCAGAGAAATCCCTGGGCACCCAGCTTCCGCCAGAGTTCGCGGGGGACCTCTCTTTCCTCTTCCCACTGATCAATATGAGGGATGATCTCCTTGTCTACGAAACGGCGGACGCTCTGCTGGAATATCCCGTGCTCCTCTGAAAACCATTTCCGACCCATAGGCTGCACTCCTCCCTGTCCTCACTTCCTTGTGGCAGATTCAGTCTTTCCTTTTTCATGGTCAAAGCCACGCAAACCCGGCCCAACCCTTACCACCCCCCTCTCAAGGGAGGGGATTTGTTCATCATCCATGCCCGAGCCTTTATCTCTCCCGGGTGTGCTCCCCCGGCTCGGGGGTAAGATGGGACTATCTGGCCTTGAATGCCGGTTTTCGCTTTTCCAGAAAGGCCTTGACCCCCTCGTTTTTGTCCTGGGTGGCACAGACTTGGGAAAAGGTCTCGTTTTCCAGGTCAAGCCCCTTTTCCAGGGGTTCCTGCAGGCCCCTGGAGGAGGCCCTTTTGGCGGCCCTTACGGCCAAGGGACCTTTACTGTTGATCTTTTCCGCGATTTTCAGGGCCGCCTTCATAAGCGCTTCCTTAGGGGCCACTTCCTGGACCAATCCGATTTCCAGGGCCTTTTGAGCAGGGATGGCCTCCCCTGTGAAGAGCAGATAATTGCCCCAACCAGGCCCCACGGCCCGGGGCAGGCGCTGGGTCCCCCCGGCCCCGGGGATCAGCCCCAGGTTTACCTCAGGGACGCCCAGTTTGGCATGTTCCGCGGCCACACGGATGTCGCATGCCAGGGCCAGTTCCAGGCCGCCCCCCAGGCAAATCCCGTTGATGGCCGCGATCACGGGCTTTTCGAAATAGGCCACGCCGCTGTAAAACTGCCGGGATTTCTTGACCCGGGCCAATCCGCTTTCCCTGTCAAGATCGAGAAGAGAGGGGATGTCCGCTCCTGCGGCAAAAAATTTCTCCCCCGTCCCCGTTATGATAAGGACCCAGATGTCGTCATTTTTCTCCATGAGGCCCACCTTATCCATGAATTCATCCCTCAACTCCGGGCTCAAGGCATTGGCCGGTGGATTGTTGATGGTGGCCACGGCGACTTTTTGATTAATCTCGATGTGAACCTTTTCCGATTCCATAATCCGCCCCTCCCGCTGGTCCCCTTCAGGGGAATTATTTCCTTGACATATAATTTAAAATTTAATTAGTTTATTGATTAGATTTTATCCGATTAACCCAAATCTTACGGGTTGTCAACGCCAAAATGATGGACCCAAAAATTGCATGCATACATATCAAGCCCGGATCATGAGCACTAAAAACACGTGAACTCTTAACCCCGTTGTTGCATGAAAGGCGCTTAAGGATTCGGCATTTCGCCTTTTATGACTTCAAATGCCGCTTTTAACGCTTGAAATCTGGAATTCACCAACAGTGATATCCAGACCCTGGATATAAAATGACATAACTTTCTGGTTTTACTGTAGTTATATGTCTAGGAGCTCGGTGCGTTTGCAACAACGGGGTTAAAACTCAAGCCATAGACAGGCGCACAGGGATCTGAGGCAGCCATGAAAGATGAGAAAGAGGCCATTCAAGAAGAAAAGAAGAAGTGGGATGAAGCCCTTTCAAAAGGCAAGCCCTTTAACCAACACCACACCGATTGGGGTGACCCGGTGGAAGTCCTTTACACGCCCGTGGAGTTGAAGGACACCTCATTTCTCGATCATGTGGGCTTTCCGGGCAAATACCCCTTTACCCGGGGAATCCATCCCACCATGTATCTGGGCCGCACCTGGACCATGCGGCAGTATTCCGGTTTCGGGACGGCGGAGGAGACCAACAAGCGGTACAAATATCTCCTTGAGCAGGGACAAACAGGCCTTTCCGTGGCCTTTGATCTGCCCACACAGATCGGGTACGATTCAGACCACCCCATGAGTGAAGGGGAAGTGGGCAAGGTGGGAGTGGCCATTGATTCCCTTAAAGACATGGAGGTGCTCTTCCGGGACCTTCCCCTGGACAAGCTTTCCACTTCCATGACCATTAACGCCCCCGCGGCGATCCTTTTGGCCATGTACATAGTGGTGGCCGAAAAGCAGGGCCTCCCCTCTGAAAGCCTTCGCGGTACCATACAAAACGACATCCTCAAGGAGTATACGGCCAGGGGGACCTATATTTTTCCGCCCAGGCCCTCCCTCAGGCTGATTACGGACATCTTTGCCTTCTGTAAAGATCATGTCCCCCAATGGAATACCATTAATGTGGGCGGATACCATTTACGGGAGGCGGGCTGCTCCGCCGTTCAAGAGATCGCCTTCAGTTTTTCCAACGCCGTCGCCTATATCGAGGCAGGGCTCAAGGCCGGTCTGAAAATAGACGAGTTTGCCCCCAGAATCAGCTGGATCTTCAATACCCATAACAAGATCTTTGAAGAGGCGGCCAAATACCGAGCGGCCAGAAAGGTGTGGGCCGATATTTTGCGGAACCGCTTCGGGGCCAAAAACCCCAAGTCCTGGATGCTCCGCTTCCACACCCAGACATCCGGGGTCAGCCTCACGGCCCAGCAACCGGAAAACAATATCATCAGGGTGGCCTATCAGGCCCTGGCGGCAGTGCTCGGAGGGGCCCAATCCCTTGCCGCCTGTTCTTTTGACGAGGCCCTGGCCATTCCCACTGAGAAGTCCGTTCGCCTCAGCCTGAGGACCCAACAGATCCTGGATCACGAGGCGGGTGTGACCGACACCGTCGATCCTCTGGGGGGTTCCTTTTACGTGGAAGCCCTCACCAGAAAAATGGAGGAGGAGATCAAAGCATTGATTCAAAAAATCGACGATATGGGCGGGGCCATCGCGGCCATAGAAAAGGGGTTTATCCAGAAAGAGATCGAGGCCCGGGCCTATGAGATTCAACGGGAAGTGGAGGAGGAAAAGCGTATTGTGGTGGGCCTCAACAAGTACCAAGTAGAAGAAGATCTGGACACAGCCCTCTTTAAGTCGGATCCTGAACTGGCCCGGACCCAAATAGCCAAGATCCGGCGATTGCGAAATCAGAGGGATCAGGCCAAGTGCCAGGCTGCCTTGGAAGCCATGAAGCGAGCGGCCCAAGGCGAGGAGAACCTCATGCCCCACTTTATTGAGGCGGTCAAGGCCTATGCCACATTAGGGGAGATCTGCGGGGTCTTGAGGGAGGTATTCGGGGAGTACCAGCCGGTTCAGACCATCTCCTAGGGTCAGATTCAATCAAAAGGAGGGAATCACATATGTTAGGAATCAGTCTTATAGGGAGTCACATACCCGTCCTTCGAATAGACAGGGGAATCATCGCCACCAACTGGAACAGGCCTTCTTTAGGGGGCGAGCGCAGTGTGGCCAACAACGACGAGGACAGTATCACCATGGCTGTGGAGGCCTCCAGGAATTGCCTGAGGGACACAGGGCCCCAGGACATAGACGGCCTCTTTTTCGCCACAACCACCGCACCCTACAAGGAGAAGATGAATGCCGCACTGATCGCTACGGCCGCGGACCTCAAACGGGAGATCAGCACTGCGGACTTCGCCCACTCCCTGAGGGCCGGAACGGGGGCCCTGAAGGCCGCCCTGGATGCGGTGAACAGCGGCTCATTGGCCCGTTGTCTTGTTTCGGCGGCCGACTGCCGTATCGGATACCCCCGGTCGGATCAGGAACAGGCCTTTGGTGACGGCGCCGCCGCGGTTGTGGTGAGCCGGGAAAATGTGGTGGCCCTTTTTGAGGGCAGCCATTCCATTTCCAATGACATGATTGATGTATGGAGAAATCCCGAGGATACTTTTGTAAAGACCTGGGAGGCCCGGTTCGTGCTGGGTGAGGGCTATGCCAACCACATGACAGAAGTCATCAGCGGGATTTTGAAAAAATACGGCCTTGAACCCAAGGCCGTTTCCAGGGTTATCATTCCCTCTCCTGATATGCGTTCCTACAAAAATGTGGCCAAGAGACTGGGCTTTGATCTGGATTCCCAGGTGGAAGACCCCATGATCTCCACTGTGGGATATTGTGGTACGGCCCAGCCCATCCTCATGCTCGTCAATGCCTTGGAAAAGGCCTCTCCCGGAGAGTTGATTCTTCTGGCCGCCTATGCGGACGGCGCCGACGCCCTTCTCTTCAGGGTGACGGACGAGATCAAGAAGGCGTCGCACCACCGCAAGATCAATGCGTATTTGAATGAAAAGATCATGCTTCCCTCTTATGCCCGTTTTCTCAGTTACAAAGGACTGGTGGAGACGTTGCCGGGCGAGCCCTTTCGCCTTTTTCCATCGGCAACAGTGACGTGGAGGGACCGCAACAGCATCATCAGGGCCCACGGAAGCCGATGCCGTCAGTGCGGATCATTGGCCTTCCCGGTACAGCGGGTCTGCTTCAATTGCAACGCCAAAGACGACTTTGATGAAGAGCCCATCGCCAATCTGGAGGGAGAGGTTTTCACCTTTACCCTCGATAATCTCGCAGGGAGAAGCGATGATCCGGTGGTGATCCAGACGGTTGCGGAATTTGGAAAGGACAAGGCCCGTTTTTATGGGATGATGACGGACTGCGAGCCTTCCGAAGTGAAAGTAGGCATGGCGGTAGGCCTGACCTTCAGAAGGATCTATGAGGGCGCGGGCATGCACAACTACTTCTGGAAATGCAGACCCTTGAGAAATGGAAGGAGTGAATAATGGGCAGCATAAAAGACAGGGTGGCCATTGTTGGAATGGGATGTACCAGGTTCGGAGAACTCTGGAATAAGGGGATGGAAGACCTGGCCGTGGAAGCCGCCTACGAGGCGTATGATGATGCAGGGATCAGCAAAGAAAATATTGAGGCCTGCTGGTATTCCCAGGTCATGGCACCCGTCATTGGCGTGTCAGGAACCGTGGCCGCGGATTCTCTCAAGTTGGGCAATATCCCCATTATCCGTAACGAAAACTGGTGTACCTCCGGCCATATCGCCTTGATCGAGGCGTGTTTGGCCGTGGCCAGCGGGGCCTACGATATTGTGATGGCCCTGGGCGTGGAGAAGCTCAAGGATACGGGATTCCCGGGTCTGGGCACCGGCCGGGGAATGCATCCGGTCTATGAGGCCAGGAGGACCTCGCCCGGGTCCTTTGGACTCATCGCCCAGCGTTACTTCAAGACCTACGGCCTCGACGACCGGCAGGGGCGGGAAGTCCTGGCCAGGATAGAAGTCAAAAATCACGATAACGGCAGTCTCTGCCCCAAGGCCCATTTCCGCAATAAGATCACCGTGGAAAAGGTGCTCAATGCGCCCATCATCGCCTATCCCCTGGGGCTTTTCGACTGTTGTGGCAACAGCGACGGAGCGGCCTGTGCCATTGTCACTTCCGCAGAGCGGGCCAAGGAGTTCCGTTCGGATCCCATCTACCTCAAGGGATTCGGGGTTGCCACAGATTCGGTGATGCCCCACTTCAGACCCGGGTTCAGCTGGACCAGTTTCGATTCCCTGGTCACCTCCTCTCACAAGGCATACGAGATGGCGGGCATCCGCAATCCCAGGGAAGAATTGGACGTGGCAGAGGTCCATGACTGTTTCTCCATCACGGAACTCCTCATTTACGAGGACTTTGACCTGAGCCCTCGCGGAAAGGCCAAAGAGGACGTGGAGTCGGGCTTCTTCACCCGGGAGGGAAAGCTGCCGGTCAACATCGACGGCGGCCTCAAGTGTTTCGGCCACCCTATCGGCGCAAGCGGACTCCGCATGACCTATGAGATCTACAAGCAACTCCAGGGCAAGGCGGAACTCCCGGAACGGCAGGTCAAGAATCCAAGACTCGGTCTGGCCCATACCTTTGGAGGCCCTCCCCAGATCAGTGCGGTAGCCATCTTCGGCAATGAAAAGGGCTAAATCGCCTGCACGGGTAACCATACCATTTTGCGGGTGACGGCGGGAGACCTTTGTCTTCTGAAAATCTCAACAAAGGGCATGAAAGACATTTTATGACTGAAAAAGAAAAACTCCTGTCCATGACCGAGGCCATAGACAGATACGTAAACAATGGAGACAGCGTTTTCTGGGGCGGCTTTATCCAGCATGATCCCTTTGCCGCCGGCCACGAGATGATTCGCCAGGGTAAAAAAGACCTGACCCTCTCGGGCTGCGCAGGTCTGCTCTCCACCGACCAGCTTATCGGGGCAGGAGCGGTCAAGCACTTGATCGCCACTTTCACCTGGAACCCCCTGCCCACCACCGCGCATTGCTTTGTCCGGGCCGTGACCAAAAACATCCCCCGCAAGATCGAAATGGAGGAGTATTCCATCCTGGGCCTGAACCTCGCCTATTTTGCCGGGGCCCTAAATCTGCCTTACGTGGCCACCAAGACCATGCTGGGTTCGGGTTTTGACGGGGAACTGAGCCGATCAGGGGCAAAGAACCGGTTGAGGTTCGAAGTCTCCCCTTTTACCGGCGAACGCGTCTGCCTTGTGCCGCCTATCAGGCATGATGTAGGCATCATCCAGGTCCAGAGATCCGACCCCCTCGGCAATGCCCAGACCTGGGGCATGCTTGGAGAAAGCCGCTACGGCCTTCAGAGCTGCGAGCGAATCATTGTTTGTGCCGAAGACATTGTAAGCCCGGATGTGGTGATGCGCGATCCCGGGCGCACCCTGATCCCGGCTTTTCGGGTCAGCGCCGTTGTGCACGAGCCCTGGGGCGGTCATCCCGGGCCTGTGGCCGGATACTACGACATGGACTGGCCCTACTTTGCCTTTTACGAAAAAGAGACCCGCACCGAGGAAGGCCTTAAGGCCTTTTTTGAGAAATGGGTTTACGGCGTGAAAGACCGGCGCGGTTATTTGGATCTCTTGGGCTCAAAACGCATTGAGGGCCTCAGGCCCCAGGAGTTCTCCTCAGACCCTGTTTCCTATGGCAGATTGACCCGCCATTTTGATGAGGTTCAAAATGACTAAAGGGATGGATGAAGCGAGCCCCATCGAGCAGATGATCGTTTCCGCTGCAAGACTGATCGAGGACGGCAGCGTCCTTATGGTGGGAACCCAGTGGCCGATTATTACTTCCTTACTGGCCAAAGGGGTCCATGCCCCGGACATCACCATCTGTTATGAAGGGGGTGTTGTGCTCGGCCGCATCCCGGACCGGATCCCGCTCTTTACAGGCGACCCGGTTTCAAACGCGTGTTCCACCCTTTTGGGCGATTCCTTCGACACCCTGGGGATGGTCCTGCACGGCGGAAGAGCGGACATGGCCCTGTTGCCCGCCGCCTCCGTGGACCGCTACGGCAATATCAACACCACCTGTACCGGAGATTATAACTCTCCCGAACTGCGATTGGGGGGGAGCGGAGGGGCCTGCGATTTCGGGAGCCTCTCTCCGCGCACCGTGGTGATCCTTGAGCATGACCGGCGGCGCTTTCCGGAACAGGTGGCGTTCATTACCACGCCAGGGTACTTGCAGGGGAATAAAAGCCGTTTGAACTCGGGCCTGAGACCCCACACAGGTCCTTACGCCGTGGTCACCACCCTGGGCCTCTTCTATTTTGATAAACAGGGGGAAATGGTCCTTGCCGCACACCACCCCTCAGTAGGGCCACAAGAGGTGAAGGACCAGGTCCAGTGGGATCTCAAGGTGGATCACCATGTCGGGCCCCTTGAACCCCCGTCAGAGCGGGAGTTGGACTTTCTGCGCAACAAGCTTGACCCAAGGGGCATGTATCTGCGGGGGGTCAGGCTCATGAGAGACGAGGACTAAACCATGAACCAAGCGGATAACGCCTAGGAGGCTGGCATGGACTTTGACCACATTATCTACAAAAAGGCAGAGGGTATCGCCTGGATCATCGTAAACCGGCCCGAGAAAAGAAATGCCCTTAATCGGGCCACACGCCTGGAGATGGCAGCGGCCTTGGAGGATACCACAAAGGATCCTTCGGTGAAGGTACTGATCCTAAGCGGAGCCGGTGGAAAGGCCTTTGTCTCAGGCTCGGATTTGAACGAACTCGCTCGATTCAATGCCCTGGAGATGGAGGAATTCACCCATACCCTGGGCCAGCGTTTCTATACGCGATTTGAGCAACTGGATAAGCCGGTCATCGCCATGATCCAAGGGCTCTGTCTCGGCGGCGGCCTGGAGCTGGCCATGGCCTGTGATGTGCGCGTTGCTTCCGAGGGGTCCAAGTTCGGCCAGCCGGAGATGTTTATCGGGGTGATGCCGGGCAGTGGAGGGACCCAGAGACTTCCCAGGCTGGTGGGGGTGGGAAAGGCCAAGGAACTCATCTTCACGGGCACCATCATTGATGCGGCCGAGGCCTATCGCATCGGGCTCATCAATCAGATCTGTCCCGAAGACCAGTTGGAAGAAACCGTTACAAAAATGGCGAAACAGATGGTCAAGAACAGCCCCCTTGCCATCAAATGGGCCAAAAGGGCTGTTAACATGGGGCAGGAGACGGGCTTGTCCGCAGGTATGGCCTATGAGGCTTTGGCCGAGTCCCTCCTCTTTACCAGCAAGGACCGGGAAGAAGGCATGAAGGCCTTTTTCGACAAAAGAAAACCCCAATTCACAGGAGCCTAAATAAGGAGTGGGAAAAGCTATGGACTTTGGACTCTCAGAGGAAAACCGCATCTTTCAGGACGCCATTCGAGACTTTGCCCAAAAAGAGATCGCCCCCTTGGTGGACGAGGCGGAAGAAACGGGCAAGTTTCCCGAACAGCTCTTCAAACTCATGGGGGAGCAAGGATTCCTGTGTCCCAGATATCCTGTTGAACTGGGGGGAGGGGGCGGTGACAAGATCACGGAATGCATCATGGTGGAAGAACTCAACAGGGTCAACCCCGGTATTGCCGCCGCCCTGATGGCCCAGAGCGGCCTCGCCACCCAGCCCCTCTATCGGTATGGATCAAAAGCGCAACAAGACGCCTTTTTGATCCCCGCCATCAAAGGGGAAAAGATCGGTGCCTTCGCCCTGACCGAGCCGGATGTGGGATCGGATGCCGCCTCCATCCGGACCAGGGCGGACCGGGACGGGGACAGTTATGTCATCAACGGGACCAAGATCTTCATCACCAACGGACCCATCTGCGACTATGTCATTGTCGCCGCCTACACCGACCCGAGCAAAAGGGGGCAGGGCATCAACCTCTTTATCGTGGAAAGAGACACGCCCGGGTTTTCTGTTTCCCGGAAGCTGGATAAGGTGGGGAACCGCTCTGCGGAGACGGGAGAACTGGTCTTTGAAGACTGCCGGGTCCCGGCGGAACGCATGATCGGAGACCATGCGGGAGGCGGTTTTGACCAGATCGCGGATACCCTTATCTCGGGTCGTATCACGTATGGAGCCCGGTGCACGGGCGTGGCCCAGACGGCCTATGATCTTACCGCCCAGTATGCCAAGGAACGAATCCAGTTCGGACGGCCCATAATCAAATTCCAGAACACCCGGTTCAAGCTCGCGGAAATGGCCATGAATGTGGAAATCATGCGCACCTACACCCACCGGGTGGCCTGGCTCTATGACCAGGGAAAAAAGGTCCGCAAGGAGGCGGCCATGGTCAAGCTATTTACCGCCGAGAGCTTGCAGGGGATCTTGTCCAGCGCCATGCAGATCCACGGCGGTTACGGATACATGATGGAATATCCCATCCAGCGGTTCTGGCGGGACGGCCGTCTCTTTACCATCACCGAAGGGACCTCGGAGATCCAGCGGCTGATCATCGCCCGCGAACTGGATCTCTAAGGAGGGCCTCCGTTATCCCTTCAAGGACTCAGCGCAAGGGACTTTTTCCCCATCACCACTTCATGGTCCCGGGCAGCCACAAGGCAAGCTGGGGGTAAAACATCACCAGGATCAGGCAGAAGAGCTGGCAGAAGACAAAGGGGATGACCGATCGGTACACATCCGCCATCCTCACGCCCTCAGGGACAATGGCCTTCATATAGAAGAGGTTGAAACCGAAAGGGGGTGTGATATAGGCCATCTCCGCATTGATGATAAACAAGACCCCGAACCAGACCGGATCGAATCCCAGGCTGATAATCACGGGGACAAAGACCGGTGCCGTGATCATCACCATGCCCGCCGGGTCCATCAACATGCCCAGGATGATATAGATGAACTCCATGATGGCCACAAAGCCAAGGGGGGAGATATCCAATCCGTGGACCAGGTTCATCATGAACTGTGATGCCCCGCATCCGATATAGATGGAGGTGAAGCATTTGGCCCCGATCACAATCCAGATGCACATGCAGGTGACGTTAAAGGTCCGCAGGGTGGCCGTCCTGAGGTTGGCCCAGGTGAGACGTCCCCTTATGGCGCAGCACAAAAGGCTGCCCGCGGCCCCTATGGCCGAGGCCTCCGTAGGCGTACACACGCCGGTGTAGATCACGCCCAGTACCGCTGCAATGAGCAGGATGGGCAGGACAAGGCCCTTTAAGGAGGTAAGTTTTTCCCTCCAACTGAAGCGTTCCGCCTCACTCGGCGGCGGGGCCAGGTGGGGCTGGGCCATGCATCGCAGTGTGATGTAAAGGATAAATATACAGGCCAGTATGAGGCCCGGCAACATCCCTCCGATAAAGAGCTTGCCCACAGAGGCCCCGGTGATGGACCCGTAAAGGATGGCGATCACACTGGGCGGGATGAGAATGCCCAATGCGCCACCTGCGGAGACCGTGCCGATGGCGAGATCCTTATGGTAGCCCCGTTTCAACATGGAGGGAATGGCGATGAGTCCCATGGTCACCGTAGCCACGCCACTGATCCCGGCCATGGCCGCGAAAACCGTGCAGATGAGCACCGTGCCCGATGCCAGGCCGCCGGGGATACGCTGGAACCACCGATACATCATTTCATAGAGGTCATCGGCAAGACCCGAGACCTCCAGCATATTGCCCATGAGGACAAACAGGGGCACCGCGGCAAGGATGAAATTGCTCCCGTCCGCATGGACCGCGGAGGGAATCACCAGCAAGCTCTTGGGCCCCCAGAGCAGATAGCTGTAAAGGATGGCAACCCCGGCCAGACTGAAGGCAATGGGAAGGCCGAGGAGCAGCAAAATAATGAGTGTGGCAAAAAAGCAAACCGTGAGCAACCAGAGTTCCACGCGAACCTCCTCGATTAACTCCTCAGTCCCCCCTCTCCCTTGACGACCTTACTCTCAAGGGAATTTTGTCCGGTTACAGCCACCACCAAATCGCGGATCCACTTGGCCAGGGCCTGACACCCCAACAGGATTCCCGCAATGGGAATCAACATGAGGACCGGCCACATGAGGTACTCCCAAGCACTGTCGCTGCTGGTCTCGTGGATAAGAAAAGATTCCCAGAAAACGGCCCCGCCGTAGCTGACCACCACAAAGCAAAAGGCGAGGACAAAGAGGTAGGTCAAGACATCCACGAAAGCCCTGAGCCTGGGAGGAAAGGCCAGGTATAAAATATCCACCTTTACATGCCCGCCGTGGAGGAGGCAGTATCCTCCTCCCAGGCAGACAATGGCCAGGAGCAGGATCTTGTTGAGATCCATTCCCCACAGGGTGGGACTGTTGAAGACATACCTCATGAAGGTATCATAGAGGACAACGCCCATCAAAAGGAGGATGAGAAAACCGAATATCCTGCCGATCCACTCATTGACGATGTCAATAACATGGAGGATCTTGCCTAGCACGCCCATTTTTCATCCCTCAAATAATGGAGAGGCCCCATCAGCCTCCCTTTACATTCGCCGCATTCTCTAAAAGGTCTTGGCCTTTTTGAGCAGTTCTTCCAGCTTGGCGCAATCCGCGCTCCTCTTTTTGTAGGACTCCCAGACGGGTTGACTGAGTTCAAGGAATTCGTCGATGGCCTCAGGGGAGAAATCGATCATCTTCGCCCCGAAATCCTTGGGTCCGTGCTCCCGCACATATTTATCCACGGCAGGCCCTCTTACGTCGTAACACCACTCGGACCATTTCCTGGCCTGCTCATTGAGGAGGTCTTTGTAAGCCTGGGGAAGTTTCCTGTAGGCCTCCAGGTTCACGATCATGGATATTTGCAAGGGAGCGGAAAGACCCGGCCACGTGGCATACTTGGCCACCTCAAAGAGTTTGTAGGTAATGCCTGCATAGGCGGGATAAAGGGTCCCATCGATGGTCCCTCTCTGAAGGGCGATGTAGATCTCGGAGGGCTCGGTTTTCACCGGCACGCCTCCCCAGAGCTTAAGGGCCTTGGCCATCATGCCTGCAGCCCTGACCTTTTTCCCGTTCAGATCAGCCGGCCGATGACAGGGGAAGGTGAGGATCATGTTGTACTGGGCCACCTCCGTGTCCGCCAGGAGGTAAACCCCGTGCTTGGTGTAGTTTCTTCTAAGAATCTCCAGCCAGTTGGTTTCCCACACCATTTTTTTGGCCTGCTGATAGCTGACCATGTACCCGGGAAGACCGAATTGAACCGCCGCCTCCGGGAACTTTCCTCCCCAATAGAGGGGAGCGGCCCAGGCCATTTCAATGGCCCCTGTGCCCACAGCGTTAAAGACCTCTCGGGTCTTGAACAGGGCCCCTGAGGGAAAGACCTGGATGTTGAAGCGCCCGTTGCTTGCCCTCTTGACCATCTCGGCGAGCTTGACGGCCTGTCCATAGGCCCCCGGAACCCCGGGGAAAAGCTCTTCGGGAGGAGGGTAGGCAGATTGAAGCCGCCAGTTGACCGGGGGAAGGTCGGAGAGGTCTGCACTAAGGGCCGGGGTGGTAAAAGAAATGATGAGACCGCAGAGAAAAACAAAAAGGGCTGCAGTGGAAAAGTGCCACATTTTTTTCACCATCATTTTTTGCCTCCTTGCCTTAAGGGTTTCCATAAACATCCTGCCTCCGGATAACCGGCAGGGGCCATTTGGAAACAATATTGTATACATTTTCCGAGACTATGTCCCGTGCCGTCATATGTCAACCCCGTTGTTGCATAAAGAGCGCTCAAAGATTCTGCACCTTTAAATTTGGAATTCACCCATAGTGACATCCAGCCCCTGGATGTAAAATGGTATAAGCTCCTGTTCTTACTACAATTATATGTCTAGGAGCTCGATACGTTTGCAGCAACGGGGTCAGTCATTTCCATAAAGATCAATTCCTCAAAAGTTCACGGGCGATGACGATCTTCTGGATCTCGCTGGTCCCCTCATAAATCCGGGCGGCCCTGGCATCCCGATAAATGCGTTCCACCATGAAATCCTTCATATACCCCAGACCGCCGTGGATCTGGAGGGCCATATCCGCGACCCGCCCCAGCATCTCTGAACAGAACAGTTTGGCCATGGAAGCCTCCATGATCACCGAACGACCCTGGTCTTTTTCCCAGGCCACCCGGTACACCATCTGCCGTCCCGCATACACCTCGGTCGCCATCCGGGCCAGCATATCCTGGATGAGCTGGAACTGTCCGATGGGACGGCCAAACTGGACCCGCTCCTTGGCATAGCGTACGGCCAGGTCCAATGCCTTTTGAGCCGTTCCCACGGACCCCGCAGCCAGGGTGAGCCTGCCCTTGTCCAGGACCTTCATGGCGGTCTTAAATCCCTGCCCTATTAAACCTTCTCCGCCGATCACATTTTCCACGGGGACCTCACAATCCTCGAAGATGAGCTCTGTGGTGGTGCTCCCTCGGAGCCCCATCTTCTTTTCATGTTTGCCAACGCTGAACCCCTTGGTGCCCCGCTCTACGATAAAGGCGGTGACCCCTCCCCTGGCCCGTTTTTCCCGGTCTGTGAGGGCGATAAGGGTGACCAAATCGGCTATGGCGCCGTTTGTAATGAACATTTTGGACCCGTTGATCACAAAGTGGTCCCCTTGTCTTTGGGCAAAGGTCTTTATCCCCGAGGCGTCTGATCCCACATCCGGTTCAGTAAGGGCGAAGGCGATGGTCTTCCGGCCGCTGGCGATATCCGGGAGATACTTCTTTTTCTGTTCCTCCGTCCCGTCAAAGAGGATCCCCAGACCGCCTATGCCGTTGTTGGTGGCAAAACGGGTCCTCACAGAGGTATTGGCCCGGGAGATCTCTTCAAAAACCATGCACTCCGCCAGGGTGTTCAAGCCCAGCCCGCCGTATTCCTCGGGGATGCCCATCCCGAATAGACCCAGTTCCCGCATTTGTTCCACAATATGTTCGGGAAGGGCATCCTCTTCCTCTATCTGCTCTGAGATGGGATCGATCTCCTGCTCCACAAAACGCCTGATGGTGTCCTTCATGATGCGCATTTCTTCAGGGATCGTGAAATCCATGGTGTCTCCTTTTTCTCAAATAATATGGTGTCTGCTGAAATCCTGGATGTCCGAATCACTGTAGCCCAATTCGGCAAGAACCGCTCTGGTGTGCTCCCCCAACAAGGGCGAGGCCCTCTCTTCCATGACGTGTGTCCGGCTCAGCCTGAGGGGGTTTCCCACAGTCCGGACCTCTCCCAGACCCGGATGAAATAGCCCTTTGACCAGCGCGTTTTCAAGGACTTGAGGGTCTTTGAACAGGCCATGGTAGGTATGAACGGGACCGCACGGCACATCCTCCTTTTCCAAGGCGGCAAGCCACCCGGCCGTGGTCCCAGAATCGAACCTCTGCTGCAGGATGGGCCTGAGCATTTCCCGGTTGGAAAAGCGCTTTTCACCGGTGTTGAACCGCTCATCGGAAACGAGGGTATCCAGGTCCAAGGCCCGACACAGACCCTTCCAAAACTTGTCGTTAAAGGCCGAGATGGCAATATACCCGTCGGTGGTCTTGAAGACCCCCACCGGATAGGCAAAGGGGCTGTCGTTGCCACAGGATACCGGCTCCCGGCCTGTGAGGAAGTACTCCGTAATCTGGGTGCCTTGCAGGCACATGGCCGCGTCCAAAAGGTTGATGGCCACCAGCTGGCCTTGACCGGTCCGCTCCCTGTGGTAGAGGGCGTTCACCACCCCAAAGGCCCCGTAAAGGGCGGCCGTCATATCGGCGATAGGGACTCCCACCCGCATGGGTCCCTGACCCGGTTCTCCGGATATACTCATAATTCCGCTCAGCCCCTGGAATACGTGATCCGTCCCCGGTTTCAGCCGATAGGGGCCCCGCTCACCAAAGGCGGTGATTGAGAGGTAGATGATATCCGGCTTTACCTGGCATACCCGACCGTACTCCAGGCCGTAGCGTGCACGGATATCCGGTCTGAAATTCTCAACCACCACGTCGGCCCTCGCGATCAAACGATCCAGGATCTCCCCCCCCTCGGGCCGGTCCAGGGCGAGCGTTATCCCCCTCTTGTTGCGATTGACAGCCAGGAAGAGGGTGCTCTCCCCTTCTATGAAAAAACCCAGGTGCCTCAACCCATCCCCCGTCTTGGGCAATTCCACCTTGATAACCTCGGCACCCATATCACCCAAGAGGCTGGCGCAGTAAGGGCCGCTGATAAGGGTCGAAAAATCCAGGACCCTGCAGCCCGACAATATCTTTTTTGCCTTGTATTCCTTTGAAATCATGTTATCCCGTTGTTGGCGGCCAAAGGACACGGACAGGGGCTCCTATTTGCGGAGAGAAAGACGGCCTAAAGTCCGATCTGTTTGGCGATAATGTTTCGCTGGATCTCTGAAGTCCCCTCTCCAATGGTATAGACGAGGGCATCCCGCAAATACCGGAAGACCGGATACTCGCTCATTATGCCATAGCCCCCGTGGATCTGGATGGCTTCGCGGGCTGTATTCACCGCCGTTTCCGAGGCAAAGAGCTTGCATGTAGACGCCTCAAAAATGCATGGTTTCCCTTGGTCCAGGAGGTGTGCCGCCGAAAGGACCATGAGACGGGCCGCCCTAATGTTGGTGGCCATGTCTGCCAGTTTATGGGCAACGGCCTGGAATTTGCCGATGGGTTTACCGAACTGGATTCGTTCTGTGGCATAGCGCAAGGCCGCCTCGTAGGCGGCCTGGGCCACGCCCACCATATTGGCCGAGACCCCGATCCTCCCCTCGCTCAGGGTCTCCATGATAAGATTGAAGGTCCCTTCCTTTTCCCCCAACAGGCAGTTTCCGGGGATCGGGCAGTCCTCAAAGGCCACTTCCGCCGCATCCGATGAGCGAATCCCCTCCTTTTCCAGCTTGTTGATGACCAGCCCGGGCGTATCCCTGTCCACAAGGAACAGGCTGATCCCGTGGTAGCCCTTGCTTCGATCTGTATAGGCCGACACCAAAAGGTAGTCGGCTATGGGGGCGTTGGTGATGAAGGTCTTGGAGCCCCGAAGGATGTATCGGTCTCCCTCTCTAACGGCCCCACTCTTAATGGATTTCACGTCAGAGCCGGCATCCGGTTCGCTCAGGGCAAAGGCGCCGATCTTCTTCCCCTTGACAGCCGGAATCAGGTAGTCCCTTTTTTGGGCCGCTGTTCCTATACGGAAGATGGGATAGGTCGCCAAGTGACTGTGCCCAGAGAGGGAGCTGGCTATTCCCTGACAGACCCTGGATATTTCCTCCCTCAGGATGCACTCGGTGATCTTGTCGGCCCCGGCTCCCCCGTATTCCTCGGGATAGCGGATGCAGAGATATCCCAGCTCCCCCATGCGGGGAAAGAGCTGCTTTGGGAAGGTTTGGGTCCTTTCGGCCTCCTTGACCAGGGGCGCAATTTCCGCCTCGCAAAAACGGCGGATCTGCTCTTTGAAGATGAAATGCTCCTCCTGGAAATAAGGGTCCACAACTGTCCTTTCTAAGGTTTAGCAATATTGCTTGAAAAATTGCGTACAATAGTTATCAAAAAAAATGCCTCTTCATCTGATTATCAGGAAGGCCCGATTTCTTGATGCAACATGCCCACGGGCATGGTCTTTTGGAGGTGTTTGGTCAGGTAGTCCCCCGCTCCCATAATATGCCTCTCCACCAGTTTTCTGGCCCGCTCTCCATCCTTTTGGGCAAAGGCCTGGATCACCGCCTTATGCTCTTCGATATTCTTGGGGATACGACCCGGGGCGGAGAGCACTAAGAACCAGTAAGTGGTAAACTGGACATGCTGTCGCAGAAGTTGAATCAGCCTCTCATTCCCGCACTTAAGATTGATGGTCCTATGAAAACTCTGGTTGAGGCGCTGCCATTCCTTGACATTATCAATATCCAGGGCCTCCTGTTTTTCCACCACCTTCTGCAGCTTGGTGAGGTCCTTTTCGTTGAACCGATCAACCGCCAGCATGGCGGCAAACCCTTCCAGCATGGACAAGACCTGATAGCTCTCGAAGATCCGGTCCACGGATATGGCGGATACCCTGGCCCCCTTATAGGGCTCAATTTCCACCAGGCCCTCGTTTTCGAGGTGGCTCAGAACCTGCCGGATCACCATACGGCTGACCGAAAAGTGCTCAGCAAGGGCATTCTCCACAAGCCGTTCACGGGGCAGCCGCAGGCCCGAGTAAATCTCATGACGGAGCGTTCGGAGGACCTTATCCACCTCCTCCTGAAACATGGTTTTTTTGGTGCCGCCCTTGGGTGTCATGATCAATAAGCTCTCACACGAATGAGGTGAAATCCCCTTTATGCTTTTATAACCCCAAAGGACTGAAAAAGAAACCCTGTAACACTTTGGGTGTTTCCAGTGCTTAAACCCCCCGGCGTTATTGTAAACAATTTTGTTAGATATATTGGAAATGTTTACCTTGTCAAGCTTTTTCAGAAAGGGAAATCTTGAAGGGGAAAAGAGGAAGGTCTACCCGGGCGTTGGAGGGCGGAAAAATCAATGGGGTCTCTGTGCCATGATCCTTTCCAGATCGCCGTAGAGGGCGGCATTTTCAATGGCCATGGCGGCCGGACTGCTCAGCGCGGTGAGCAGTGACAAATCATCCTTGCGGAATCCATGGGGCCTGTCCAAGGAGTCCACGTAAATCACCCCACGAACCGTGGACCGGCTAATCAGGGGGACACACATGACGGACCTAATATTCATCAACTCCATGCTCTCCGAAAGATTGGCCTTGTCTTCTTCGGAAGTATCCAGCATGACCACGGCCCGTTCTTCCTGAACCACCCGGTTCACAATGGTGCGGCTGTATGGCCTGATCTTCTCAGGCTCTTCCTTGTCCCGCTTTGAAATGACCCCCAAGACCTCTTTTGACTCATCGTCAATAAGGATAAACAGGCCTCTGTCAATTCTCTTAAAGAGCTCGAAAATGGAATCCAGAATTTCTTCAAGGGTCTTTTTGATGTCCGACGAACGCATCAATACGGTGGACACCTTATGAATAAATTCCATATTCTTCTGAGAGGTCATGGGCCTGTTCTCTTGAAAGCCCCCTCTCTGCCCGCTGTGAGGATGGGGAAGATCAACGGAATCCTGAATGGAAAGGGCGTCCCCTCTAAGGCCCATGACCCGCCACCGCTTCATCTCTTTGTTGTAAGGCCGGCCCATGGACAGGACCACCTTACCCACGGCCAGAGAGCTCCCTTCCTCTATCTCAAAGGCCTGGCCAGCAGGTATACGCCTCCCTTTCAAGAAGGTGCCGTTTTTACTCCCCAGGTCAGTGACAAAGTACCTCTCTTTATTCCTATTGAGCCTTAAATGCCGCCGCGAGACCGTGATATCATTAATCTGGATGTCATTATCCGGAGAACGGCCGATAAAAATGAGGTCGCGGGGGAGGTCAAAAGACTTACCCTTGTCTTGCCCGGTGATTATATAGAGCCTAGGCATAATCTCATCTTTGCTGATTTATAAAAACCCGATTGGTATTTTCCCATAAAAAGGAGCTGCGAGTCAATCACATTTTTTTGTCCGGAAAATTTAATTGCCTGTTTTCAACCTTTAGTTTATATTAGGTTTTTATGGATAATCTTATCCACTTGCAGGTGACCGCGGAAACAAATAGGGGGGAATCGAGATCATTACTCGAACAAGAAATTCTCCCAGAAAGGCAACCGAATGGACGTTCACCACAGGTTCAATATCGCTCAAGAGGAAACTTATGATCCCGGCGAAATTATTTTCAAGGAAGGCAGCTCCGGCGACTGGGTATATGTCGTTATTGAAGGATCTGTGGAGATCTCAAAGAACATCGCAGGAAAAAGACGCCTTTTGGAAATCCTGAAACCGGGGGAAATCTTCGGCGAGTTGGGTTTTATCGGCGGGATAAAGCGCACCGCCACGGCCAGAGCGGTGGACAAGACAACCATCGGTCTCCTTGACCGAGAAGTTTTCGAAAAGGAGTTCAACCAGCTCTCCTCACCCTTCAGGACCGTCATCCAAACCATGACCAAAAGGTTCCAAGCCACCCTTGAACGGGCCTGTGACTTCAAGGTTCCAAGAGAGCCCCGGGTCCCTAAATCCCTTTCCCTCACCTTTAAAGACCGCCAGGCCTTTATCCAGGCTTATACCGCCAACGCAAGCACCGGCGGGCTCTTCATTAAGGCGGATACACCCTTGGATGCAGGCGCCGAGTTCCAGTTGAAATTGGAGCTCCCGGGCCTTTCAGTGCCCTTGGAAGTCAAGTGTGAGGTTATTTGGACCCGAAATCCTGAAGATAGCAAACCCCGGAAACCGGCGGGGATGGGGGTGAAGTTCCGGGAGATCTCCCAGAAGGACTACCAGGCCTTGAAAAAATTCCTCGCATCTGCGGACAAGCACAAGTAGTGCGTGGATTTTTCTTCCCTTAAGCTGATCCCCTCCCGCCGGTGATTTCCTTTCGTGGTCAAATTTGATCAATAAAGCAGGGAAATAAAATGATCAATATGGGATTGAGCCCTGGTCAGTGACGGTGAAAAGGGCATTGACCCCCATTGGGGGAATAGTGTATTGAAGGGCGATAAAATCTGCGCGCCGGGAACTCAGGGGACATGGAAAAAAATATCTCCTCAGCCATCATAGAAAGCATGAGTGACGGACTTATCGTATTTAACTTCCGGGGTTATATTACCCACATGAACCCGGCAGCTTCTGAAATACTCGGCCTCCAACCTGAAAAGACGCGAGACAGGACCTACGGCCAGCTCTTCATGGATAAAGCCGAAAACGATGCATTCAACGATATCCTCTTCAACGGGATACAGCATAGAGAGACCAGGCTTTACGGAGAAGTCCCATTCATGCGAAATGACGGAACGAGGCTTGACCTGGCTGTGACCACTTCCTTTTTGAGATCCGATTCCCTGGAGACACAGGATGCGGGCATTGTGGTCGTTTTCAAAGACATCACTCACTTCAAGGCCTTGGACCGTGCCCGTCAGAGGGTCTTGGATCACCTATCGCACGAACTCAGGACCCCTTTGTCTATTATCCTGGCTTCATCAAAGAGACTAACATCACCGGAGAATGCCAAGGCCCTTGCAAGAATTCAGAGAAACCTGGAAAGGCTCCAGGACATTCAACTGGAGGTTGAAGACATCGTCAAGCAGAGAGCCTTCCAGGAAAGATATAATGCATTGCCCTCGGTACAACAGGCCCTTGACCTTGTTGAAATGCTTGCTGAAGAAGACCCGGTCTACAGCGAGGCACTCCACTTCTTGAAAGGAAAAATCGACCACTTTTTTCACATTACAAAGTCCAGTGTTCAGGATGTAAAACTTGGGGATTATGCCCTCCAGGCCGTGGATTCTGCAAAAGAACGGTCATCCCATCGGCAGGTTGTCCTCATCACCAGAGTGGACGAAAATCCTACAATCAAGATTGATCCGGAGGTCCTCGAAAAGGCCCTTATCGGCCTGCTCAAGAATGCGATTGAAAATACTCCGGATCAAGGCGAGGTGGAAGTATCCCTAACGGGTGGGCCGGGAGATATTCAACTCCTCATCAAAGACACGGGCGTGGGGATCACCCGGGAAAGCCAAAAACAGATCTTCGGGGGTTTCTATCATTCAAAGGATACGGATCTCTATACCACCAAAAAACCCTTTTATTTTGGTGCCGGGGGTAAAGGTTTGGATCTCTTACGGCTTAAAATATTCGCAGAGGTTTATGGCTTTCAGGTGGAATTCACCAGCACGCGGTGCCCACACATCCCCGGTGAGGATGACATCTGCCCCGGCGTGATTGAAAGGTGCCCTCATGTAAAAGATAGGAAGGCCTGCTTTGGTTCAGGAGGGACATGTTTCACGCTGACCTTCAAGGCCGCGGAACAGTCGGGCGGATAAAAATCAGTTTTGGGGCCCCGACTTATTTATACGACTCAAGGAGGTGAAGATGGACATTACTGACGGAGGAAAGAAAGGGAACGCCAAGATTATATCTGTTAGGGGTAGAATGGACGCCGTTTCGGCCCCGGATTTTGAAAAGCGTCTGGGCGATTGGATGGATGAAGGAGAAACCCATTTTGTCGTTGATCTCGGAGAACTTGATTATATCAGCAGCGCCGGCCTCAGGAGCTTTCTCGTTGCAGCCAAGAAGCTGAAGGCCAAGGACGGTCAAATTCTACTGGCCGCCTTACAGGAAACCGTAAAAGAAGTATTCGAGATTTCGGGATTCAGCTCAATCATTCCTATATACGACTCTGTTGATGCGGCCCTTTCACAAGGCTGAAGACCTCGCGGGCCCTGCTTGAAGGGTCAAAAGGATGAGCCGAGTGATCCCGGAGCGGAGAAGTCTTTAGCCGATGAAAAGATGTATAGCCATATTTCTTACAGCCCTCTTGCTCCTTGTAGGTATCCCTTGGTGGGCCCCGGCTCAGCCCCTGAAGAAGGCCTCTTTCATCCCCCAGTGGGTTCCTCAGGCCCAGTTTGCCGGTTATTACACGGCCCTTGAGCGGGGTATCTATAAGAGATACGGTATTGATCTCACCATCATCACCGGGGGTCCCAATCACCCGCCTTCCGATCTCTTGGAGAGCGGAAAGGCGGACTTCGCCACTCTATGGCTCTCCACTGGAATACAGATGAAGGACCGGGGAGTAAGGGTCCTCAATATCGCCCAGATGCTCCAGCATTCCGCCCTGATGCTGGTGGCAAAAAAATCGAGCGGCATCAAGGAGCCCCACGACATCAACGGCAAAAAGGTGGGGCTTTGGGGACCTGTCTTTCAAATTCAACCGAGGGCCTTTTTAAAAAAATACGGCATCGAGGCAAAGATCATTCGGCAGTCTTATTCCGTTAATCTCTTCCTTCGCAACGGTGTCGATGTGGCCTCGGCCATGTGGTACAATGAATACCATACCATCCTCAATTGCGGTCTTAATCCTGATGAACTGACGACATTCTTCTTCCACAAACACGGCCTCAACTTTCCAGAAGACGGTATTTACACCCTTGAAGAGACCTATCTGAAGGATCCCGCCCTGTGCAAATCCTTTGTGGAGGCATCCATTGAAGGGTGGAAATACGCCTTTGCGCACCCTCAAGAGGCCTTGGATATAGTCATGAAGAATCTTAAAGAGGCCCATATCCCCGCCACCCGGGTCCACCAGAAATGGATGCTTGAAAGAATGAAAGACCTCATGTTTCCCGAGGCTTCGGATACCCCTCCAGGTGTCCTGCTGGCCCAGGACTATTACCGAGTGGCCAAGGGATTAAAGGGCAATGATTTGATACAATCCATTCCTCCTATGGACACCTTCTACCGAAAGTGCACCCCTTATGATTAGAAATAGAGGAATAGCGTTTAAACTCAGCTTTCTCATTCTGGCAAGCAGCACAATCATCTTTCTTTCCATATTCTGGTATAATTATAATTTCTCCAGGCAGGTTATCGTAAAAAACATCGAGAAAAATGCGAGAAACCTTGCCCAGGCCACGGTAAACCGTATAGACACCGTCCTTTACT
>Ga0180431_10000418_pt1 | contig 61565 bp, 56 predicted proteins | sample SS_ome_11_FD_132459 | JGI IMG/M metagenome (GOLD analysis project Ga0180431, IMG submission 132459) | Hypersaline lake sediment archaeal communities from the Salton Sea, California, USA - SS_1_MS_1 metaG | ecosystem: Environmental > Aquatic > Non-marine Saline and Alkaline > Hypersaline >... | reverse complement strand
CTTTTTGGTGCTGTCGGCATTCTGATCAATTTATTCACCGCAAAGGACGGCTATGCCTCGTCAATGCACTACGTGCCCGGATTCATTGTTCTGACGATTCTCTTTGCGAATAGGATTCTGGCTTCGATATTCACCGGCGTTTTCGTTTGTGTCTATATCGCCTACTATTTCATGATGAAGGGGGCCGGCATTGATCAGAGCTCTCTGAGCATCGCTTTTAACAGCTCACTCTCGTCGCTGGTATTGACCTACATTGTCGCGCATTTAATCGTCAATACGCTTAACCGGGCGATCGTACGGACCGGCGAAGAGTCCGAGAAAAATCTGAAGCTGTACCAATCGACTGCGGAACTGTTGCAGAAGGTGAAGGAGCAGGTATTCACCCTCTCGGCTTCATCTGAAGAGATGTCGAAAACATCGGAGAGTTTTTCGGAGAACGCACAGAATCAGGCTGCCTTCGTCGAGGAGGTTACCGGTACCGTTGAAGAGGTCAGCAGCGTTGTTGAGAATGTCTCTTGCAATGTGAGTGAGCAGCAGAACAGCATAACCCGTCTCATGGCAATTATTGATAGGCTCTCTGAGATAGTCAGGGCAGTTGGCGAGCGCAATCACGAGGCCCTTGCCGCGACGGCAGGCATTTCGGAAACGGTGAAGACAGGAGAGAAATCCCTGAACATGATGAACAGGAGCATGGCGAATATCATCGAAAGCTCGAAGGAGGTGACCGGCATCGTTGAGATAATCACTGATATCTCGGATAAGATAAACCTCCTCTCGCTCAACGCGGCTATTGAGGCTGCTCGGGCCGGTGACGCGGGGAGAGGATTTGCCGTGGTCGCTGACGAGATCTCGAAGCTCGCCGATCGGACCGCAACGAGCATCAAGGAGATTGACCGGCTCATCAGGGCGAATGATGCTGAAATTAGCAGCGGCATGTCGAACGTCGATCAGTCCGTTCAGGTTATGGGAATGATAATTGAGGAAGTAACCCGCATTGACAGCATTACCAATGCTGCGGCGGAGAATGTAAAGGATCAGATAGCGAAGAATGATGAGCTGAACACTGAGGCTGCCAACACGAGGGCTCGAACAGATGAGATCAGAATTGCCAGTGAAGAGTTGAAAACAGTAATGCATGAAATTTCGAAATCCGTTACCAGCATAAACGACCTGATCCAGGCCAACGCGTCCGGTGCCGAAGAGATGGCGAGCACGTCAGATGTTGTAAAAAGAGTTGCGCTCTCTCTCAAGAACGAGGTCGAGAGCTTTTCTGCTTGATGGGGATTGCGGCGCATTCGGTCTGTGCTCCCCGTCGTTGTTTTCAGCTCACCGGATACTACAGGCGCGTGCGCCCCGCTTCAGCGCAGGTACGTATTATTTTCTTGCAATAATCCTCACCACTGTTAGATTGTGCCCCGCTGAGTTCAGGAACCTGGATGTGTGTTATGATTAAGAATGATATTGAATTGCTGAAAAGGGGCACCGAGGAGATAGTTCCGCTCGATGAATTTGCTGCGAAGCTCAAGCGATCGGAGCAGAACGATGAGCCGCTCATAATCAAGGCCGGTTTTGACCCGACGGCACCCGATATACATCTCGGGCACACGGTTCTCCTGCGGAAGATGAAGCATTTTCAGGATATGGGTCATACGGTTATATTCCTCATCGGCGATTTCACCGGCATGATAGGGGATCCCTCGGGCAAGTCGGAGACGCGGAAGCGGCTGACGCGGGAGGATGTGCTGCGCAATGCCGAAACCTATAAGAAGCAGGTCTTCAAGATTCTCGATCCGGAGAAGACCGTTGTCGACTTCAACTCCCGCTGGTGCGAGCGGATGAGCTTCTCCGACGTTCTCGACCTGACGGCGCGATACAATGTCGCCCGCATGCTCGAGCGCGATGACTTCTCGAACCGGTATCGCGAGGGGAAGTCCATATCCATTCTGGAATTCATGTACCCGCTCATACAGGGATACGATTCCGTTGCGCTGAAGGCCGACATCGAGCTCGGCGGCACCGATCAGAAGTTCAACCTCCTGGTCGGTAGGGACATTCAGCGTGAGTACGGCATGGAGCCGCAGGTTATCATCACCATGCCGCTCCTCGTCGGCACCGACGGGGTGCAGAAGATGAGCAAATCACTCAACAACTACATCGGCATCGACGAGCCCCCCCGGGAGATATTCGGGAAGGTGATGTCGATCTCCGATGAGATTATGTTCCTCTACTATGAGTACGTCACCGATGTTCCCATGGACGAGGTGAACGGGTATCGTGAAGGGATTCGCGACGGCACCCGTCACCCGCGGGACGTCAAGGTACGGCTCGCGAAGGAGATCTGCGCTCAATTCTACGATGAGGAGACCGCCGGCCGGGCGGAAGCCGAATTCAATAAGATATTCGTGAAGGGTGATGTCCCCGATGAAATTCCGGAATATGCGATACCGGCAGAGGAAGCGGAGGAGGGGCGCATCTGGATAGTGAAGCTGCTGGTGCTCTCCGGCATGGCAAAGACGAACGGCGAGGCCCGGCGGCTGATTCAGGGCGGGGGCGTCTCTCTCGATGGCGAGAAAATTCCCGGTGATGACTTTGAAATAGACCTCCCCGTTGAGGGAATTATCAAGGTTGGAAAGCGGAGATTCGTGAGAATTGTCGGGTAGTTCTCGCCGGCAGCGTGCATCGGGGTAATATATTACAAGGCGTAGAACCTTGAGTTTTGTTTCGAGGATGTAAGCTCTTTTGCTGTAAACAGAAAAGGGTTGCCTTCGAAGCATGTTTGCCTTGTAACAAAATACCCCGTCGATGCTTGCATCGCCCAGTGCGACAGCACTGGCAGCGTGCTGCGGGGTAATTTATTGTGTAACCATTTTATACCTCAGATGACAGATAATAGTGATTTAGAAATTGTCGATCGAGTCCTGGCGGGCGAAGTTGATGCTTTCTCGGTGATTATATCCCGGTATCAGGATAAGATATTTCGGTACGTTTATTCTCAGGTCAACAGCTATGATGAGGCCGTCGACCTGACGCAGGAGATACTGGTTGTCGTTTTCGAATCGCTCCGTTCTTTCAGGAGGGAGGCAAAGCTCTATACGTGGATATTCAGTATAATGGTCAACTTCTGCAAGAACTATCGGAAAAAGCGGAGGCGATTCAATACCGTGCCGCTGGAGAGTGCGACCGGGGGATATGAGATTCAGATACCGGATACGAGGCATGATCCCGAAAAGGAGCTGGTGGATTCAGATTCGCTCCGCATCGTCAAAGAGGAGCTTTTTCAACTGCCCGATGACTACAAGGAGATACTCATCCTGCGTGATATTGAGGGGTTGCCCTATAATGATATATCCAGCATACTGGGAATACATCTCTCGAACGTAAAGGTCAGAATTCACCGGGGGAGAGAGATGCTCAGAAGGCGATTAAAGGAGAGGGGGCTCATATGAAGAAACATATTCCCTTTCAAAAGCTCTCTGATCTCTATGATGAGAAAATCCCTTCCCACTCGGAGCGGGCCTCGTTGCACGAGCATATTGAGTCCTGCAGCCGGTGCCGGGAAGACTATGAAGCCCTTCAGGCGATGATAGGGATGGTGCAGGCGATGACTGCCTATCGGATTTGCGAAAGCTCCTTCGTCGCTGAGACCATGAAGCGGGTCAGGCTTCTCGATGACGCACGACGAAAGCGGAACAGAAAGTACGCGGCGCTCTCTGCAGCCGCTGCAGGCATCATCCTGATAATCACCTATGGCATGTTTTCCTTTATGAGAGACGCGGAGAGAAGTGGTGTTCTCAAGCGGATCAGCGCTCTCGAGGAGGAGTATCGGAACGAGCAGGACCGATCGCCGAAGAGCTATGATGTTATGAAAACAGAGTACGACAGGGAGCGGGTTCTCTCAATTCTGCAGCGGAACAGGGCGCGCGTTTATGACGTCTATGAAAAACATGTGGAGGGGGAGGTCGGCCTCTCCGGTTTGAGAAAGTTAAAACGTGAGCTCGCCGAGCGTTTACAGCAGGACTATCCCGGGCAGAGACGGGAAACCGTTGAGCAGACGGAAGAGGGATTCGGGTATGATGTCATCCCCGAGCGGGAATGGACCTCACTGATTGAGGGTGAGCCCGTCATCAGGTTCGACGATGAGCCCGTCATCAGGTTCCGGGTGAATTTAAAGTAGTGCTGCTTCTGCCGGAAAGCGGGAACAGCCGGAATCTGCCCACCGCAGGTAAGTATTTACTTCTTCTTCGATGAGAGGTATTCTATCGTGTCTCCCAGCTCCAGGTAGAAATCGTGCAGCTCATCTTTTTTCCGCAGGGGCCTGAAGTCCGGTCTGGCGCCTTTCTGCACCTCTCTGAGGTACTGTGTCATCACATGGACGGGGCCTGCGATCTTGTGCGTGAAGAAGAGGGAGAGGATGAAGATAACGGCAGTCTGTATCACGATTAGAATTATGATGCAGTAGATAACGAACGTGCTGTTCTCCTTGATGGTGATGAGCTTCCCGACGGTCGCGCGAAATGTTTGCTCGCCCTTTTGTATCGCTTTATTCTCGGAATTGTGCAGGGCGGGGGTTTCGAGGAACATCTCGATCATGCTGTGCTGAGAATCGACAATCTCCCTGATCATGACGTTGTTGCTCCGTGCAAAAGAGAGGAGCACCGCAGAAACAATGAGAAGCGTTGCGAGGGGGAGTATGGCTGCGCGGAGTGAGGTGCCGAGCTGGAATCCCCGGTCGATGACATACTTTTTTCTCTTCTCTTTCATGGGCTGCTCCAGTACGAATAGAATCTCTCTTTGTACCGTTCACGGAGAATGGCGACGGTGCGGTCGACGGTCCGCATTAATTAGTTACTCTTCGAGATATTTCGTCAATATTTTTTAATTGCATTAATAGATAAAATCGTGAGATAATGAACCTGGCCACGCTGAAGGAATCGGTGATAACCGGTGTGACGGAGGGAACTGTATGAAAACCGTGAGTATAATATCCTCCTTTATTGCATGCATGTTTTTGCTGGTGACAGTGATCTTCGTTCTAATTAAAGACTGGCGCTCGCAGATTAACCGGTACTATTCATTCTTTGCCCTCTCCGGGCTCGGCATTCTCCTGATGATGTTCTTCCAGTATGCCTTTCCCGAATCTCCCTATCTGACAGAATTGAATCGGATTTCCCAGTTCTGTACGACGCTCTGTTTTGCCGCCCTTTTCGTTCTCTCCTTTGTTTTCCCGAGGGGTGAGAAGAAATTCCCTTTCTCATACGGCTTTCTGATGCTGCTCCCCGCAATCACGGTGAGCTGTATTGCGGTTTTCACCGATTGGACTATTACCAGGGCCTATTTCGAAGGCGATTCCCTGATGCGTGATTTCAGATTCTTTTACACCATCTATGCCCTTATCGCCTTCTCCTATCTGATACTCGCCATCGCGAGCTTTGTCAGAAAATATCTCATCACCAAGATCGATATCTTTCGCAAACAGATGCGTTTTGTGTTTCTCGGTACCTCCATCGCGGTATTCTTCGCTGCAATCTTCTCAATCGTGCTGCCGCGATTTTTCAACTACACGGAGATGTATGTTCTCGGTGCCTCCCTGGCGGCATTTCTCGCAATCTTCTCTCTCTACTATTCTATCATTTCATATCAGATGATGGATATTACCACTGCCATTCATAAAACAGTAATGTACGCTATTATCTCCATGGCTATCTTTCTGCCGATATACTTGATCGTGCAGATGCACGACAGCACTGTGTGGATTACCGGTGAGCTCCCTCCGATCATTCTAACCGGGTCGATTGTGTTCGTCTTCCTCCTCTTCTCAAACTATATTCAGCCGGTTATCGATAAGGCTTTTAAGAGAAGACAGTACGAGTTCGAGAACATCCTCGATACGTTTATCAGAGAGGTGGAGGAGCGGAGAGATTTCAGAAAGCTCGTCGAGCAATCGGTGAATGTCCTCTTTGATGCGCTCTTTCTCCGAAATGCATTTTTTGTCTCTTTCGATGGCGGGACAAAGCGGTATGAGCAGCTCTACGGTCGCGGTGAGGAGATAGAGTTCACTCCCCTCGACAGGAACGCCACCGTCATCCGGTGGTTTGTCCGGGACAGGGAGATGGTGCACATCGATTGGGTGTACACCGATGATAAAACCTTCGGCGATGTGCGCGATGATTTCATCGAGTTTTATTCTCGGTACCGGCTGAAGCTTATCCTGCCGATGTATCATGGTCAGCGCCTGCTCGGAATCCTGTGCCTCGGCGAAAAGGATTCTCTTGCTGCCTATAAACCCGATGAGCTGGATAATCTGCGGCAGTTTCAGCGGGAGAGCAACACGCTCATATCCAACGCGCTCTCGTATGAAGAGGCACGGAAAGAGCAGATGATTGCACGGACCATGGAGCTCTCGTCGGATATCATGTCACAATCCGTTCCCGCGGCGCTGCCGAATGTCATGGGAATAAAGTTCGGAGCTCTCCTCATTCCGAAGTACGGTGAAGGGGTCGATTATTTCGACTTTTTACGGCCGGGGAACGAGGGTATCGGCACCATTGTTACTGACGTTTCCGGCAGCGGGGTGAATAGCGCCCTGTACTCGGTCGTGCTCCGTTCCGCCTTTCAATCCTGTATCGCCGATGCGCCAACCTCGTATGCGATTATGCAGCGGCTGAATCGGGTTCTCTTTGAATACAACGAGGGGAAGGGGCAGCTGGTGACCGCCTATTATTTTTATTATGACATTAAATCGATGCGGCTTATCTACACCAACGGGGGGTTCCCCGCGCTCAATCTCTATCGGATCGAGAAGAACGATTTTGACGTGCTCGATACCGAGGGAATTCCTCTGGGGCACGATCCCCGATCCGAGTATGGCATGGGGAGGACGAATCTCCTGCGCGGTGATATCGGTGTTCTCTTCTCGAAGGCGTTGATTGGAACGGCGAATCAACGAGGTGAGTATTTCGAGGTGAGTCAATTGCGGACAATCGTCAAGGAGAGCAGGGGGAGAGCGCCGCAGGAGATTGTACAGTCAATTCGTGACGGTTTCGAAAGCTTCCTGGGGATCTCGTTGCCGGAGTCCGACATCATCGTGATAGTGTTCAAAATCGTCTGAAAGAAGACTTCACCGTATAATTGAATAAGTAAGTCGCCGCAGGGGCGCGGAACATGGTACACTCATTTTGCAAAAATACTCAATGGCTTTGCGCCCCCTTCAGTTGCTGGTGGTTCTATCACCGTTATTTAAGTAATATATCATACATTCTATTTACCATTTGATAAATGGGCACCTCAGTTCTATCACATTTTTCACAGGTTCCTTTATTCAACACGATTCCCACTAAAAACTGAACGTGCAGCATGCAGCAGCAAGTACTCGCAATGCTCCTCCCGTGATTTTTCCGTAAAGATAAATTTTATGCTTGATTGCTGAAATGGCGGCAGTAGGATATCGCCCTGCATATCAACGAGCACGAAAGCGGATTCAATGCTGTGATACTATCATCGGGAGGAAGAGAAGCTTCATGAAGAAGAGGGTTTTAGTGAGTGATTCGCTTGCCTCGGAAGGCATCGACGTTCTCAAGGAAAACGATGCAATTGAGGCGATTTATAATCCGGGCCTTTCCAGGGACGAGCTGCTGAAAGAGATACGGGACGTCCACGGGCTTATCGTTCGTTCGGCGACGAAGGTAACGGGGGAGGTTCTGGATGCTGCTGCGAATCTGCAGGTTATTGCTCGGGCGGGAGTTGGCCTGGATAATATAGATGTTCAGAAAGCGACGGAGAAGGGTGTGGTTGTCATGAACACGCCGGGGGGGAATACCATATCAACGGCGGAACAGACGTTAGCGCTCATGTTTGCAATAGCCAGACTGACGCCCATGGCTGATTGTTCGATGAAGCAGCAGAAATGGGACAAGAAGCAGTTCGAGGGGACCGAGCTGCGCGGGAAAACCATCGCCGTCATCGGATTGGGACGGATCGGCATGGAGGTTGCCAGGCGGTGTAAGGGCCTGTCGATGCGCGTTATCGGTTACGATCCCTATATATCCGGTGAGAAGCTCTCCGAGCATGATATCGAGATTATGGATCTCGAAGATATCTGGGGAGAGGCTGATTTTATCACCGTGCACACGCCCTTGACGGATAAGACGAGGAATATCGTCAATAAAGAGGTTATCGGGAAGATGAAGCCAGCGGTGCGTGTGATCAACTGCGCGCGCGGAGGGCTTTACAACGAACAAGATCTCTATGAGGCGCTGAAGGAGAAGCGAATCGCCGGTGCGGCACTCGATGTTTTTACCGAGGAACCTCCCAGAACACTCCCCCCGTTCCATGAGCTCGATAACGTGGTGCTAACCCCTCATCTCGGGGCTTCTACGGAAGAGGCGCAGATCTCGGTTGCGATAGAGGCTGCACAGATTGTTATCGAATATTTGATGACCGGAGTGGCACGAAACAGCGTTAATTTCCCCTCTCTTGATATGCACGAGCTTGCCTTTCTGCGACCCTATATCAATCTGGCGGAGCAGATGGGCGCCTTCCAGGGATCGATTCTGAACGGGAATGTCGATACGGTAAGCATATTCTATTCGGGCGATTTCGAAAACTATAATCTCTCGCCGTTGACATCCGCGTATATCAAGGGGCTCATCAGTCCCTATACCGAGATAGATGTCAATTTCGTCAATGCGTCTCTCGTCGCGCGGGAGCGGGGCATCAAAGTTCAAACGGGAGAAGATACGTCGCCGCAGAATTACTCTCATCTCGTCAAGATTACCGCGAGCGGGAAGGAGGGGACCAATGAGCTCTGGGGAACCGTTCTCGGGAAGCAGCTCTGGTTTGTCCGATATGATGAGTATTCCATTGATTTCGTCCCGCGAAGCGGCATGCTCGTGATTCGCAACAACGACGTCCCCAACGTCATCGGATCGATCGGAACGTTTCTCGGAAAGAACGGTATCAATATTGCCAACTTCCACCTCGCCCGTACCGAACGCGGCGGCAGAGCGCTGATGATAGTGGATATCGATGATGAGATTGATGATGCGCTCTTCAAGCAGCTCAGCGATCTGCCGGAGATTCTCGAGGTAAAGTATATGAAGATGGAATCCTGATGCAGGACTATTTCATCCCGTCCGTTTTCTTCACGCTCTTTTTCGTCGTTGATCCGCTCGGTCTCGTTCCCGTATTTCTCCCCTACCTTTCGGGCTATACAGCCGACAGGCGCAGAAGAATTGTGGTGAAAGCGGTTGTTATCGCGCTCGCTGCTTCCCTCTTCTTTATATTCTTCGGCAATGCCCTCCTGAGATTTCTTGGCATCAGTGCCGGTTCCTTTCTCATTGCGGGGGGCATTCTCCTCTTTCTGGTTGCTATCGATATGCTCTTTGCCCGTCCCGCCAGGACCAAGGTCAGCGAGCCTTCGGCTCCCGACACGGAGGGCGATATTTCCGTCTTTCCACTGGCAATCCCGATGCTCTGCGGCCCCGGGAATATTGCGGCGCTGCTCATGTTCAGCGCTCAGGTGCAGGATGATCCTGCCGGTCTGGGCCTGCTGGTGCTGATTACCGTTGTGGTATTCGCCCTGGCGCTGATCATTATGTTTCTTGCGGTCAGCCTGCAGCGCCTGCTTGGAGATACCGGCCTGTCGGTCATTCAGCGGCTCATGGGACTGATACTCTCGGCGCTTGCGGTGCAGTTCATCGTCAATGGCCTGAAGAGGTTCGAAATTCTCTGACAGGCTGTATGCGAGCAGCAGCCAGCTCAGATGCAGTTTCGTTACTTCTTCGCGATACTGTCGATGAATATGAAAGAAGGTAGCGCACGGCGAACACGATGTCGAGCGATTTTTTACAGCTTAACGGGTGTTGCAGTTAACGAGATCGTTCACCGCTCGGTTCGAGAGGGGAGCTTCCTCGCGCCGATGCCAATGACAAACGGATATCAGCCGGAAGCTTTCATCTCTCCCGAAAAAACCGGTGGATCTTCCGCGCCGTCTCCTTCCCGATTCCCGGGACGACCGCCAGCTCTTCAATGCCGGCGCGGCTGATCTTCTCAACCGAACCGAGATGCTGCAGAAGTAATTTCTTCTTCTTCTCGCCGATGTCCGGTATCTCGTCGAGGAGGGAGCTCTTCAGCTCCTTCTCTCTGAGCTTCCGGTGATAGGTGATGGCGAAGCGGTGCGCCTCGTCACGGATGCGCTGCAGTATCTTGAGCGCCTCCGATGAAGCGGGCAGGCGAAGCGGCTCCGTGCCGGGATCATAGTATATCTCTTCGAATCGCTTTGCCAGGGCGATTATTTTCGTATCGAGGTTGAAGTCGCTTATGATCTCCTGTGCCCGGGAGAGCTGCGGCTTCCCGCCGTCGATGACCATAAGATCCGGAAGCTCGTGATGTTCGTTTATCAGATACTGAACCCGTCTCCCCACGACCTCGTGTATCATGCCGGGATCGTTTGCGGCATCGTATCCCCGTATCCGGTACCGCCGGTAGCTGCTTCTGTCCGGGTTCCCCCTGCTGAACCGCACCATGGACGCGACGGCCTTTGTCCCCTGAATGTTCGATATGTCGAAGCACTCGATGGTCTCGGGAGGCCGCTCCAGGCTGAGGATTTTCCTGAGCTCCTGCAGCCCCGCTCTGCGGTCGGCCCTTTCGCGGTCGGCTTTTCGCTCCGCAATCAGCATGGCGATATTTTTCAGGATCATATTTATGATGCCCCTGTCGTCGGGGGTGGCGGGGGTGCCGATGCGGATTCTCTTTGCTGCCATTGTCGAGAGATGCTCCTCTATCAGCTTTCGGTCCTCGAGGGGGTGCTGGGTGATGATGCCTTCCGGTATGCTGCGTGCGCTCTCCTCGCCGTCCTCCCGGGAGGTATCGAACTGTTTCCGGTAGAAGTCAACGATGAATGTTTTGAGTATCTCTCCCGGCTGCGAGTACCGCGTGTTTCCGATAACGGATACTTTCCGTCCGAGCAGCGCTCCGTTTCTGAATTCGAACACGATCACTATCGCTTCGGCGGCATCGATGGTGAGGGCGATATAATCGAGGTCCTGTTCCACCGGTGCGAGCACCTTCTGCGATTCGGCGTATTTCTGTATATCATAGATGATGTCCCTGATACGGGCGGCCTTCTCATACTCCATGCTGCGGGAATAGAAGTCCATCTGCTCTCTGAGATTCTTCTGCAGCGGCTCGATGTTTCCTTCGAGGAAGCTGATCGCGCTGTCGACAATCATCCGGTATTCCTCTCCGGTAATCAGGTTCTGGCAGACCCCCTGGCATCGCTTCATCTGAAAGTTGATGCAGGGGCGCTCGTTTTCCCTGAGGGGGAGCTCCCGTGTGCAGGTTTTGAGCTTGAAAATTCGGTTTATGGTCTCGACGATATTTCGGGCTGCACGTGCATCAGTATAGGGGCCGAAATAGCGGTTCGACGGATCGGAGAGCTTTCTGGTGAAAATGACCCGCGGATAGTCCTCGGCAAGGGTGACCGCGATGTAGGGGTACCGCTTGTCGTCTTTCAGCCGGACATTGAACCGGGGCCTGTTCTCCTTGATGAGCGTATTTTCCAGAAGAAGCGCCTCAATCTCCGAGTCGGTGGCAATGTAGTCGATACTGTCTATATTCTTGACGAGGGCGCTGGTTTTCGGATCCCGTTCGGTCCGGTTAAAATACGAGGCAACGCGCTTCCTGAGCGAGCGTGCTTTCCCGATGTATATCACCTCGCCCTTCCTGTTCTTCATCAGGTAGGCTCCCGGCGTGTCGGGAAGGGCGTTGATTTTATTCTTCAGCTGTGCGGATATGTCTGGCATCTGCTTTCCGGAGCCCTTTGACCTTGTTGATGTACTGAAGGGTCAGCTCGTTCTCGGGATTGAACTGATATGCCTTCCAGAACATCTTCTCCGAAATATCGTACTGCTTCTTCTTCGCATAGGCAACACCGAGATTGAAGAAGCCGCCGAAGCTCTCGGGTTTCAGAAGGATGAGCGCCCTGAAAATTATAATGGCGTCGTCGATGTTGTTCTCCTTGAGGAGGTTCACCCCGTATTTGAATATATCGTTGAGCGTGTCCTTCTTCTCCAGGTCCTGGATGATTTTTTCCTTTTCTTTCAATTCTTTTATCTCATCGATGAGGCTGTTGAATGAGAGTGCCAGCTCGCTCAGCTCGAGGTCAGCTTCCGGGTTCAGGTTGATATCGAGCTCTCCACTGGCGGCCCGCTTCAGTGAGCGGGAGAGATTCCTGATAAGCAGGGTGAAGTTTTGATGGAAGAGGAGTGATACGATGAGAATGAGAATCACCATCAGTGCCGCGCCTGCAATCACCCTGTTCCGTATCCCGCCGAGAAACGTCGTGTATTCCTGCAGGGGCAGGGAGGCATGCGAGGCGACTGCAAAAGCCAGGCTGTAATGGCGTTTCTGTATGGTAAAAGGGTGATAGACATTCTGCCAGGTAATGTCTTTCTGACGATAGATAACCGGTTCGACGATGGGTCTGACGAGCCCCTTTTTTACGTAATTTTCCTCCTTGTTTTCCCGTACCGTTCTGTTTGTTTCGATGTCGAAGTGCAGTGAACGGGAGAGGGGTATCTTCTGCTGCAGGGTAAAATAGTTTTCGTCGGCTGTTTTCGCGTATACTATCACGTAGAGAAACTCGCTGCGGCGAGAGCACTCCCGCCGTATGCTGGCGGCAAGCGAGGCGCTGTTCTGTATCCGATCTTCGCCGATCCGCTCGACGAGCATGCGAACCTTTTCGAGGAGAATCAGGTCATTGCTGTGGAGGACGATATTCTTGATAACAGTTTCATTTTTCGTGAGCAGCTGCTGAAATGAAAATGCTATGATGAGGATGAAGATGGCAATAATTGCTGTTGAGCCGAGGATGAGTTTCGTTGACATTCCCGGTTTTATCCGTTTGGTGCTCATTGCTTCGATTCCTCTTTATCACCGCGATGGAGAGCGGTGCTCTCATTCTCTCGGGAGACTGAACTCGAAGGTGCTTCCTTTACCGGTTTTGCTCTGGGCCCGAAGCTCGCCGCCATGAAGCTCGATGAAACGCTTGCAGATGATCAGGCCGAGACCGGAGCCGATTTCTCCCCGTGTCCCCTCTTTATGAAAGTAGGTATACTGCTCGAAGAGGCGCGCGAGCTCCTTCTTCCTGATGCCGATGCCGGTGTCCTGCACCGAGATGATGATGCGGGATTCCCTTTCGGCGGCGCGCACGTTAATAATGCCATTCTCGGTGAACTTTATCGCATTATTGATCAGGTTATTGATAACCTGCTGAATTTTCATGCCGTCAATGAACACGGCGGGGTCTCCAAGCTCATTGCTGAAGGTGATGGTATTGTTCTTGTCAAGCGCAAGGATGGTGAGATTGTTGATGCTGGTCGTGATAAGCTCGATGATATCGGTTTTCTCCTTGCTGAGCTGTATTGCACCCGCTTCAATTTTCGAGAAATCCAGCAGCTCATTGACGAGGGAATAGAGATTACCGGCGATGTCCTTTATCACGGAAAGGTATTTTTCCTGGCTTTCAGTGAGGCTCCCCTCTTTCAACAGGTAGTTCACGTACCCGCCGATGGTTGAGAGGGGAGAGCGGAGATCGTGAGAAACGACGGCGAGAAACTCGTTCTTGAGCTCATTGAGAGATTCGAGCTCTTTCAGGTTTTTCCTGTTCTCACGATGCAGACGCACCCGTTCGGCGGCTCTCTGCATGGTGAGCTTCAGTGTTGTTGCATCGATCGGCTTCTCGATGAAATCGTACGCGCCGAGCTTTATTGCCTTTATTGCGCCGTCAACCGATGCATAGCCGGTGAGAATCATGATAAGGGTGTCGGGTGCGGTTCGATTGATGTGTTCCATAACTTCGAAGCCGCTGAGCCCGGGCATATTGAGATCGGTAATAACGATGTCGAAGTGCCCTCCGTTGCACTTTGCAACCGCCTCCTCGCCTGAAACGCACGTATCGATTCCGTATCCTTCGGAGGAGAGGATACGTCCGAGCCGTTTGACAATTTTCTCCTCATCGTCAACGAGTAGAATGTTTATATCCTCAGTGGTCATACTGCTGTCGATAATCGAACTATTTTCCAGTAGACGCAGATTATATCATAGTTGAAAATATTCAATATCTTTTATCGCTGCTTCCCAATAAAATGACGGCGAGACGGTGATGAGGCCCCGGCGTGCCTTTTTGGTGTTGATTTTTTAGCGGTTCTGTCTCATCGCGCTATGATAGGGGCATCGGGTTCACCGGATGGAATTGGGCGGGTAATGAAATGACAGCGCATAAAAAAACGGATGAGAAGGGTGAGACGATGATACCGCTATCACCCGTAACCATCTATAAAGAGATACTGCCGAAAACGAATTGCGGCGACTGCGGGTTGCCAACCTGCTTTGCCTTTTCCACGCTGGTTGTGGTGGAGAAGCTCCCCCTGAGCAGATGTCCGCACATTGATGCCGAGTCGCTGGAGAGGAATCAGAAGCTGCTCGATGCACAGTATCAATCGGGCAGGTGGGTGAAGAAGGATCCCGTTCATGATGCCCTTCTGTGGGCCAGGGAACGCTCGGCATCGATGCGTATTCAGGATCTGCCGGAACGGATCGGCGGCACGCTGAAAGAGGAAAAGGGCGAATTCCTTCTCGAGCTCCCCTATTTTAACGACACCCTAGTGGTGAGAAAGGATGGTATCGGCAGGGGTGATGGTACCGCGCTCAACAGATGGGAGCAGGTATTTATCTATAATCATATCGCGCAGGGGGGCGCTGCGCTCCCCACCGGCCGATGGATCGGATTCGTTGAGATTCCCAATACCGTCTCCAAGATAAAGTCCATGAAGGAGCAGGTTGAGAATCCTGTCGGCGAGCGCTTCCGCGGCAGAATCGATGAGCTGCTGAAAGCGGCGCAGCTCACCGGGGGGATTCCGGTCGAGAGTGAGCGAACTGAATCCGCTGATGCCGCGGTTCTCTTCAGGCCCCTCCCGCGGATACCGGTGATGCTCCTGTTCTGGGACGAGGAGGAGAATGAAGGATTCGAAGCCACCGTTAGGCTCCTGTTCGATGAAACCATAACCGAGCACCTCGATGTCGAATCGATTATGTTTTTAAGCGAACGAATACGGCAGCTCCTCACCGGTGATGAAGAGTAAGATGTCTGCCCTCGGTCAGCTGTTCTAAAAAAATCATTGAAATAATGGGTGTGATCTGACTACGCTGTGGTTCTCAATCATGGGCTTCTCGCTGTGCTGCAGGAGATGAATGCAATGATAAGGAGTAATACAGTATGGGTGAGTCGGTAAAATCCAAGATACGTACCATCCCGGATTTCCCCAAGCAGGGTATCATGTTCCGTGATATTACCACCCTGCTCAAGGATGCGCGGGGTTTTCGGAAGGTTGTTGATGATCTGGTTCAGCGATATGTCGGTATTCATATTGATATCGTCGTCGGCCTCGAGGCGCGGGGATTCATTCTCGGCGGTGCCGTTGCATATCAGCTCGGCAAGGGATTTGTGCCCATTCGAAAAGCGGGGAAGCTCCCCGCCGAGACGGAATCCTATGAATACGAGCTCGAATATGGAACCGATACGGTCGAGGTTCATAAGGATTCCATCAAGAAGGGCGATAAGGTTCTCATCGTCGATGACCTGCTCGCAACGGGTGGTACGGCAACGGCTGCGGCGAAGCTCGTGGAGAAGCTCGGCGGTGAGATTGTCGAGATCGCATTCATCATCGACCTGCCCGATGTCGGAGGCAGGAAAAAGCTTCAGGAGGCGGGCTACCGCATGTTTGCCCTGTGTGAATTTGAAGGCGAATAGTGCATGCCGCCCCCGCATCAGAGAAATGCGTATCGCAAAATGAAAATAACTCCGAGTATAATCATCAGCGGATTCGTGCTCCTTATCCTCCCCGTGAGAAGCTTCATGACCGGGTACGAGATGAAGCCGAAGGCGAGCCCGTCGGCGATGGAGTAGGTGAGCGGCATTCCGATTATTACCAGGAAGGCCGGAAGGTATTCGGTTATATCGGAAAAGTCAATTTTCTCGATATGGCTTATCATCATTGATCCGACGATAATAAGGGCCGGCGATATAACCGGGTAGAGGGTTAGCGATTCGGATACCTTGAATCCTCCACCGATCATCTTCGCCACCGGCTCGAGGAAGAGAGCGATTACAAAGAGAATTCCCGTTACCACAGCGGTCAACCCGGTCTTCCCACCCTCGTGAACGCCGGCAGAGCTCTCGATATAGGTTGTGACCGTGGAGGTTCCGAGAACGGCACCGAGGGTTGTTGCCGTCGAATCGGTTATCAGTATTCTCTTGATGCGCGGAATGCTTCCGTCCGCTTCGACGAGTCCTGCCTGCTGCGTGACGCCGACAACGGTGCCGACCGTATCAAAGACATCCATAAAGAGAAAGACCAGTATCAGCGGAACGTATTGAAGCGAGAGCGCTCCGAGAACATCCATTTTCGCGAGCGTCGGCATGATAGAGGGCGGGCTGCTCATCACCCCGTGAAAGGTTACCACGTCGAAGGGGAGGGCGATAAGCGAGCAGAGGATAATGCCGATGAGAATTGCTCCCTTGACCTTGAATGCGGTGAGCACACCGATGATGAGGACTCCGGTTATGGGGATGAGAACATGCGCCGTTGTCACCTTGCCGAGTGTCAGGATGCCCGCCGGAGACTTCTCGATAATACCGGCATAGACAAGACCGATAAATGCGATGAACATTCCTATACCGACCGTAATGCCCGACTTGAGGGATGACGGGATGGCGTCGATGATGATCTCCCTGACGTTGAAGATTGAGAGCAGGATAAAAAATATTCCCGCTATGAATATGATCCCCAGCGTTATCTCCCATGGGACGCCCATGGCGAGAACGACCGTAAAGGCAAAAAAGAAGTTTTCGCCCATTGCGGGGGCCAGCGCCAGGGGATGGTTCGCGAAGATTCCCATCATTATCGTTGCGAATGCCGATATGAGGCAGGTGGCGACCATGACCGCTCCGAAGTCCATGCCGGCAGCGCTCAAGACGGCAGGCTGGACAAAAATGATATACGCCATGGTGACGAAGGTGGTTGCGCCTGCGATTATCTCTGTTTTTATGCTTGAGCCGCTCCTGCGTATGCCGAAATACGAATCGATGATCTTCATATCACTACTCCTCTGTTCACACATGAGGAACTGCCCGAATTGTTCCTCGGGTGATTTTCATGAACACCGATGAAACCCTTTATGCCGGTACCGTCGATACGGAGAAAAGGCTTTGCATCTATTCGAGCCGCTCATCTCAGCAGAGCGAGATTGCATCAGTAATCTCTTTTGACTGCGTCAGGGGAAGCGTATTCTCACGACCGGAAACCGGCGCTGACGGGCTGACGGTCGGTTCACCGTGAGAGAGCTTCCTGAGGAGTGCTCTCTGTATTGCGCGAAGCACCCCTCCGGGAACCTTCGCAGGGTTCTTATATTTTCCGTGTATATCTTTGAGAAGATCGATTTCGTGTATAAAGAGGCTGTAATAGAACCAGTCCTTCATGAGCGCCGCGGCGAAGATGATTTCTTCATCGGCAAGAATATCCTTTGCGACACAGGAGAAGTGCTCACAGATTGTTTGATGCGCAGCGGTTCTCAGGTCGGGCTGATCGGCAGCCGGATAGAGGAGGCATCCCGGAATGCTGCTCTGTGCATCGATATAACCGATAAAGGGGCACTGAATCCCGTCGCGGTACAGTTTGGGGATAACGCTTTCAGCGAAAGGATTGGAGGCGATCCATTTCCTGAAGAGCGCTTCCCGGCTGTGCCTGTTCTTCTCATCGATACAGGCATCCAGGAAGATTTTTTTTCTCCTGTTGAACTGTTCGGTTCGTTGTATTAAGAAGGTTTTTATTTCGACAGGGGAAGCTTTGAAATTATGGCTCCCACAGCAGAGCGCACAGGAAACACCGTTGCCCGGCTGACAGATATTGACCGATCCATTTTTTGTCATGGGATACCTATTACGGTGCTCACAAAAGTCCCGTCAAATAAAATTTTTAATTCATTCGGGGTGCCTGTTCGAAATGCGTCTGCGCCGTATAAAAATAATTGCGTTATTTATATAATTTTTTTGTATATTGTTTAATGAAGAGGGTGTATGCAGTAATACGGGATTTGCGTGTGAAAGCACACAGGATGAAACTGATAACATTAATTAACTCGTGCAGCCTCTCCGGTGCGCTGCTCCTCGTTGTTCCGCTCCTCTTTTCATGTGTCGATGAGGGGGGAGTGTATACATCCGATGCATATCATACCTGTGAATCCATGGAGAATCTCCTCTTTGAGATAAGTGCGGAACATCGGGATATAACCGAGCTCGAGCCGGTTGGCCCCACGGTGGAAGGGAGAACCATATGGGCGATGACCATCTCGGATAACCCGCGCATCAATGAAATGGAGCCCCGGGTGAGGCTTGTCGCGGCAATTCACGGCGATGAGAACATATCGACTGAAGTTCTCCTCCGATTGATACGGTACCTCACTGATTCCTACGCTCACGATCCCGCGGTGAAATATATTGTCGACAATACGTCCGTGTTGATCATTCCGATGATGAATCCCGATGGCGTTGCTCACCGCACGCGGTATAATGCGAGCGGGGTTGATCTCAACAGGAATTTTGATGTTGCCTGGGTTCCCGCCGAGAATCACGGAGCAACCCCCTTTTCGGAGCCTGAATCAATCTCGCTTAAGGAATTTTCGGAAGATATCGTGTTTCACTGCTCGGCGTCGTTTCACTCCGGGGCGGTGGTTGTAAACATGCCCTTCGATTATGCCCGCGAGAGTGACGGTGTCATTCCGGGCGAATATCCCCTCGTGGAATTTTTAGCAAAGACGTATTCCACCTCGGGGCGCTTTCTCGAAACTGAAGGGCTCGTTGATTCAGTATACGTCGATTCCGGAACCATCAATGGGGGCGATTGGTATATTATCTACGGTTCATTACAGGATTGGAGTTATATCCGAACCGGATGTATAGATGTTACGATTGAAATTGCCCGGCATAACCCCGATACCCTGCAGGGGATAGAAGAGGTTTTTGATCGCAACCGGGAATCCCTTCTGGCATATATAGCATCGGCTCGCATCGGGATCTTCGGCAGTGTGGTCGATAGCAACGGTTATCCGATAGCGGGTGTACGGGTTTCAGTAGAAGATGGCGATATTACGACGGTAACGGATCGGGACGGGTATTACTGGAAATTGCTGCTCCCCGGAAATTATGTGATAACCTTCTCTGCCGAGGGATTTTCGGATTTTTCCGAGGAAGTCGAGATCAATGCGGCTCCTGTTCAGCTGCCGGTTATGCTCGTTGAGTAACCGGCAGTACGGCTGTCCGCTCTCCCCTTCTGCAACCCGCTGACAGAAACTGTATCAGACACGGTACATGAAGCATCCTCCTCGCGTCCGCCTTCGACAGGCCGCTGCAGCGTGATGCAGCACCTTCCGCTCTCGTTCCCGCAATGGTTATACCGGTATCGGTTTAAAATCATATTGCTATTTCAGAGCCGGCTGCTATAGTGGCTCACCCCCTTCAAACAAAGGTAACCGGCGAGGTGCTGTTGTGGGAACGTCATTGGATAACCAGATGATTATCGCTGTTTTCGTTTTATACATGGGAGTGCTCTTTGTGCTCGGTTTTATCGCTTCGAGAAGCACAAAGACGGAGGAGGATTTCTTCATCGGGGGGAGGAAGATTGGCACCTGGGTCACGGCAATTTCTTCAACGGCGAGCTCCGAGAGCGGATGGGTGCTCCTGGGGACCGTGGGACTGGTCTACAAGGAGGGTCTCGCTGCTGTCTGGTTCATGCCCGGCTGCCTGCTCGGTTACTGGTTTAACTGGCGGTTCATTGCGCCGAGACTCAGATCCTGTTCCATACGCGATGAGGCGATAACGATACCCGATTTCCTCGAAAGTGAAGTGGGCCGGGGAGGGGGGGCGGTGAGAATAGTCGCGGTCATTATTATTTTCTTTTCCATGATGGCCTATGTCGCAGCACAGTTGACCGCAGCCGGCAAAGCGTTTACGGCGACCTTCTCGATAGACTATGCGACCAGTATTATGATAGGTTCCCTTATCATAATCTTCTACACCCTGTTGGGAGGTTTTCGCGCGGTCTCCTGGACCGATCTCATCCAGGGGCTTCTCATGGTGTTTTCGCTCATTGTGCTTCCCCTTATTGCCTTTTGTGCCGCCGGGGGGATGCAGGCAGTACTTGATGATCTCTCCCGAAACAATCTCCTCTCGCTTCTGAAAACGAACGGCATCTATGCTTCAATCGGTTCTCTGCTCGGCCTGCTGGGTATTGGGCTGGGGTATCCGGGACAGCCGCATGTGCTCATCCGCTTTATGGCAGCTTCCGATGATTCCGTCATCCTTCGCGGAAAGATAATCGCCCTCATGTGGGGATTCTTCGTGTACTCGGGATCGATTATGCTGGGGCTGGCCGGACGCGTCCTCTTACCCGCGGTCGCCGATCAGGAGCATGTCTTCCCCATGATTGCCAGTCTGCTGTTGCATCCGGTGCTTGCCGGCGTAATGCTCGCGGCCGTCATGTCCGCTATAATGTCCACTGCCGATTCGCAGCTGCTGGTCGCATCGTCGTCGATGGTTCGGGATATCTATGAGAAGGTGCTCAACAGGAGCGTTGAGCAGAAGAAACTCCTGCTGCTGAGCCGGATTTCCGTTCTGGTACTTGGCCTGATATCAATCGCTGTTGCGATATCTGATACGAGAATCGTGTTCTGGTTTGTTCTCTTTGCCTGGTCGGGGCTCGGTGCGAGCTTCGGGCCGCTGATAACGCTTCTCCTCTTCGGATATCGATTCAGGCCGCTTCAGGCGGTGATAGGAATGCTGCTTGGCTTTTTTATAACGATTCTATGGAAGAGCGGCTTCTTTGATGCGGTTTTCGGAGTCTCTCTGTCGCAGAATCTCTACGAGCTTATCCCCGCCTTCACCCTCTCCTTTCTCTATCTCCGCATTGTCGGCACCAAGATCCGGTGATGCTTTTGCGAAGGGGGTAAATCCATTTTATTGATGGCAGGAATAAATTCTTGACATTAATAAAAGAGACGACTATTACGTAATTCCGATATCAACGGGCAACGCCCGAAACATAACGTGTAATTGCATCATATACATTCAGTGATATACTATTACTAAAGGAGAGCACCAATGAGTATCAAGGTTGGTATAAACGGCTTCGGGAGAATCGGGAGAAATGTTTTGCGGGTTATCCTGAGCGATCAGGAGACGTATGGCGATATCGATGTTGTCAGCGTGAATGATCTCACCGATGCGGGAACCCTGGCACATCTCTTCAAATATGATTCTGTTTTCGGTATTTTCCAGGGGGAGGTTTCGCACTCCGATAATGCGATAATAGTGAACGGAAAAACGATACAGGTTCATTCGGAGCGGGATCCCGGAAAGCTCCCCTGGAAAGATGAGGGAGTTGCGGTTGTCGTCGAATCGACCGGTATTTTCCGTGACAAGGAAAAAGCGATGGCCCATGTCAGTGCCGGGGCGCAGAAGGTTATCATCTCGGCACCCGCGAAGGGTGAGGATATCACCATCGTTTTAGGGGTGAATGAGGATAAGTACGACAGGAAGAACCATCAGATCATCTCGAACGCCTCATGCACGACGAACTGTCTCGCCCCGGTCGTCAAGGTCATCAATGATGCCTTCGGTATCGAAAAGGGTTTGATGACGACTATTCATTCATATACCAATGATCAGAAGATTCTCGATCTCCCGCACGAGGATTTGCGAAGAGCGCGTGCTGCAGCAGTATCGATGATTCCAACAACAACGGGTGCCGCGCGGGCAGTGACGCTGGTCATCCCCGAGTTGAAGGGGAAGCTTGACGGAATGGCAATCAGGGTTCCCACGCCGGATGTTTCAGTGGTGGATTTTGTCTGTCTGGTCAAGAAGACGGTCTCCAAGGACGACGTTATCGCAGCATTGAAAAAAGCTGCACAGGGGAGCATGAAGGGCATACTGGATGTAACGGATGAGGAGCTGGTATCGGTCGATTTCAAGGGAAATCCATTTTCATCCATCGTCGATGCGGGATCATCAACCGTCATTGACGGCAATATGGTCAAGGTTATCAGCTGGTACGATAATGAGTGGGGATACTCGACACGGATAGCCGATCTCGTCAAATATATCATGAAATAACATATACACGGTGATATCTCAGGCATGGCAGGATTCACCCCTTCGTCCTGAGAGCCGGCGGGGTGCTTTCGTGTCTGTCATTGGCCTGTAAAGTGAGGTGCTGGATGAGGAGAAGAGAGATCTTTGCAGGAAACTGGAAAATGCATAAGAATCTCAAGGAAGCCCGTGAGCTGACCGAGGGCATTATCGCAGGCATTGATGAGAGCAGCACACGGGAGGTTGTCATCTTCCCGCCGGCTGTTTATGCGAGGGATATTGCAGCGCTCTGCGCCGATACGCCGGTTTCCGTCGGCGTTCAGAACATGTACTACGAGGAGCAGGGAGCATTTACGGGTGAAATATCGCCGATCATGGTCAAAGATATCGGCGCGCGCTCGATCCTCATCGGACATTCGGAGCGAAGGCATGTCTTCGGAGAAAAAAACGGGGATGTGAACAGGAAGGTGCAGGCGGCACTCCGGTTCGCGCTGGAGCCTTTTGTCTGTGTCGGGGAATTGCTTGCGGAGCGCGAAAAGGGCCGCTCGGAAGATGTTGTCCGAAATCAGATTGAAGAGGCCTTCGCCGACATTGACCATGATGACATGATGAAGGTCGTTATCGCCTATGAACCGGTGTGGGCGATCGGAACGGGAAAGGTTGCCACACCGGAAATAGCTGAATCCATGCACCGGTTTATCAGGAGTAGTATCAGGAGTGCCTTTGGTGACGATATCGCGCTCTCGGTACCGATACTCTACGGCGGATCGGTCAAGCCGGACAATATACACGGTTTATACGGTATGGATGATATCGACGGCGTCCTGGTCGGTGGGGCGAGCCTCACGGCAGAATCTTTTCTTGACATTATTCGGGTAAGATAATTAATGGTTGCGGGGAGCTATTATGCCCCGGAGCATTTTGAGGTAAAAAGTTTATGGGTATTCTAATTACAATATCATCAGTGCTCTTTGTTATTCTCTGTGTATTGCTGGTGATAATCATACTTCTGCAGTCTGATAAGAGCGCAGGTATGGGAATTCTCGGTGGCGGTTCAAGCCAATCCGCTTTTGGCTCTTCAACGGCAGATATAATCACGAAGATCACAACAGTGCTGGTCACCCTCTTCATGCTGGGCTCACTGGGGCTCGCTGTTCTGGAATCGTGGAAGGAGCGCTCCATTGAGGAGGGGCTCCTCTCCGAGGAGAAGCGGGCGCCGGGCGTTATTGAAGAGGCCGAGCTGCCTGAAAAAGGCGTTGAAAAAGATAAAAGGGGAGTGAGCGAGAAGAAGAAGTAGCAAGCTCGCCCTGAACGGCCATCGCACACCGTGCAGAGATGCTGTTCTATTTTCTCAAAAGGGAGGAAGAGTATGGCAAGAATACCGTATGTTGATCAGGACGAATGTACCAGTTGCGAGCTCTGTGTCGATGAGCTTCCCGAGGTATTTGAGATGTCCCCTGAAGGGGTGAGCAGTGTTCATGATCCGCAGGGGGCCAGTGAGGATAAAATTCAGGAAGTAATGGACAATTGTCCGGCTGAATGCATTCACTGGAAAGAGTGAAAGTGCTGTATTGACCCATTTGTGCTTTTCTCGCGTCGATTTACTGTTTCTCGTACGGATACGAGTACAGGAATACTATTTTTTCCTTCTGAAAATGCATCCATTTTTCACAATCTGACAAGTAGCGGTTATTAAAATTAAGGAGCGGCTGTCATGAGCATGAAAAGCTTTATCTTTACATCAGAATCGGTATCTGAAGGGCATCCCGACAAGATAGCAGATCAGATTTCAGATGCGATATTGGATGAGCACCTCAAGGGGGACGAAAAATCACGGGTTGCAGTGGAGACGCTGGTAACAACAGAAAAGATAATCATATCTGGCGAGGTCACCTCTGCGGTGAGCGTTGATTATGAGCAGGTTGCCCGATCCGTTGTAGCGGATATCGGGTACACCGATCCTGATATAGGTTTTGACGCAATGGGGTGCGAGGTGATGGTGTACATCCATTCGCAATCGGCGGATATTTCTCAGGGTGTCACCTCGGGCGCGGGGCTCTTTCAGGAGCAGGGAGCAGGCGATCAGGGGATGATGTTCGGGTATGCCGTTGCGGAAACGGATGAGCTTATGCCAATGCCGATTCAGTATGCGAACAGGATCGTGAAGCGGCTTGCCGAGATACGGAAAGGGGGGGAGGTTGACTTTATCCGGCCGGATTCGAAGTCCCAGGTCGCGGTTCAGTATGAGAATGGGAAGCCGAAGAGGGTCGATTCTGTTGTTGTTTCAACACAGCACGCTCCCGACGTTACCCATGAACAGGTCAGGGAAGCCGTTATCGAGCTGGTTGTGAAAAAGGTTATTCCCGGCACCCTCCTCGACGGCAAGACGAAATACTATGTCAATCCCACGGGGAGATTCGTAATCGGTGGTCCTAATGGAGATACCGGATTGACCGGAAGAAAGATCATTGTCGATACCTACGGGGGAATGGGACGACATGGCGGCGGCGCCTTTTCAGGAAAGGATCCATCGAAAGTTGATCGATCGGCCGCGTATATGGGCAGATATATAGCAAAAAATATTGTTGCTGCCGGTCTCGCCTATCGGTGCGAGATACAGGTTGCCTATGCGATTGGCGTTGCCGATCCCGTTTCGATCATGATCGATACCTTCGGTACCGGAACAATTCCCGATGAAGCAATTATAGAGAATATCCAGAAGTACTTTATTCTCAAACCGGCTGACATCATCCAGACGCTCAATCTCCTGCGGCCTATTTACCGGCTCACCGCAGCCTATGGTCATTTTGGCCGTGAAGAGAAAGAATTTACCTGGGAGAAGCGAGATAAGAGTAAACAGTTGAAAGCCGGTTGATGTGACCCTCGACAGGAACTTCTTTTAAGTACCATTCCGCTTTTAACCGATAATAACAGGAGAGAGGCTGTTGTGGCATCAGTGGCGGGCGGTGCATACCCGAGCTCCTCGCCCGTCGGAAACAGCATTCCATATCGAGGTATTACCGATGAAGGAATATAAGATGCGAACCTTTACCTATAAGTGCTCCTGCGGCCATGTGACAAGTGTATTCGTCGATTGCGGAACACCTCAGGAGACTATTACCTGCAGGATGTGCAAGAAAGCATTGAATCGGGAATAACGATAGGGCGTCATGATGCTCTTCATCCCGTGACTTTCCGGGAGCATGTATTATGTGGAGTTGATTCTCTTTTCCCTGTAGGCGGTTCCACCGTTGATTGTATGTGATACACCTGCCTGTTTCACGTACTGCCGGAGAGAGCCCTTTCCTCTTTTAGGGAACTTCGCTCAGCATTGCAATTCCGGTAATTGTTGTTGATTTATCAGCATCCCTGTGTATCTATCGACACTGATTAATAGTAACTATTATCGCGGTATGGCCACAGATAAAACGTGGTATACGGTATGCGGTGGAGTAAACTGTTCTGATGGAGATTCTGTCTTGAGAGTATGTATCGGTATCGCGTGTATTCTCATTTTTCTCACTCCCCTGACTGCACAGAGTACCATGAACGGGAGTCTGAATCACGTGGAAGAAAATGAGGGGGAGACGGAGAAGGAGACGGAGAACATCAATGTAGATATGCAGGTTGTTTATGGGCGTCAGTATAACAATATTCTGTCAACGATGAATCTCTCCCACGAGAAGGAGGATTTCGTCTATCTCCTGAGCTCTTCCTTCAAGCGGTCACACGATTTCGGGTATAATAAGAGAGTTTTCGAGAATACCAGCTTCTATGAAAATAATCTGGGGTTTACCGGGAGCGCCAATGTTACGGAAAACTGGAAGATAATCCCCGATGTTGAAATCGACAACAACTCGAGGGGCATGTTTGACAATGATCTTTACAGCCGGGAAGAGATGGACAAGGCGAAACTGACCATCAAGAACATCTTCAAGTTTACCTCATCTTTTGAAGGGTACCTGACGGCCGGTGGAGCGAGCTATGTTCACCGTCTCAGATCGAGAGATGATGATGATGACCGCAGCAAGGTGAATTATGTAAGCCTCGAAACCGGTGGCGAGTTGATATGGTCGGCATCGAATCGGATTCGGTTCATCGGCTCTATGACACAGAATGATTATTCCCCGCATACCTACGAACGGGATCGATTCTGGAACAGTGAGCTGATAGATGATTTTAATATTACCAGAAATTTCGGTGTGAGTGTTGGTGGCAACTGCGATTATAATAATGACGATGGCTGGTTACTTTCACCGATTGTTGCATTCTCGCTCAAAGGGTACAAGTATATATCGGTCGTCTGCCTGTATCGGTACGATTTAGTTCCCTTTAAGCCGGAGGAATTCTATCTTACCCGAAAATTTATCAATCCGGCGTATGATCTCCCCCCGGCGAGGGTTCATCACGGGGAATTCAAAGCCGATCTCAGATTGAATAGCATCATTAAGATCAGAGGGAGCTTCACTGCAACAAAGAACAATAACTTCTACAATTATACAGTCGTTGAAGGGAATGTGCTCGGTGCCGAGACCATTCCCGTCAAGAGCTATATCACCCGCGGGGATGCCAATGTCGTTTTGTATAAAACGATACTTGTTTTTATTTTCAGCTATGAGTACTCCTATTATGATACCGAGAGCACGGTGACCTATCGCCCCGAGCAGTCCTTCTCCAATGCGATAAAGTTTAACGGAGAAAGCTGGAAAATTGAATGGAGCAATAAGTATATCGATCAGGTATATGCCGATACTGACCGAGAGAGGAGGCTCTCCGAGGTTCTCATCGGCTACTTCGATATTCAGAGAAAAATGCTTGATAGCTTTTACGCCTACGTTAGGATTGAGAACCTGTACAACAATGAGTACTATTTCAGGGATGGCTATCCTGAGCCGGGTATTATTGTGCTCGGGGGATTGCGGATTATTATTTGAAAACCGGTTCGTTCTCCGTGAGGAGCGCATTCTGTTATATTTCACTCATCACCGCGGTGATTTTTCGAGCCGGAACCGATGGTGAGTGTGCATCTTGAGATGGAATAGCACGATATGAGCAGTGAAGTCATTATTACCCTCTTCGATTCAATCCCGCTGTGGGTCATGATTGTACCCATTCTCCTGTGCTCGGTGATCGCCATTGCTGTCATCATCGAGCGAGTGATATTTTATCGACGAATCGACTACGATTATCGGTTGATTGCCGCAAATGTTGTCAATCTCATGCGGCAGGAGAAGTATGACGAGGTGCGAACGCTCAACAGCCAGTATGCCGGTCCGATTATTGGCATTATCGAGCGGATTATCTCCCCGGGAGCGACCGACGCGCGCGATCGACTCCTTCTTGAATCCTCGGAGAACGCAATTCGGACCATAGAGAAATACATCGGTACGATTTCAACTATCGCAACCATCTCGCCGATGCTCGGCCTCTTCGGGACGGTAACGGGAATGATGAAATCATTCAGTGGGCTTTCAAAGATAGGTCAGGCGGCGCATGATCTTCTTGCCTATGGCATTGCCGAGGCGCTCATTACCACGGCGCTCGGCCTCCTGGTGGCAATTCCTTCCTTGATATTTTATAATTATATGGTCTCCAGGGTGAGTTACTATATCAAAGAAGTTGAGTATGTTGCAAATATGTTAATGGAGACGTAGGGAGTGGCATTCCAGTTCAAGAGCAGATTCCAGCACAGAGCCCAGATCGATATCACCTCCCTGATCGATCTCGTTTTCCTCCTGGTCGCTTTCTTTATGGTGACATCGACCCTGACCTCGATTTCATCCATAACCGTTCATCTGCCGAAAGCGGTGCAGGTTGCTTCATACAAGCAGGGCGATCTTATTGTCTCCATAAATGAAAAAAACGAGATATACATCAATGACGTCAAGTACTCGTCCGAGGTGCTCGTGGATGAGCTGAAAAAAAAGCGATCCGAAGTGAAAGACGGCATGGTTATAATACGGGGAGATAAAGAAGCGAATTATCAGACGATAATTGATGTCATGGATGCATTGAATAGAGCCGGGCTTCCTCAGTTCACTCTCTCGATTGTCAGGAAGGCAGGGGAACTGCCCGAACAATAGCGTATTGAGATACAGAGATCACTTCAGAGAGCACCCCGAATCCGGTGTGTCCATTATTTCTTGACAGTGTATTCTGTAGACGATAAAGAGTCCTGAAATTGCCCTGTCTGAAGCAGGGCAGCGGTGAAAATTGTTATTCTGGTAGAATCGAATTGATGAAGCGGGCAGTTATACTAATACTCGGCGCAGCCATCCTCCTCATGTTCGATGGCGGATTTTCAGAGCCATCGAAGTATGAGGGGAAGATCGTCAGAAGGATCGAGTTCGAAGGATTGCAGAATCTCGATGCTGATGATCTTCTCGATGTTATGATAACGGAAGAGGGATACCCACTGAAGGCCTCCGAGGTACGGAAGGATCTGAAAGCTATATTTGAGCTGGGACAATTCAGCAATATCAGAGTCGAGGTCGAGGAATTCCGGGATGGAGTGCGATTGCGTTTTGTCTGCGAAGAGCGGCCGCTGATAACAACCATAGAATTCAGGGGGCTGGACGAGATTTATGAACAGGAGCTCTCCGAAGTGCTGCTCGTCAAGGAGGGCGATGTTCTGAGGATTGATCTCATTGAGGTGAGCGTACAGGCTGTCAAGAAGAAGTATGAATCGGAAGGGCTCTTCAATGCGGTGGTTACCTATGAGGTGAAGCCCGAGGAGGATAAGGAAAACAATGTGCGCGTGATCTTCATTGTCGATGAGGGCGAGGAGATAAAGATCAGCAAGATAACCATTCTCGGCCCGAAGAAGTTCTCTGCAGGCGATCTCGTCGACGAGATGGAGCTCGAGGAGGAGGGGTTCTTCTCGGACGGCACCTTCAAGCAGGAGGTGTATGAGCTGGATAAGGGGAGAATCATCGCCTTCTATAAAGAGCGGGGGTATCTCGATGCACAGATAATAGAGGATGCCGTCGAGTACGAGTGGGTGGATCTCGAAGAGAAGGATGAGCGTGGTATTTTTATAACCGTTAAATTGAGTGAAGGTGAGAGATACTATTTCGATAAATATACCGTGAGCGGGAATAAGGTTTTTGACACCAGAGTCTTCAACGCGCAGTTTCTGCAGCGGAAGAGCGGAGAAATTTTTAATGATAGCCTCTTCCAGCAGGATCGTCAGATGATGAGCTTTACGTATGCCACCAAGGGATACATCTTCGCACGAATTATTCCGAAGAGAACGGTCGAGGAGCGGGAGGTAACCGTCGATGGGAAGAAGGAGATGCGCAAGTTCGTCCGCATTGACTTCGAGATAATTGAGGGCTCAAAGGCCTATGTCGAAAACATCATCATAAAGGGAAACAAAAAGACGAAGATGCATGTTATCAGACGCGAGCTTATCGTCAAGGAGGGAGAGCTCTTCAACTCCTATAAGATGCAACGCTCCCGTGAACGGGTGTATAATCTGGGTTTCTTCAAGGCGGTTAATTTCGATGTTCGCCCCGGGAGCAAAGAGGGGTATATGAATCTCATCATCGATGTTGAAGAGCAGCCGACCGGCACCATCTCGCTCGGGGGCGGGTATGGGACAACAACCGGCTTTTCAATTTTTGCCGATATCGGCGAGAACAATCTCCTCGGCTATGGCCATCGCATTGGTGTGCGATTTGAGTATGGGCCGATGAGATCTTCAATAACGCTGAGTTACCGGTGGCCCTGGGTTTTCGATGTTCCCCTGTATTTCACCTCCTCCGTATTTTATTCTCTCATTACGATCCCGACGAGCTCGCTGTTCTCGGAATCCAGCGGCACGGCTGAATACAACAAGCAAAGCTTCGGCTATTCTCTCGGCTTGAGTTATCAGTTCTGGTATTATTACGGTATCGGAACGGTCTGGAGACATGCCTTTAAGAGCATCGTCGATCCATCGGGAAACAGCCCTGACGCAGTCTTTATTGAGGAATCGCTCGGCTTGCAGGAGACGCGGACCATCACCTTCTATGTGTACCGGGATTCAAAGGACAACTACATGAATCCGACAAGGGGCTGGCGAGCGGAGTTCTCCGTTTCATTTACCGGTGGCTATTATCTCAGAGGTGATGACCATCATATCAAATATTCTCCGGATTTTTACCTGTACTATACCCCCTTTCACCTCCCCTTCCTTCGGACGCATCCCTGCGTTATCGAGCTCCGGGGGAATGCCAGCTTCCTCACGCCCCCCCTGCAGCGGGATCTGGTTGAAAAATTCCAGCCCCGAAGAGAAAATGCATGGCTTGAATCGGAGGATCGATTGTATATTGGCGGCCCGGAAACGCTGCGAGGATGGGACTACTATGACAATTTGCTCCCGGAATCGTGGCAGGTCGGCCTCTTCCACCGTATCCTCTATGGTGCCGAGCTCCGTATTCCCGTACACCCGCAGATGCTCTGGTTTGCCCTCTTTTTCGATGCCGGTTCTCTCTGGACGGACCGATTCTGGGAAAAGGATTTCAGCGATTATACCAGGGAAATCCTGCGTGATGACAAGGATAAAAAGCTCATCTATGATATCAGAGATTTCCAGAAAGCACATCTCATGGACTATTTCAAGTATTCCTGGGGATTCGGATTCAAGATTCAGATACCCATGATGCCCCTCCGCTTCTGGTTTGGCCGGAAGCTGCAGTGGGTTGGCAGAGACGATGGTTATTTCAGGGAAATCAGTGATTTTAATTTTCAGTTTGGCATCGGTGACATGAGATTTTAAAAAAATCCCGCTCACCCTCCTCCCGGCGGAATAAGGTATCGGTGTGTTGCAAATCGTTCAGCGTTACTGGCAGTTTCCGTATCCTCCGTTCCAAATGGTGTTGACAAGAGAGGCGATCCCCTGTTTAATACAGAACAGTTCAGATCGGAACTTTTTTATTTCTACCGGAAGTGAAAAGAGAGAGATGGATGCGCAGCAGAGTACTGGGAACGTGAAAGCGCTGAAAGCCACAGTGAATCATTCGCTCATCGGTTTCGCCACAGTGCTGCTGATTGTTGTGTCGAGCTCCGGGTGTGGTCGTCTCCACGAGGTGAAGGAGCGGGAGGTGCGTCTTCGCTATGTTAACCTGTCAATTATATTCGAGTTCATGATAAACAGTGATGCTGAAGCAGTAAACCTGAGAAACAGGAAGAATGAGCTCATCGCTGATCTCCGGCGAACCGAAGAGATGATCCTCAAGGAGCGCGACAGTGACAGGAAGGCCGGGCTGATCACGAGCATGGACCGATTAAAGATCGATCTGAGGAAGGCAAAGGAGAAGGAAGACTCGTTTAAGCACAGGTTTCTCAATGAGATAAACCGATCTCTTGCGATTATCGCGGATGAACGGGGAATAGATTTTATCCTGAATATCGGTGATGAGCTCGTCTACTCCAGGCGAGAATACGATATTACCGATGAGGTGATACGTGAAATCATTACGTTACGGAAGCGGAGAGCTCCTGTATCACGGTAGGAGGTTTCACCATGCACTTGTCGCAGATTGCTGAAATGGTAGCGGGCAGGCTTCATGGCGAGGATGTCATTATTGAGCGGCTTGGCAGTCTCGATTCAGATAACGAGAATGCTATCGTTTATGTGGAGGACGGGAAAAAGCTTGAGGAGTGCCTCAACGGCAAGCCCGCTGCCCTGCTGGTAAGCCGGGGAATTCAGCCGGCTGCTATCCCCTATGTCGAGGTAGAGGATGCAAAGATGGCATTTATTGTTCTGCTCCGCGCATTCTCCCCTTCGCGGGAGCGGGGAGGAATTAATGATGCGCATATCGATGCCCGTGCTTCGCTCGGCGAGCAGGTGGTCGTGATGCCCGGTGCCGTGATTATGGCCGGTGCTTCGCTCGGCGATAACTGTATAGTCTATCCCAATTGCGTTATCGAGGAGGATGTGATCATCGGGCGGAATACCATTCTCTATTCGGGGGTGGTCGTCAGGGAGCGTTGTCGTATCGGCAGTGATTGCATACTCCATGCGGGAGCTGTTGTCGGTGCCGATGGTTACGGTTTTTATGAGAAGGACGGGGATATTATCAAGATTCCTCAGATAGGGAACGTGGTTATCGGTGATCGTGTTGAGATCGGTGCCAACTGTTGCATTGACCGCGCAACGGTCGACTCGACCGTAATCGGCAGTGATACGAAATTCGACAATATGGTTCACGTCGCACATAATGTTCGAATAGGAGAGAAATGCTATATCGTGGCTCAGGCCGGCATCTCGGGATCGGTGACTGTTGGCAATCGCGTTGTCATTGCAGGCCAGGTCGGCATCGCGGATCACGTTTCGATTGTCGACGGAACCGTTATCATGGGGCAGAGCGGCATTACCAGCGATGTCCGAAAACCGGATATACTCTTTGGCACTCCCGCGCGGCCCGTAAATGAGCATCACCGGATTCAGGCAGCTTTGAAATATTTACCGCAGCTTCTCAAGCGGGTAAAGAAGATTGAAAAGGCATTGGAGGAAAGGGGATTTGATTCACAAGACGGCGATAATTGAAGGCGATGTTATCATCGGTGACGGGGTGCAGATAGGTCCCTCTGTCTACATATCGGGGAACGTGACTATCGGAGACCGAACCGTCATCGGCCCCTTTGTCCAGATAGAGGGCATGGTCACCATCGGACGGAACAATGCCATTTATCACAGCGCCTATATCGGCGCCCCGCCTCAGGATGTGGCCTACAGGGGATTTCCCTCCTCTGTTGAGATAGGCGATAACAACATTATCAGGGAATTCGTACAGATTCATCGGGGCACACAGGAGAATTCCAGAACGGTTCTCGGATCTGACTGTTTTCTCATGGGGGGAGTACACCTCGCTCACAATGTAAAAGTTGGGAATTCGGTTACCATTGCCAATTACACCGTTCTGGCCGGATATGTCGAGGTGGATGATTTCTGTTTTATCTCGGGCCTCACCGGATTCCATCAGTTCGTCAGGGTGGGCAAGTATGTCATGGTTGGCGGCTGTTCGAGAATATCCAAGGACTGTATCCCCTTTATGATTGTCGAAGGGAATCCTGCTCGTGTCGTCGGGCTCAATATCGTCGGCCTGAGGAGGCGGGAATTCTCCTCTGAGAGGAGGAAGAAGATTAAGGAGTGCTTCAAGCTGCTCTATCGATCGGGGAACAATGTGTCGCAGGCGCTCGATATCATCAGGAAGGATGCCGCGGACCCCGATGTCGGTGAGCTGATAGCCTTCATCGAATCGTCTGAGCGGGGTATTATTAAGTGAAGGGCTGTAATCCCGGGACAGAGGGGGCTCGCCGTCTCGTCCGGCGAATTGCTTCTGTTTTTCTGTATACCGTTTCCATCTCCTTTTGCCTCCTCTCCTGCAGCGATAAGAGGTCTCGTCTGATAGGGAGCGCTTTCCGAAGTTTCAACGGGAAGTACGCGCTCTATGTCAGCAAGAGCGAATTCGCCCTGTATGTTTATAATCGTGACGGCAGGGTTGTGGCAGCGTTCCCTGTCGCGTACGGATTGAATCCCGATAGAGGCAGCAAGCGCTATGCCGGCGATAACAGAACTCCGGAAGGGCTGTACCGGATCGTTGAAATTCTCAGTATGGACGCGGAGAAGAGCTCTCCGGCGTATAAAAAGCTTGAAGCGATGAACAGGGTCTATTTCCGAGCGCGGGACGGGCACTATCGATACGGGCACCCCGATCTGGATCTGGGGGATAATGTCTACGGTTCGCGTTTTTTTCTGCTCGATTACCCCAATGAGGATGATAAACGCAGATATGAAGGGGCACTGAAAGGGGGGGACATTCCCCGGCGGAAGGGGAAATACCTCTCGATAGGATATGGCATCGCACTACACGGCAATAATGACCCAACCTCAATCGGTCATCTTGCGTCGAGCGGCTGTATCAGGATGTACAATGATGATATTGTTCAACTGGATAGGTATATACAGCTGGGAACCCCCGTTATCATCTCGAAAGATTGATGGCGGGCGAAAAGCCCCTGAAGTTCTCCCGCTAAAAAATGTTGACATAATTCTTGCACCTATTACCTTTGAGCTTCATTCGAGAAACGGCGCTTCGCCTGGTCTCTTTATTGAGGGTGGGATGCTGATGATCGGCAAAGAAAAGAGAGAAAAGTGCAGAGATGAGAGCGCCGTTTTTGAGAGTTAAGCTGCATACGCCAAGGGCGATGGAGTATTTTATTATTCAGCCGGGAGGTTAGACTTGTTCGATTTACTGACGACAGCTTATGCACAGAGCAAAACGCCTGAGGGAGATACACCGGGGGGCTCATTCATGAGCTTTATACCCATCATATTGATGATTCTGATCTTTTATTTCATCCTCATCCGGCCTTCTCAGAAAAAAGAGAAAGATCGAAAGAAGATGATTGAGGCGATTCAAAAGGGAGATAAGGTTTTAACCGCCGGTGGAATATATGGTGTCGTTGTGACGGTCAAGCCGGAGGAGAATATAGTTGTATTGAAGATATCTGATGGCACCAAGGTCGAGTTCGCAAAATCCGCTATTCAAACGAAGGTATCATAGAGAAGCTTTTTTTCGGCACTGCAAATATATCGTTCTGATTTTCCAGGTGAGAAAGGATTTGTATGAGGAGAATTGGCAGATCACTCCTTATCATCGGCTTTGTGTTTCTTCTCCTCGATGCCGGTGCAGGGCAGACTGAAGAGGGGATAGAAAAAACACCCGAAACAGGGGATGAGCCTGTTCTGAGCGAGGAGAAACCACCGGAGGAGAAGAAGGTGGTGAAGGAGGAGAAGAGAGAAACGCCACCGACCGCACCGGTTAAAAAACCGCCGGTGAAACCCGAACGTGAATCCGAGAAGGAGAAGAGCGAGGAGACGGTTCAGGATGATGCCGGCGACGGGCTCCTCGAGATTGTTGATGGCAACTTCTTATACCGGAGAATTCCCGAGATAGAGCTCCCCGAGCGGGAGCCGGTGTATGCGGAAAAGAGCACCGAGCGGGTACAGGAGAAGCGGATTCAGATCGAAGAGAAGTCCGAGAAGGAGAAGGGGCTTTTCGGAATGAGCAGGGGCACAACCGATCTTGTTGCGAAGGTGGTTCTGATTCTGATCATTGTGATAATTTTTCTTCTCTATCGTTCCCGTTCCAGGGATCGGCGAAGCAAGGTTTTGAGGAGATTTCCGAGAGTATAGCATGGGTTAGGCAAAGAGGAATTCGATGACAAGAGGTTTTATCTATAAACTCATATTCATTATTTTTATCATCGCTTTTGGTATTGTGCTCATTCTCCCCACCTTTGGAGAAAATGAGATGGAGATAATCCTGCAGGATGATGTTACCGAGGAGCAGGTTGCGTCGTTGCTGCGAAGATTTCCGCAGGATGATTTTGAAGTCACCAGAAAGCAGGGCGCGATGCTTATCCGGGGCTTCGGCATAAGCGACGCCGTCATGAACGAGATCAGAATCTACCCCGGTGTTAAGGATGCGAAAATTTTGAAGCACTGGTCGGAGAAGGTCTTCTATGCGAAGAAGATAAATCTGGGGCTCGATCTCCAGGGGGGCATGCAGCTCGTTCTTCAGGCGGATTACGAAAAGATGGAGAAGAAGACGGGAGAGAAGCTCTCCGAATCGGACAGAGTGGACATCACCGAACAGGCACTGGAGATGCTCCGAAACCGCATAGACAAGTTCGGTGTTTCTGAGCCGTCTATTCGGGCCAAGGGCTCGGATGCCATTGAGATTCAGCTGCCGGGCGTGAAAGACCCCAAAAAGGTCAAGAAGGCGATTGGGACGACCGGAAGTGTCGAATACCGGCTGGCTGATGATGCCTATACTCAGCTCGCGGGACAGTGGTTAAAGGAGCAGTACGGTGAAAAGGAGGTGCCGATTGATCCGAAGCAGCAGTACGAGCTGCTTCAGGAGATCTCAAAGGGAGTGAATTTGCCCGACAATCTTGAGCTGCTCTTCTTCTTCCAGCGGGAGGAGGGGAGCAGGAGAATCTACCCTGCTTATCCCATAGCTCTTCACAATAAGGTTGCGCTTGCCGGTAATGATATCAGCAAGGCATGGATCGGGAAGGATGAATATGGCCGGTTGTCGGTGCATTTCAAAACGACCGCTGATGGGGCATCGAAGTTTGCTCAGGTAACGGCCGAGGAAAATCACGGCAAGAAGCTGGCAATTGTCATCGACGAGAAGGTGCGGAGCGCACCGCAGATAAATGTTCAGATCACCACCGGGCAGGCGCTCATACAGGGTGATTTCACCATGGAGGAGGTCGAGGTGCTCTCGCGGATAATCAAGGAGGGGGCCCTCCCCGTCGATCTGACAATCATTGAGGAGAGAACGGTCGGCCCGTCCCTGGGGCAGGATTCGATTGAGTCGGGCTTCAAGGCCATCGTTGTCGGAATGTCCGGAGTCATGATTTTTATGATACTCTACTACAAGCTGGGGGGCCTCTTTGCGAGCATCGGTCTGATGCTGAACATGGTCTTTATCCTCTCGCTGCTCTCACGTTTCGGCTTCACGCTCACCCTGCCGGGTATCGCCGGTCTGATTCTCACCGTCGGTATGGCGGTTGATGCGAATGTTATTATTTACGAGCGGATCAAGGAGGAAATCCGTGATGGGAAATCACCCCGCGCGTCGGTTTCCTTCGGATTCGATCGGGCCTTCTGGACGATTTTTGACGCCAACCTGACCACCCTGATAGCGGCAATTTTTCTCTCACGGGTGCCGGGGCCGATCAAGGGGTTTGCGGTAACGCTTATTATCGGGGTTATCTCCAGTATGTTCGTTGCGCTCTTTATCACGCGCTTTGTTTTCGAGCTGGTAACATTGAAAAAAGATCTCAAGAAATTATCCTTGTGAGGGATGTCAAGTTGGAACGGGTTATTGAATTTCTCCGCTATCGGATTGTTGCCTACGCTTTCTCGCTGATTCTGTTTGCGCTCCTGGTAACGGGCACCATTATCAACGGCGGGATCAACTGGGGAATAGACTTCGTTGGAGGCGTCAAGCTGATAGCGAGATTTGAGAAAAATGTCGATATCGCGAAGATCAGAGATGTTCTCTCTACAAATGATATACATGCGATGGTTCAGAATATCGGAACCGGCGTCAAGAACGAGTATATTATCTCAACAAAACTGCTGGGGAAGGGTGAATCGTCGGAGAAGAGCTATGAGATACTGAAGAAAGTGCTGGGTGATAATTTTAAAACCATTGAGTATCTGAGCGTTGAGACGGTCGGTCCGGCCATCGGCGATTTTTTGAAACGGGAGGCGGCGAAGCTCTTCTCCATTGCCCTCATCATGATGCTCCTCTACCTCTCCTTCAGGTTCGAGGTGAAATATGCGATGGGAGTGATAGTCGCCCTGGTGCACGATATTTCCCTCTCACTCGCCTTCTGCGGGCTCCTGCAGCTCGAGATAGATATTCCCGTTATCGCCGCTCTGCTGACGATCTTCGGATACTCGGCAAATGACACCATTGTTGTTTTCGATAGAGTCAGGGAAAATGTACAGATAAAATCGAAGCAGACATTCCTTGAGATAATTGACAGATCAATTTCACAGTCCATGTCGAGAACCCTGCTCACTTCTCTCACCACGCTCTTTGCTGTTTTCGCACTTTATATGCTCGGTGGAGATGTTATCAATGATTTCGCCTTAACCCTTCTCTTCGGAATCGTAATTGGAACCTATTCGACGCTCTATATCGCATCACCTGTCGTCCTCGCATGGGAACGGTTTTCATCAAAATAGCGCAGTGCTCTTCCCTCTGCCGGTGGTCACTCTCCGTTGTGATGGTGCTTTCCGCCATGTGTTATCCTCAATCGCTCTCGGCGCGGGAGAAGGGGTATCCTGAATATTCACCTGAAGGGATACGCGGATTCATACGGCATCTCATCGGCAAAAAAGAGTACTATCGGGCTCACGTTGAGTTGAAACGCCTTCAGGTATTACACCCTTCATCTATAACGAATGAGCGTTTTCTGGTCTCGGAGTTGTATCTCTTATATAACGGAGAGCAGTACCGCAGTGTGCTGGATTATGATTATAGTGGTGATGACACCCGCTCTGAGATAATAAACCGTATCTTCAAATTTGATGCCTGTCTCTCCCGGACGGATTATGATGGCACCGCTTCACTCAACCTTCGGGATTTCATCGGTTCGGCAAAAACCCTCGATGAGTATCTCGTGAAACGGGTGATACTTGCCGAGATGCTGAGAGAGGGGACACCCTCATTTGAGCGTCTCGCCACGCGGCTCGGAAGAAACGCACCGGAGATAGATCTCAAACCCTATCGGGATCTCTTCAGATACTCTTCACAAACCGTTGCCTCGCTGAAGGATCCGACTCGTGCGCTCCTGTTCGGCATTATTCCCGGAATGGGCTATGTTTATGCCGATCGCAGACCAACGGGGATTCTGGCGCTCATTGTCATTACCGTCTTCTCGACCGTCACCTGTTTCGCCTTTTCCTCCGAGAACGAGCATATCGGTATTTTTCTCGGCGCGGCCACAACCTTCTTCTATACGGGGAGCATTGTCGGGGGATATCTCGAAACGGTGAAGCGCAATCGGAAGATGATGAAGCGCCTCGGGGAAGAGCTTGCCGATGAGCTCGCTCTCGAGAAGGATAGAGATGAGATGTTCAGAAGGTACGGTCTGGCGGACTGAATGGCAGCTTTTCGGAAGACATATATGGAGATGGCCTTTGAGATCGCTTTCTCCACACTTGGCACAACCTCTCCGAATCCATCGGTGGGGACGGTCATCGTGCGGAATGATGCGGTCATCGCAACCGGGGGCACCTCTCCCTCCGGCGGCGATCACGCGGAGAGAGTTGCCATCGGGAATGCGAGGGGGGATTTGCGCGGTTCCGAGATGTATGTTACGCTTGAACCGTGCTGTCACTTCGGGAAGACGCCCCCCTGCACCGAAGCGATCATTGAGGCGGGTATTTCGCGCGTATACGTTCCGATCCTCGATCCCAACCCCCTTGTCGCCGGGAAGGGGGTTGTTCGATTGCGAGAGGCGGGTGTTGATGTGGTTATGGTCAATGAAATGGCCGGCGCCGCGTCAGATCTGATACGACATTTCAAGAAATCGGTCCTGAGGAAGCGGAGTTACGTTATTCACAAGTCGGCGCTGACCCTCGATGGACGTATTGCGACTCCCGGCGGTGATTCCAAATGGATAAGCTCGATTTATTCGCGGTATATCGCACACCGACTCAGGAGTATTGTCGATGGTATTCTCATCGGGACAGGAACCCTCATACAGGACAACCCGACCCTGAACGTACGGCTCGATTCCTTTCCCGACGAGGTCAAATCTTATGTCGCCGGTTTGCACGATTCCTTCTCCGGGAGGGAGAGCCTCTTTCTGAAGCTCCTCTTCGGCGGAAAGGAGCTCGGTGACCGATCGCCGATCCGCATCCTTCTGGGATTGCCCCGTAAATTAGATTTGACAGATAATCTCTTCTTTGATGATAATTTTCTGATCGGTGTACCCGGGGACGAGAAACTTCTCGCGAAGCGGGATGATTATCCCACCGTCAGGCGATTCCTGGATAGTGGCCAGGTGCTTATGATGAAAGGGGAATCGGGGAGTGAGCAGATTCATCACCTTGTTGAGGAGCTGGCGAGGAGGGGGAAAACGCTTCTCCTGCTCGAAGGCGGTTCACGTGTTGCGGGCTCCTTCTTTCATGCAGGTGAGATCGATCAGTTCTTCTACTTTATTTCTCCACGGATTTTCGGCAATGGGGTTCCCCTGATAGCGGGCGAGGGGGTTCAGCACGTTGCCGACGCTCCCCTCCTGCGCGACATTACAACGGTAATGGTTCGGGATGATATTCTCTGTAATGCCTATAAGGAGCCGTATCACTTTGAGATGATGTAGGTGAAGATGTGTTTACCGGTTTAATCGAAGAGGTCGGTGAGATTACGAGAATCGAGAAGAGCGGGACAGGCGTTTTCCTCTCTATCACTGCTCCCCTCGTCCGTGAAGGGACTCGAGAGGGTGATTCCATTTCCATCGATGGCGCCTGTCTCACCGTTACCGCTGTCGGAGACATCTCCTTTACGGTTTTCGCATCACGCGTTACCTGTGCGGTAGCAACTCTCGGAGAGTTTAGGGTCGGGAGGAGAGTGAACCTGGAGCGTGCGCTTCAGATGAACGCTCGCCTCGGGGGACATATCGTGCAGGGGCATGTCGACGGAAAGGGAACCGTCAAGAGGATGATCAGGGATGAAAATGGCCTGGCGATCACGATAGCGGTTGACGGGGACATTCGTGCCTATCTCGTCGAGAAGGGTTCTGTCGCAGTGGATGGTGTTTCCCTCACTATCGTTACCCTCGACAGCGAAGGATTCGTGGTGTACCTTATCCCCGAAACCCTGGCAAAAACCGCTCTGGACGAAAAGGCGCCGGGTGCCGCGGTCAATATTGAGATCGACATCCTCGCCAAGTATGTCGAAAAGCTCCTCTCGCGGGAAGGAGAGGTGAAGGATGATCGGCTCAGGAAGAAGCTCATGGAGGAGGGATTTATGTAGCTGAGCGCTCACCGGGCGAATATTTCGGTGATGTCGATGGTATGCTGATGGGGGAGCTCGATCTTTTTCCCCTTCAAATGCGCAGAGAGGTAGATGGTGTGAATGACCTCGAGCGCTTTATAGCCGTCATGCCCGGTTGATGTAATCCCGGTCTTTCTGCCGCCGAGGAGCGCCTTTGCCTCCCGGTATTCTCTTATGAAGGGGTTCATGCTCTTCCTCCGGGGGAAGGGTGCTTCCTCGAGATCACGAAAACCGCTGTATAATTTTGATTTTCTGCTCAGATAGAGGTGCTCGTATCCGTTTCCGATGACGATCTTCCCCGCCGAACCGGACATCTGAAGCTCAAAGACATAGTAATTTCTGTTGCCACCCGCCTCGAGGAAGACGTCAATACCGCTTTCCATTTTGAGCCACGCGGCCACCCGCTCTTCGTATCCTCCTGAGCCCTTCTGGAAGTCGCCCTGAACTGTTGTTATCTCGCCGAAGAGATATCTGATGATATCGATCAGGTGCGTGCCATCGTGCAGGAGCGGGCCGCCGCCCTCTTCGGCAGGTGCAATTCCACCCGTTCCCGGTGTCAGTATGGAGGCGTGAACGGTTTTCACCTCGCCAATCCGGTTCGTTTCCAGCATCCGCTTGACGGTTCGATACCGTCCCGTGTATCGCCTTTCGTGGTTGATGATAACGCTGACGTGCTGGTTGTCGCAGGTTCGAAGGAGGCGCCGTGCGTCGGTCAGCGAGGCGGCGATCGGCTTCTCGCAGATAATCACTCCGGCTCCCTTCTCGGCGGCGAAGCGGCCGATTGCGGCATGTGATCCGGTCCAGGTCGCGATGATAACGAGCTCGGGCTGTGCGGCGGTAATTAATTCGCGATAGTCGGTATTGAGATGTTCTCGAGGGATACGTGCGAGGCGCGAGAACCGCTCCAGGCGGTCACGGTTACAGTCACAGGCATGGGTTATGGGAATCCCCGCTGCGGTTGCACCACCGTAGTGGGTGCACGGTTTATACCGCAGCGGATCGCGCTCGAGGAGAAATCCGATCCGGCCGCATCCGATGAGCGCTGCCGTGAAGGATTTCTTTGACGGGGTCATGGCGCTCCCCGGGAAACATTCCCCGCGCTCCGTAAAGAGAAGCGTCCGCGAGTCGCTCTGAGCCGGTTTTTCGGGATTCGAGAGATCTGATTCATAGTATCGGGAGATATTCCCGTATTTCGTAATCGGTGATGTGGGAATTGAATCTGTCGATCTCCATCAACTTGTTCTCGACGAGCATATCAATTACCTGCTCTCCCAGCGTTTCCTTCATCAGGGTGCTCTTCTCCAGATATGTCAGCGATTCACTGAGCTGATTGGGGAGTATCTCCAATCCCATCTCCCTGATCTCCTGCCGCTTCAAGCTCTTCCCGCTCACCTCCACCGGCTCGACGGGATCATATGCTTCATCGATGCCTCTCAGGCCGCTGGCGAGAATTGCTGAGAATGCGAGATAGGGATTACAGGCCGGATCGGGGCTTCTCAGCTCAACCCGCATCGAGCTCGGTTTATCCCGCTTGCACTGCGGAACGCGGATCAATGAGGTGGGGCCGATAGTGCTCCATGAGATATGGATGGGGGACTCATCCCCGTAGAGGAGCCGTTTATACGAGTTTATCCATTGATTCGTAATGGCGAGGAACTCTTTACAGTGGCGGAGGAGACCGGCAATGTACTGATTTCCCGCCGTGGAGAGAAAGGAGGGCATGGCTTCATCGAAGAAGATATTGTTTTCTCCCTGAAAGAGCGATTGATGAATGTGCATGCCTGAACCGTTTTGATTGATGAGAGGTTTGGGCATGAAGGATGCGTATATGTTGTTGAGCAGCCCTATCTCTTTTGCGATGAGCTTGAAGGTCATGATATTATCTGCCGTCGAGAGGGCATCGCCGTGACGGAGATCAATCTCGTGCTGACTGTATGCGTCTTCATGGTGTGACGAGATAACGCCGATGCCCATTTCCTCAAGCGTGAGGACCGTCTGTCGGCGATAATCACTGGCAATGTCAAGGGGGGTGAGGTCGAAATATCTTCCTGCGTCCAGGATCTCGGGATGCTTCGAGGTCTTGAAGAAAAAGAATTCAATCTCCGGACCGGTGTAGAAGGTGTAGCCCTTTTCTCCCGCTCTCTTGAGATTTCTTTTCAGAATGTAACGGGAATCCCCCTCATAGGGGGTCATGTCGGTATGATAGATATCGCAGAAGACCCGTGCGACCGAATCTTCTTTCGGCCTCCAGGGAAGTATTTTAAACGTCGACGCATCCGGAAGCGCGATCATCTCCCGTTCGTCTTTTCTGATGAATCCCTGCAGGGTGGAGCCGTCGAAGCGCACCCCTTCGGCGAGAGCATCTTCCAGCTCATCGATGGTAATGGCAAAACTCTTGAGAAATCCCAGAATATCGGTGAACCAGAGCCGGATAAACTTTACCCTGCTCTCATGAGCGAGCTTCAAAGCGAATTCTCTATCTTCCATCCTATTGAATGCCGTTTTTTCTGATACCGTGAACCGAAGCGGCCCTGCTCACGGCTTTCATGTATTCTTCCCTGCTTATCTTCCCGTCGCTCATCTCTTCGTGGAGGAGTCGTAAGAGGAGATAGAACATAACCCACCTCCTGAACTTATTTTCCCTATAGTTATTATCGGCAGAAGGGAAGAGATAAATAATGTGGATTATGCATTCTCCTCTGAATGGACTCACCGGTGAAGAGAGCGCTCCTGAGCATTCCCGAAGAGAGCGGGCTATTATACCTTCCGGTAAAAGCGTCTTACAGGCTCAAATATATTAACAGCATAAAAATGATGAGCAGTATGGCAAAAAGACCCATCAGGATATAAGTCATTCTCGATAGCGCGGGCTCATCCGGCTTGATTTTTATATCGGGCTCTTTTGCTTTCTTCTTTCCCCCGGCTGTTTTGGCAAGCGGTCCGTCGATTGCCGGGTTATATATTCTCAACTTGACCTGCCGCTCGTCTTCAATGCACTTGCCGTAAATACCCGGTCCGATCTCGGTAATGATCTCGATGGGGTCACTTTTCGATGCTGCTTTGATATCGACGACCTCGCACGGCACTGCTTTTACGTGATTTTCCACTCTGAGCCCCAGGAGATCGATAAAGTAGTTCGATCGGTCGGTATTGGGGGTGATTTTTGCCATGATCCGATCCCCGATCTTTAACTCGTAGATCGGCTTCCCCTTCACCGGTGCGAGAATCGGTTCTATGGCAAGTATGACCGAGCCCTCTTCGATAACCCCCTTGATCGATGTCTCCTGTATCTTCACATCGCTGGCACTTTTTTGCTCGCGGGATTCCCTCATCTCTTCGGGTGTTATCTCCTGAATGCCGGTTTCGAGGAGAAGACCTTTGTCATTGATGATCCGGTTGATGGCATCGAACATCATAACATCAGCTCCCTCATAATTGTACTCGTTGAGGTAACCGTAGAGCTGATTCCGCAAACTGTTCTCATTGATAATTCGCCCGATCTGATCCATCAGTGACGATGACATGCTGTTGTTGATATTCCCCTTCCACTTGAGATCCTGGATGACTTCCTCATACTTGGTCCATGCGGCGTGGGTTTCGAGATCGTAGACATGTGAATATGTCGAGATGACGATACTGGAGTTGTCGACGTAGCGATCCTGGTTGAAGATAATGAGAAAGAGCCCGTAGAGGCTCAATGAGTTTGACTTGAATCTTCCCTTGAAAATAATGTAATTACGTTCTTCCTGGAAATCGGTATTTTCAGTTGCCATGCGAAATGACCACTCAGCGGTAATGTAGTATTGCACTCTGATTCAGCGCTCTGCTCGATGCCATCAATAAGTGCTGATCGTGCTCTTGTTCCTTCCCAATAATGGTGAATGCTGTGCCGTATTCATCGCTCTCCCTTTGATGGCACGGAGAGAGCATCCCTTACGCTATTTCTGTTTAACCAGTAAATGTATCGAGCGTGAATATACATTTATCCTTTCTGTGGTATGTTAAGGGATGGGAGTGTCGGTCTACGCATACAGTTGTTATCGAGCAAATATCCGCGCTACAAGCGCTCCGCATCACATAACCCTCTTCTTTAATGTGGGGGAACAGAGATTGCGCATAGAAACGGTGAATGATGTATCTCCCTGTTTGCGCTGAAGAGCGCTGTTAATCTACCACAGGTTCAATTAATGTCAATATAAAAAAAATTATTTTTTTTTCTTAAAAAGTTACATAAATTGTTGATTGAGAAGCTGTTTTCATGATACCATTTGTCTTCCACGGAGCAGATTCGTGATAAACGACACCACAGCAGAGTGGCGGGAGTGATGAAATTATCTCTCTTAACCGATCTCTATGAGCTGACTATGCTCGAAGGCTACTATCAGTCCGGTTCGATTGACCGGCGGGCGGTCTTTGATGTTTTTTTTAGAGAGGCGCCGTTTAACGGAAGCTATGCGGTCTTTGCGGGACTCGAAAAGGTTATCGCCTATTTAACAGAACTGAGCTTTGATGATGATGATATCGCCTATCTCCGATCGTTGAACCTCTTCTCCGGAGACTTTCTCGATTATCTGAGAGGGTTTCGATTTGACGGGGATGTGTATTCATTCCCCGAGGGGAGCATTATCTTTCCTCAGGAGCCGATTCTCCGGATTGAAGGAGCGCTCGGCGAAGCGCAGCTTGTCGAGACGGCAGTATTGAATTTTGTGAACTTTCAAACGCTCATTGCATCGAAAGCAGCGCGTATCTGCTCTGCGGCCCGGGAGCTGCCGGTTATTGAATTCGGCCTTCGGCGATCGCAGGGTGAGGATGGCGGGCTCAGTGCCTCCCGTGCTTCTTTTGTCGGAGGCTGTGAAGGCACCTCGAACGTGCTTGCCGGGAAGATGTTCGGCATTCCGGTTCGGGGGACGCATGCGCACAGCTGGGTTATGTCATTTGATTCCGAGCTTGAGGCTTTTCGTGCATATGCCCGGGTGTACCCCGATAATGCCATCCTTCTCGTTGACACCTATGACAGTATCAGGAGCGGTATTCCCAATGCGATAACGGTTGCACGCGATCTGCAGAAGGAGGGGCATCGGTTAGTCGGGATTCGACTCGATAGTGGCGATATTGTTTCCATCAGCAAACAGGCACGACAAATGCTCGACGAGGCGGATCTGGATTACGTAAAGATTCTGGTTTCGGGCGATCTCGATGAGTATCGTATTGACGAGATGCTGCGTGAAGGCGCTCCGGTGGACTCCTTTGGTGTTGGCACCCGTTTGGCAACCGGGCATCAGGAAGCGGCACTGACCGGTGTTTATAAAATGGCAGCGATGGAGAATCGGGATGGCGCGGTGATCCCGAAAATGAAGACCTCTGATGAGCTGATAAAAGGGACGCTGCCGGGGATTAAGAATGTTTTCAGATTCTTTAAAGATGGTACCACGGTTTTCGATGTCATCTGCCGTGATGATGAGACTCCCGGTCCCGGCTCTCGTATCTTCGATCTCGGTGGAAGCGGGCTCACGGTTCCGGAGGACGTGACGGGCGTGAAGCAGTTGCTGCCGATAGTGCAGGAAGGAAAACCGATTTCAGAATCGCCATCACTGGTGGAGATTCAGCATGCCTGTCGTGATGGATTCAGGATGCTCCCCGAGAGGTATAGAGCGATCACCGACGCGGATGTTTATCCGGTCATGATCAGTGAGAGCGTTTTTACCCTCTGGGAAGAGCTTCGGGGGGCTGTCGTATGACAGAACCCGACGGGCGGGAGAGATTACATTTCTCGGACATCACTGCCGAGGCGGAGAATGCAGTTTCACTGTCCGACCTCTTGCGATGTGCTGTGGCGGTCGGAGCGGTATCGATCGATTTTTCGTGTCGTCATACTACTTTCACGAAAGGATTAAGATTAATATGAAGATGGATAATGACGATAATAATATTGAGGAAAACAGCGATTCAGATGAGAACGTTCAGGAAGCTATGGATACCGGGGAGAGCGTCGATTTGAAAAAGGGAATCGGGCGCCGGTGGCTTAAAGTCGCAATACGGGTATCACTGATTGTCGGTGTTTTTCTCGTCGTTTTTTATTTAATCTATTTTTCTACGAGGTATGGAAAGGCAACCTTAATCCTCTCGAATCGCGAGATCACATCGGTTGATCAATCGATTGAGCCGGAACGGGCCTTCCCGGTGCGGAGCCGGATCCATTTTTATGTCGAACGGGAGAACAGAAGGCTGGAGTCAACGCTCTTCGTAATAGCGATAGAATATTTCGAGAAAAATGCGTATAAGCATTACAAGCAGATTACGTATGAGATTGATAAGGACTTTCCCAAAGTGAGCGCCTCTATTCCCGAAGAGTATTTCACGAGAGCGGGTAAATACAGGATAAAAGCAATGCTCGACAGCAAGGTAGTCGACATGAAAGAAATTGAAGTTGTCGGGGAGGAAACCCGCGAATAGAATCAGGGGGAGATCAGTGCGTCGGATAATCATTTTCATTAGTATACTACTCTTTAGTACGCCTGCTTTTCCGTATTCCGATCAGATCACCACCGAGCGGATGCTTACGGAAAACAAGTCATTTATTGAGTTCGTGAATGTGTGTTTGAGCAATTTCGGAAAAGAAAAAGTAACGCACTATCGGGACACGTTTTTCGAAATCTACAGTCTCCACTTTAACGCACAGGTGTCGTTTCTGCAATCTGACTACAGAAACGCTTTTCGAAACATTCGCTCTTCACAGAACAAGCAGACATCGCTGTATAAGGAGGTGCTGAAAAATGTGTATCTTGAAGATGCCAAGGATATTCTCGACAGGTTTGCGCCTCTCGTCATCAAATCGAAAAATCCGAGAGCGAGGCTCTATCTGACGCTGGCGTACCGCGATCGGGCTGTCAGTAAAAATTTCAATAAGATCAGCAATGCATCGAATCCCAAGCTCTACTCGTACAAGCTTCATAAGTACGTGGAGGCGATCAAGTTTGCACGTCGCGCGAAGCGATACGGGTTTCTCGCGCTCTATGAGAGTCAGAGCAACGAGGTGAAGAGAGATATTTATATTCACCTCTTCGAGATGGAACGGGAGTCGGGTAACAAGTTCTACAACAGGTTTCTGAAAAAAACGCAGCAGGACTACATGAAGGAGATAAACAAAACCTATGAGGAATATGAACGGGAGCTCGAGGAGACCGGGAAAGAGGATATTCGTGCACCGGGTGAGAATATCAACCGGAAGGGAGATCTGACCGTCGATAAGGAGCCGGTCTTTGAAAAAAAGGTTGAGAAGAGAGTTCGCTTCAGGAAGGAGAAGAAAGTTGCCGAGAATCTTATAAATCTGGAGTTCGATCGAGCCGAGGATTACATCAGAGAGTATGTCCAGGATTTCAACTTTAAAATAATACTGGCAACCTTCGAAATTCTCTCCACCAGGAAGGAGAATGGAGGGATCAATTATAATTCCTTCTTCGTGCATCATTATGACAACTATACCCGGTTGCCGAAGAACCAGAAGTTCCTCCTCGATGATTTTGCCGGGAAGGTTAAAGTTGTCGATGACCTTTCGCGTGAACGGGAGGGTGTGCAAGATGAGTCCCCGGCAGAAAAGGGATCGATAAAGAAAGAGAGTGGGAAGAAAGAAGATAAGAAACAGCAGTAATCACCGGGAAAGGAACAGCGCCACCGGATAGCAGTGCCGCGATAATTGTCGTGCGGCGCAAGGCCGTGCGCGCTGATAGATCTGCCGATACCGCAACGCGTCCCCGCCGATTCCACAGGATTTAATCGTCCCCGTCAGAGAAAATGTTGTTGCAATACTGGGCTCTATGTTCAGAATACTGAAGGAGTCCGGAGTATTCCGCTCCCGGGTTTTTCTGTCCGGGGCATGAGCCCCGAGGTTTCGCGCCGGGGGCGAAGAAAAGGATAAGAGGATCAGAGATACAAAAAGGTAGCGGATGTATGGCGATACGGCATTTAAAACGGTTGTTCTTTATCGTAATTGTTCTGTATGCGATTATCTTCTGGATGCTTATCGGCCTCGATATTCTCTACTGGTTTTTTTATTAAAGGGCGCCATGCCGCGAGGCGTGATTCGGAGACGTACGTCTCGCTGTTGCGGGCGGCGGGGGATTGCCTTCGAAGCGGGTCTGCCCGGTGACGGAATTCCCGGTCGATGACGGCATCGGCCGGTGCGATAGCACCGGCAGCGTGCTGCGGTGAAGAGGTTTATGCGATGAACCGGATTATTGACAAGGTCAAGCAATCGATTGACAGGATGCCGAGCCTCTCTCCTGTGCTGCACAAGATAAATGCGGTGGCGAACAATATAAATTCTTCCGCACAGGATCTGACCAATGTTATACAGCTTGATCCGGTTCTAACCGCCAAAGTCATTCGAATGGTGAACTCGGCCTATTTCGGATTGCCACAGGAGATTACCTCGCTGAAACAGGCAGTGGTGATGCTTGGCATCAATACCATCAAGAACGTTGCGCTCTCGTCCGCCTTTCTCGGTACCGTCTCGCTCAAGGGGAAAACCGGATTAAACGAGGAGGACTTCTGGAGACATTCGCTCGGCGTTGCCGTTGCGTCGAAGCTCATTGCGAAGCGGCTGCGGGTTGATGCGAAATATCTCGAGGAGTATTTCATTGCCGGCCTGATTCACGATATCGGCAAGGTGTTGATGAACAACTTCTTTCCCGATGACATGAACACCATCCTGAATATCTCTTCGCAGAAGAATGAATCGATTACTGCCGTGGAGAGGAAGGTGCTCGGCCTGACCCACGAGGAGATAGGTATCGCCATAGGCAAAAAGTGGAAATTCGAGAACAACCTTCTCTACGCGATGGGGAGACATCATCAGCCGGTGGTGAAAGGCAGCGCGGCGATTTTCTCAATGGTTATTGCGGTCGCAGACACCTTTGTCAAAATACTCCGCGTCGGATTCAGCGGCAATTATAAGATTGATCCGATTCCGGAAGAGGTGTGGAAGGTGCTTGAGCTCGAGGAGGAATCGGTCTTTGTCGCGCTGTCGTCGATCAACGATGAGATTCAAAAGGCGAAAGTTTTCCTGAGCTGAGATGAGCGCGCTCTCTTGTACATTCTGGGGGGTGCGGGGATCGATACCGGTTCCCGGCCCGACAACGATACGGTACGGGGGCAATACCGCCTGCATCGAGGTGCGATCAGACAGGGGCGACTGGGTCATCTTTGATGCGGGAACCGGGATCAGGGTTCTCGGCGAATCACTCGATCTCTCAAAGAAATACGATGTGACCATACTGATTTCGCACCCGCACTGGGACCATATCAGCGGCTTCCCCTTCTTCACGCCCATCTATATTCCCGGCAACCGCCTGTCGATTTACGGCCCTTCAACCGATGATCTCTCCATCGAAGAGATTTTCAGTGATCAGATGCAGTACACCTTTTTCCCGGTGAGAACGGCCGAGCTCGTCGCAGACATCACCTATCATGAGCTCACCGAGGAGCAGTTCACGCTGGGGAATTTTATCATCGATACGATAAAGCTCAATCATCCTGTCGATTGTCTCGGCTACCGGATCACCTATGATGATACGGTTTTCGTCTATCTGGGAGATAATGAGCCCTACTACAATATCTATGGTGACGGCGATGAGGATGTTGAGGCGATGGTTCGGGCGATGAACAGGAGGCTGATCGATTTTGTGCGGGGAGCGGATGTGCTGGTGGCGGATTCGCAGTATACGCCGGCGGAATATCAGAACAAGCGGGGATGGGGACACAGCACCACCCATCACCTCATAAATATGTCGATTCGGGCCGGGGTGAGCAGCGTTTTCTTTTTTCATCACGATCCGCAGCGAACGGATGACGAGCTCGATCGTCTCGTTCAGCACTATAGAAATAAGCTCAGGGAGAAGGGATATACCCTGGAGGTTGATGCGGCACGGGAGGGGAAAACCGTTACCTGTTGATCCGCGAGCGGATACGGGCGGTCCTTTAGCCGATATGCTCTCCCATTCCTTCAATCAGCGCATGTGCATTCGTGCCGAGATCGGGGAGGTAGTATCCGCCCTCGAGGATTGCGAAGATCTTTCCTCCGGCATGCTGTGCGGCGAAATCGCCCGCGAGAGCGCCGATCCTTCGGTAATCCCCGGTTGAGAGATTGCCGCCCCAGTCCTTTTCGTATTGATCGAAGCCGGCAGAGATGCCGATGATATCGGTATCACCGACTGAAGAGAGCGCTGCTTCTGTTTCACGTATGAAGTCCCCCGGATTGGAAGACTGAATATTCAGAACAGGGACATTCGTATCGCCTTTGAATATGGTATCGGTTCCGTCGCCAAAGTGAAGATCGATATCGAGAATCACCGCTTTCTGTATCCGTTTCTCCTTCTGCATTTTCCTGATGGCGATTGCCATGTTATTGAAGAAACAGAAGCCCCAGTTGTGATCGGGATTTGCATGGTGTCCGGGGGGTCGTATCATCCCGAAAGCTATGGTGCCGTCGAGGGCGAGATCGGCAGCCGTGATCGCGCCGCCGGCGGCGAGCTTCGCCACATCGTATCTCACGGGATCCTGCTTTTCCATGGCGAGGAGCCCCTCGGAATGGCACAGGAGGATATCGGACTCGCTGCAGGGATCGGGTTCCACGATGGGAAACATGCCCCCGAGCACCTTCATGATCGACTGAATCCGCTCCGGAGTCTCACAGCTCGCCGTCGGATAATCGATCAGGTATGATTGATGGTAAACGAGGCGGACAACATCCGATAGCTTCTTCATGGCAACCCCCTCTCAGAATTGTTCCTTCTTTATATTGTGCTCCCAGAGCTCGACGAGCTTCTCAAAAACGCGGTCCGGGCGGCGATCCCTGTATGCCAGCCGTCGCCGTTTGATGAGATAGGCGACCGTTGCATCCTCCAGCGAGAACTTCTGATCAAAGCTGTTCAGCTTGCGTATGAGATAATTGAGATTATGGGTTTGAAAATCGCCAATATGCTTTGAGGAGGCGATGGTGGGCTCATATTTCATGAGGAGCTCGGTAAAGTAGAGCGAGAGCCGCCAGGAATCGATGCTTCCCCCGATCCCCGACTTGAAGTGCATACTCAGTGTCTCGAAAAGGGTGATATGCTGATAATATGAATCGTATATCGTGGTGATGCTTTCGGGGAAGGTGTTCATAACCTCCATGAGATCGATGGGTTCCCCCAGATCAATGAAGTGGCTGAAAATTCTTCTGCTATTTTCATTTATCGGTTCAACGTCGATGAGCTCAATCTTGAGATCCTTGATGATAGTACGAACCTTGCCCGCCTTCTTCAGGTATATCTCAATTTCGACCGGCTCTACGTAGTAATTGATTTCACTCTCGTTCATGGGCCGTATTCGGTTTTTCAGTTAATTGCTGCAGAATCTCTCTATGCTTTTCAGTATATGCCAGGGCACGCAGGCGCTCGAGGTCGCCCGTTACGTCTTCGCCTGCTTTTCTGCGTTTTTCTATTCTACTGACGATTTCGTAAAACGCAAGATGTATTCCCATAACTTTTTCTTTCGCGATCTCCCAGAGGGTATCGCCCTGAACAACGGTTCTCTCTTCGCCATCGAGCATGGTGATAGTAATGCCCGGAAATATCCAGTGGGGATTTTTCCCCCTGAACCGCTTCGACATAATCCGCTGATATCCGTTTTTAACGGCAACGTCATTCGCATAGGTGAAAATATCCCTGTCGGTTACACGAATGTCGTATCGTGAGATGAGCTCCCCGCGCCTCTTTTCGGATGCCTCCCGTAGGGCCTGTTCCCGGTATAGGTGATAGTATTCTATTCCCCCTTTGAGCGAGATGGCGAGCACCAGTGCCGCCGCAACGATTATGAATGCGATGGCGACTTTTCGAAATATTCTGCGCTGCTGCTTCGGAGGGGGGAGGGTGATAAGCGCTTCCTCGAAGTATCGTCTCTTCCGCTCATCGAAGGCTTCGGAGAGCTTCCGGTATTGCTCTTCATTCATTTCACGCTGGAAGAGGCGAACGAGCTCTTCGAGCCGCTTCCGGTCCTTCTGCATTCTGAGAAAGAATTCACGTTTTTCGGGATCGGGGATGTCGTAAGGCGCCCCCCCCTTCTCAATAACCTCAATGAGGCGAGATGCCCGGCGTGGCTGCGCCTTCAGGCCGATGAAGGAGTGTATGGAGTGCTCGAGAAATCCGAGAATGATAAACGGCGATGCGGCTGCGGCGACCGTTTTTCTTCTGTCGAGGAGGGGGGAGAGATCGGTGATGAGCCTTCTCGCAACCTGAGCGTGCTTTCTGCTGCCGGTCACTTCGAGCAGTGCGCGTAAAGCCGAGAGGAAGTTGTACAGCTCAAGTTGCAGCGGGACGGTGTCAATCGGCGCATCGCCGGCATAGCGTTCACTGTAGTGCTGTAAAGCCGTGATATCTCCCGCATACAGGAGCGGGCCGATTTCCGCGAGGGGCTGCAGGCTCGACAGGTCCTGAAGGAGCTCGTCAAAGGTATCGTATCGTTTCAGCTCATAGGGGATGTCCCGATAGATAACCGGGGGATTATCACCCGGCAATCGAAGAACGTTTGCGTTGCCGTCATCGATTATCGCAAAGGGGGTCTTCGCCGATTTGAAAAGGAGATTGGTTTTCTCATAGGTGGAATAGGTTATGAAAATGCCGTCGAGCTTTTCTTTCAGAATGCGCTCGATATCTCGCTGATCCTGCACGTAGGCGATAGTGAGATCCGTACCCTTCGGCTCGATTGCCCGGTACGTCAATTTAAGATTCACGGTTCCGGAGTCGTTTTGCACGGTCAGGCCCGCCCCCGTATCCGCGGCGAGGCCCCTGAAGCTGCCGCTGCGGATGGAGAGTCCCGGAAAGAGCTGCGTGAGGTAATCGGCTTCTCCGTGATCGCAGTATATGCTGAGCTGTCCCCGATGGAGCTCCTTCCATCGGAGAAAGGGGAGGAGGGTGAGGAGATCCGGTGCGGGCAGAAGCATATCGTCAATAGCTCCGATGTCGATTGAGAGCGTATTGCAGGTATGATAGCTGCGGGGAAAGCCATAGGAGAGGAAGTGTCCGTTCCGGTAAAAGAGGGATGCCCGGTCAAGTATAACGAGGCCATTGCCGCGATAGTGCTGCGCATTCCCCTCCCGGGAGACAGTGTCCAGCACGGTTATATCATCGATGGCTGTCTTTTTGATATCATGGAGATCGAGAATGGTGGTGTTCCCGCGGTAGATCCTGAAATTGCCGTCGGTATAGAATATCCCGGCGAAGGAATCATTATTGTTCAGCGTTTTACCCGAGAATGTGGGAATATCCTTCTCGACGTCGGTCACCGGAGCGCTTTCCAGATCGAGGCCGAAGAGACGCTGAAGGTTCAGATACGGCATGACCGTCTCGCGGCTCCCGATATAGCGTGTGGCGAGGGGAGCGGTGAGATCGATGTTGAGCTGCTCCAGTGCCGGATTGCCGACAGGCGGTTCGGTTATGGCGACCGTGTCTATCAGCGGGATAATCTCGACGGGGAGATCGATTGAGGTGCCGATGCGGATAAAGGGTTTTTCATCTTCGAGCGTGGTGCCGGTGAAAACGAGATAGCACTCCCGGTCAATGATGAACAGTCGGTCTCTATCCTCTCTGATGATGTCCTGTAATTCCATATGCTCTCCTGCACCGGGTGCGTATACGAGCCCGGTGCGGTTACCCCTGCCGCTTCTCCGGTGATTCTCGCCGTAAGCGATCTATATCTTTCGGAGTAGCGCATATATTCGGATTCATGTAGTAGCCCATTTTGACCGCCGACATGAACTCTGAAAAAGTAGTGCCGTGCAGTATCTCCTCGCGAATATCTCTCTGCTGGAATATGGTTGATATCTCGCAGAGAAGCTGAATCTGTGCGTCCGGGTCGGAAAGGGGTGTCAGAATCAGGAAGATGAGATGTGCCGGCTTTCCGTCGTAGGCATTGAAGTCGATCCCCTCTTCCGAGATGCCGATGACCACCGATGATTTCTGCACTTCCGAGAGGCGTGCATGCGGAACGGCGACCTGATCGCCGATGCCCGTGCTCATCAGGCTTTCCCGTTCGAGAACTCGCTCGGCAATGGTGGCGCCATCGAGTTTGATCTTCCGTGCGGCGATTTCTGACAGCTCTGCAATGGCATCGCCGGCGGTGCGGGATCGGAGAGCGGGGATGAAGAGCTTGCTGTCGATGGTTTCGATGAGACTTATCTGCTCCTTCGATCGCATGAAAAATTTCATGAGGGGCGAGCTGAGAAGCGAAGTGCAGAGCGCCATGATGACAATCGCTTCGAAGGTCTCCGGGTTGATGATGTTGAACTGAAGGGCGAAGAGACCGAGGATAATTCCCATGGCGCCGCTCGCGCTCATGCCCGATCCGATGAGGAGCGATTCGCGAAGGGAAACCCCGGCGATCTTCCCGGCGATTACGGCGCTCCCGATTTTACCTGTGAGAACAAGGACGATGAACAGAAGGGCGAGGAACAGATTGAAGTGCTCTATAAAATCGATTCTCAGACCGATTGAGACGAAGAAGAGCGGTGCAAAGATGTTGTTGATGAACTGCTCTATTATCTCCCTGGTGTGTTCCCGCAGATGCGGGGACTCTCCGATGGCGACACCGGCGAGGAATGCGCCGAAGATGGCATGAATGCCGATCCGCTCGGTGATTGAGGCCAGTATCATTCCGATGATGATGGTGAAGGAGATAACACCGCCGGGCCAGGCGGTCTTTGCCTGTATCCACGGGAGCGTCTTGTTGATCAGGTGCCTTATGAGGGTCAGGATCAGGATGGCGGTTATAATGGTGAGGAGGACGGTTCTGATGACAGTCGGCACGTTGACCATGCCCGTTTCAATGAGCTGAATCAGGATCGCGAAGAAGAGCCATCCGAAGATATCGTTGATCATTGCCGATGAGAGCAGCTGAACGCCGAAGTCTGTTTTAATGAGATTCAGATCGAGCAGGATCTTTGCGATGATCGGAAGCGCTGTTATTGACAGGGTGATGCCGATGAAGAACGAGAGGGCGACTTTGTTGGCGGTCGATCCGAAGAGCCCCGGATTGAACCATGAGACCATGGTCCCCATCGCAAAGGGGATGGCAATGCTGAAAGCGCTCAGGAGGAGGACGAATGAGCCCTGTTTCAGAACCGAGGTGAGATTGACCTCCAGCCCGGCTATAAAGAGGAGGAAGGTGACGCCGAGGAGAATGAGCACCTCGATGGAGAATGCTATTCTGGTTCCGGTCGGGAAGATCCAGCTGAAGAAATCGGGAGCGATTCTTCCCAGGATGGTAGGACCGATGAGAATGCCTGCCAGAATTTCGCCGACGACGGGCGGCAGTTTTATCCTCCTGAAAATCTCCCCGAAGACCCTCGCTGTTCCCAGCATCAGCGAAATGCTGAGGAAGAGGATTATAATCTCATTTTTTCCAAAGGAAACCATCGATTAGCTCATACCGGACAATAGTGAAGTGCTTCTGATATACTCCATTCGGAGACGTGCCAGGGAAAACATAATTTTTTTAAACCGGTGCTGGTCCTCTCTGTCATTTATATCGATGAACGGCTATCTGAGCAATTAAATTTTTCGTTCGCCGGAGTTTTATCGAAGAGGGGGTTTCACCCGGTGCGTGCATCGAATACGCCTGTGGGAAGCGAAGATTTTTTTATAACTTTTTGCCCTTTTCGATACGAATTAGTATTATAGGGGCAGCCTCCATTGAAACGGTCTGAGCCTCCCGTGCGGCATGCTCCCCCGGTGGAGACTCGAGAAAAAGGGTTGCAAGTATAAATTGTATGCGGTACTCATGAAGAAATGAACAGGCTGATATCATATCTCTTTAACCTCTCCTTTCGGTTCCCCTTTGTCAGGCACTGTATCTGGTTTGTTGTGCTCCTGGGAGTGGTGGTCATGGCGGGAGGGGTCGTTTTCTATGCCCGGGACGTCGTGACCTCTCCTGTCGGGTGGGACAGGACCTTTGCCATTTCTCCCGTCAGTGCATCTGCCCGGAATGTCAGGATCGCTTCGCGGGGCAACTTCATTGCGGCCGTTTATGAAGGGAAGACGGGCGATCAGAGGGGGATATATGTTACCGTTTCCTTCAACGGGGGAGCTTCTTTCCTTGCCCCGATTCGAATCGCAACAGTGAGCTCGAGCATTAATAACATTCCGCATGTTGCTATTTCGAGCAATGGCCATCTGACGGCTGCCTGGCAGGATTTCCAGAGGGACTCATCACTCTCCAAGCTCTTCTATGCATATTCGACCGATATGGGTGCGACCTGGACTCAGCCGCGGCCTATCTTTATGGATCCGGAGACGGTGTCGGAGACGGAGATGGTGCCGCAGGTTTTTTACGATAACCGCGGGGTTCTTCATCTCTTCTACCATGCATATGCCGGTGGGATTCTCACCCTGTACCACGCCATCAGCAGTGATGAAAAGCTTTTTCAGAAGGGACAGGCGATTGCCGAACTGTACGGTGGATTGCGAATTGCCCTCTTCCCCTCGATATACTTCTCCGGAAGAAGCATCTATATTGTCTGGCAGGGGAAGGGGGAGCAGTATGGCATTCTCTCGGATGACCTCTTTCTCATCACGTCATCCGATTACGGAGAGAGCTGGAGCTCACAGAGTAAAATCACCCTGAGCTCCGCCAATGACGCATCGCCTTCCATTGTCCTGTATAAAGGAGTTCTCTACCTCGCCTATCAGAACAACGAGGATGTGAACTGGTCAATCTACCTCCTCAAAGGCTATGAGGGGGGCAGCACCTGGCTTGAGCGGCCAATTAAGATTTCGACCACCAACGCCAACTGCTATGCTCCTCAGATAGTGGCTTCCAATAGCGATGAGCTCGTTATCTTCTGGTATGATACCCGCAAGGGGGAGCCGGCAATCTTTGCCCGGAAGTACTCCATCGGGGAGTTGAAACCGCTTGACGAGGTGCAGATATCGGGAGCCAACGTCTCGGCCAGGAGACCCACTTCGGTTTCTATCGGGAGAGCGGCTGTTGTGTGCTGGGAGCAGGGGGGGAGGATTGTTGCCAAGTATTCGGACATCTATGTCGAATCCCCGCGGGTTACTTCTATAACCCACCCGCCCGATACGTGGCGTCGGTCATCGACCGCACAGATTGAATGGACGATCCCGAAGGATGAATCGGGAATTGTCGGATTTGCCGCCATTGACAATACGATTCCGGACTTCAACCCGACGGTTCAGAATTATAAGACCAATATCACCATGACGCGTATCGCCGGTCTCGAAGATGGAGTGAACTACTTTCATATCAGGGCTGTTGATGGAGCGGGGAATCTCAGCCGGACGATACACTATCCGCTCAAGGTGAGCCAGAACCCGCCGGTCCCCCCGGTGGTGACCTCGCAGACACATCCTGAAGGGGTTGCGGTCAAGAGCCGATCGCCCAAATTCAGATGGGCGGTGGAGATACCGGAGCGCCTGAAGGGATTCGTCTACAGCCTTTCACCCGATCCCCTGAAGGTGCCGGATGAGTTTACCACGGAGCTCGACGAGAAATTTGAGAATCTCGAAGAGGGGAGATATTTTTTCAAGATACGCTCCATTGACAAGACCAATAACCGGAGCAGGCTCACCGCCTATGAGATCATCGTCGGGAAGGCCGGGCCGATTGATCCCGCTGTCTATGATCTCCTGACGAGGGATTTTGAGCAGAAGATGTACCGTGAAGGCGATGAGATGCCGCTGGTGAGGATACCCTCCGTTACCCTCGCTCTTCCCTTCGATCCTGCGCTCACGTACAGGAAAGCTGAATTCGATGCGGTGATAACCGCACGCAACCTCAATCCGCGGGACATTGTGGGGTATTCGATTGTCGTCGATACCGCAAGCAGGCCCCTGCGTGATAAGATCAACCTGAAAAAGAAAATAGTGCGGGTAAAAGGGCTCACGGATGGCGAATACTATCTCGGCGTGAAGGCGAAGTACAGCAAGGTCGAGGGGGGAGTGAAGAGGTATTACTGGACAAAACCGTACACGGTATCGTTTGCCGTAAAGATCCCTCCGGAGTACTCGCCGGTACTCGCTTTTGCGAACACGGTCGCAAACAGGCTCGCCGGGAGCTGGGTCTTTATATCGCTCTCGTTGATATCGATTATTTCTGTTGTCGTAACGATCGGATTCGGCTCGCGGGTGAGTTTCTACAGCCGCCTGCTGCAGTTCCGGCTCAGAGGAACCCTCAGAACCATTTTCTTTACGTGACGGCTGGTGAAACAGCTTGAGGCAGACCGCTTCATTCCAAATCATCGTTAAACATCCCGGATGATATTATCGTGCACGAGACACTATTTTTCGTTTGAAGTGATCTTATGCTTCATTTATTCTGTACGCTTTCCTGTTCGGATATGAGATGATATTTCATGAACGAGCCATGAATTTTTTCCGGGGATCTGCTGTTTGAGGATGCCCCGCAGATGAGAAGATCGTTTTTGGACGTTATTGTGAAGCAGTAAGAAATTAATCCAGCGTGAGGGACTCCGAATCGCACAATAGGTCGTCTGTAGACCAGGGCACCGATGGAAGGGTGATATTAAATAACAGGTGTGCTATATTTTTATTGAAAGAATGTACCGGCGGGATAATAGTGCAGTGTGCCTTTTCATGAGGAGGAGACGATAATGTTCGAAGATCTGAAAACAAGGCTCGGCAGGATGAGTAGTAGAAGGAATAAGAATCCCGTTGCGAGCATCTTTCAGAACCCGGGATACATTCAGGATCAGGAAGCCCGCAGGGTACAGATCCTCTTTCTGAAGCTCTTGATGATTCTCGCACATGCGGACGACTCAATAGATCAGACGGAGATCGATCTCATAAAGAGCCTCATCTATGAAAACTGCATCACCGAGGAGGAGTGGCGGGAGATCAGCTTTTACGGGCTGCATAAAGCATCAGGGGAGGAGGTCAATGAAGTAATTGATGCCCTTTTGGCAGAGATAGTCTCGGGAAAAGAGAAGAAGAAGTTTTTACGAGCGATCAGGGATATCGTTGAGGCCGACGACATCTTGCAGAAGGAAGAGAAGGCGATCGTCGATATCTTCGAGAAGAAACTGAAGAGCGGTTCAGCATCAATCTTCGGGAATGTAATAAAGCGGATCCACAGCTCGCTCGTACGGAAGAAGAGCGACACCATTCAAGATGACTCACGGGAATATTCGATGAATCCTATTGCGCCGCACTTGCGGGAGCTCCTCGGTGATGACCGGCTGCCGGAGCTTGAGCTCATTGCCGCTAAGCTGGGCCTGGCGATAATTTTGATACACTCGGATATGGAATTTCACGAAAAAGAGCGCAGCGCATTCGAGGATATGGTGTGCAGAGCGTGCAGTATACCGAAAGAGCGCGCGGGGGATGTTGCCTCGGAGCTGTTGAATATTCCCGACACCCATTTCGATATCGCCTATCTCGGCAGGATCGTCACCGATTCAACAGATGAGGCTGAGAGGAAGGAGCTCCTGACCGAACTCTTTCGGATTGCCCGGGCGGATAAGGTATACAGCCCCTACGAGAACAAGTACCTGAAGATTATCGGTTCATATCTTTTTATCAGCGATAGAGACTTTATGGCCATAAAGATGAGCACGAAATCGTAGTTCGCTTCCCGAGGGAATATATTTATTATATCTAAAGTAAGTCTTGGGATGATATTTCCGTTACGCGTGCTCCCGGCTCTTTCAATATCCTCGGTTTTCTGCCGAAAGCACAGCGTCTGCGAAGGCTGGTTCCTCTTTAAAAAGAGGGTTAAATGCCGGTTTACGCAACCGGAGCGGTGCCGCTTTTTGTCCGGGCAAAAAGACGGCGGAAAAACCCGCCACTCAGGCGCCGTGGAGGCTGGTACTTCCTTTAACTGTACCTTCACTGTGTGCCTGCGGATGCCATCCCTGGCGTCCTCGGCACAATGCGCTCGGCATCCTGCCTCGCTTTCGGTTTGTAAAGATATAATTGCAAAACTTAAATGAGATGATCAAAATTAAATGCGAGTTATAAAATAACATGAACGAAACTTCGTCCTGGCCGTCTGCCTGCTTCACGACAAAATCCCAACCGGTTGGGATTTTAAATTTTAGTGAAAATTTATATGATAATTTGTACCATATTCTTTTAGTAATGCTCCGGGACATTTCAATATCCTCGCTCGCTCAGCCGCAAATACCACGTCATGTGCTTGGCGGCTCCGGCGGCTATTTCAAACTTCTCGCTTGATGTATGTGATGATACTATATCAAATGAGACATCAGAGTATACTATCAATGTGCCGCTACTCAATTTCATCCAGCATTTTTTTCACCGTTTTAAGAAGAAGGGGAATATGAACCTTGCAAACATTATATACAATCTCATTATCAACATCAAAATAGTGATGGCTTATTACATCTCGAATTCCTTTTACCTTTTTCCATTCTATGTTTGGGTATTGTGAAAAGAGCTTCCCTTCGGTTATTTTATCAAGATTCTTGATGCTCTCTCCGATGGCAATCAGCTGCATACATATGGAATCGAGCTTCTCACGGCCTTCTTCCGAAACCGAAAAGAAATCCGGGGAAGTAACAGTCTCAAAGCGCTTCAAAATCCTATTTATCGCCTGGAAAACCTGATTAAGTATCTCCTTAACCAGTTGGGAATCATGCATAAATAGCTTCTCTTTCTATCTGTCTTTTCAAAAAGCTGTTCATATCATCACGGTACCTGACAATATCAACCCGTCGATTAAACATTTCTTCAAGATCGTGCTTTATTCCTATCAAGTCG